>ERZ795056.4246-NODE-4246-length-14915-cov-5.471871_pt1 | contig 14915 bp, 13 predicted proteins | sample MGYA00375140_ERZ795056 | MGnify/ENA primary metagenome ERZ795056 (study PRJEB30185, sample SAMN05720227) | activated sludge metagenome | isolation source: Anaerobic digester | place: USA | collected 2015-03-09 ...
TCAGCGATTCGGTCCGGGGAATGTCTTCATCCCGTAAGGCGGCATACCTCGGATCAAATTTTGCGTTCTTTTCATCATCTTCCGGAATAGGGGGAGGCAATACATCGAAGCTGCGGCGCCAGAGCTGAATCTGCTCACTGCCGTATTTTTCGGCCATATCGATCTTATTCAGCCCCTGCAGCATCCCGTAATGCTTCTCGTTTAGCCGCCACGTCTTCTTCTCCGGTATCCACATCAGATCCATCTCCTCCAGCGCCAGCCACAACGTTTTGATCGCCCGTGTCAGGTAAGAAGTGTATGCAGTCTTGAAACGGAATCCTTTTTCTTTCATCACCCGGCCCGCCTCCCGCGCCTCCCTGATCCCCTGCTCCGATAACCCAACATCCACCCATCCCGTAAAACGGTTTTCCTTGTTCCATGCGCTTTCGCCGTGCCTCAACAATACCAGTCTGTTCATCTCTTCTATATATTTTGCAAAAGTATAAAGATTTATTGATATAACTTTTATAACCCGAATTTCAACGGAGGGCAAAAGGCATTATTTTATACTTTAGCAAAATATTTTCATTCTTAATCCATTTAGTAATTATGGATCTTATCTATAAAAAGCTGAACCGGATGATCGGTTTTATCCTGTTCGGCGTGGCATCCCTGGTTTATATCATCACATCGGAGCCTACTACCTCTTTCTGGGACTGTGGCGAGTATATCGCCACCGCCTTCAAACTTCAGGTGGGCCACCCCCCGGGCGCCCCCATCTTCCAGCTTTTGGGCCGGTTCTTCTCCCTGTTCGCTTTCGGCGATACCTCCCAGGTCGCCCGGATGATCAATACCATGTCGGCCCTCTCCAGCGGATTGACCATTGCTTTTCTCTTCTGGACCATCACCATGCTGGCAAAGAAACTTTTGGCGAAAATGGAAATGACCCGGGCTAACCTGATCGCTATTTTCGGGAGCGGCGTTGTCGGTGCGCTCGCCTTTACTTTCAGCGACTCGTTCTGGTTTTCGGCCGTCGAAGGGGAAGTGTACGCCATGTCGACCTTATTCACTGCAATGACCTTCTGGGCCATACTGAAGTGGGAAGCAGTGGCCGGAGAGCCCTATTCCTACCGCTGGCTGATCCTGATCGCCTACCTTATCGGTGTCTCTATCGGCGTCCATTTACTGAACCTGCTGGCTATACCCGCCATCACCTTCGTCTTCTTCTATAAAAATTACAACATACCCGGGTGGAAAGGGTTTTTCCTGGCGCTGGGCATCTCTTTCCTGCTGGTTGCCCTCATCCTTTATGGCATCGTGCCTGAGATCGTCTCGCTCTTTGCCAACACCGAGCTGTTCTTTGTCAACACGCTCGGATTGCCCTTCAACTCCGGCACCTACTTCTTTATCCTGCTCCTGGTCGCACTGATCGTTTTCGGATTGCTTTACACCCACTCCGACAACAAACTGTATCCCAGGATCATCATCGGGCTGGGCGCCGTGACCGTCGTCCTCTTCATGCTCGAAACGAGTTCCGCCGGGAACTTCTTCGGCCGCCTGATCGCTGCCTCAGCCGTGGTCGGCCTGTTCTACATGTGGCGCAACCGGAAAGCCCTGCTGAACAACATCATCATCGCTTTTGTCTTTATCCTGGTCGGGTACGCCTCCTTTTTCACCCTCGTCATCCGTTCCAACGCTAATCCCCCCATCGATGAAAATAACCCGGAAAACGCCATCAGCCTGTTGGCTTATCTTAACAGGGAACAATACGGCAGTTTCCCGATTTTCCACGGCCAGTACTACAATGCGCCGCTAATTGACAGGGAAGACGGTAAACCGGTGTACAAAAGAGACGACGCCTCTGGAAAATACATTGTCTGGGACAGCCGCGAAGGGACAGTTCCGGTTTATGACCCGGAGTACACAACGATTTTCCCGCGTATGTGGAACAACCAGGAAGACCGGTATATCCAGGATTACAAAAACTGGGCGGGTATCCGCAACGATCCGGATAACAAGCACATCCCCACCTTCAGCGAAAACCTGAGGTATTTCTTCCGTTACCAGGTTAACCACATGTATATCCGTTATTTCTTCTGGAATTTCGTCGGGCGGCAGAATGACAACCAGGGGATGTATGCCGACCTGCTCAACGGAAACTGGATCAGCGGGATAGGATTCATCGATAAAATGCGGCTCGGGCCGCAGGATGTCCCCGGCAGCATGTCGAACGAAGCGCGGAACACGTTTTTTCTGCTTCCTTTGCTGGCCGGGATCTTAGGGCTCCTTTACCAGTTCGGGAAAAATGCAAAAGACGGGACAGTTGTGTTGCTACTGTTTATTATGACCGGCCTGGCCATTACGATATACCTCAACCAGCATTCCCCGCAGCCCCGTGAGCGCGATTATGCCTATGCCGCCTCATTTTACGCCTTCACGATCTGGATCGGCCTGGGGGTTCTCTGGCTCTATGAGTTGTTGCAGAAGAAACTGTCGCACAAAATCGCGGCCATAACCGCTTCGGCGGCGATGTTCCTGCTTGTGCCCGTGATCATGATGGCTCAGGGATGGGGCGACCATGACCGCTCGGGGCGCTATACCGCACTCGAAGTGGCAAAGAACTATCTCAACTCCTGCGAAAAAAATGCCATCCTGTTCACCAACGGCGATAACGACACCTTCCCCCTGTGGTACGCACAGGAGGTGGAAGGGATCCGGACCGATGTGCGCGTCTGCAACCTGAGCCTGCTGAATACCGACTGGTATATCGACCAGATGCTGCGAAAAGCTTATGATTCCGATCCTTTGCCGTTCACCCTTCCCGAAACGATGTACAAAAACGGCTCGCACGACGTGACATACCTGCTGGAGGAACAAAATCCCAACAAGGAGTTCATCGAAGTGAAGGCGATCTTCGACCGGTTGAAGAAGAATGAGAAGATATTCCAGGTGAATACCGGGCGCGGCATGGCTGATTATTTTCCGACCAAGACCTTCAGGATCACTGTGGATCCGGCGGTGGCGGTCTCTTCCGGAACAGTCCCCGCAGAGCTGGCGGGGCAGGTGACCGACCTGGAGTGGCGGATCAGCGCCAACGCCCTCACCAAGAACTACCTGATGATGCTCGACCTGCTGGCCCATAACAACTGGCAACGGCCCGTCTATTATGTCAGCACCACCAGCCGCGATGCCTATATCGGCCTCGACAACTACCTCCGGCTGGAAGGCTTTGCCTACCGCCTCGTCCCGATACGGCAGACGGTCGATAAAAATGAAACCGGCGGCGTCAATACCGATGCCATGTATGATAACCTGATGAACCGGTTCGAGTTTAACATCAACAAGCCCGGATTACTGGTCAGCGAAGATATCTACCGGATGACCGTGACGATGCGCAGCACCTATTCCCGGCTGATCGATGCCCTGATTGCGGAGAATAAGCCGGCAAGGGCTGTAGAGGTCTGCGACCGTATCCAGACGCTCATTCCGGGCAAAAAAGTCCCTTACAACTACTTTAACCTGTCGGTGGCCGATGGCTACCTGAAAGCAGGCGAAGCGGACAAAGGGCGTGAAATCCTGCAGGAACTCCTGCGGATACAGGAAGATCAGCTGGGCTATTTCTTTAGTTTTGGCGATAAGCATCTTCCGTTGCTGGAGATGGACATACAGCAGGGGGTGGCGGTGTTGAGTGCGGTGGCCCAGGTAGCCGAATCAAACGGCCAGGATGACCTCGCAGAGGAGGCCGACGCTTCGCTCAACCGTTTTTATGAACTGTATCTCGGCAGGGTCGGAAACTGATACGGCATCGCATTGAAAGACCAGCTACTGACCGGCATTTTCACCTATGTGCTCCCATCAGCTTTGCTCTGGCAGGTAAAAACGGCCGAAAAAGCGGTTTACCTGACTTTTGACGATGGCCCTATCCCTGAGCTGACCGACGAAATCCTGGGTATTTTGAAACAATTTGATGCGAAAGCCACTTTCTTCTGTGTCGGAGAGAATGTGAAAAGGTACCCGGAAATCTTTGCCAGGATTCTGCAGGCAGGCCATTCGGTCGGCAACCACACGCACCATCACCTGAAAGGGTGGACCACAAACTACAACGACTACATCGCGGATATAAGCGAAGCGGCCGGATACATCAATTCCGGCCTTTTCCGGCCCCCTTACGGCCTGATGACCTACCGGCAGGCTAAAATACTGGCGAAGGATTACCAGGTGGTGATGTGGTCAGTGCTGACCAAAGACTACGATCCCTCCGTGTCGAAGGAGGGGTGCCTGGAAACGGCTATCCAGGGGATGCGTCCCGGTGCGATCATCGTATTCCATGATAACGTCAAAGCGAAAGAGAAGGTCCTTTACGCGTTGCCGCGGCTGCTGGAACGGATGAAAGAGGAGGGGTTTGTTTCGGAAAGGTTGGTAAATGGCGATGGCGATCCTTCCTCGATGGTCTCATCTGGATGAAGGTATCCGAATTGCCTCTCATCGCTCCTATATTTTGCGAAACAAAGAGACTTTCTGTCATAATGTCGTTGGTTAAGATAATCGTCACCATCTAATGTTACTTATGACAGCCTGGATATTGCGTACGATAGCTGATTAACAGTTAGTGGCTGGCCTGCAATTTTTCTTTGCGTTTTATACCATATTTTTTTCTAATGGCAGCAAGTCTTTTTTCACGTAAAGAAGGATTTTTTTCATATTCTGTATGATGTTTATCCCTGATCTTGCGCATTAATTTTACACAGTCCAAATTTTCAGTACTCATTTTCCTCAAATTTTACAATTTCACGCGGGCTTCTGATTTCCAGTAAAGAATATCCATTTTTTAAATTAACAGCATTATACTGCCGGATACGCTCCAGGTTAACGATATGCTTAAAGTTCCAGCTTGCAAGTACAGTTGCTTTGTTAATTGTTGCCAGTGCAATATGTAAAGCATCTTCAAAAAATTTCTCGGAAACTGTACCTTCTGAAATATAAAATTCGGCTAGTTCCCGAGTTTCCTGGTCAGCAGCAATCAATTCCTTGAATTCACTTTTCATGATTTCATCCAGTTTTTCCTGCACTGATTTTGGCGCCTCCTGGATTTCATCAATTGTTATATCAGAGATGATGGCAACCTTCTGGCCGGATAATAATTCCTTAACTAAAAGATTCGACCAGGTCTTGAATTCCTCATCAAAGCACCCGCCAATAACAGACGTATCTATGTAAACCCTGTAAGCCATAATTTAAATTCAAAGATAATAACAAAACGGTAAGATTCCTAAAACAGCAGATTAGCCACAAGCGCTGTTCAAATTTAAAAATGAAATCTTTATGTCAAGTGTCTTTCTGCCACAAAGGCCCGAAGGCACCAAGGATCACAAAAGGTCGTGGGGAGACGGTAGGGCAGGATCAACAAAACCATAACTGACGGGTTTACCTGTCGGATTGTTATTGTTTTACGAACCTTTCGATGAGGGTACGATTCTGCATTTGGATTTTAAGGATATAAATTCCTCTTTGCAAATCAGATATATCAATCAGACTGGAATTTGAGTCCATGTATTTTCTGAACACTAATCTTCCGGAGATGTCAATTATCTCAGCCGTTGAGCCGGTAGATAAATTACCGATATTAAGGTTGCTTATAGAAGGATTTGGGTATATTACCAATGAACTGACATCAGCTTCACTGATGTTCAAAGGAGGATAGTTGTAAAATTTTGCCAGGCCGCCAAATGTTCCCAGCCATAAACATCCTGAACTATCTCTGGCTATGGAATAGAAGCTGTTATAAGGCAAGCCTGACAGGGAAGGAACAAATATTTCCCATGTCTTATCATCAAATCTGGCAAACCCGTTGACAGTCCCAATCCATTTACTGCCATCATCATTCAACAAAATTGATATGACCTGGTCATCCGGAATACCGGAATTAGACTTTCTGTAATTTACCCATTTTTCTCCATCAAAAGTAGCCAGGCCAAATTCGTCTGCTCCCATCCAAAGTTTTCCTGAATTGTCGGCCGTCAAATCAATTACCCAGTTAGACGGTAAATCGGAATTAAATACGGTAAAGTTAGTCAAGACCTGATCTGCAAGTTTATAGAGGCCATTGCCATAGGTCCCTACCCATAAATTGCCTGAATAATCCATGCAGATTGAGCTCACCCAAAATATATCGGAAATTGTCCACTGATTGTCGTCAAAAAGGGCAAGGCCATCCTTAGTTCCAAACCACTTTCGCCCGAGCCGGTCAATAAAGATTGAATAGACAATGTTTGATGGTAAGCCGGAATTGGATGTATTATACACCGTCCAGTTGTTTCCATCAAATACAGCAACGCCTCCAAACGTCCCGATCCAGATATTTCCAAGGCTGTCGATTACGATTTTATTTATCGTATCGGAAGGTAAACCCGAATTTGACCTGTAGTAATTTGTCCATTTACTTCCATCGAAACTGGAAAGTCCGTTTTTATAGGTTCCGACCCATTTATTACCGGAATGATCAATGGCTACTGAGCTAATCCAATAGTAAGGCAGGCCGGTATTTGCATGATCGTATAAAGTCCAGCCGGAGCCATCGAATTGAGCGATACCCGCCCCAAGATAGTACCCAGCCCAATTGTCTGTCAGAATACTGATCCAGTTATTGCCATTCGTGTCAATACAAACAGCATTTACTCTATCATCGGGCATTGCAGTATTGGAACTGTTAAACACTGCCCAGGTCTCGTCATCGTATAGGACCAGCCCCGCTGTTGTGCCGATCCATTTATTTTCAAATTCATCAATGAATATTGAATAGATATTATTTGAGGGTAAACCTGAATTTTCTTTTGTATAAAATTGCCAGGTAAGATCATTAAATTTTGCTATTCCATCTCCGCCAAAACAATGTCCGGATTCTTGATTGGTAAATGAGAATCCAATCCATTTATGGTTGTACTTATCGATCGATATGGAACTTATCGAATCTGAGGGCAGATCAGAGTTCTCCGCATTCAGGAGCGTCCATTCGGAACCATCCAGCTTTGCTAATCCGGCATATGTACCGATCCATTTAGCGCCGGATTCTTCAATGGCAAGAGCAGTGATATAGTTGGAGGGTAATAACGAATTTTCGGAATTATACAGGGTCCAGGTTGTATCATTAAAACACAGGATCCCGCCTCTAATGTACCCCTGGTTCATTTCATATTTTGGTGTAATGCCAAACCATTTATTGTTCAGATGATCGATTGCAATTGTTGAAATCGTATCACATGGCAGGCCTGAATTCGATTTATTATACACAATCCAGTCGGCCCCGTTATATTTCACGATCCCGCCCGTAGTGCCAAGCCATTTGTTTCCAAATTTGTCAATGGTTATGGCATAAATCATATCCGATGGTAACCCGGAGTTCAAAATATTATAATTGGTCCAGGTTGTTCCGTCAAATCGTGAAAGTCCCGACCTTGTGCCAAACCACATAGTTCCCATGCTATCGGTTGCCACAGAAAATACATGATCGGAAGGCAAGCCCGTATTTTCAGGTGTGAAAAACTCCCAATTCTGTGCATTAAAATTTAAAACAAATAATACACTGATAAGGAGAAGCGAAATGTTTTTCATTTCAGTGATATTTACAGCACCTTCTTTACCGAATACAGCGGCTTCTTGTTCTGAACCATATATATCCGGCTGAGATATTCCCCGATAACCCCGAGGGAAAGCAGGATCAGGCTGGTGGAGAATAGGATGGCAACGATCAGCGAGGTGTATCCCAGCGGAACGTTCATCAGGATCTTCCTAAGGATAAAGTAGATGGAGAAGATAAAAAAGATGACAGATGATACCATTCCGCCGTACACCATCACCTTCAGCGGGGCAGTGGAATAATGGTACATCACCTCGGTGAAGAACCGCCAGATCTTGCCCCGGCTGTACCCCGACCGTTTGTATTTCCGTGGATGGTGCTCCACGGTGGCGTAACCGATGAAATCGGTATACCAGTGCAGAATTTCGTCGATGAAAACGAAATTTTGATGGTGTCCCAGGATTTTTTGTATGATGCTGCCGGAGATCAGCCGGAATGATGATCCCTCCGTCTGGCTTCCGAACAGCCGTGAGAGGCTCTTGAACGACCGGCTGCTGATGTTCCTGGCCGCCGAATGCCGCTTCTTCCGGTAGATGCCGTAAACCAGCTCGGCATCAGTCTCTTCCATCGTACGGATCAGCTTGGGTATCTCTTCGGGCGGGCATTGCAGGTCATCGTCGAGGGTGATGATATGTTTTCCTTTGGCAAAGCTGAAACCGCAAAATGTGGCGCTGTGCTGCCCGAAGTTCTTCGCCAGCCGTATCGCCGTAAATCCATCGGGGTTCTCCGCCTTGATCTTTTTCAGCATCTCCCAGCTCCGGTCGCCGCTTCCGTCATCCACGAAGATCATTTCATACGGCTTGCCCGTCGCCTTCAGAACCTCCGTCAGGCGATGGAAAAGTTCCTCCAGCGACGCTTCGCTGTTGAAAACCGGGACTACGACCGAAAATTCGATTTCATTCACGCGGATGATTTTTCACAAAGGTAGCAAAGAGATGAAATAATTAAAAATTGAAATTTGAAAATTGAAATTTAAAGGAAAATCCTTGATAAGTAGGAAAATTCGTAATACCTTTCGGCAACTATTACTCCTCTCTGAAATCACTAATAAAAGATGATCGGGGATCATCTGCAGACCAAACCTGTAATCTCTCATGTTATAAATACTAATTATTGATTATCATTAAATTAAAGATTATGAAAACAACCAAAATCTTGATGTGCATCTTCGTGATGCTTGTTTTTATTGGTCTTAACACAACAAAAGGCCAGTGGCTCTACAACGGGACCAGTATTTACAATTCTAACTCAGGCAATGTGGGTATTGGGAACAATTCACCGGGATCACTGCTTTATGTTGCAAAGAACATGACTGAACCTACGATCACTGTTCGTAATCTTGGCGGCACCGGTGGCGCTGCGTATACCATGACTGATGATGCCAGCGGGGCGAATTGGAAGTTCAAAGCAACGAACAACGGGGGCTTTAAGATCCGTGACCATGCAAATCTGCTTGATGTGATAACCATTGAGCCCAACAGCACGGCAAATGCGATCTATATCAATGCCGAAGGCAACCTGGGCGTGAGAACTTCAACTCCGGCTGCCAATTTTCATGTTGCAGAAAATAATCCAAGCTACACGGCTGCTTTTGGAAATATGATCAGTGGCTGGAGTGACGGTACTAATGTGAGCATTGGGAATGATGATTTTAATTCAATCTTATATGTCGGCCAGGATATGAGTCATAAAGGATATCTTATCTGGAACCATCATCCCGAACCAGACGCTGCTACTTTCATGATTGGTACTTATGATGGGACTAATCCAATGATACTCCAACCTGCAGGCGGAAATGTAGGAATTGGCACATCTACGCCTTATGCCCGCTTAGATGTCATGAACAATTTATATGATTACAGCAGAATTGGGAATACTGCGACTGTCGCAAATGAGTTTCTTAATTATGAGGAAACGGCCACAGGGGATGGCCAATGCGCAATTATGACGGTGAGGCATCGTGCTGAACAAAATGATGGGGCCGCCTATAATATAGGTCAAACCAATGCGAGTATAATAGGTTATAATGTTTGGGGTGATCTGTTTACGTTCGGGTCAATAGGATATAACTATAACGATTTTACCCGATGTGGCGGGGCCTTCGGAAGTGATAATGAAGGTACTTACTGGGGGTCGCTGGGGTATAAGAGCAGCAGCAGTAGCTTACATGGAGGCTATTTTACAACCACTGGCAGCGGCAGTGGCAAAGGCAGCAGCGATGCGCATATTGGAATTGGCATTGGCGCCTGGGGCGACCTGTTCGGTGCCGATATTCATGGGAACGTCTATGGTGTTTATGCCGAGGGCCAGCATTATTCCATGTTCAACAACGGCGCAGTCTATAAGAACAATCTGGATGTCCATTTGCAGGCAAACGGTACAGGGACTCCCACAGTCTTGTACACCAATACTTCTACCGACGTAACCGTGCAGACATCCGGTAAAGCAACCCTAGCCAACGGGGCAGTCAATATCTCCTTTGACCCCGCCTTTACAGCAGCCCTGGCTTCCGAAGAATCCCTCGTCATCACCGTAACACCGGTAGGGGAATCACAGGGGGTGCATCTTTCGGATATTTCAACAACCGGATTTAAAGTAATGGAAAACAATGCCGGGAAAAGCAGTGTAACGGTCAACTATATCGCTATTGGCAAACGGGCCGGCTATGAAAACCCAACCCTGACCAAAGAAGTTATCGATGGCAGCTATACATCAAAGTTGGCAAGAGGCCTGCATAATGATGCTGATATTCAGAATAATGGTGAGGGGCTCTATTACGAAAACGGTCAATTGGTAGTCGGGGTTCATCCTTCAACATTACCTGATCCAAACAGGCCGAAGGTCATAAACAACATCGAACCAGCAGCAAAAGCAGGTGATGACGCATTATTGAAAGATAACGGTGCTGCACCGTTTGGGAAATAAGTGTTCGGGAAAACCAAACGATCGATGATTTTCCTTACGGGATGATCACTATTTGTGAATAGTAAATTCTATTTTTTATCGTGACCCGGAGCAGGTAAACTCCGGGTCCGTTATTCCGGAGGTTAAAGACCTGGCCTGATGCCTTGATTTCATCATTAGAAAATGAGATCAACGTATTTCCTGTAAGATCACAGACAGATAAACTCTGTATCGTTTCCTTAGATCGGACCGTGAACTGTCCCTGGCTGGGATTGGGAAAAACATCAAAGCGCTCACCAGCATTCAAGTAGTCTTCAACTCCGACATTGGTGCTGATCACATTCGAAAACACGGAACCGAAACCCCTGCTGCCAGCCAGCGGATCGCATCCATCAGGATTCCGGATCTCGATCAGGTAATCAAGCATGCCTTCCGGCGGATTCAGATCGGAATAAGATGTTACACTTCTGGGAACTGAGTCGAGCACCTGGAAACCGCCCGGCATCTGCCGCCGGTAAATGAAGTATGATGGATAATAAAACCCGGTATAGGGTGTCCAGATCAGGTTAAAGGCATTGATGCCCGTGTTGATGTTCAGGTGCATCGTCGTATGCGATTCGCACTGGCCGGAAAAATTGCCGCAGGTATCGACTGCCCTGAGAGCATAGCTGTAAGACCGCTGCAGCGGAATAGCATCATTGTCGGTAAACATACCCGGTTCATCGTGACCGGTCGTTCCGATCACTTCATAACCTCCGGTCGTCGTTTCCCTGAAAACCTGGTACCCAGCGATTCCATCATCAGGCGTCTTTTCCCAGATAACAACATTCTTCCCTGAAATGGTATCGACATTGACCATACAGATATATTCAGGATTCTCATAATGGTAATGCCGTATCAGGGCTTCACCATCCATAGCTGATATACATCCCGTGATCGTGTTTGTCCCGATCGCTGTATAGGTTCCTGCAGGATTCTGCAGGCCGAAATTCAGGGGTAAACCGTTTCCGGTCAAAGTTATTCCGGTCGGGATCCCATCCCTGAATAATTCATATTCCGTATTCATTTCGGAGCCGGCTAACGAGATCTCAATCCCCTGATCAGAAGCGCAAATGGTCCCTCCACCCGATAAACTGTAAACGACAGGCTCTTCATAAACGAAGACCAGGACAGAGTCAGTTACCAGATTATAACCATCCGATACCTCCAGAATATACCATGCTGTCACTTCAGGCTCAACCACCAGGTTTTGATTGCCTGATTCAAAGCCTTCCGGGTTTGAAGTCCAGCTGAAACTGTAATTTCCCGATCCTCCGGAAACGTATGCCTCCAATGTTACGGTCTGGTGCGCGCATACCGAATCTTCAGATGCAACAATGACAACGCTCAATGGGGATGAAAGGACTTGGACCACTACCTGGTCGGCTCCTGAACAACCACCGGAATTATCCGTAACAGTAAGGGTGAACAAGGTTGTCTCTGTCAGGTTCACAGTCGATGGAATTGCAACATTCGGATTGACCAGCTTATTCGCCGGTTCCCACAGGTAAATGTAATTTCCGCTGCCACCCGAAGCGCTTCCATATAACATTGTGCTTGTCCCATGTGGAATGGCTTGATCGGGGCCAGCATCCGGAATAGGATGCGAAAAGACGCTGATAGTCACCGATCCGGAAACATAATTATAACCGTCATTGACACTGACATAATAAGTAGTTGTCTGATAAGGAGTAGCAATCGGATCAGGAAGGTCACTCGAAAAACCTGGAGGATTGGATGACCATTGATAGGTATATATCCCTGATCCGCCGGATGCAAAGGCAAATAGCTGTGAATATTCTCCGGTGCAAATCTGGTCAGGATCAGCCACCGGATTTACCGACAGCGGCCCCTGGGCGAAACACAAGGATGAAAACAACATTACCGTTAAAACTGATATAACATTTTTACCGGTAATCTTTTTTGTGCTTATCATATGGTTCTTTTTTGTGTGAGTGTTCCAGTGTTCAACGACTGCCCACTGCCTACTGCCTACTGTCAACTGCCAACTGCCTACTTATGCTCCCCCTCTCTCTTCCCCACCGGAACCGGCGCAATGCCCGCCATGTCGCCGATCACATTGACCAGCTCGGAGCCGGCCGGCACCACGATCTTGGCATTTTTCGACAGGGCCGATTCGAGCGCTTCGAGCTTACGCAGCAGCTGGGCATTGCCGGTGAAGTACTTGTCGGCCGCTTCGTTCACCAGCTTGATGGCTTCGGCTTCTCCTTCCGCTTGCAGGATGCGGCTTTGCTTGATCCCCTCAGCCTCCTTGATCTTGGCCCGCTTTTCGCCGTCGGCGGCCGTTTCACGCGCCGTCGCATAGTCGATCGCAGCGATCTTCTCGTTTTCCGCCTTCACCACCTTGTTCATCGTCTCCTGGACATCCTTGGGCGGATCGATCTCTTTCAGCTCGGTGCGGACAATATCGATCCCCCAGCTGTGCGTCTCTTCCATCAGCGTTTTATGCAGCTCCGAGTTGATCTTGCCGCGCTCGCTGTTGGCCGATTTAAGCGTCAGCGTGCCGATAATGTTACGGAGCGTCGTCCGGGCCAGGTTCACGATCTGCCACTTGTAATTGTTCACGTTGTACTGCGAGTTCTTCACATTCTCTTCATCCGGCTTCACCCTGAAATAAACCTGGGCATCGACACGCGCGTTGAGATTGTCATTGGTGATGATCTCCTGCGGTTCGGCGTCGACCATTTGCTCGGTCACATTGACCTGGTACATCCGCTCGATGATAGGAATGATCCAGTTGAATCCCGCGTTGGCAAAGCGGTTGTACTTCCCTAGCCTTTCGATAAGGCCCCGGTGCGTTGGCCTGACGATCCTGATCCCCGCCAGGAACAGGAACACAACGACTATGACGATAACGGTAATCAGTGCATTCATCTTTTTAAATATTTAAATGTTTTTCTAAGCATCCCTATTTATTTTCCGCTTCTTCTTCTTTATCCTGATAATCTGCTATTTCCGTTGAACTACCGGCTTCCTCCACCACTTCGTTTTCTGTGTAAATAATATCAGTCACATAAGTGGCTTTAACCCTTTTGGATACGCTCAGATACCAATACCATACTACAAAAAAGAAGACACCCTGAAGGATTCCTTTAATCACTTCGGGTATCATCAGGTCATTGGCTTCCGAAGGCAGTCCGGCAGTAAATGGTAAAAAAGCCGCGAAAACCGAATATGCCAGGAAAAGAAGAAGGTAATTCTTGGCAATTTTGACAGCTCCGGGTTTAATATTCCATAGCATATATCCGGCCCTGATACTGAACAGCATCAGCACAATGCTCACAACCATGTCGATGTAGTACACGGTTTGCAATCCGGGATAGGTGGTAAAAAGCTGGTTGATTTCCTCATAAGTCGTTACCAGATTATAAACTGTACGAATCGGGCTGAAGATAGTAAGGGCAAGGCATAATAACAACAGCCATCCACCGACGCTGTCGTATCTTTTAATCTGTAAATCTTTAAAATCTGTCATGTTTTGGCTCCTTTCAATTAAGTTTGGTTAAATATGCGATGATTTGATTGCCTGGCTATAACATCCTCAAATTTAATGAAATATTGGTATTGCGACATAAAAAATCACGATTTAATTTTTCCGCGGTGCAGCGCACCGTCCTAACTGTAACAACGAACCTGCCAAAACCTTCAGGTGCAGCGCACCGATAGACATGTAACCAACGAAAACGCAGCCATACCCAAAGGTGCAGCGCACCGTAACCGTAGCACACGTGAACTACAAATGAAGAATTCATTCCCATGATTCCAGGTCATCAAAAAAATCAAATAAATATTCGGAATTATACTTGATCTCATTTTTAGCAAGAATTTCAAGATATTCCGTTCTGAATGTCTTTTTCCGGTGATGTGCAGGTTGGTTCTCGATATAATTTGCCACAATGGAGATATTTGAGTGAGAATGGGTAAACGCGCCATAACCTCTTTGCCAGGCAAATTTATTCCTTGAAAGTTTTTTCCGGTTAATCCAGGCATTTGTCGAGGTTTTGATTTCTTCCACCAGATCTGGGATAAGGTGATTGACATTGTACCCGATAAAAATGTGAATATGATCCGGCATTGAGCCGATTGCCAGGAGTTTATGCCCGTGGTTCCGGATGATGCCGGTGATATACATTTCCAGCATATCTTTCCATTCCTGTTTAATTAATGCTTGCCTGTATTTAACTGCAAACACCAGGTGAATGTGACATTGTGTATATGTATTTGCCATAATTGATTGTATTTCGGTGCGCTGCACCTTTGATTATTATTGCGTTTATTTGCCTACAGATGTTCGGGTGCTACGCACCGGGGTCGTGTGGTTATCAGATGTTCGGGTGCT
>ERZ795056.4248-NODE-4248-length-14912-cov-13.818537_pt1 | contig 14912 bp, 7 predicted proteins | sample MGYA00375140_ERZ795056 | MGnify/ENA primary metagenome ERZ795056 (study PRJEB30185, sample SAMN05720227) | activated sludge metagenome | isolation source: Anaerobic digester | place: USA | collected 2015-03-09 ...
GCCGGATCGTTCCAGCATACCTGTACGGCCAACGAACATTCCGATCAAAAGGAGCATCGCATCGTTACTCCGGGTCCATGCGGACTGCAGATCCGTGAAGCAGGATCGCCCTCGGAAGATCATTGGTTGTCCTTCATCGGGTTACAGCGCCAAGGCCGACAGGTGACCGTCTGGACCGACGCGGTCCATTGCTCGGATGGGCAGCGCGACCTTTGGATGCAGAATGACCTTGAAGTCCACTATACGGCCTTGACCGAAGGCGTGAGGCAGGACTTCCTGATCCAACACAAACCCTTCGGCAATGGCCCGTTGGATGTCATCCTCGACCATTCGGACCTACACCCGCTGATCCTGAATGGCACGGATGCCCACCTGCTGGACGGAACAGGACATTTCGTGTTCTCCTATACGGGTCTTCGTGCTTGGGATGCCTGCGGGTCACCGCTTCAAGCCCGGATGATCGCGGATACCGTCAACGGCCGACTTCTACTCCGCGTGGATGACCGGGTAGCCGAATATCCGATCATGATCGACCCTGTTGCCACCACCCACGACGTCCTTCTTCTTGGTACTGCGTCTGGAGGTCGTTATGGCCGAAGTGTGAACACAGCTGGGGACCTGAACGGTGATGGATACAGCGATGTCGTGATCGGTGCACGCGAAGCCAGCAATGGTCAGGCGAGCGAAGGGCTCGTCTTTGTGCATTACGGCTCATCCATCGGGATCGGTATTGCTCCGGACGTGGTCCTGGAGATCGATCAAGCCAGTGCCAGTTTCGGGAACAGTGTATCCACCGCAGGGGATATCAACGGTGATGGATTCAGCGACCTGATCGTGGGGGCACCGAACTGGGAGAGTGATGCTGCCACGTTGGGATCAGAGGGGGCCATTTTCATCTACTACGGTTCAGCTGCAGGGATAGGAGCGGTCCCCAATGTCACGCGAAGAGCGAACTCGGCCGCGAAGTACATGGGCTGGAGCGTTGCCTGTGCTGGCGATATCAACAACGACGGCTACAGTGACATCATCACCGGCGGTTGGTTGGCCACCTATGGCCAATCCAACGAAGGCGCCGCGTGGGTATTCCTAGGAGGGGCCGCTGGCCTTGCTGCCACCCCTGTGCACCGCTTGGAAAGGAACCAGGGCGGAGCTCAATTCGGTGCGACGGTGGCCGGTGCCGGTGATGTCAATGGGGACGGTTATAGTGATGTGGTGGTGGGCAGCCATGCCTTCGATATCAATGTGGCGAACGACGGCGCAACGTTCGTCTATCATGGAGGGCCTACGAACCTCGGTGCTGGCCTCAACCCGGCGCCAGCGACCACTTTCACTGGTCCTGCCGGCTCACAACGCTCCGCCTGGTCGGTCTCTTGCGCCGGTGATGTGAACGGCGATGGATATAGTGACATCATCACAGGCCACTACCTCGGTTCGATCGGAGGTCCGACCGAGGAGGGTGCTGCATTCGTGCATTTGGGATCACCAACGGGTGTTTCGACAACCCCTGCCACGATCATTGACGGGGGCCAGGCCAGTGCTTGGATGGGTCGTAGTGTGGCAGGTGCAGGCGACGTCAATGGTGACGGTTTTGGCGATGTGCTTGTGGGTGCGGTCACCTATACCAATGGCCAGGCCTTGGAGGGTGCGGCCTTTTTGTACCTGGGTTCGTCTGCAGGGGTATCGAATGTGTTCCATCGACGGTTCGAGCTCAACTTCAGTGGCGCCAATGTGGGTGAATGCGTCGCTACTGCGGGGGACGTCAACGGCGATGGATTCAGCGATATGATCGTCGGGGCTGAGAACTATGGAGGTTCACTGCTCGGTGCCGCTGCCATCTATCACGGTGGAACGGAATACACCTCGGTCACCCCAAGTGCCCAATGGACCTACTCGCAAACCAATGCACTGGCGGGTTGGTGTGTAGCGCACGCTGGTGATCTCAACGGCGATGGTTACAGCGATGTGGCCATCGGCGCCAAGGACGCTGCCAGTGGCCAAGCTGGCGAAGGACTCGTGTTCGTTCATTATGGTTCCACAACGGGGATCGGAACGGTTCCCGACCTCACCCTACAGATCAATGTGGCCGGGGCCGGATTCGGGGCATGCGTGAATACCGCAGGGGATGTGAATGGTGACGGATATGCCGATCTGGCCGTTGGTGCGCCATTGGCTGGCGGTACGGGGAGGGTCGATGTCTTCCTTGGCGGGCCCGCCGGTCTCAGCCCAGTGGCGAGTTGGACACGCGCAGGTACGGTCGGCTCCGCGTATGGAACCTCGGTGATGACCGCTGGTGACGTGAACAGTGATGGCTTTGCGGACCTGATCATTGGAGGACCACAGGCGGACCTGGTCGATGTCTTCCTGGGTTCAGCAACAGGCCTTGCGGTTGGCCCACATGTGAATTTCTCCCCGCCTTCCGGCGGGATCCGTTTCGGCTACGCCGTATCCACAGCCGGTGATGTGAATGGCGATGGTCATAGCGACGTGATCATTGGTGCTCCAGGTTTCTCCAATGGACAGTTGGATGAAGGTGCGGCCTTCGTCTACCATGGTTCTGACACCGGGCTCATCGATGTGATCGACCGACAGATCGAACTGAACGTGGCCAGTAGCCAAATGGGTATCAGCGTAGCTGGTGTGGGCGACGTGAACGGCGATGGTTTTGACGAGGTGGCTTTAGGTGGTGATCTCCATTCAGCCGGGCAGGTGAACGAAGGCCGTGTTTCCATTTTCCGTGGATCGGCCACCGGGATCACCACCGCTCTCGGCAGTTTCTTCTCCAATGTGGACAATGCTCGCCTCGGCTTCAGTGTTGCTGAGGCAGGTGACGTGAACGGTGATGGCTACGCCGATGTCGTCGCAGGTGCCCCTTTCCAGACCCAGAGCCTCAACGAACAGGGTCGCGTTTATCTCTGGCATGGCTCCCCGACCGGCCTGGTGAACCAACGCCTGATAACGGGTACGACCGCCGATGCCCGGTTCGGCTGGTCGGTGGCCGGTGCGGGTGATGTGGATGGCGATGGGTACACGGATGTCCTTGTCGGCACTCCATATGATGCGGGTGGATCGAGTGCAGAAGGCCGCGTCTTCTGGTACCGAGGGAACAATGCGGGGTCCATCGACCGGCTGACCCGTCAGTACTTGGCGGACCTGGTCAGTCCGTTATCGACGAACAGCCTGGATATGACCACCACGAGCGTCTTCGGCCTCGGCCACCGAACGCGCAGCCACATCCAACGCACGAATGCAAGGCTTTGCTGGGAGGTCGTCTTCGAGGGTCAACCCTTTTCGGGATCTCCCATCACCAACAGCGTGCTCGCCTCAGGCTGCGGGGTCAACTTCCTGGACCTCACTTCGCCCGGGATCGAGATCAAGGAATTGATCGCCAAGGCACCGGGTCACATCCGCTACAAATGGCGTGTGAGACCTGAATACACCCTGAACAAGCTCATCGATGGGCAACGTTATGGCCGCTGGTTCTATGGCTTCGTTTCAGGCACGGGGGATATCGGCATCCTTCCGATCGACCTTGTGGACCTGTTCGGAACGCCAACATCCGAGGGTAACGTACTCCAATGGAGCACCGCATCCGAGCACCAGAGTGAACGCTTCATTGTGGAACGATCCAGGGATCTTCTGGAATTCGTCGACATCGGCTCCGTCCCTGCTGCTGGGGAGAGCCACCAGTTGCTGCAGTACGAACTTCTGGATGAGCGGGCGCCGCAGGGTCTATCCTATTATCGACTGCGGATGATCGACCTGGACGGTAGCTGGGAGCACTCGGAGATCATTTCGGTCCAGCGTGCTACTGGACAGGTGTCGATCCACCCCAATCCGGTGGAACAGTTCCTGACCTGGAGCGGAGCGGACGCCGCTGTGATCGAGGTACTGGATGTCCTCGGTCGGGTCGTATTGATCGATCGGTCCAACGGACCGGAACCCGGACCGCTCGATGTGTCGATCCTTCCCATGGGCACGTATACCCTGAGACTCTCCGACGGGAACAACACCACGCTTGGCACAACCCGGTTCGTGAAGTCCTACGCTCCGATGGTGCGCTGACAGGCGGCAAGGATCCGGCGTGCGTTCTCCAGGGTGTCCGACTCCGCATAGCATCGAAGCACCGGTTCAGTGCCACTTGCTCGTATCATCAACCATTGGTCGTTATCGAAGTGGAACTTGAACCCGTCGATGGTCTCCACGCGACGCACCGTGTAGTCACCGAAGCTATCGAATGCGCCGGCCTTGCACTTGCTCAATACCTCCTGCTTGAGCGCTTCACTGATATGCAGATCGTTACGTTCGTACTTGAACGGACCGACGATGGAGTAGACCTCATTGATCAGGTCGTCAAGGCTCTTGCCACTCTTGGCCATGAACTCCCAGATGGTCAATCCCATCCAAATGCCGTCACGCTCAGGGATGTGCCCCTTGATCGCGATGCCGCCGCTTTCTTCACCCCCTAACAGCACATCCTCACTGATCATGATCTCCGCGATGTACTTGAATCCGATCTTGGTGACCTGGTATTCCAACCCATAGTGCTCGCACATCTTCTTCACTTTGGGCGTCGCACTGAAGGCCACCACCACCTTTCCAGTGAACTTCTTGTAGTTCACGAGGTAATGGATGAGCAACAGGATGATATGGTGTGAGTCGATGAAATCCCCTTTCGCATCATAGAGACCGATGCGATCGGCGTCACCATCCGTGGCAAGACCGCAAGCGATATCGGAACTCTTGATCAACTCGCTGAACTCGATGAGGTTCTTGTGGATGGGTTCTGGCGCTTGTCCGTGGAATGAGGGGTTGTGTTCGCAATGCAACAACGTCACCTCGGGAAGTATCCGAGGCATCACGCGGAAGCCTGCGCCGTACATGGCGTCGTAACCCAAGCGAAGACCACTGGACCGGATGGCTTGGAGGTCGAAGTTGGACTCCACGTGCTTCACATACATGGTCTCCAGGTCCACATACTCAAGTAGTCCATCGCGCTCGGCCTTGGACAGGTCGATGGAGGCGAGGTCGAGACCGTGTTGTTCAGGAATGAGGTCCTCCACCTCCTGTACTTTACTCGGGATCAGCGGTCCGCCATGAATGCCCTTCAGCTTGTACCCATTGTAACTGGGGGGGTTGTGACTTGCCGTGAGCACCACACCCATGGCGCTCTTGCGCTCGAACGCACCCAGTGAGATCATGGGCGTACTTACGATGCCTTTGGCCAAGTAGACCTTCACCCCTTCGTTGATGAACACCTTGGCAGCGGTCTGCGCGAAAAGCTCACCAGCGAAGCGACAGTCGTGACCGAGTACGATGTTCGGTGTACCAGGGTAGGCCTGTTTCACCCATTGGGCGACCGCTACGCTCACGCGCGCTACGTTATCCACAGTGAACTCCTCCGCGATAATGGCGCGCCATCCATCGGTCCCGAACTTGATCTTCGTCATTGTTTGCAGGTATGTTGCGTGGGCGAAATTAGAAGGCCCTTTCTACGTAGGGTTCCGTTCAGGGTTGCTCATCGAAAAATGCCGCGTTCGTTCAGTGCACGTTGATAGCGACGCGCATTCACCATATGCTGCTCGTAGGTGCGTGCAAAGTCGGAATGTCCACTCAGGTCGGAACGGGCACAGAAATAGAGGAAATCGTGCTTGGCCGGGTTGAGCACGGCATTCAAGAAGCGCGTTTCGGGCATGTTGATGGGGCCTGGGGGAAGCCCGAGGTTCCGGTAGGTGTTGTACGGCGAATCCACCAGTTTGTCCCTGTTTAGGACCCGACTGATACTGTCGGCACCCAGTGCGAACTTCAATGTGGGGTCGGCTTGTAAGGGCATACCGATCCGCAAGCGATTCAGGTATACACCCGCGATCAACGGTGCGTCCGAAGCCTTGCCCGTCTCAGCCTGAACGATGCTTGCCAGTGTGGTCACTTCGTTCTGTGAGAGCCCGAGAGCGCTCGCTCGGGCCTGTCGGTCCGTTGTCCAGAACCGCTTGTACTCCCCGGCCATCCGATCCAAGAACGCCTCCGGACCTGTGTTCCACCAGAATTCGTAGGTATCGGGTATGAACATGGCGATGAAGGTCTCCGACCTGAACCCATAACTCGCGGCAACGGCACCATCCTGAAGCAACCCCATCAACCGAGCGCTATCGCACTCCAACTTGGCGGCCACTTTCGAAGCCAGTTCATGCTTCCATTTGATGTTGTTCAACGTCAACCGGACTGGATCCTGTTCACCACTCCTTAGTCGGTCCACCAAGGCATTGGCACTGGCTCCCGGCTCGATGCGGTACCGCCCAGGACGTATCCTGGCCGGATAGTTCTTACGCTCGGCGGTCCAGCGGAAGGCATCCACATCACGCAAGAGACCATTCATCGATATGCTATCCAAGACCTGTGCAAAATCCGCCCCGGTCGGAACGAGCAGGTAACGTGGCTCCTCCACCGCGGTGACCGGGGCGAACACCCGTGACCACATCCGCCACCCCCACACACCAGCAGCACCGATCAATACGACCAGGATGACGAGGAACCAACGCAGACCCTTACGCATCGCTCATATCGTGATGCTTCCCGAGAACACCTCCACTGCTGGTCCGCACAGCAATACCTCACCGGAACCATCACCATCTCGCAGGTCCACGCGCAGTTCGCCACCACGTGTGAGGATAGGAACCTCATCGGTCGACACAAGACCGCGCGAACGGGCGCTCAAAGCAGCAGCTGTGACCCCTGTGCCGCAACTCAAGGTCTCGTCCTCCACGCCACGCTCGTATGTACGCATGCGCACCACGCCGTCGACCATGGCCGTGAAATTCACATTCACACCCGCGACCCCGTACCGCTCACTGTTGCGCACCTTGCGTCCCTCGGTCACCACATCAACGCGCTCAGGATCATCCACCCAGAGCACCACATGCGGTGAACCGGTGTTCCAAAGGTCCATGCGCTCTGATTCCCGCTCATGGTCACGGGGTCGCTTCATGGCAATCGCCACGTGACCATCAGGCAGCGTCATTGCCCGGTGTTCACCATCATACGCACTGAACAGGACCGCCATTCCCACAGGACAAGGCACCTCCTGTAGTTGACGCCAGAACGCGAACGCACAGCGACTGCCATTTCCGCAAAAGCTCCGCGAGCCATCCGGGTTCAGGAACTCCATGTGGAATGCGGTTCCGTCCAATTTGGGCGACCGCACCACTATCAATCCGTCAGAACCGATGCCGAAATGACGGTCGCACAACCTGCGCACGATCGGTTCATCGATCATGGAGAAAGTCCCGGCACGATCATCGATAACGATGAAGTCGTTCCCGGTGCCTTGCCATTTGCTGAACGGGATGGTCATGTGCGAGACGACAAATATCGCACGGACATCCTGAGGGCGAACATCAGGGCGATCAACACTTTTTAACGTGACATAGCGATACATCGGGCCTGACAGAACGTTCAGCACACATGACGGGCATGGGTTTTGATCACAACCCTGTGCAAGCGAACGACCATGAAACGCACCCTTTCCTTCTTCTTCACGGCCTTGGCCGGTGGCCTATTGGCTGTGGCCATTGGAAACTACCTGAAGCCCACCCCGACCTCCACCTCCTTGGCTTCCCCGCCACTGCCAACTCGTTACGTCTCATTGCCCGGCTCCCCGACTCCTATTGTGGCTGTGGATTTCACGGATGCGGCTGAGCGAAGTGTGAACGCGGTCGTCCATGTGACCACGGAAACGACGGTGAACGTGCGCGACCCCTTCGCCGAGTTCTTCTGGGGATATCGTCCTCCGGCGCAGCAACAGCGACAAGGCGCGGGGTCCGGCGTTATCGTTTCTCCGGATGGATATATCGTGACCAACAACCACGTCATCGAAGGAGCTGACCGGATCAAAGTGCACATGAACGACAATCGGGTATTCGATGCCCGAGTGATCGGCCGCGACCCCAGCACGGACATTGCTTTGCTCAAGGTCGATGCGCAGGACTTGGAAGTCCTCGAGTATGGGGACTCGGATGGTGTTCGGGTGGGTGAGTGGGTGCTTGCTGTCGGAAACCCGATGAACCTGACCAGCACGGTCACTGCCGGTATCGTCAGCGCCAAGGCCAGGAACATCAACTTGCTCCAATATGACCCCACACGCGACATCTTTCCCATTGAATCGTTCATCCAAACAGATGCTGCCGTGAACCCAGGGAACAGTGGGGGTGCCCTCGTGAACGCTTCCGGTCAACTTGTAGGGATCAATACGGCCATCGCAAGCACTACGGGACAGTATGCCGGCTATTCGTTCGCTGTTCCTGTGAACATCGTTAAGAAGGTGGCGGGTGATCTTCTGGAATTCGGCAGCGTGCAACGGGCCTACTTAGGGGTCAGCATTCGCGATATGGATGAACAATTGGCGGATGCTGCCGATCTGGGCCGGATACGAGGTGTATATGTCAATGGGATCACGGAGGGTGGTGCTGCGGAGCGGTCCGGCGTGAAGACAGGGGACGTGATCATCCGAGTGGGGAATATCGACGTGAACAATGTTCCTCAGCTGCAGGAACAGGTAGGCCGGTTCCGACCTGGGGAGCGCGTACCGGTGACCATCGTAAGGGCAGGAAAGGAACAGGTCGTTGATATGACCTTGCTGGGCAAAGAGGGGGCGCGAACCGTTTCCTCGAACAACAATGGAAATTCACGAACCCTGCTAGGAGCGGACCTACGCGAGGCATCTGCCGAGGAATTGAAGGCGCTCAACTTGGACCATGGGGTGAAGGTGATCGCGCTGAACGGGGGCAAGCTCAGAAGCAGCGGCATCAAGGAAGGGTTCGTCATCACCCGGATCGACCAGGAAGACGTTCACAAGGCTGCTGACATCGAACGTTTGTTGGGCACCAAACGGGGAGGAGTGCTGATCGAGGGGTATTACCCTAACGGTGTCCGCGCCTACTACGGTTTGGGGCTATGAAGAACCTGATGTCCAAGGGATTGGACATACCCCCCAGACTTTCGCGCCGTATACCTTGTCCCGTACTTGGTCCGGGGCGTACCTTTGCCGACCTTCGCAGACCGTATCGGGAGGCTCTTCAGGAGTCTCTTTTCATCCACCTCTAAGACCTGATCACCGTGGCATCAAGGATGCGTCAACTCAAGATAACCAAGTCGATCACCAACCGGGAAAGCCAGTCGCTGGACAAGTACCTTCAGGAGATCGGCAAGGAAGGTCTTATCACCGCCGACCAGGAAGTCGAACTGGCCCGGAAGATCAAGGAGGGCGATGGTCGAGCGCTGGAAAAGCTGGTGAAGGCCAACCTGCGCTTCGTGGTATCGGTGGCCAAGCAATATCAGAACCAAGGCCTAAGCCTGCCCGACCTGATCAACGAAGGAAACCTCGGCCTCATCAAGGCCGCCCAGCGCTTCGATGAGACCCGTGGCTTCAAGTTCATCAGCTATGCGGTGTGGTGGATCCGTCAGAGCATCCTCCAGGCCTTGGCAGAACAAAGTCGGATCGTTCGTCTGCCACTGAACCAGGTCGGCTCGCTGAACAAGATCAACAAGGCCTTCGCCAAGTTGGAGCAGGAATATGAGCGTCCGCCCAGTGCCGATGAGCTTGCCACCCTGTTGGACCTGCCTGCTGAGAAAGTGGCAGATACCATGAAGGTGAGTGGTCGCCACATCAGCATGGACGCCCCATTCGTGGAGGGTGAGAGCAACAGCCTTCTGGATGTTCTTCCCAACAACGATAGCGCACCTGCCGACCGGCTCCTGCTGAACGAATCCCTTGCCAAGGAGATCGAGCGCGCGTTGAGCACACTGACCGAGCGTGAGCGCGATGTCGTGAAGCTCTTCTTCGGGATCGGCATCAATCATGGGCTTACCTTGGAAGAGATCGGAGCCAAGTTCGACCTGACGCGTGAGCGTGTCCGGCAGATCAAGGAAAAGGCGATCCGTCGCCTCCGCCATACCAGCCGCAGCAAATTGCTGAAGGCGTATCTCGGCTGACGGTGATCCCGTAGAAGGCCCATACAAACCATCATTCGATCCCTGTAAATGCAGACCGCAGAAGCCAAGACCGGATATGAGGCCGGCCTGAAGGAATACGTGGACCGCGAGCGCGCGGCCGTCGACCTGATCAACTCCGTAGGTCAATTGATGTACGGCCGTGGTGTGGAACTGGTGTTCTTCCGGAACCACCTCTTGGACATCAGTATCTCCGAAGTGATCAAGCTCTTCACCTATGCCGAGCAGGTGGTGAAGAAACCCATCGACGTATTCACCACCGCCGACGTGGCTCGAGGCCTGTTGGAACTTGATCTTGCTCCAAGCAAGATCGATATCGGCAAGCTCACGCATGAGTTCAAGAACTCGAGCGCTGCTTCGATCAATGATTTCCTGGGTTCACACCTCAGCACATTCATCGGACAGGACAAGCATACGTTCCAGCCGCAGGATGTGGTCCTCTACGGGTTCGGGCGCATCGGGCGCATCGCCGCTCGTGAACTGGTGAAACAAGCTGGCAAGGGCCAGCAACTGCGTTTGCGTGCCATCGTGACCCGTACGCTCACCGACGCGGAGATCGTCAAGCGCGCGGCCCTGCTTCGTAATGACAGCGTACATGGCACGTTCAAGGGTACGGTGATCGAGGATGTGCCCAACAAAGCGATCTGGGTGAACGGCCAGCTGGTACAACTGATCGCGGCGAACAACCCCGAGGACATCGATTACACGGCTTATGGCATCAACAATGCCTTGGTCATCGACAATACCGGTGCTTTCACGAAACGTGCCGACCTGGAACGCCATCTCAAAGCCAAGGGTGTAAGCAAGGTCCTCCTCACCGCACCGGGCAAGGAGATCCCTAACGTGGTATATGGCATCAACCACAAGGACCTTGATATCGACAACGAGAAGATCTTCAGTGCTGCCAGTTGCACGACCAACGCCATCTGCCCTGTTCTGAAGGTGGTGGAGGACAACTTGGGGATCGAGAAGGGCCACATCGAGACCGTTCACGCCTATACCAACGACCAGAATTTGTTGGACAACTACCACAAGGGTCCGCGTCGTGGTCGTAGTGCTGCGATCAATATGGTGATCACGAGCACAGGTGCGGGCACCGCGGTGGCCAAGGCTATTCCGAGCCTGAAGGATAAGTTGACCGCCAATGCAGTGCGGGTACCGACACCCAATGGTTCATTGGCCATCATGAACCTCACGCTCAAGAAACCGGTAGCCGATCTGGCCGCTATGAACGATCTGATCCGCCGTGCGGCTTTGAACGGCGACCTGGTGAACCAGATCCATTATCAAGTGGACCCGGAACTCGTGAGCAGCGATATCATCGGAGATACGTGCTGCAGTGTGTTCGACAGCAATGCGACCATCGTTGCTCCGGACGGAAGGACCGTGGTACTCTACGCATGGTACGATAACGAGTTCGGTTACACGAAGCAAGTGATCCGCCTGGCCAAGCACATTTCGAAAGTGCAGCGCTTGATCTATTACTGAGCATTTCTCGATCCACGTTGGACCCCGCCTTCCTCGGAACGGCGGGGTTCTTCGTTACGGAATGAATGTCGGCACCTACCGCTCACGAGGAGATGGGGTGCTTACTCTCCGTGACGCGTGCTGATGGGGAACGACCCCTTACCCGCACATGGAGCGTTGCATTGTCCGCTGGGTAAGCTTGGGTGATGCACACCGCTCGTTCCAGGTCGTGACGACCGACCTGGGTCGACCGTTCTTCGACCATTGGCGGATCCACGAATACCAAACTGGCAGATCCGGATCCACCTCCGAGTTCCACTCCACGCCTATCGCGGTAGCAATGACCGGCGCCAAAAGCGAACGCCCCGGACCAAGCCGGGGCGTTCGTTATGGAAAGGCCTTTGTCTCCCTTAAGGCTGGATCACCAATCGCTCCGTATAGCTATCGGTTCCGGCGGTGATGTTCACCACATACATACCCGCGGCAAGAGCACCATTCAGGTCAAGTACGGTGTTCACATTGCCATCGGCAACGACGATCGTGCGAGCACCTACTCGCTTGCCATACAGATCGAAGATGTCCACACTCACCGTATTCACGCCCTCTTCAATGGAGCTGAGGCTGAAGCTCAGTACATCGCCGCGGTTCGGATTCGGGAACATGCGGAGTTCGGGAGCAACAGTTGCTGTTCCGGTGCTCATGGCATTCAACTCCAGTATCGTACCATTCGCAATGGTGAGCTGACAGATGTCGCCCCATGGGCTGTCATTGGTGCACCAGGTGAGACCTCCGTCCTTGCTGGCGCGTACTTCCACGTTGTAGGTCTGACCGGCCACCAACGGGCTGGTCGTCCAGTTCAATTGTTGGAAGTAGGTGTTGCTCGTTCGCGTCACTGTGAATCCTTCAGCAGGCAGTGAGAAGCGGAACTGATAGCGGTTAGCTCCGGGAACGGGACGGGCATACACATAGTTACCCGCACCCCAGTTGCGAACCACTCCACAGCTGAACTGAACACTTCCGGGCACATCCATGAGCTTGGTCAGCGGGCAAGCAGCACGCACTGGATCGATCATCAGGCGGCAGGCGGGTCCGAACTCACCGTTCAAGCCATTCACACGGCTGCGCACCCGCACGTTCATCAGTACGTTGGCAGGCACCTGACTGCTCAGCGCCCAGTTGTTCAAGCGCATATGGCAGGCACGGGTCGCACTCGCAGGACCGAAGAGATCGGTCTGGCTGTGGCTGCGGAACCTGCGGAAACTGTAGCTGCCGTTCGGGTCGAAGATCCAGAACTCATAGCCGCTATTGGCATCCTGAAGATTGTTCGCCGCGCCCACGATCCATTCTGCACTAACGGCTGCGTTCGGAGCTGCGACCACGTATTGACCTGACACCCAATCCATCTTATCACAACTGGTGTAGACCAACCCTTGGTTCGACATCGGCACGCAGAAGCCCTGGCCACCGCTGATGGCGCTCTCCAGACCAGTGCCGAAGTTGTTCCTGTTGTCGATGATACGATCACCTGCACGGGTCCTGAGGATATACCCACCAGTGGTCATCCCATCACCGGCTGCGTCGAACACGCTCAACGCATAGCAACCATCCGCCAAACAGCATTCCTCGCTCAAGCTCGCATTGCTCGGGAATCCACTGCCACTGCATACCACCGTGCTGGTTCCTTCCACCACGATCTCATAGCTGGTCTCGTTCCCGTTGGCATCCGTCGTGAGCACCAGGTCAACGATGTTGGTACAACCCGTGGGTACACCCACGCACTGGCAGTTGTTCGACCAGGTATCGTTGATCGTACCTGGGTTGTTGTCGTTGCATGCCGTACCAGGCAGAGCAGTTCCGCCGGCCACTCCTTCGCAATCGATCAACAGGCCCACACACTGACAGTTGTTGTTCCAGGTATCGTTGCCCGTGGTGGCAAGACCGTCATTGCAAGCCGTTCCCGGTAGCGCGGTACCACCAGCAACTCCTTCGCAATCGATCAACAGACCCACGCACTGGCAGTTGCTGTTCCAGGTGTCGTTACCCGTGGTGGCCAAGCCATCATCACAGGCGGTTCCGGGCTGAGCCGTTCCACCAGGTACACCTAGGCAGTCATTGGGCAGAACTCCAACACACTGACAGTTGCTGTTCCAAGTGTCGTTGCTCGTGTTCGGGTTATTGTCGTTGCACGCCGTTCCTGGCAGTGCAGTGCCGCCGGCCACTCCTTCGCAATCGATCAACAGGCCCACACACTGACAGTTGTTGTTCCAGGTATCGTTGCCCGTGGTGGCAAGACCGTCATTGCAAGCCGTTCCCGGTAGCGCGGCGCCACCAGCAACTCCTTCGCAATCGATCAACAGGCCCACACACTGACAGTTGTTGTTCCAGGTATCGTTGCCCGTGGTGGCAAGACCGTCATTGCAAGCCGTTCCCGGTAGCGCGGTACCACCAGCAACTCCTTCGCAATCGATCAACAGACCCACGCACTGGCAGTTGCTGTTCCAGGTGTCGTTACCCGTGGTGGCAAGACCGTCATTGCAGGCAGTTCCCGGTAGCGCGGTGCCACCAGCGACCCCTTCGCAATCGATCAACAGACCCACGCACTGGCAGTTGCTGTTCCAGGTATCGTTACCCGTGGTGACAAGACCATCATTGCAAGCCGTTCCCGGTAGCGCGGTGCCACCAGCGACCCCTTCGCAATCGATCAGTTCACCAACGCATTGGCAGTTGCTGTTCCAGGTATCGTTACCCGTGGTGGCGAGACCGTCATCACAGGCTGTGCCCGGTTGAGCAGTTCCGCCAGGCACACCAAGACAATCATTGGGAAGCGTTCCAGCACACGTGCAGTTCACGTTCCACGTGTCATTGACCGTCTGTGGGTCACCATCATTACATGCAGAACCAGGCAAGGCTGTACCACCCGGCACACCCAAACAATCGCAGTTGGTATTCACCGTTACGGTCGTACCTGCGCTCGTCGCGCTGCATCCGTTACCATTGGTCACCGTCACGCTGTAAGTACCCGAGGTGCTCACCGTGATCGCTTGGGTCGTGGCGCCCGTGCTCCACACATTGCCCGTAGCACTGCTGCTGGTCAACGTTACGCTGCCACCGGCGCAGAAGGTCAACGGACCGCCCGCACTGATCGTCGGCGTGGCTGGGTTGGGGTTCACCGTTACGGTCGTACCCGCGCTGGTCGCACTGCATCCATTGCCATTGGTCACCGTAACGCTGTAGGTACCCGAGGTGCTCACCGTGATCGCTTGGGTCGTGGCGCCCGTGCTCCACACATTGCCCGTAGCACTGCTGCTGGTCAACGTTACGCTGCCACCGGCGCAGAAGGTCAACGGACCGCCCGCACCGATCGTCGGCGTGGCTGGGTTGGGGTTCACCGTTACGGTCGTACCCGCGCTCGTCGCGCTACATCCATTGCCATTGGTCACCGT
>ERZ795056.4252-NODE-4252-length-14906-cov-49.515925_pt1 | contig 14906 bp, 12 predicted proteins | sample MGYA00375140_ERZ795056 | MGnify/ENA primary metagenome ERZ795056 (study PRJEB30185, sample SAMN05720227) | activated sludge metagenome | isolation source: Anaerobic digester | place: USA | collected 2015-03-09 ...
CGCTTGACCTTTGCCGGAACAAAGCGTGTTTCGATCTCGTCCGACAATTGCTTCGCGAGCGAATCGAACTCGGGCTCCTTGCACAGATTACGCAACTCATGCGGATCGGCCTGCATATCAAACATCATGCCGGGATCGCCCTCGCAATACACGTACTTGTACTTGCCCTTGCGCAGAATAAAGGCTGGCGAATAGACGCCTTCGCTGGTGAATTCGATCAACGCTTCGTCGTTCCACGCGGCGTCGGTGCCGTGCAACCATCCGGTCAGACTGTGTCCATCGCAAGGGTCAACCAAAGCGGGCGGCTTGCCGTCGGTGGCAAGATCAAGCATTGTCGGCAGCAGATCCACCAAGCCGCAATTTGCGCTTACGCGCTGTCCGGCTTTGGCTCCGGGCGCGCTGATAAAGAGCGGCACGCGGATGGAGTTTTGGTAGGGGTTGAACTTGTACCACATGCCCCGCTCGCCCAACATATCGCCATGATCGGCCGTGAAGATGATTACGGTGTTGTCGATTGCGCCGGCTTTTTCGAGCGCGTCGAGCAACATGCCGACCTTCGTGTCGAGGTAACTCACCATCCCGTAGTACGCGTGTCGCGCTGAGCGAATGTGGGCGTCGGTCACGATGTGTTCGTCTTGTCGGATCAGTTTGTAATAGCGCTGACTCCACGGATCGCGCGCTTCGAACGGGATGAACGGCACCGTCGGCATTTCGATATCGGCATCGTCGTAGAGATCCCAAAATTCCTTTGAGATGGTGAACGGATTGTGCGGATGCGTGAACGATGACACCAACAAAAACGGTCTGCCATCGGCGCGACGTGTGTGATCGAACAACCACTGCACCGATTGGTTGGCCACGTCGTCGTCGTAATCCATTTGCAACGAGCGTACGCAAAGCCCCGACTCGACGATGCCACGCATGCTCATCTGGCTCGGCGCATACGGCTCAACCTTCTTTTCCCAGTCCGCGGTCCAACCAAAATCCGACGGGTAAATGTCGGTCGTGACGCGCTCTTCGAAACCGTGCAATTGATCCGGCCCGACGAAGTGCATCTTGCCCGACAAGCACGTCGCGTAACCGAGCGAGCGTAGGTAATGCGCAAAGGTCGGGACAGCCGCCGGAAACTCCGACGCGTTGTCGAACGCGCCAATGCGTGATGAATATTGCCCTGACATCATCGCGAAGCGCGACGATGCGCAAATTGGGTTCGGTGTGTACGCGTTCTCAAACACCGCGCCTTGTGCGGCGATGCGATCGAGGTTGGGCGTCTTGACGAGCTTGTGGCCGTAAGCGGCCAGCACGCTCGCGGCCAATTGATCGGCCTGGATAAACAAGATGTTTGGGCGTTGGGTCATGTGTGCATCCAATTCGAGAGGCGATTCACTGAGCAGCGCACCGCGTGACGCGGCGCATTGTGCCTATCATTCTATGTTTAGACAGATATGTCAATTCTGGCTTCCCTTACCCGCCGTTCGGCAAAATAGTGGGGACATGGCTAAATACTTCGAACACAGCACCAGCCCGCTCTACGCGCAGGTCGCCGATGCGATGCGCGTGCGAATCGTTAAGGGCGTGTGGCCTATTGACGCGCAGATACCGACGCTGCCCTCGTTGGCGCAGGAGTTCGGAGTTGGGCTGATCACCGTTCGCCAAGCCGTGCAGCTACTGAAAAGCGAAGGACTCCTCGCACCCAAGCAAGGACAGGGCACGTTCGTGCGAGGCAAGCCGGAAACCCATCCGCGAATGCGCGTGGAAACGTCGTTGAGCAAGCTCGCAGAGCTCTACCGCAAGCAAGCGCCGCGCTTGATTCCGCTGGACGAAGGGTTCGCCATGCCGCAGCTCGACGCCGAAGACGGAACGCTAGCGCCGAAATATCGATTCTTGCGCCGCATTCATGCCAGCGAACGGGAATTCACGTCGGTCATCTCCGCGTACATCGACGAGCGCGTGTTCAAGCTCGCGCCAAAACGATTCCGCAGCGAAACCGTGATTCCGGTGCTGATGGATCTCAAGGCCGTGAAGATTGGATCAGCGCGGCAGATTCTCACCATTTCTACCGCGGGCGAAGACGCCGCAAACGCGCTCAACATTTCGGTGTCGGCGCCCGTAGCGGAAGTCAGGCGCGTGATCTGCGCACCAGACGGCACGGTGATTTATCTCGCTGAGCTCACCTACCGCGGCGACTACATTCGCGTTGATATGGACTTGCTGGCGTAGTGTTGGCTTAGTTCCCGCGGTTAGCGCTTGCAACATGCCGCGCATCGCGCACACAATCCCGGATAATCAAACGCGTCGCCGGTGCTGACGATAACAATGAATGCGAGGTGCAAGGTGCGCGAGTCCAAGCGAAACGTTCAGTTTTCAGGCGTGTTGCTTGGCGGGCTATTGTGTCTTGCAGCAGCAGTCGGCGCGTTTAGCGCCTCCGCGCAGGTCACGCCCATTCGTGATGTTCAGGGCAGTGGCTTGACCTCGCCGGTGGTCGGGCAATCAGTGATCGTGCGCGGCGTGGTCACCGCCGTGAGGTCCAACGGCTTCTTCATTCAAGAACCGGACGCGTCGGTCGACGCCGACCCGGCAACGTCGGAGGGGATTTTCGTTTTCACCTCGTCGGCCGCGCCCGCAGCCGCGGCTGTTGGTAATCTGGTTCAAGTGACCGGCACGGTGCTGGAGTTCACACCGATCGGTGATCCTTCCGCGTTGTCGGTCACGCAAATTTCGTCGCCGATCGTCACGTTGCTATCGACCGGCAACCCTTTGCCCGCACCCATCGTGCTTACCACCGCGCAGCTAAATGCTGCCGGCGGAATTGCACAACTAGAGCGGTTCGAAGGTATGCGCGTGAGTATTCCGTCGCTCACCGTCGTCTCGCCGTCCGAAGCCAATATCGCTGAATCATCCGCGGCGGCTACGTCTACGGGTATCTACTACGGCGTGATTACCGGAACGATGCGTCCGCTGCGCGAACCGGGCCGGCATGTGCTCGACGCAATCGCGCCGCCGTTCGGTGTGACTCCGCCGCAATTTGATGGCAATCCGGAAGTCATCCAAGTTCGCAGTCGTGGCCAGGTCGGCGCGACGTCAGCGGACGTGACGACGGGGTCGACCGTCACGAACCTAGTGGGGGTGCTCGACTACATCCCGCGTCGTTATGCGCTGCTTCCCGATGTGGGTAGCGGCAGTATTTCGGGCGGGGCGACGCTGCGGGCTGTGACGCCACGCGCCACCGAGGAAGCGACGATCGCGAGCTTGTCGCTGAGTCGGTTTTACGACGAAATCAACGACAGTAACGGCGGACCAACACTCACAGCGGCCGCGCTCGACAAGCGACTCACCAAGGCGGCGGCGGCCATCGGCGACTTTGCACGCACGCCGGACATCATCGCGGTACAAGACGTAGAAAACCTTCGCGTACTCGGTTTGCTGGCCGATCGGATTAACAGCACCGTAGCGCCCGCTCCGCAGTACGTGCCCTATCTGGTGCAAGGCAATGATACGTCTGGGCTCAACATCGGGTTTCTTGTCAGCACGCGAACGGTGGGTGCGAGTCTTCCCCGCGTGGAAGTGCTGGAAGTTACGCAGTTTCTCAAAGACACCTTGCTCACGAATGCGGATACCTCGACGTCGCTGCTTTTCGCTTTTCCGCCGTTGCGCTTGCGCGCAGTCATTCACTTCTCGGCAACACAAAACTGGCCGGTGACGGTTTTCAACGCGCAACTGCGCACCACCTCCGGGCAAGACGACCCTATAGCCGGTAGTAACGGCTGGGCAACGGAGGGCGATCGCGTCAGAGCGTTCCGCCAAGCGCAGGCCACGCAGCTCGCGACGTTGATTCAGTCTCGCCAAGCCGCCAACGCGAACGAGAACATCGTCGTCACGGGTGACTTCAAGTCGTTTGAGTTCAATGATGGCTACGTTCACCCGATGGGGGTTGTCGCGGGAGTGCCCGCGCCAGACACGACGACATTCGTGCCGGGCGATGGCGTCAGCCCCGTGACCCCGGCGCTCACCAACGTTGCTGCGCTCGTCGCGAGTGCCGAGCGTTACAACGTCAGCGAGCAAGGCAACGCGCAATTGTTCGCGCACGTCCTCGCCAGCAACGCCGCCACTGCCTCCACTGCCGCCAGACGCGTTGAGTTCGCCCGCGTGAACGTGGACTTCGCGGCCAGCAACTACGGAACGGCGGGAACGGCAACGCGCTTCGCAGCGCAGGATCCGGCCGTCGCGTACTTTCTGCCCAAGGCGCTGGCCACGCTCAACGTCGACGGCAGCGGCGCGAACACGCGCTATCACGCGCTCACGGATGGGCTCACGATATTGCGCTATTTGCGTGGCGAAACTGGCGTAGCGCTCGGCATCGCGCTCGCAAGCGACGCTGTTCGCACGGACGGCAACGACATCAAGCAATATCTCGACGCGATGGGTTTGCGGCTTGATATCGACGGCAACGGCGTGAAAGACGCCGCCACCGACGGCCTGCTCATCCTGCGCCACTTGCTTGGCTTTCGCGGCGCGGCGCTGATCAACGACGCGATCGCCACGTCACCGCCCGCAACGAGAACGACAGCAACGGATATTGCGAACCATCTCGCGACGCTTGCGCCGTGATGTGACGGCAGAGGAAGTTCGCCAACGTACGCTATCGCACGGATAAGCGTGGCCGTTACGCGCATGCTCTCGCGCGTAACCTGCGAACACTCGTTCGCAACAAATAGAGAGCGCAACATGAAACGAAACACCGGACTGTGGATTGACCACAAAGAAGCATTCATCGTTTTTCTGAGCGCCGATGCTCACGGCGAAGCGCTCACGAAACACATGGTGTCTGATGTTGAAAAACACGTGCGTTTCGGCGGACATTCTTCGGAGCAGGGCACGGCGGAAGACCATCGCGACCGTCAATACGCGGGCCATTTGCAGACGTACTACGACGACGTGATTTCGCAGCTTCACGACGCGCCGGCCATCTTCATCATCGGCCCCGGCGAAGCCAAGGGCGAGCTCAAGAAGCGTTTGATCAGCAAAGGTTTTGGCGAAAGCATCGTCGGCGTGGAAACCGTCGACAAACTCACCGAACCGCAAATTGCCGCGAAAGTGCGCGAGCATTTTCTGCAGAAGTGAGCGACGGACACTGATCGCGCCACGCCCGCGCAGTCCAAAACCACTACGACGACACTACAACAGCTTTCGCGCGCCAGCGACTGCTGAGCGGCGCTTTGAGCCAATTTATTGCGTTTGTTGACTTACGCCAGTAATCGCCGCTAGCGACCGCCTGGCTGTCGTTAGCGCGCAAAAGCTGTTATTCGCTACATCGAACGTGAGCGACCGATAGATGGCGATGCGCGTGAATGTTGCTGCAATCCAACGGCTCCGGCCCGTCCGCGCCACGCGCGTGCCGCCGTCCTTGCCCATAAGATTTATCCGGACCACAATCGCTGTGGGGTTTCGCCACACACATCGACATCAAAGCGACGAGGGTTCAATGATTCATTCGGTTCAGAAGCTGGCGCTCCCGCACTGGTGGCGCGTTGCGCTGGGCGCGGTGTTCGCGCTACTTTTATTTGCGGCTTCCCCGGTTCGCGCGCAAGCGCCGGGCACACTCGACACCACATTCGGAACGGGCACTGGCAGCACAATCATTTCCGTGGGTGTCGACCTTGAAGGTTGGCGCGGCCTCTCAGTTCAGCCAGACGGCAAGATTGTCGCGGTGGGCACGTGCGTCTCAGTGACGCTAAAGCAGTTTTGTCTTGCACGCTTCGCACCCGACGGCTCGCTCGACACGAGCTTCGGCACCGGCGGCAAACAGTTCACGACAATAGGCTCCACAAACGCGACGGCAGTAGGCGTCAAGCTGCAATCCGACGGCAAAATCGTCGTCGCGGGCTCCTGCGGCGCGACCAACGCGGCCGTGTTTTGCGCCGCGCGCTATCTCGCGAACGGTGCGCTTGACACGAGCTTTGGCGTCAGCGGCACCGCCATTGCACCGGCCGTGGGCGGCATCACCAACGCCGTTGCCTCGGCGATGGCGCAACAGGGCGACGGCAAGATCGTCGTCTCCGGAACCTGCGGCACCACGACAACACGCTTCTGCGCCGGACGGTTCACGGCGGCGGGCGCGCTCGACACGAGCTTCGCTTCCGTGGGCGTCGTGGCGACGGTCGTAGGCTCCGCGTCGGGCAATGCAAATGCCATGGTGCTGCAACTCGACGGCGCCGTCGTGGTCGGCGGCCAATGCACGCACCCCTCTCTCGGCACCTTTCCCTTCTGCCTTGTGCGCTACACCAGCGCCGGCAGCCTCGATTCGTCTTTCGGAAGCAGCGGCATCTATATCCCCTTTCCGAATTTCGGAGACACAAGCGGCGAATTTTTGTTCGCGTTAGCGCTGCAACCCGACGGCAAAATCGTCATGGGCGGGCAGTGCATGACGAACTCCGGCGGCCCCGACTTTTGCCTCGGGCGGCTCACGACCGCTGGCGCGCTCGACACCACGTTCGGCAACGCAGGCAAGGCGATCCTAGCCCTTAGCCCCACTAACAACCTCGATCACATGCGCTCGCTGCAAGTCATGCCCGACGGTCGCATCGTGTCGGGCGGCGGATGTAACGACGGCAACGGTTTCTTCAACATGTGCATCGCGCGCCACAACCCCGACGGCTCGATCGACACCACCTTCGGAACGGGCGGAAAAACCATCACCGCACACTCCACCGTCGAAGACATCGCGTGGGCGGGCGCGATGCAAACCGACGGCAAATTGCTCTTCGCGGGTCGATGCATTTCTCCGAACGGTGGCCACTGCCTCGCGCGCTACCACGGCGGGCCGTTCGGCTATCGCAACTGCACGCTCGACGTCGACGGCGACGGCAGCGTACTCGCCACCACCGACGCACTCATTCACGCGCGCATCGCGCTCGGCATGACCGGCACGGCGGTAACCAACGGCATCACCTTCGGCCCCACCGCCACAAGAACGACGTGGAGCGCCCTACGCACACATCTCATCACTCAGTGCGGAATGACCCTGCCTTGAGCGGTGGCGGTCGCTTTGGCGTAGTTTTCTGTGTTTTGACGTTTACCACTAGGTAAACCAATATCGTTCAATTAAGCGCTTTGCAGGCGCGGACTTGCCCGCGCTAACCGGCAGCACCGAGCGACGCCAAGTCGTCGCTTAGCCTTTAAGCGAACTGTATTGGCACCCAACCCCTCGGCGCGTAGCGCAAAGGATTTGCCCCATGTCCTACGTTTCCACCTTACTCCAGGGCAAGGCTCGCCTTGCGCTTGCCCTCGCCATGCTGGCGCTTCTTTTCTCGCCCGCTAGCCACGCCGTTTCGTGCGGCAACATCGCGGTGCCTTTGGCCTGCTCGGTCACAGTCGGCGGCGTTGTCAAGTACACCTTCAGCAATTTCGCGCTCGTCAGCAGCGTTAGCAGCGGCCTTAACGCCAACACCTACGCAGCGGGCGACATCGCGATTGACGTCTCGACGGGCGGCGGAACAACGGGCCGACTAACGTTCACCAAACTATCGAACGGTCCTACGCCAGGACCTTCCTTTTTTGCCAACGCGAATCAGACTTCGAATTTCACGTTCTCCTACAACGTGGCGATCGAAGCAGTTGGCTTCGCTGGCGTGCTTTTCAGCTCGCCGTTCATCGTTGATCTTCCGCAGAAAAGCAACGCAGCTAACGGCTTCGGCTCCGTGCAACTCATTATCAGTCAGCCCGGCGTCTCCTGCACAACGTCTACCAGCACCAGCGCTGCCAATTGCGTCATTCCCGGCGGACAACCCTCCACGCTCACTGCGGGCAACATCGTCGCGCTATTTGGAGGTACTGGCAACGCGGCCATCGGCTCCATCACCAATTTGTTTGATGTCGCGACCGCCAGCGGACAAGGTCTCGACATTGACGGCAACGGCTCGTATAGCGCAACCACCGACGGCCTGCTTGCCATCCGCTACCTACTCGGGCTGCGCGGCGCCGCGCTGATCAGCGGAGCCGTGGGCGGCGGCGCAACGCGCTCCACCTCAACCGCGATCCAACAATATTTGCTCGGCTTGACGCCGCCGTAGGCAGCGCGCCGCCCGAATCGTGCAACGCCACGATTTTTATCTCCGCGCCGACCAATGGGATAAGATAAATCCGAGATTCCATGTACCGAATCTGCCTTCCCCGCCAACTTCGATTGGCACCCACGTCAACCGTCGCCCAGCGTTGTCTTCGCCCGCCCGCAGCACAGGTGTTTCAACAATCTGGATCTCCGCTCGCCGTCGCGCGTGCGAATTCGTTTTGTGGTCGACCCGCTTCTGCTGATTTGTACGGACCGCGTCTTGAGGTAACGACCCGCCACGGAGCATGCCATGAGCGACGCACTTTACGGACTCGACCCCGAACTTACCAACTACGGCCGAATCGCCAAACGCAGCACGCCGGACCCGAACGTGATGGTGGGGCTGGGCAGCCCTCGTCAGTTTCCGTTTAGCAACGGACCCACGCTTGACGCTGTGTGGACAGCCGGCGCGACGCCACCGGGTTGGACTTTCAACCAAGTCAATGGCGTACTGCAGATCAACGCGGTAAACAGCAACGCAGCGACCAACCAAACACAGACCATCTGGATCAGTACGGCATTTGACCTCGCCAACATGGTCACCATCACGTTTCGCATCCGCGTGCCGGAGGTCCTAAACGCCGATGCGATGTACATTGGTCTGGGCGCTGGCATCTACCTCAACGTGACGGATTTAGGGCGGGTATCAAACTGGGGTTACGCACGCAACGGCGCTGTTTTGGCATCGTCGCAAATCAACACGAGTAGTGGCTGGGTTGATGTCGTCATGTTGCTAACCGCAGACCGGGTGGTGCTCTGGGAGAACGGCGAGATGGCCTTTTCGCTCAACGAATATCCCGGCGACGGAGAGAACAAACGCAACGTAGAAGACGCAGGTAACGCGGTGACCGCCACGTTTTTTGTTGAGCTTCTCGGCGCGCAATCGTCCGCACGCGTTGAGCTTACGCAAGTCAGCGTAACCGCCGCCACCGACAGCCCCGTCCCTCTCGCCACGCGTCTGGTCGCCCCCAGAAATCAAGACTCGACGATTCAGCAACTCAGCGCGATCGTCCCTGCGATCACGACGGCTGCGACGCAGCTCTCTGCCACACTGCGTGACCTCAACGAAACCAAAATCGGCCCGTGGCAAATGTTCTTCGGCTACGAGCCTGATTCGCTAGCGAAAAGCACGGCCGCACAAATCATTCACAACACTTCTGTTCAAAGATTCATCAGCACGGCCAGCCAAGCGCACGCCGCGCTCGCCACCGACAATGGCGTCAAAACAGGCTCGACGTTCTATATCGGAATCGGCGTCAGCGCCGCGTACGTAGTAGCAGGCGGATATGGCCTTGGCTTTTTGTTTGACGTCAGCAAAACGCCCGTGCAGACCGCGCTCGTGATCACTATCGGCGGCGGCGGCGGCATCGCCGTTGGCCTATCGGATCACCTCGATGTCGGTTGGTATCCACTTAGCATCGACGACATCCTTGGCTGGGGCGCGTCGCTGTTCATAGACGGCGGCGAGATCCTCGTGATGTCGTTCAGCGTCTCAGGAAACATGCCGCTGCATCTGACCACATGGGACAACTGCGGCCCCGTCATCACCGCAGGCATCGGCGTCGGCCTACCCTTCGACGCCGGCGGCCTCATCAACCGCACGGAGCTGATGTCGCGCTGGTGACGTCATTCTTTTCTCGCGATCCGTAGGGTGTGCGCCAGAGCGCACACCGGTGGTTCGTCGAATCAATGGTTGCGCTTACGCAAGCGTGGTGCGCATTTTGATGAGCACCCTACTAACTGCGCGTCAAGCCAAAGTGTTGCCACGTCGAAGGCGAATTACGCGGCGAGCCGAACAATGTGGCTGCGCTGCGCAGCGAACTGCAAGCTCGCGCGAATATCGTCTACTTCAAGGTCCGGAAAATCTTCGAGGATTTGCGCCTGCGATACACCGGCTGCCAGTAGCTCGAGCACATCGCTCACACGAATGCGCATGCCACGAATGCATGGCCGTCCACCGCATTGCAGCGGATTGAAGGTGATGCGATCCAAAAGATTGTTTTGCAGCGTTGTCATAGGCGAAATCATACGCTCATTGTCCGCAATTTTGCGCGGCATCCGCACTACTCGCCCTCGCGCAACCTCGGCGCTAAAAAACTGCTCGCGGTTTTCCCAGCTGGTTCGCGTTTCTCTCTAGCGGATCACTTCGGGCGGTGGGGCAAGTTCGTACACGCCCCATGTGGTGACCACGCCTTTTGATAGTGCGTCAACATCGGGGATGCGTTCGCATTGGTCGAGAAGCTTGTCGCGCTCTTCGTCGCCGAGGCAGAGCAGCGCCAGCGGATCGTCGGGCTTGCCGCGTTGCGCCGGGTGGAAGAAGCGCAACAGGCCCTTTTGGTTTTCGAGGCGAATGAAGCGCTCGACGAATTCTGCGTCCATCTTGCCGTCGGTAATGTCGAGGAAGTAATCGCCCGACTTCTCGCGGTTCACCTGCTGCGTGCGCTTGCTGTAACTGCCGTGGTAGTCGATAACGCCCGGATTCCGTTCGTGGTGAGCCTGTCGAACCATGAACGGAATCATGACAAGTTTCGACAGCTAAATGGTCACAGCCGCTCCTTGCCGCCGAGAAACATATTCGCGCACGCCGACGAGCAGCGCCCGTGCACCACCGTCTGCAAATTGCGCTTGCGAATATCGTTCCCGATACGCCGCCCCGCCAACGAATCGCCACCGCCCGAATCGTGCAACGCCACGATCTTGATCTCCGCGCCGAAGCGCGTCATCGCTTCCTCCAACGCATCCCAATCGGAGCCCGCTACCGGCCCACCGAGATAGAGCACGGGTGGCGAGAGCGTGAAGGTCATTGCCTGGGATGTCGTTGTCAGACAGACAACGGCCAGAGCGAGGATAGCGCGGAGTAGACAACAGGTCGCTTCGGTCATTTGCACCGTCATTTTGTTGATTTTCGGTTAATCACCGCGTGTGTTGTTCGCACGCGATCTGCGGTTGACGTCACGAGTTCGCACCTATCGTTTTGCTGAACGCAATTTTTATGTCAGGCGACGGCGTGAGCCACGATTGTCATTACCTTGCTACTGCGGGCGTAAAGCCTATTTTCCAGGGCATCCGCAATCCCTACGGCGACTTCATGCATGGCCAGAGTCGCCGCGTACGCGTGGCTATCTAACTCGGCCCGATTTGCTACAACCAGTTTTTTCCCGTGCGCTATTTGGTTCCTGTTGTTGACCAGACTTTCTAAGCGCACTTTCTCGTTAAGAACATTTGTTGAATCAAGACCGAACCGTTTCTGCCAACTCATTAACAAGTCTGGCCACAGGTTTGCAATATTGTCGGGCCTCTTGTACGTGGCTGGGTCGTTCAGATGCCTGTCCAAGTCTGTAAGTAGCGTCGTAAAGTACTTATCTTCATCACTAATGTTTCTTAACTCAGCGTAGAGGGCACCGAGCGAATGGGACGCTATAGACCATTTCAAGTCGGTTCGCTTGAGCGCCAACCTCTCCAACGCATCCACATAAACGCCAAGGGCGTACTTGCAAAAGCCTTCGTAATGCGCGTACACCATTGCAAGATTGGTTCTAAGGAACGCAGTCTCCTGTTGGCTACCGACCGCAGTTTGGTGGAGCTGCTTCCGTAAGATTGCCATTTCCTGTTCGCGCCAACTGAGATCGCTCTCAATTTGCTTCACATAGAAATCGGCGAGATTACTCATGCGGCGGCAAAAGCTCTCGCAACAATCTGGATTCGTCGCACGAGTTTCGGCAATGAGTTTGCCCCTGGACCTGTGACTTTTCTGAATTCTGCGGACTCAACCGCACTAGCCAACGCACTTTTTGCCCGTTGCGAGTTCAACGTTTGAAGTCTGGTCAAATCCGCAAGCGCACCATTAGTAACGGCCTCAAAGTAAGCCGGTGCGACGCCACCCACCGGTTCGCCGTTACGGTACTTGACGAAGGCATAGGGTCCGAATTTGTCAGCCAACGCATCAAACACGGCCTTGAATTGCGCCACTTCTGCGTCACCAAATGGATAGTGCTTAATCAGCACTGCTTCCATATATGCGTCGAGCCAGTCACCAACGTTGCCGCGGAACTCCTCACGGTAGAAGGCACTTGCAAAGAAGCGGAGAACCAGTTCCTCGTCGGCCCGTGTGTCTCGCGAGGTCGAAGAAAGTAGCTCGATAGTAGTCACGAATGCAGGGTATCGCGCACACTCCGCGAGGCGTTTGTAGAACGCCGCGCCACTGTCGCCCAGCATGCGAGCATTAACGTTACGAATATCTTGATCCGATAGCTTCGAGCCACCGGTGTTCAAGCGTTTAAACATTTCGTATCGTAAAAACTGACTGCTCTGCCGTTTAATGATCACTGTCCGAATGGGGGTTCGCTTTAGTCGCAGCCGCAGCGTTAACGGCAGTTCCTCAAAAATCAGGCCATTGAGCTCCTTAACCAGATCGCAACCCTCTAGTCTTAGCGGGCTAGGCTTATCAGACTCTACTTCGATGGCGTCCTCATCCAATTGACTCGATTCGCGATTGAAAGAGGCATCATTTCCTTCCCGCTGTTCGTCTTCTACCGGTGGCGTTTTGAGACTGTTTGCATCTATGAAATGGAGCAGCGAACTAATTCGTTGCAGACCGTCGATGAGTTCCAGGACTCCGGTCTCCTTCTCGATGAGAAAAATCGACGGTATCGGAAGCTCTAGAAGTAAGGACTCAACTAGCCGTGATTGTTGCTGAGGGCTCCAGCGAAATAGCCGTTGAAAATCAGGCTGAATTATCAACTCGTTTTGTTGATGAAGCGCGATTATTTCGCCCACTGACATGTCGAGACTCTCAGTACGAACCTCGCCAATTTTTTTGTCAATTGCGTCAACGATGTTCATATTTTGTCCGAGGTACTTGATGGAAGTACTTTAGCAGTAGTGGCCTCTGCGTTCCGCTTCGTGAACGCGTTGAAGTAGCTTGCGATCACGGTGGCGAAGGTGTTTGCGAGCGGCGCCGGGCGTTGCGCGCGGATAATTCGGGCACTGTCGGGGCTAGCCGACCTACGAACAACGCGCAACGCGACAACAGCGCGTTTTGGCGAGAGTCGACGATTTTTCGTCACCTTGAAACTGCCACGCACTGCATGCCGCGCTTTGCGCAGCGCATTTCGGCAATCCAAACGGCGTTCAATCCGTTCCGCGCCGGCGCGCGGCCTTAACCGCGGTTGCGCGACTTGAGCGGGCGGGTGACGGATGCGCATTCGGGACTGTGATCGCCCAGCATCTTTCCGGCACTAACGACCGATTGGTGGTCGTTTCATCACTATTTCGCTTAATGTCGACTTAAAGCTGAAAGCAACTCAAATGCTTGTGGATTAGCCGCTCGAGCACAAAAGCTGTTAGCGTCGGCTACACTGTGGGCATCCCCGCTTTGCGCCTTGTGCGCACAAAACCTTCGCGCGATGAAAACCTCGTCTGCTGCTGTGATGCCCTTGTGTTTGGCGATTCTGCGTGAGTCGGCGGGGGGCGTGTGGGTCGGGGTGGATTCGTTCTTGGGTTCGGGTTCATGGTTCGACAAGCTCACCACGAACGGTTATTGGCATGAATAAACCACCGCAAAACGACGCGGCTCGTCCGGCTCGCTTGCCTGCGGCGCCGCGTGCTGGTGCGGCGGCGGGTGCTGCGCCTACGGGGCCGGCGCTTTCGTTGGTGCAGCGGCGCGCGGGTGAGGCGGTGTTGGCGGTGCTTGCGGGCACCAATGCGGACTCGGCGATTGCTCGGGTGGATACCTCGGCGTTTGATGGCGCGACGCGCGCGGCGTTGACGGATTTGACCTACGGCACGTTGCGCTTTTTGGGCGAGCTGCGCGGGATCGTGCGCCAGTTTGTGCACAGCAAGCCGGAGCCGTTGATCGAGGCGATTTTGTGGATTGCGGTGTATCAGCTCTCGCACGGGAAGACCGAGCCGCATGTGATCGTGTCGCAGGCGGTGGCGGCGGTGGAGACGGTGAACCGCGGGGCGAAGGGCTTTGCCAATGCGGTGCTGCGCAACTATCTGCGCGCGCCGGAGGCGGCGCTGGCGAAGGCGATCACGACCGACGAAGGACAGTGGAACCACCCGACGTGGTGGGTCGAGCGCGTGCGCAAGGAGCAGCCCGAATGGTGGGAGGCGATCTTGCGCGGTGGCAATGGCCACGGGCCGCTGACGCTTCGCGTGAACCGCCGACGTGCTACGACGGACACGATCCTCGCGGCATTCGAGGCGAAGAAGATTGAGGCCGAGGCGTTGTCAGAGAGCATGATTGTGCTCAAGCGACCGCGCGCAGTGGAGCGCCTGCCGGGGTTTCGCGAGGGGCAGTTTTCGGTGCAGGATGCGGGCGCGCAGTTGGCGGGGCCGCTTTTGGGCGCGAAGGACGGGATGCGCGTGCTGGATGCGTGCGCAGCGCCCGGTGGCAAGGCGGCGCACGTTTTGGAGCTTGCCGATTGCACGCTCTTGGCGATGGATGTGGATGGCGAACGCGCGAAGCGCGTGAGCGAAAATTTTTCGCGGCTCGGGTTGTCGGCCGAGGTGCGTGCGGCTGACGCGGCGGCGCCGAAAACGTGGTGGGATGGCGTGCCGTTTGATCGGATTTTGCTGGACGCGCCATGCACCGGCTCGGGCGTGGTGCGGCGGCACCCGGACGGCAAGTGGTTAAAGCGCGACAACGACGTGAACCAGCTCGCAGCACAACAAAAACGGCTGATCGATGGCCTGTGGCCAACGCTGAAACCCGGCGGGCGGATGCTCTTCATCACGTGTTCAGTGTTCAAGCCGGAAAACACGCTGCAAATCGAGGCGGCGCTGGCGCGGCACGCGG
>ERZ795056.4260-NODE-4260-length-14889-cov-48.080895_pt1 | contig 14889 bp, 8 predicted proteins | sample MGYA00375140_ERZ795056 | MGnify/ENA primary metagenome ERZ795056 (study PRJEB30185, sample SAMN05720227) | activated sludge metagenome | isolation source: Anaerobic digester | place: USA | collected 2015-03-09 ...
TGCATGGTGCACAACCCTGGCTACGATTTCAACGACGCCAATATCGGCATGGGCTCGGCGTACTGGGTCGCGCTGGTGCAGCGCTACTTGCCGCTCGAAGCGTAGGGCCGTGCGTCCACGCCTGCGCCTACCGGATGTAGGCGACGACTTGGCGTCGCTCGCTCGCGTCGTCAAGAACTACATCATCGGTGCGTATTCGCCTTTAGACGTTCAACGACCACCCGCCGGTCGTTAGCGTGAAAAAGTCATTAGCGAACGATCCGCATAGTCCGCGGTTGCGCGCGATGGCTCGGCGTCCTATGAAATTTCCCGACCGCGGTTATGCCCACGGCATTGGTGTTGTGCCATAGACTAGTACTAATCTTAGTTCGCGGTTCATTCTGCGCGGGCCTTTGCCACTTCGGTGGCTATTTTTTTGGGGTAGTTGATGAGCGTTGCGGGGCGTACGATTTTCGGTAAGGGCGCGAAGTGGCAATTGGCGTTGTCGCGGCGCGGGGCAGCGTGGCTGCGGCCAACAAACGCGGTGTTGGCGGCGCTTTGCGCATTAGGCGCAAATGCTGCGCCGATTAACGACGCGGGGTTGACGCTGTGCCGCAACCACACGACCGGGGTGGACGAGACGTGCAACTTAGCCATTCATGGCGCGCAAGACGCAACCGTCGGGCGAGATCGCGCGGCGGCAACGGTGGGCAGCGGTTTGACCAAGGTCGGCGCGGGGGCAGCAGGATTCGACTTTACGAAAATCAGCAACGCAGGTAACGCGGTGGCCGAAGCCACGGCGCTGGGGAGTGCCGCCAACGACTGGGCGTGCACACGCGACAACGTCACTGGGCTCACGTGGGACGTGCCGCTCGCTTCTTCGGCGGGCAACGTATTGCGCAAAAGCAGTTGGACTTACACATGGTTTGACTCGAACGCTGCCACCAACGGCGGCAGCGCCGGGGTCGACTCCGGCGGTAGTTGTCAGGTAGGCGGGCGTTGCGATACTGAAAAATTCGTGGCCGACGTCAACGCCCTGAGCCCGCCGCTGTGCGGTTACAGCGATTGGCGCATGCCGAGTTCGGACGAGCTTATTGGCATCATGCATTACGGCGCGGCCGGACCATTGATCGACGCCACCTATTTTCCGAATACATCGGGCAACGCTTACTGGTCGGGCACTGCGAACGCGGGCTCGGTAAATTGGGCGTGGAACGTTAGCTTTAGCGACGGCAGCGCCGGTGGTGTGAATAAAAACACCGGTTACGGAGTTCGTTTGGTGCGGGGGAATTGAATATGAGCCGCAAAAGTGTTTCGCGCTACGCGCGCGCAGTGGCGATCACATCGTTTTTGTTTAGCGCGTTCGCGCATGCATTGACCTGCGTCGCGGGTTTGTCGCCGTCCACGCCCATCACCGACTTCACGATCGATTCGGGCGTCGGCACCGCATTGCACTCAAAGACAGGGCTCATGTGGGACGCGTGTTCTTACGGACAAACCGGCACCACATGCACTGGAACCGCGACGACGTATAACTGGCAGCAGGCGTTCGTCGCCGTCGCGGCTGCCAACGCAAGTAACTACAAGGGATACGCCGATTGGCGGCTGCCAAACGTAAAAGAGTTACTGTCGATAGCGGAGAAATGCCGCGAAAATCCTGCGATCAATGCGGACGTATTCCCCGCAATCGTGACGTCAACCGGCTACTGGAGCTCCACGTCAAATGGCTCGAATGCGGCCTATGCGCGCTACGTGCGTTTTAGCGACGGTGAAAACAGTATCAACACCATACAGTCGCAGCGTACCCAGCTCAAACCAATTCGGCTGGTTCGCGGTGGGCAGCCGTTCAGTAGTTACGTCGTACCGAAGCTGTGTGACCTTGACATTAATGGCGACAGCAGCATCACGGCTGATAAAGACGGCGTGTTGCTCGCTCGCTACCTTCTGGGGCTTCGTGGCGCTGCGCTGGTCGATAACGTGACGCTAGGAGCGTTACGTGCAGACGCAAACGCGGTGGCAGCGCTCATCGGTACAGGTAGCCAGTACGACGTGTTTGGACGCGCTGTGCCGAGCGCCAGCACATTCTCCGACGGCCTTGTATTGCTGCGCATGATGCTGTCAGTGCCCGACAGTGCGTTGCTCAACGGGATCACCGTTCCGGCGGGTGCGCAATTCACCGCAGGCGGAACAGTGCGTGCGAACGTAAATGCGACCTGCGGTAGCGCGCTGTGATTTAGGCGTCGCGTGGGATGCGTCGACACATCCCACGTTTCGCGTTCTATTGATGCTAACGACTTAGGGGCGTCGCAAATCCAACGTGAACGGATACTCTGGATTGATACGCGCCGGTTGCACATTCATGCGGCCCGGTGTGTGACCCATACGCACGAAGCGCGTGAGGCGTCGTGATTCGGCTTCGAACGAATTGATCGGGAACGTCGACGGATTGCTGCCGCCGGGATGCTGCACGTGATACTGGCAGCCGCCTAGGCTCTTATTCATCCACGTGTCGACGATATCGAAGGTAACCGGCGCGTGCACTTGAATGCTCGGATGCAATGCCGACGGTGGGTTCCACGCTTTGTAGCGAACGCCCGCGACGAAATTCCCTTGCGTGCCTGTTGGTTGTAGCGGCAGCGCTTTGCCATTAGCAGTGATCACATAGCGCGAATCGTTGAGGCCAGTGACGAAGACTTCGAGACGTTCAAGCGACGAATCCACGTAGCGCACGGTTCCTCCCGGAGCGCCTTCTTCGCCCATCACATGCCACGGCTCCAGTGCGCCGCGCACCGATAGTTCGATGCCGCGCACCGCGATTTCGCCGAACAAGGGGAAGCGGAATTCGAAGTGCGGTGCGAACCACGCGGGGTCGAATTCGTAGCCGCCGTTTTCTGGCATCGCCAAGTCTTCGAGCACGTCCTCAAAATCCATCTTGATGAAGGTTGGCAGCATGAAGCGATCATGCAACGCCGTGCCCCAACGCGAAAGGCTGTGGTGCTTCGGTTGCTTCCAGAAGCGGGCAACCAGCGCGCGCAACAGGAGCTGTTGCACGATGCTCATGCGCGCATGCGGTGGCATTTCAAATGCGCGAAGTTCGAGCAAACCGAGGCGACCCGTCGCGCCGTCTGGCGAGTAGAGTTTGTCGATGCAAAATTCGCTGCGGTGCGTGTTGCCGGTCGCGTCAATCAGGATGTTTCGCAACGTGCGATCCACGATCCACGGCGGCATCGCCTGGCCGTACGCGGCGCGGTTGCGCTCGATTTGTTCGAGTGCGATTTCGAGCTCAAAGAGCTGATCGTTGCGCGCTTCGTCAATGCGCGGTGCTTGGCTCGTTGGCCCGATGAAGAGACCGCTGAACAGGTACGACAAGCTTGGATGGTTGTGCCAATAGGCGACCAAACTCGCGAGGAGTTCCGGCTTGCGAAGGAACGGTGAATCTGCTGGCGTCGCACCGCCGAGCACGAAATGGTTGCCGCCGCCGGTGCCTGTGTGGCGGCCGTCGAGGGCAAATTTCTCGGCGACCAGATGTTCCTCAAATGCGGCCTGGTACAGAAACTCCGTGTGCTCAACCAGCTCGTGCCAGTTGTGCGCTGGGTGAATGTTCACCTCAATCACACCGGGGTCTGGCGTGACTTGCAGGAGCTTCAAGCGTGGGTCGCGCGGAGGCGGATAGCCTTCGAGCACTAGGCGAACGTCGCACTCCTCGGCGCTGGCTTCGATAGCGCTTAACAAATCGAGGTAGTCCTCAAGCCGCGCAACTGGTGGCATGAACACGTAGAGCTTGCCTTCGCGCGCCTCAACGCAGAGCGCGGTTTTGGTGAGCCAATGTGCCGATTCGAAACGGGCGGGTAACAGCGTCGAGGTGGCAGGTTTGTACCCCTCGGCGAGCTTAGGCCTCACGCCTGGCCCCGATCCAAACTCCGTTCGTGGTGAGCTTGTCGAACCATGAACGGGCATTCCGCGAGCACCTGAAGATGAGGTGCCGCCAAGTGGGTCGACAGCCTCGCCACGAACGTCAGAGGATCTGCCCGCTCCTCCGGGCTGCGGTTGCAACGTTACCGTCGGCACAGCAGCCGCGCTGCGCATCACACCATAACGTTCCGCGAACGTCCGCGCGGCGGGCAGATCGGTACGCGCATCAAACGGATCGCGCTCGAACACTTGCGGCGCATCTGCCTCTGTCGTCCACGGTAACGAATCAAGTGGCAAACGATAGCCCATCGCACTGTCGCCGGGGATGAGGTACATGCGCTCATCGCGGAAAAACCACGGGCCGGTTTGCCAGCGCGCGCCGTTAAGGGTTACGCCGTCGTTTGCCATCAATGGCAGGACGTAACCCACCGGATGCGGCAAGCCTTGATCGAAGACTTTGCGCAAACGAGCGCGCTCCAGTTCGTCAGAAAGGCGTGCGTCAAACGGATCCACGTTGACCGGCAGACGGCGTTCGCGCCAGAGGTAATACCACGCGTCTTCGTAGCCCGCTGTGATGAACTTTGTTGGCAGACCGAGCTTCGTTGCGAGCGTGTTTACAAAGCGCTCTGAATCAGCACTAGTGAACTCCGACGGCTTCCTTTCATCGGCGAATAAATCCGGGTTGTTCCATACTGGTTCGCCATCTTTTCGCCAGAATATCGAGAGTGCCCAACGCGGTAATTGCTCGCCGGGATACCACTTGCCTTGTCCGAAATGCAGGAAACCGCCGTCGCCGTATTCGGCGCGCAGTTTTTGTACGAGCGCGTTGGCGTAACCGCGTTTTGTGGGACCGAGGGCAGCGGTGTTCCATTCGGCCGCGTCGCGATCACGGTCGGCCACGAACGTCGGCTCGCCGCCCATCGTGAGGCGTACGTCGCCGTCGACCAAGTCTCGATCCACTTGTTCACCGAGATCGAGCACGCTTTCCCATTGCGCGTCGGAGTATGGTTTGGTCACGCGCGGCGACTCGTAAATGCGCGACACGGACATGTGATGCTCAAACGTCACTTCGCTCTTGTCGACGCCACCTTCAATCGGCGCAGCGGACGAGGGCTGTGGCGTGCACGCGAGCGGGATATGCCCCTCACCCGCGAGGAGCCCGGACGTGGGATCAAGTCCAATCCAACCCGCGCCGGGAAGGAACACTTCGCACCACGCATGCAGATCGGTGAAATCTTCGGCGGGGCCGCTAGGGCCGTCGATGGACTTCACGTCAGGCGTGAGCTGAATCAGGTAGCCCGAGACGAAGCGCGCAGCAACGCCGAGGTGGCGCATGAGCTGCACCAACAACCAACCCGAGTCGCGGCACGATCCGGACTTTAGCGTCAGCGTTTGCTCGGGCGTTTGCACGCCGGGCTCCATGCGAATCAAGTAGCGAATGTCTTTGTAGAGCATCGAGTTCACGTCGACCAAAAAGTCAATCGTGCGGCGTTTGCTCTTGTCGATTTTCTTGAGGTATTGGTCGACCAGCGGCGTCATCGGCGCAGTGATCAAGTACGGTGCAAGCTCTGCTTTGCTGTCGTTGGAGTAGGTGAACGGAAACTTTTCCGCAGTCGGCTCAAGGAAAAAATCGAATGGGTTGTAGACCGACATTTCGGCCACCACGTCGACGGTGACTTTGAACTCTCGCGTTTTCTCGGCAAACACCAGTCGCGCCATGTAGTTGGCGAAAGGGTCTTGCTGCCAATTGCAGAAATGATCCGCCGGTTCGACGCGTTGGCTGTACGACAGGATGCGCGTGCGGCAATGTGGTGCAGGGCGCAAACGCACTATTTGGGGGCCTAACGCGACTGGGCGGTCATAGCGGTAGTGCGTGATGTGATTGAGTGCGACGTGGATGGTCATGAATGGGGACAGTCAGAGAATGAGCATGCACTAAGAGCAAACGCTGTGCCCGCAATGCGACTGTCAGCATTGTCGCCATTTTTGTGCGGAAATTTCTGTCGCACGCCGAATTCTCCTAGAAGCTAGAGCGGTTGTGTGAATCAGCTTTTAGCCTTGAGCGACAGCTACACGGCCGTTACGTGCCGTAAAAGACATATATCGACTATTAGCAAAACTGCTCTGAAAGCGCATTGCAGATGTCGCTTAATGCGAAAAGCTGTTAGCTTCAACGTGGGCTGCTACGCCTCGCCGCGTTTGGTGGTGAACGCGATGCCTGCGGATTCCAAAATGTCTTTCGGCAAGACACCGCCGGCGCAAACGATCACGTCATCGTTGGCAATGGATTTGCGGCCGTCGGGCGATGTCATCTCGACGTGATCCTGAGCGATTGCATTGATCTGCGATTGCATCATCAGGCGCACGCGACCATCGCGTGCGGCGCTCGCTAGCGCTTCGAGATTCTTCGGTTTGGCGCGAGAGATCGAATCGCCACGATAGCTCAGGCCCGCGCGCGCGCCCGCGCCAGCCACTGCGAGTGCAGCCTCGACCGCCGAATCACCACCGCCGACGATCAGCACATCGCGTCCCGAATATTGCTCAGGCTCGGTGAGCCGATACACCACCTTCGACTGCTCTTCACCGTCGACGCCGAGCTTACGTGGTGTGCCCCGTCGACCAATGGCGAGCAGCACGCGCGCAGCGCTGAAATTGTGCGTCGGTGAGTGAATCACGAAACCGTCAGAGACTTTCGTTAGCCGGTGCATGGGCTGCGAGAACTCGACGTGCAGTTTTTGGCTCTCATGAATGTGTTGCCACGTTTCGAGGAGCGTTTCTTTGGAGACTTCGCCGAACTTGAGTTTGCCCACGAGCGGCAAATTTACCGGCGCGGTCATCACTACTTTGCGCCGCGGATAATGAAACACAGTGCCGCCCAGCGCCGCTTCTTGCTCAAGCACCACGTATCTGAGCCCCATCGATTTCGCGGTCAATGCCGCCGCAATCCCGGCAGGCCCTGCGCCAACGATGACGACGTCCCAATCAAATTCTTTGGCGCGCTTGGCCGCCGATTTCAATGATTCGCTGATTGAGCTGACTGCCTGACAGCCTTGCTCCGCCGCTTTACGAATCAGGCCCATGCCGCCGAGCTCACCGGCGATAAAAATGCCGCTGACGTTGCTCTCGAAATTGGGCTTGACATTAGGAATGTCGATGCCGCGACGTTCGGTTCCAAACACCAGTTTGATGGCAGAAAACGAGCAGGCCGCCATGCACGCGCCGTGTCCAATACACGACGCCGGATCCACCAGCACCGCGCGATTGTCGATCATCCCCAGCGCTTGCTCAGGGCATGCCTTGACGCACGAACCCGACCCGATGCAAGCCAGCGGATCAATAACGGGATGCAGCGAAGGCGGTTCGGTGCGACCTTCCTTAATCGCTGCAACTTGCACTGATTTGTGTTGCGAGCGCGTGCGGCTGCGAATGCCGACGTACACGGCAAGCATTACGACCAAGGGCACAACATATAGAAGCGAAAGATCCAAGGCGCGCAGTGTGATCAGTTGTAGGAGTGGTCATGGTAAGTTGCCGTCCTGAAAGTCACCTGAATCTTGCTCACATTAGTCGCTACTTTAATGTCGCTAGAGCACTTTTCAGAGAATGCCTCATTTGCGCCGCTCTTCGTTTAGAGTTCAGTCCGGCTTAAGCTACAGGCTGTGTAATAGCAGACCGTCCGTGTTGGACGCTTACGGTATACAGAAAGCTTTCGTTCACTGATGAGAATATTGCTCGTAGAAGATGATGCAGCATTAGCCAGCGCGCTTGAGTCCTTTCTGCGCGCCAACGACTTCGTGGTGGACGTCGCTGGCACGTTGTCAGCCGCCAAGCTCGCGCTGCCATTGGCAGAGTGGGGGGCAGTACTGTTGGACCTGCATTTGCCGGATGGTGACGGTCTGGATTTGCTGCCGGTGGTGCGGCGCCGCTATCCCGACGCGACTGTGATTATCCTCACGGCGCGCGATCTGATTTCGGATCGCATTCGTGGTTTAGATGCGGGTGCCGATGATTACTTGGTGAAGCCATTTGATCCTGAAGAGCTGTTGGCTCGCCTGCGCGCGGTCGAACGTCGACGCTTTAGTGGCACCAGTTCAGTCATCACCATTGGTGACTTGGTGGTTGATCTTGCGCGCAGCATTGTCACGGTCCGTGGCGAGTCGGTCGTATTGACCGCCAAAGAGTGGACGCTCTTGCGCGTGTTTGCTGCTCGACCAGATCGTGTGCACTCTAAAGCGGCACTTTCCAGTGCGCTATACGGTTTTGACGACGACATCGGCAGTAATACGCTCGAAGTGTTCGTCAGTCACCTGCGCTCCAAATTAGGGAAGAATTGCATTCAAACTTTGCGCGGGCAGGGTTACCGTTTGACCGGGGAAGGCGATTGATTTTTCCGCAGGGCACAATTTCGCAGCGTCTGACGCGCGATTTGTCGCTGTGGCTCGGGCTCATGTGGTTACTGATGAGCATTGGCGTGACGTACTACGTCCAAGAAGAAATTGAAGAGGCATACGACGAATCGCTGCGCACAAGTGCGTTACGTTTACTGGAGTTGGCCACGCACGAAGTCGACGAAATGCCGTCTTACTTCAGCGCCATTCCTGAAATGTCTGCACTAGGCGATGCCTCGGCGGTTTCGTCAGAACATCTACTGTTGCCGAGCCTCACCTATCAAATCGTTGCGATGTCGGGTCGAGTGATTCTTCGCTCAAAGGACGCACCAGACGCCCCAATGATGGGTAACGACGCGAAGAATGGATTTTCATACACGCCGACCTGGCGTGTATTTACGTTACGTCACGCGTCGGCTCCCCTGCGCATCCATGTCGCTGACTCGCGCGCTCATCGCCGCGAAGAATTGGTCAGCATTTGGATTTGGACCTTACTGCCACTTCTTGCAGTGTTTCCGGGAATCGCGTGGGGTATCCGCAGGGTGACCAAGCATTCGCTTGCACCGGTCGAGAGCTTGGTGTCCGAAATCGCTCAACGGGGCGTGACGAACATGAGCCCGGTCGGAGGCAAAGGGTTGCCTCCGGAAATGCAGATGATTTGTGACAGTACCAATCATTTGCTGACACGCCTGAAAGGCGCGTTGGATATCGAACGCTCTTTGGCTGCTAACGCAGCACATGAGCTACGCACTCCGTTAGCAGCGGCGCGATTGCGACTTGCCAATGCGCTTGACCAGTCGCTGCCCGAAACGGCACGAATGGCGATGGACGAGGCGGCTGCGTCGCTAGAACGCTTGGCGCGGCGCGCCGAGAAGTTGTTGCAAATGTCTCGAGCGGAGTCATCGGCGTCTTTTGTTAGAGACACAGTCGACCTCGGGGCGCTCGCGTGCGATGTTGCCGAAGATTTTTGGCGCGATCCAGAAATCTCGAAGCGCTTGGAAGTTCAAATTTCACGTGACGAACCCATCACGACCATCGGCGACGGCGACGCGTTGGCACTGGCGCTGCGAAACTTAATCGAAAACGCGCTGCGCTACGCGCCTGGCGCGTCGGTGAAAGTGAAAGTGATGGAGCCAGCCACCATTATCGTGCGCGATCTTGGCCCGGGCGTAGATGCCGCAACGCTTGACGTGATTACAACGCGTCATGTGCGCCGGTCGAACAATCACGGCGGCTACGGGCTCGGGTTGTCGATCGTCAATACGGTGGTTGAGCGGCACAATGGAAAGATGCGGCTCTACTCGCCTGCACCGGGACACAGCAAAGGATTTGCCGTCGCCCTAGTCTTCAAGTCCGCAAGCGACGGACCTTCGAGTTCCCTCGTTGAGCACGACACCGAGCAAGGGCACGACGTGTAGTCGTGCAGGCCGCGTGCCGCGCGCTTTCAGTGGGCAATTTACGTCGCGTTTCGGTCTCACCCGATTCGCTGAACTGTGACGAAAAAGCACACACGTATGGCCTAGATGACGTAGGGCTTTGACTTAAGGTCTGTTTCAGTTTCGACACGCAGAATTCCAACATCATTTTTTGAGATGGAATTTCTGGTGCATCAGCGCGCGAGTGGACATTTCGCTGGCAGGTCGAGTGGTTGCGTAAAAGCGATCTGTGGCGTCCGTCCGCTCAACGGAACGCCGCTGTGAGTGCGCCGGTAAACGCAAGCGGTGCGGTCGAGGATACGAACGGATCCATAGCCGCTTCAACTATTGCGTTTCTGCGCACGACGCTATGGATCGTGGGGCTCGGCGCCGTGGCGTTGTTGCTTTACACGCTCGCTTTGATGCCACAGCTCGCGGCATCTACCGACGCAGGTTATTACATCGGAGTGGTCGGTGCGAGCCTGATGCTATTGCTGTTCACCTACCCGGTGTTCAAACGCGTACGCGTCGTTCAGTCGTTTGGATCGGCAAAGTTTTGGTTTCGCTTGCACATGATTTGTGGCTTGCTGGGGCCAGCTTTCATCATCGTGCACTCTGGGTTACACATGCGTTCGCTCAACGCTGCGTGGGCATTTTGGTCCATGGTGGTGGTGGCATCTAGCGGAGTGATCGGACGTTTTTTATATCGTGGCATACACCGCGGCATGCACGGCGAACTGGAAACTGCACAGTCGCTCGCTGCGGCGGTTACTGCCGCAGCGCAGAACGTCGACAAAGTAGTACCCAAAGACGCCGCTGTGTCTCGAGAAATCGCCGCTTACGCGTCACGGTGTGCAGCATTGGCCAACGCACCGGCGCTTGCGTCGGTGGGTGCGTTATGGCTTCCGTTCTCTCGGTGGATATTGCAGCGACATCTGCGCGCCACACTCAAACATGCGGATTTTTCGCAGGAAAGACGGGCAGCTAAGCGTCAGTTGCTCAGCCAATATCTCGTGGCGAATCAGCGTTACGCGCAGTTCGCGCTGTTCCGTCGCCTTTTCTCGCTTTGGCATATCGCGCATGTGCCATTTGTCGTCACGCTGGTGTTAGCAACGATCGCGCACATTGTCGCGGTGCATTTGTATTGATGCGACTAGCCCATGAATGCCTTGCTCGCTGCTGGTTGGTCATTATGAGTGCGATGCTTCTCGGACTCAGTGCTTTAGCGCATGCACAAAACCTAGAGACGGCGTTGATGCCCGGCCAAGTGATTCGTGGTCACGCAAAGGTTGAGGAGGAGTGCAAGCGCTGCCACGTTCCGTTTGAAAAGAACGCGCAGGATCGCTTGTGTGTCGACTGCCACAAAGACATCAGTGTGGATTTACAGCAGAAGCGCGGTCTACATGGCAAGCAGCAACGCGCTGCCTGCAGAACCTGCCACACCGACCACAAGGGACGCGCGGCCGACATCCTCAAATTTGACAAGGCCAGCTTCAAGCACGACAGTTTGACCGAGTATCGATTGGACGGTGCGCACAAAACAGTCAAGTGTGAAGGTTGTCACACGACTAACAAAAAGTATCGTGAAGCTCCCAAACTCTGCGACGGTTGCCATCGTAAAGATGATGTGCACAAGGGCAGCCTGGGTCCAAAGTGCGAAGCCTGTCATGTCGTGAGCGCGACCAGCGGATGGAAAGACATTCGCTTTGACCACGACAAGGACACTAAATTCGAGTTGCAGGGTAGCCATGCGAAAGTAAAGTGCGCGACCTGCCACGTGTCGAACAAGTACAAAGGTGTGCCCACAACCTGTGTAGGCTGCCACAAAAAGGACGACAAGCACAAAGGCTTCTTGGGGGATCGTTGCGACTCATGCCATGGTGTGAAAACGTGGAGATCCACGTTCAATCACGACAGCGACACCACCTATGCCCTGCGCGGCAAGCACCGCACCGCAAAGTGTGAAAGCTGCCACACGGCACCACCTGCAAGGCTGAAGTTGCCCTCGCAGTGCAATAGTTGCCACAAAGCCGACGACAAACATCTGGGTACGTTGGGAACCCAGTGTGGAGATTGCCACACCGAGCGCAAGTGGACGGACTCGAAGTTCGATCATTCGACGACGTCGTTCAAACTCGACGGCAAACACCGTGAAGCCGAGTGCAAATCGTGTCACCCGAAATCGCCCAATTTCAAGAACGCACCGAAAGACTGTTTCGCCTGTCACGAAAAAGATGACCGTCACAAGGCAACACTTGGGAAAGACTGTCAGAGCTGCCACACCTCGAAAGATTGGCGCGTATCGAACTACGATCATGCGAAAACGCGCTTTCCGCTGCTCGACAAGCATCGAACGACGCGATGCGACGCGTGCCACACGAAGCCCGATCAGTACCGCAATATCGCAACGACGTGCGTCAGTTGTCATCAGAAAGACGATACGCACAAAGGCGATTACGGTGACCGCTGCGACACCTGCCATAACGCGCGCGACTGGAAATCCTACGCGTTCGATCACAACAAACTTACCAAGTTTTCTTTGTCCGGTGGCCATTCGCCGCTGACCTGTAATAAGTGTCACACCGGACCCCTGTACACCAAAAAAACGGAAGCCGCCTGCGTGTCATGTCATCAGAAAGACGATGTACACAAAGGTGAGTTAGGCAAGGACTGCGTGGCATGTCACGCCGACACAAAGTGGACGAAAACCTTCTTCGATCACAACAAGACAAAGTTTCCATTGACCGGTGGACACAGAACCGCGACGTGTAAGTCTTGCCATGCGACGGCGCGCTACCGCGAAGCGCCGAAAACCTGCGTGGGGTGCCACAAAAATGAAGACGTCCACAAAGGCACATTGGGCGAGAAGTGCGAATCCTGTCACGTCACCAGAACATGGCTCGCATGGCAGTTTGACCATGATCGCAGTACGAAATTTGTGCTCGATGGCGGGCACCGCACTCTCGACTGCAAGTCCTGCCACGCCAAACCGTTGAGCGCGGTGATGGGCGCGAAATGCGATACCTGTCATCAGCGAGATGATGTTCATAACGGGGGCTTCGGTCGCCGCTGCGAGCAATGTCATTACACCAAAGACTGGCGAACACTGCGCCTTGGCGCAAAAGGGGCCCGACAATGATCAAAAATAACCACGTTGCACTCAGGTGGCTCTTTAGCCTGTTAGCGATTTGCGCGCTGATGGCTAGCGGGCTCTCGTTTGGACAGAGCCGCACCGCGAAATTCGATCATCTCAATGCCAGTGGCTACGCGTTGGATTCCACCCACGAGCGCGCTACCTGCGAGACTTGTCACGTCAAAGGCGTTTTCAAGGGCACACCCAAGACCTGTGAAGGGTGTCACGCTACCGGCTCTCGCGTGGTTGCGACGCCGATGTCGTCGACTCATGTACCGACCAACTCCACTTGCGATACCTGCCACAAAACAACCACATGGTCAGGCGCGAAATTTAGCCACACGGCTGTCGCGCCTGGCGCATGCTCGACGTGCCACAACGGCACTACGGCAAAAGGTAAATCAGCCAATCACATCGTGACTTCCGCACCGTGCGACTCGTGCCATAAAACAACCTCATTCACGCCAGCCACGTTTAATCACAGCGCTGTGGTTTCGGGCACTTGTGCAACCTGCCACAACGGCACTGCTGCACGTGGCAAATCGGCCAATCACATCTCGACGACTCAAAGCTGTGACAGCTGCCACAAAATCAATGCTTGGACCCCCGCGACGTTTAGCCATGCATCTGTCGTGAGTGGCAGTTGTAGCACTTGCCACAACGGCAGCGCGGCGCGCGGCAAATCCGCAAATCACGTCAACACGACGCAGAGTTGCGATACATGTCATAAAACAACGAGCTCATGGACCCCCGCTTCGTTTAGCCACGCAGAAGTCGTCACCGGCACCTGTGCCACATGCCACAACGGCACGACTGCGCGTGGCAAGACCGCAACGCATCTAGCGACTTCACAAGCCTGCGACACATGCCACAAAACCACCGCGTGGCTACCGGCGTCGTTCAGTCACGCGGCTGTTGTGCCGGGTACCTGTTCAAGCTGCCATAACAACACCACCGCCAAGGGGAAGTCCGCCACTCACTTGCCAACGACACAAAGCTGCGACACATGCCACAAACTCGGCAGCTGGACTCCTGCATTCTTCTCCCATGCCGGTGTGGTAGTTGGTACCTGCGCGACGTGCCACAACGGTACCGCAGCACGCGGCAAAACCGCAACACACATTGCCACCAACGACAGCTGTGACACGTGCCACAAAGTCACGGCGTGGTCGCCCGTCACGTTTAATCACACGAATGTCTCGGCAGGAACGTGCGCTACGTGCCACAACGGTACCAACGCTAGGGGTAAGTCGACATCGCATGTGCCTACCACGCAAAGTTGCGACACGTGTCACCGCACAAGCGGTTGGGTTCCAGCGACGTTTAATCACGCGGGCATTGCAGCCGGATCGTGCGCAGCTTGCCATAACGGCACCACCGCCAAGGGCAAGAGCGCTACACATTTACCGACAAGTCAGAGCTGCGACACCTGTCATCGAACGTCAGCTTGGGCTCCTGCGACGTTTAATCACACCGGAGTTGTCGCGGGAACGTGCGCCACTTGTCACGACGGCACCAAAGCGCGCGGTAAGACGACAACACACGTCTCGACTACTTCGAGCTGCGATACCTGTCATCGCATCTCCGGCTGGCTGCCTGCTACTTACGTGCATCCAGCAAACTCCTCCGGCACTTGTTCAACTTGTCACGTGACGGGCGGCCCTGGTTTGCCGAAGCATGCCGCACACATTCCGACGTCGGCACAATGCGATACCTGCCACAGAAACACTACGACTTTCAAGCCCGCGGTCATGAGCCATTCGGGTACAAGCGGCCCAATCTCCTCAGGCAACTGCTCGACTTGCCACAGCGGCGCGTTCACCTCAGTCAACGCACAAACAAAAACAGCCACCCACGTTTCGACTACAGCGCAGTGCGATACATGCCACGCATCAACTACAGTGTGGAGCGGCGCTAGCTATCAGCATCCTGCCACTGCCCTCGGCACGTGCTCCAGTTGTCACGTAGCGGGCGGTGCGTCAAAAGTCTTTAAGACCGCGACTCATCTTCCGACTACTGCGCAATGCGATACCTGTCATAAGAATTTCGCAACGTTCAAACC
>ERZ795056.4263-NODE-4263-length-14873-cov-4.787083_pt1 | contig 14873 bp, 13 predicted proteins | sample MGYA00375140_ERZ795056 | MGnify/ENA primary metagenome ERZ795056 (study PRJEB30185, sample SAMN05720227) | activated sludge metagenome | isolation source: Anaerobic digester | place: USA | collected 2015-03-09 ...
GTTTTGTTTGCTATTGCCACGCTGCCTGCCTTTAATACCAAAAGGAACGCCCCATTCGTAACTTCTATCTTGCAATAAAAAACCTACAGATGGTTGACCATTGGGATTAACAGGAAAAGCATCTGGTGCATAATTTCCACTTACATCATCTAAATAATCGGTAGTGGTAAAACGAAAAACAGTTTCTGCAAAAACGTTTATCTTTTCGTTAATGCTATATTTCATTCCAAAACCAATGGGAAAACAAATGGCCATGGTGCCATAAGGTTTTAGGTTTGGATAGTTTACTTTGTCTTGCTGTCCCTCAGTTCCAATAGAACGTAAGTTGTATTTTTCTCCATATAAATACGCATAAGGGTCGTAAGCAAAAGCTCCAATGCCTAAAGAAACATAGGGGGTAAAACGAAACTCATCAAAACCTGGTTGAAAACGAAAGAAGTTAAAATCACCACTAATACTAAATTCCCAAATATTGCTGTTAAAACTAAGGTTGCGTTTTTTTTGGGTAAAATTATCTTTGTAACTAATGTATTTGTCTGAATAGCCAACAAACGCATAATTGGCTGCTACTTTTATACCCACATAATTGTTGAATTGTTTTCTAAAAAAAATGCCACCGGCAAACTTAGGTTTGGTATTAAATAATTTCATACCTGCTGTTAAATCGCCCAAATAATGTCCTACACCAACGCTTACACCAAACTCACCTTCGTGCACAAATGCTTCCATTAATTGGGCACGACTTGTTAAGCTAATGAACGAAATGATGAGTATTGCTAAAACTTTTTTAAACATTACTTTGGTTAAGTGTGTAAACAATTCTTTTATAGAACGTAAAAATGTGCTTTTTCTTGCTCTTATTTTGTGAATGGGAATATAAAATTTAAATAAAAGAGATTATGCACTTTATTGCATAACTCATAAGATGCTGATAAGAATGTATTTGCTGTATTAATTTCTTTTATCCATGCCCCAAGTAAGCTTATTTCTTAAGGTAGAAAGAAAGCTTCCTTCGTTTAAACGAATAAGGTTAATCTTAAAACTTTCTTTTTTAACTGCAATTTGAATGTCTTTATGTACAACTTCTCTACGAGCATCTAAGGCACAAATAAAATGATCGGTTCGTCCTTCTATTTCAAAAGAAATAATATTATCGTCTGGTACAATAATACTTCTAACATTTAAGTTGTGAGGAGCAACAGGCGTAATTACAAAAGTTGATGAATCTGGAAAAACAATGGGACCATTGCAACTCATATTATAACCTGTGCTACCGGTTGGCGTAGAAACAATTAAACCATCGGCCCAATACGTATTTAAAAATTCTCCATTTAAGTAAGTATGAATTTTAATCATTGGAGAAGTGTCTCTTTTGTGAATTACAAATTCATTTAAACCAACAGGAGCATCGGCAAATAAAGGCAAATTGGCATCTACATGTATGAGCGATCTTTTATCTACAATAAAAGTTTGATTCACCAATGCATCTACGGCTGAGTTTAATTCTTCTTTATTAATGTTGGCTAAAAAACCCAACCTTCCAAAGTTTACACCCAATAACGGAATGGCAGAATCTTTAATTAATGTAACTGCATCTAACATTGTTCCATCGCCACCTAAACTAATTAAACAATCTACATCTTTGTTTAAATCGCCTGATGTTTGAAAGTAACTGATATTGCTAGTAATATCATCACCTAAATTAAAAGTTTCGTGCAATTGTTTGTACAATACAACGTCTATATTTTGTTGTGCTAAAGCCTGTAATAAAAATTGTAAAGGGTTTTCTTGCTCTGCATCTAAACCTCTACTATAAATAGCTACTTTCATTTTCTAACGTTTAAAAAATGCGATTGGTGCATACAATTAAAGCACTAAAGATACTGTTTTGCAAAAGGAAGATAGGTTAAAAATCTCCTCTTGTTCTAAAGGCAAAACCTTTATCGCCAAATTGGTTAAAACTATATTCAAGTCTAAATACAAAATCGTAGATAGAAACGATATCTAAACCAATGCCAGCAGTACGCAATAAACGATTGTGAAAGTTGTTGGTAATCGTTGGATTGGAATTGTGTACAAACGCTAAATCTCCAAAAGCTTTTAAGTAAAAACTAAACGGAATTTTATCGTGACTTTTACTTTTAATAGGATTTTTAAATATGTATGTAAATAACTTTTTATAAAAAGTAGTATTGCTTAAAAAACCAGCAGTGCCATCAATTACATAGTTTTCCATTCCTCTTAAATAACTATCGCCATAGCCCAATAAACCCATATTGTAAAATGGTTGGTTGGCATTAAATCTTACAACTCCGTAATTGTGAAATTGCACAAAACTGTTCTTTGTAAGTGTTATAGCATTGGTTGTTTCTAAAGAAAGAGAGGTTATGTTGAAGCTTTTTTTGAAACCTCTGTGAAAAAAACCTACCTCATACATAAACCCTTTTTTGGGAAAAGGAATATAGTCTACCCCATAATACTGCAATGTTGTAGCTGCCGATAAATAAGCCAATGTATTGCCACTGTTGGCAGGAAGATATTGTGGGTTTAATTTTAAAATGGTATCGTTAACAATATCTTTTGCATAGGTGAATGAGGCATAAAAACGATACTTAGAATCTGGCCTGTAAGAGTACGTTCCTGTTGCTCTAATTGCCTCACGTACAAACCCATCGTTTAATTTAAAAAAAGCTTGTTTGTTGTTAAGGGTGGCATAGTTCATTTCTCTTTGCTTGTTGTAACTAAAGCCAATACCAAAGCCATGTTTCAACGTTTTATCTGCAAAAGGTTGACTGTAGTTTAAAGCTATTTGTCTATTGTATCCAGTTACAACATCTAAGCTAACTTTATCATTGCGACCACTTACATTGTGTTGAAAAAATTTCAATCCATAATTAACACGGTCTAAACTTCTATTTTGATCGAACCACCATTGGTTAAAATTTCTATCAATTAACTTAAAATATGGCAATGGAAAAATGTACCAGCGTTCTTTTAAATCAATATTGATGGAGGCAATATTTTTTGTAATGTAAGAAACGTACACTGTAGCATCAACAAATAAGGCAGTGTTCATTATTTGTTCTCTAGCAAGTTCTAATTTTTCTGTTAATTGAGCAGGTGTAACAACATCGCCTTCTTTAAAAGGCACTTCTCTAAATACAATGTAATTTTTTGTTTTTTTATTTCCTTTTAAAACTATTGAACCAATGGTATAAATAGTTGTGTCATTTGATTTGTGTGTATGCAGTAAGGTTGAATCTTTGCTTAAAGTATCTTCTTGTGCAAACGATAAAGCAGTAATAAAATTAAAAAATACTATGATGATACCCTGCAATAATTTCATAATTTTTTGTGTGTAATGGCTTACTTATAAAGTAAAGCGTTTGTGCTAAAAGCAAATCAATAAATACTTAAATAGCAAGGTTAATGCAATAAATTAAATGTTTAAATAAAACATTAATTGATTAAAATTTTCTTTTAATTGATTGCCATATTGCTCTTCGCCAAAATAATATTTTATTGAATAATCGTAGCGTTGTAACGTAGCCACAATATCACTTATTTCTGCTTTATTAATTTTAATGGTTACTAAAATTAATCCTGTTTCGGCTTCAACACTTGTGTTTAATTGAGTAATGTAAGCATCGTTGGTTTCAACCAAACGACTTAATTCGCCAAAAGAAAAATGGCGTTTTTCTGTTTCTAAAACAATAATTCCACCAGGTTCTTCAGTACCTAAAAAATGAGCAAAATAGTTGATTAATTGAGGCAATGTAATAATGCCCAGCAATTCAGTTTGATCGTTTACTACTGCTATTGCAGTAAGTTGATGTTGGGCAATGCTTTTAACAGCAGTTAAAAAAAATTCTTCGGCTTTTACAAATGCATGAATGAGTTGATCTTCTATCGACGCAATTGAGTTGCTTTCGTCTGCGGCATCTAACAACTCATCTTTGCCAATTAAGCCAACAAATTTTTCTTCATTCAATACAGGAAGATGCAATACATCATAATCTTCCATTAATTGTAATGCAAAACTTATTTTATCGAATAAGTTAAGTGTGGGATAACTATTTTGTATTAACTGTTGTGCAAGCATGTTCTATTAACGACACTACAAATGATATAATTGTTGCAGCAATTAACTATGTTTTTGTAAAAAATTTTGTAAAATAATATTGAACTCTCCTGGTACTTCCATCATTGGGGCATGGCCACATTTATCTACAAAGTGCAATTCGCTGTTGGGAATAAGTTTTTTAAACTCTTCGCCAACAAAAGGTGGTGTAATAATATCGTTGTTGCCCCAAACCAATAAAGTTGGTTGTTTTATATGATTTAATTCTTCGCCTAAATTATTTCTGATTGCACTTTTTGCAAGAGCAATAATCTTAATCACTTTTATTCTGTTGTTGGTAATTTCAAAAACTTCGTTTACCAATTCATCTGTAGCCATTGCAGGGTCGTAAAAAGTGACTTCTGTTTTTTTACGAATATAATCTTTGTCGCCACGTTTGGGGTAGCTATCTCCCATGCCATTTTCAAATAAACCACTACTACCTGTTAAGGTTAATGTTTTAATTTTTTCAGGATATTTTAGCACATGCACCAAACCTACATGGCCACCCAACGAATTACCCAATAAATGAATATTGTTGTAGCCCATGGTTTCAATAAACTTGTGTACATGTTTTTGTAAACCACCAACCGATGTATGAAAAATATCTAATTCAAATAATGGAAGCATTGGCACAATTACTTTGTGCGTTTGTCTAAAATGTTCAATTAAGTCTGCAAAATTGCTCAATGCACCAAACAATCCATGCAACAGCAATAGAGGTTCACCTTCACCTTCTTCTAAATACTTAAACTTATCTTTTTCTTTTATTTGGTAATTCATTCTTTAATTTCTTAGCTAGGGTTTGTGGCTTAATACAAATAAAGGTAAAAACAATTAAAAATTACTATCGTTAACAAACTTGTTTACAATAGCATAATGTGTATGCTGCTAAGTTATTGTATTTTGTACATAATTAATTGTATTGTTTTATACACAAACTAAGTGTTGCTTGCTGCTACTGCTGTAAAAAAATTATTGAGTTGTATAAACAAGTTTTTAAAGATTGGTATAATGTAGCCAACTGCATTTACAGTTTTGGGTCCTAAGGGCTCAATGTATTTGTAAAAACTAGAACTTTCTACAGTGCCAATGCCAATGATACCACTATGAATTAAGTAAAATAAACTTACACTTAGCACACTAAAATACAGTAAGCCATACAACAAAATTCCACCTAATTTATTTATCCAACCCATTAAAACAAACTCAGCAGTTTTTTCTATAATCTTGGCTAAAAATTTTACAAGAATAGCTACCGAAATCATAACTAAAGCAAATGCAATAAATGGTAAAAATTGCAAACTTAATTTAGCATGTTCTTGTAAATAATTGGCTACCACTGCACTTAATTTTACAGATGCTAAAATGCCCAAAAAGATTGCAAAAAATGAAAATACCGCTACAATTAAACCACGGCTATAACCTTTTATGCAAGCTGTTACAAGTAAAATAATACACAAAGTATCTATAAACATGTTACACTAAATGAGAGGTTGAATAAAAAATCCAAATGCGTTTGTACAAACGCATTTGGATTTTTTGGTTTAGCTATTTAAAAGCAACAATTAGCTCAATAGTTTTTTTACAGTTGCACTAATGGTTTTACCATCGGCCTTGCCTGCAAGTTGTTTACTTGCAACGCCCATTACTTTGCCTAAATCTGCTGCAGAGCTTGCACCAACTTGTGCAATAATTGCTTGTAATGCAGCTTCAAGTTCAGCTTCGTTCATTTGTTTTGGCAAAAATTTTTCTATAATATCAATTTCTTCTTGTTCTTTTTGAGCTAAATCTGTACGATTTTGTTGGGTGAAAATCTCTAAACTGTCTTTACGTTGTTTCACCAGTTTTTGCAACAATTTTAGTTCGCCTTCTTCTGTAATTTGTCCACCAGCACCGGGTTCTGTTTTGGCTTTAATAATTTCTGCTTTAATGGCACGAATTCCACGTAGTGAAGCTTCGTCTTTTGCTTTCATTGCTTCTTTTAATAAAACCATTATTTCTGTTTCTAAGCTCATATTTTAATTTTTTAATTCCAACAATATATTTATGCTAAAGTTATCCTTTGTTTTCTTGTAATTGTTGATCTCTAAATTTTTTGTAAAAACCTTTTGCAAAGGTTCTAATATCATTTACCATTTCTTCGTTGTGTGTTGCTCTATTATAACTATCGGCCATGCCCATAAAAGTTTGGTAGAAAAAATCTGCCATTTCATCAACCATCATGTCTTTGGTCCATAGGTCTATTCTTAGGGCACTCTTATCGCCCCCATCCCAAAAAGAAAGCATCATGGCTTTGGCTTTTTGCATTGCTTCGGCACTGCTATTATCAGCAGTCCAATTAATTTGATCTGGTACTTTGTCTTTATCTAAATGTACGTCTACGGTAATGGTTGATTGAGGCATGAAAGCTTATTTTATGTTTGTAAAATGGCAGCAAATGTACAATAGATTATATTGTTGCTGTTTGTTCAATTATTTGCCAAAGTTGTTGAGCCGATGTGTTCCAAGAATATTGCTTGGCATTTTCAAAACCTTGTTGTATTAATTGGGTTCTTAATGTTTCATCTTTATACAGCAACATCATTTGTTGTGCAATATCTGTTTCGTTTAATGGGTCAAAGAATAAAGCTGCATTGCCTGCAACTTCTGGCATACTGCTGGTATTGCTACAAGCTACTGGTACACCTGATTGCATGGCTTCAATAATGGGTACTCCAAATCCTTCAAAAACCGATGGAAAAATAAGTGCATAAGCAGCAGCTGTAACTTTTGCCAATTCACCTTCGGGTAAATAATCCAATAAAAAAACATCGTCTCTATATTTATAGGTTTTCAACCTTTCAATGATATCGCTGTATTGCCAAGCTAGTTTTCCTGCAACCAACAACTTCATACTACTCAATTGCCTTTTTTTAAAAAGGGAAAAAGCTTTAAGCAATTGTAATAAATTTTTTCTTGGATGTATGCCACCAACAAATAAAAAATATTCGCAACCTTCGGCATAATGCTTTTTTGCATATTCTTTATTGGCACTATTAATTGGTACAAAATTTTTTCTAGGTGCATTGCCAACAATATGAATTTTGTTGCTGTTTATTTTATACTGATGGATAATATCTTGCTTACTAAATTCACTAACTGTAACTAGTTGAGCAGCTTTTTGGATAAACTTTTTTTGGTACAACTTATAATACCATAAATGCCAAAAGGGAATAAGTTTTGGGTGATGTATAAAAGCCAAATCGTGAACTGCCAATACTTGTGGAATGCTGGTAGTTAAACTACAAAAGCCATCTAAACTAACCATTACATGGGCTTTAAATTTTTTTGCAGCCAATGTAAATTGAATGTCGTACCAAATTTTAAACGACAGTGCATGTCTTGCCGTAGGTTTTAAAACTTTGGCTGTAACATTTTTTCCATAAATAAATGCAGCATCAAAAGGCCGATCAAATACAAATAAAAACTCGTGTTGTGTATGGGTTTGTGTAATGCGTTGCATTAGCTCATGAATATAATATCCATAACCTTCCAAATTATTTTTTAATAAAAACCTTGTATTTACTGCAATTCGCATGGCTGCAAATGTAAAAGATGAAGCATGATAATGTGATGAAATTGCTAAAATTTGCAAAAAATAGCCAACAGTTTACGAGTATCGAAAATGATATTTACTTTCACTTTATGAAGCTAACTTTTTTATTGGCAAGTATTCTTTGTTGCAATTTTGCATTTTCTGCCGATTCTCTTTATGTAACCATCAATAAAAAATCTTTCGAAAAAAAAGATACCATTAGTATAGATTGTTTGTATAAATACACTTCAAAAGAGCATAGTGCTCTTACGTTGAATGTTTGGATTGAAGACATTCAAAAAACTAGAATTTGGAAATTTCGTTATCCACTATTAAATGGCAATGCATCGTTTGATTTGGTAATAGATTCTACTTTACCCGATGGACGTTATGCCATAAATTTCCTAGTTCAACCAACATTTTTTTCAATAAAAGGGAAGGTGAGAGATTATAACAAAAAATCAAAAGGCTTAACTTTTTTTATGCTAAGTAAGCGTAAAGAAACATATATAAATACCATACAACCCAATATTGATGGTGCATTTACTATAGGTAAAATGGCTTTTCCAGATACTGCCAGATTTATTTTTTCTGAAACAGGAAAATCTAAAAAAGATATTTTTATTGATTTGGAAACACCAATAGATTCGGCCTTTACTCCACTAGTTTCTTATACTCAAATTGTAGATGTAGGACATCCAAAATTAATTGCTGCCGATACAATTAAACCATACTCACTTGACGGAAAGCGATTTACTGGAAAATTTACTTTACAAGAAGTGGTTGTAAAATCGAGTAAGAAAAAAGCGATTGAAAAATTTGATGATGAATATGCAACTGGTTTGTTTAAAGGCGGAAAAGTATTTGATGGAATTGATGATGTTGAGTTACTGAGTGCTGTAGATGTTTTTCAGTTTTTGAGAGGAAAAATCCCTAGCATGCAAATTAACCCCAATGAAGAAGGTGGATATGATATTACAAGAAGAAATAGTAAGGTAGATGTATATATTGATGAATTTAGACTTAGTCCAACGGATCCAATTTTTGTAAATCCTGCCGATATAGCAATGATAAAAGTGTTTGATCCGTTAGATGGACCAGGTACAAGTGGTGGTGGTTCAATTGCTATTTATACCAAACGTGGTAGCTATGCTCAAAATTCAAACAGAAAAAATAATTTTCCCATTAGAGGATACAATGATGTAGAAACAGTGTGGAAATAATTAGTTAATACTTCTTTCCTTCCAACATATTGGTATAAGCCAAGCTGCCCAATCTAAACCTAAAGGGAATCTTGGTTTTCTTTTCTAACAACAATTCTTTTTTACATATAAAACCCAATTGGCTATTGTAAAAATTTGTTGGAATAATTGATAGTGGCTTGGTAAAAACTTTTACAGAATCTTTCAATTGAATATTACTAAAGCGATTGTTTAACAATCGTTGTGCTTGACTGTTAAAAACGGCATATAGAAAGAAAATCGTAAATAAACAAATCTGTTTCAAGTAATTCTTGCTTTAGTTTGCATGTAAATTTACAGCCAAATTGAAGTTTCAAAATGTGAAAGTTGAAACACTAAATTTATATAGATGAGCTTAAGCCAGTCGATACAACAAAAACTATTACAAAAATTATCGCCTCAGCAAATTCAGTTAATGAAATTGCTGCAAATTCCTACTGCCAATTTAGAAGAAAGAATAAAAGAAGAATTGGAAGAAAACCCAGCATTGGAACAAGGCGAAGAAGGCATGGAAGATGAATTTAGCGACGATATAAAAGATGAATTTGAAAGCAATGATGAGCCATTAGATGGAAGTGAAGAGGAATATGAAAACATAGATATTGCCGATTATGTACAAGATGGAGATGATGAAGTTGGGGATTATAAAATGAAAGATGACAATTATCCTGAAATGGATGATAGCAAGGTTTTGCCAATTAAAAATGAAGTAAGTTTTTACGAGTTACTCATTAATCAATTAGGCATGTTAGATTTAGATGAACGCAAATTTAAAGTTGCCGAACAAATTGTTGGTAGCTTAGATGATGATGGTTATTTAAGAAGAGAATTGAGCAGCATTGTAGACGATTTGGCTTTTAGACAAAATGTAATTACCAACGAAAAAGAAGTTGAAGCCCTTATTCGCCAAATACAACAATTCGATCCACCAGGAATTGGTGCAAGAGATTTACAAGAATGTTTATTAATACAGTTACAGCGTAAAACAACCGAAGGAATTGGTGTTGCTTTAGCAATAAAAGTATTGACTAAATATTTTGATGAATTTACCAAAAAGCACTACGAAAAAATACAACGTGGGTTAGATTTAAATGATGAAGATTTAAAAGAAGTAATTACCCAAATTATTAAACTAAATCCTAAGCCCGGTGGCAATGTTGGCGAAATAAATAAAGCCGAAAGTTATATTATTCCAGATTTTTTTATGTTGAACAATGCTGGCATTTTAGAGCTCACACTAAACAGTAGAAATGCTCCAGACTTACGCATTAGCGAAGGTTATAGAGATATGCTGAAAGATTATGACAGAGGCAGCAAAAAAGATAAACGACAAAAAGAAGCAGTACTTTTTATTAAGCAAAAAATAGATAGTGCCAAGTGGTTTATTGAAATGATACAGCAACGCCAAGCAACTTTGTACAATACCATGCATGCCATTTTGAAGCATCAAGAGCAATTTTTTTTAACTGGCGATGAAACAGAAATGAAGCCCATGATTTTAAAAGATATTGCTGAAGTTACTGGGCAAGATATTAGTACTGTTAGCAGAGTTGCCAATAGCAAATTTGTACAAACAGAATTTGGAACTTATAGATTAAAATTCTTTTTTAGTGAAAGCTTAAGTACCGATAGTGGAGAAGAAGTAAGTACACGAGAAGTAAAAAAAATATTGAGTAATATTATTGATGCCGAAGATAAATTGAAACCTTTGGCAGATGAAACCTTAACCGAAATGTTGAACGATAAAGGATATAACATTGCAAGAAGAACAGTAGCAAAATACAGAGAACAATTAAATATTCCTGTTGCTAGATTAAGAAAAGAATTGTAAGAGTTTAATTTATTTATTTATGGAACAAACAATTGTAGCACAAGAAGTAAAACCCAATATAGTACTCACTTTTATTGCAAAAGTTGTTTCTTATATTCTTCATCCAATATTCATTCCTACGTATTTTTTTCTGTTTTTAATGTATCAATTTCCAATGGAGTTTGCTGGCATTACAGAAAAATTATTGAAGCTAAGATTGTTTGGTTTGTTTTGGATGACAGCTTTTTTCCCATCCTTTGCTGTGTTTTTAATGTGGCGTTTAAAGTTTATAGACAATATCTTTTTACGTACTCAAAAAGAACGCATCATTCCTTTTTTTATAAATATGTTTTTTTATTGGTGGATGTATTATTTAGGTAAAAATTTTCACGATCAACCAGAAGTATTGAAGTTTTTCTTTTTCGGAATCTTCATATCAACATCATTTGGTGTAATAATAAACAACTACATAAAAATTAGCTTACACGGTTTGGCAATGGGTGCAGTTTTAACAGCCATTATTTTGTGTTCGTTTTTTTATCAAACAAGTTTAGGCTTGCCAATTGTTGTAGTAACATTGTTAACAGGCTTAGTTGCAACAAGCAGATTTATTGCAGGCAATCATACAAATACCGAAATGTATATTGGATTATTGGTAGGTTGCATTTGCCAATTAATTGGCTATTGGTTTGTAATGTAATTATTTTAGTTGTGCTGTTTCGTTGGCTAAAATTTCATTGTAAATGCTTGCTAAACTAATTTTAGCATTGATGATTTTAGATTTTTTAGCATACAACTTTGAGGGATGATAAATAAAAAAACAACTACCATCTTTTATACTTTCAATAATTGCAAGATGTTCTTTTTTGGGTATTGCTGGGCAACCCAAACTTCTAGCAATACTGCCTTTTAAAGCAATTCTATTTTCGTTTACATAATTGCTTCCGTGCAAAACAATATCTCTTTGTCGTACATTGTTATTTATCCCTTTTTCTATACCATCTAAACGCAAAGCAGTTCCATAATTACCAAAATATTCTTCTCCTGTAATTAAAAAACCAACACTGCTTTTGTTGCTATCTTTTTCGTTAGAGAAATAATTGGCAAATTCTTTTCCACTGTTTTTTCCATGAGAAACATAGGTGTTGTACAACAGTTGTAGGTTAACTAAATCTATTACATACAATCTTTTACTATTGCAATGTTGGCTATAATCGGCAATGGTTAAAACATGAAAATTGTTGAGTTTGTTTTTGCTCAATAAATACAAATAACCTTTGTACGCTTGAAAAAAAATGTCTCTTTCAAGTCCTGCATCAGCAAGGTGCAAATAATCGTATAAGGAATCTGTAATTGTAATAATTGCAGGAGCATCGGCAGCATCGATTGGTAAAGCAATGCTAAAATGCTTGGTACTTTGTAACGATTGGGTATGGGCATTAACCCACAGTATTAATACGAATGGTACTATTAAGAACCGCATAGGATATTGGTTTTAAGCGGACTATATAAACTATAATTGACACTATTTTATTGCACTAACAACTGTTTATTTTGTATTTCGTTACTTATCTTTTGCTTTAATATTCATTTCTTTGCAGCTTTTACAAGTGTTAATACAAGGATTATGTGGTATAAATTGGGTAAGTTTATTTTAAAATATATAGTTGCTTTATTTGTAGTTTTATTAAGTGCAACTTGGTATAAATTGGGTCAGTTTATTTTAAAATATAGAGTTGTTTTATTAATTGCATTACTAACTGCAACTGGCATCATGGGTTATTTTGCCACACAAGTAAAATTGAGTTACGAGTTTACAAGAGCCATTCCAACAGATAATATTAAGTATAAAGATTATCAAGAATTTAGAAGCAAGTTTGGAGATGACGGAAATACAATGGTTTTTGGTATAGAAAGCAAAGAATTTTTTACGCCCAAAGTTTTTAATGCAACAGAGCAATTACACAAAAATTTAAAAACTGTAAATGGTGTTTTAAATGTATTAAGTGTACCCGAAGTTGTAACCTTAATTAAAGATTCGGCTGGCGAAAAATTATTGCCTCAAAAAGTATTCAATCAACAATACACAACTGTAGAACAATTGTTAATTGATAAAGTAGTTTTTGAATCGTTGCCATTTTATAAATCTTTATTGTACAATGCCCAAACCAATGCTTATTTAATGGCAGTGCAATTAAATAAGGATAGTGTAAATAGTAAAAGCAGAACACGTTTAATTAACGATGTAATAGCAAAAGCAGATCTCTTTGAAAAACAAACTGGCATTACATTACATGCAAGTGGATTGCCTTTTATACGTACAACAATTGGCAATAGAATTAAACAAGAAATGAACTGGTTTTTAATTGGTTCAATTCTATTATCGGCTGTTACTTTATTGCTTTTTTTTAGAAGTATTAGTGCTACAGCTATAAGTTTATTTGTTGTTTTGGCTGGCGTAATTTGGAGTTTGGGAACTATTGTATTGCTGGGCTATAAAATTACATTGCTTACAGCTTTAATTCCACCATTGGTAGTAGTAATTGGTATACCCAATTGTATTTATTTTTTAAATAAATATCATACAGCATTTAGAGAAACTCAACACAAAGAAAAAGCCTTAGTTACAATGGTTGGACGTATGGGTATTGTAACATTGTTTTGCAATATTGCTGCTGCAATTGGCTTTGCAGTTTTTGCATTAACTAAAAGTGCTTTATTAAAAGAGTTTGGTGCAGTTGCTGGAATTAATATTATGGCGTTGTTTATCATATCGCTCATATTTATACCTGCTGTATTAAGTTATTTACCCAATCCTAAACCAAGGCATGTAAAGTATTTAGACAGTAAAATAATTGAGAAAATATTAATAAAAGTAGAGCGTTGGGCTTTAAACAATGCTAAGTGGGTGTATAGTATTACTACAGTATTTGTAGTGTTGGCAATTGTTGGAATATTTAAATTAAAAAGTGAAGGATTTATTGTAGATGATTTACCTAAAGGAGATAAAATTTATACCGATTTAAAGTGGTTTGAAACCAACTTTAAAGGAGTAATGCCTTTAGAAATAATGGTGGATACAAAAAAGAAAAATGGGTTGTTGCGTAGTACAACTCCTATGAATAAAATTGATGAATTTTCTTCATACATTTCTGCTAAAGCAGAAGCTGCAAAACCTTTGAGTTTTGTAGAAGGCTTAAAGTTTGCCAAACAAGCTTATTACGATGGGGATAGTTTAAGTTATGCTGTTCCTTATGAAGGTGATATGGCTTTTTTAGGACCATATTTAAGAAGCAAACCCAATACAAATGTTAAAAATCAAGGGCCAGCAAGTTTATTAAATGGCTTTTTAGATAGTACAAGACAAGTTGCAAGAATTAGTGTAAACATGAAAGATATTGGTAGTGTAAAATTGCCCTTATTGTTAAAAGATTTTGAACACAAAGCCAATGAAATATTCGATACTGCATCTTATAAAATTACGTTTACGGGTACAAGTGTTACATTTTTAGAAGGCAGCAGCTTTATAATTAGTGGTTTAAAAGAAAGTATTTTATATGCTTTTGCTTTAATCACCTTGTGTATGTTGTATTTGTTTAAATCGTTTAGAATATTGGTATGTTCATTAATTCCCAATGTTGTACCATTAATGGTTACTGCTGGTGTAATGGGTTGGGCTGGTGTACGTTTAACACCATCCACTGTATTGGTATTTAGTGTAGCCTTGGGCATTGTTATTGATGTTACAATTAGATTTCTAGTGAATTATAAACAAGAATTACCACATTACAATTACCAAGTAAAACCAACATTGGTACAAACCATAAAGCATACAGGTATAAGTATTATTTACACTTCATTGGTATTAATTGCAGGGTTTGTAATTTTTTGTTTCAGCGATTTTGGAGGTACCAAATCCTTAGGTTGGCTTACCTCTTTAACCTTAGTAATTGGAACAATAACCAATTTAATTTTGTTGCCAGTGCTGTTAATTACCATGTCTGGCGTTAAAAAAACTAACGATTAGTAGCTGAGGAAATTAAAATCTCCTTAAAATATAACCAATAAAACGGGTTATATATTCTTATTTTTAGCAATAAAATATTGATTATCAATTGTTTGCGG
>ERZ795056.4265-NODE-4265-length-14872-cov-4.951407_pt1 | contig 14872 bp, 11 predicted proteins | sample MGYA00375140_ERZ795056 | MGnify/ENA primary metagenome ERZ795056 (study PRJEB30185, sample SAMN05720227) | activated sludge metagenome | isolation source: Anaerobic digester | place: USA | collected 2015-03-09 ...
ACTGCCAGCGCAGCAGCCAGATTGACCGTGGTAGTGGTTTTACCCACTCCGCCTTTTTGGTTCACAATCGTTATTATCTTCGTCATATCTTCCGTATATTCAGTATTTTATCGTTTCATCAGGTCTCGCTGCGCGATAGTAATCAAGCGCCGCAAGCCGATATGTTCATTATCCTTTTCCAGCAAGAGATCATACTTGATGCCCGCCAGATCGTCCAAAGCGCGGGACTTGTACATCACAAGCCTTCCAGATGGCTTCAGCAAACGTCTCAGGGGCGCCACATACCGCTCTTCTAGAGCTACAGCCCGGCACAAAATGACGTCAAAGCTCGGGCGACGCGCCATAAAAGCGTAATCTTCCACACGGGCACAAACTACCCCGGTGTTGCCCAGGGACAGGGCTTCCACCATTTCCTGCACGGCGTGGCACTTCTTTTGTGTGCTATCCAGCAGGATCATTTCGCAATTTTCCTGCACAATCTTCACCGGAATCCCGGGCAATCCGCCACCAGTACCAAAATCCAGGACAGTCAGCCCCTCAAAATCCACGATTTCGGTGACGAGCAGGCTGTCAAGAAAATGCTGTAACCAATAGTTTTCCACCGGCATTCTGCGCGAAATCAGATTCACCACTTTGTTAGAATCGCTCAGGAGCTTCTGATAGTGTTCAAAAACCCCGATGAGGTGAGGTATTCGCTCAAAATCACGGGAAGTCAGGTAGTCTTCAAAGACCTGCTTTTGCTGGTTCATCGCTATTCCTCTCGTCTATTCCTGATCAAGGCCTGGATCAGAAAGGATGGATCTTCTTCAAAGCTGGAGAGCGCAGCTTTTGCCGCCTCACTCTTGTATGCCGCCACCGAACGTGCCACCAGGAAGCGTAAACGTTCGTTTTCCAAGTCCTTGTAGCGCATCAGCAATTGCAGGCCTGCTTCAGATTCCAGGCTCCCCAGAGAAGATATGCAGGTAGCCAGATACTTTTCCTGACCCAGCAGTTCTTCCAGATAAGGTACCAGCCGGGTATCCTGTCTGCCGGCCAGTAAAGCGATGGCATTCTTTGCTTTCAGGGAATCCGCTTCGGTTACATAGTTCAGTAAGGCATCCTGAAAGCTTTGATTGGCCGCGCAAAAGGCTTCCAGCGCCCGGTATTCCAGACCGGAATCGCTATCCAGTTTGTTCTCCAGAATGTAAGACTGCATCTCGGATGCGCGCTTATTCATGATTTCACGCGCCGCGCGAACTCTGGAGACGGCGTTGCCAACCTCCCATTCCGAGGCTGCAGAAAAGATTTCCGCGATAGGGGCATCTTCCGCCGGAGCAGCTAATTGTTCCACTTCGCCAGCCTCTTCGGTGGCCGGCAGGACATTCAATTCTTTGTCCCTGCCGATGCCATAGGTACCTTTGACCCAGGTGCTGTCGTTGGCGGCCAGACCTTGGGGATAGAGGTCTTTACCCCCGGCATCCAGATACAGGCCGATACTGCCGGTAGAGCGGCTGAAGGCTCCATTACCGTAGTTTTGTGCTTCAATGCGTTCATAGCGATCGTCTCCGGATTTATCCACAAAGATGGCCAGTGAATTGGACAGCCCCAGTCCGTTGCCCCCATGAATGGAATAGGCATCGTTGCCCGCACCATCCACCAGCATCCCAAAGCTCCAGTCGTGACCAGCGCCCTGCCCCGGTCCATTGCGGCTGTAATAGGCATCATCACCATCGTGGTCATACATAAATCCCACTGCCATGTGAATGCCCGATCCCTGGGGGTAATAAACCGCGTTGTATATATCGTTGCCAGCTTCATCGATCAGCACACCGGTGGCATACCAGTAACCCACACCTTGGGCATAAACCCCTCCCATATATCTGTCATTTCCATCTTTATCATACAGTAAGCCCAAACCGCCCGCCAGAGCGGGCCTCATGCCAAAGCCCATACCCTGACCCATGGTGCGGTAATCGTTTGGCATCAAAGGTGCATGGGTGTATTTTCCCCCCAGATAATACAGATCAGCCCCGGTATAATCCGCCAAGACACCGGCCCCCAAAGTGCTGCCAAAAGCCTGACTCATCGTATGTGCTTTATAGACGTCGTTGCCCTGGGTATCAGCCAACAGGTACACTCCGCAAATCGCTGCGCCCTGAGAGAATAGCCCGCCTTGATAGTGATCGTCACCCGAAAAATCCCGGTGGACACCCATTCCGAGAGCTGCCGCGAAGGAAAAATCGCCAAGTTCATAGAGATCATCCCCATCCCCATCATGGCTGTAGCCCAGCCCCGCCATAGCGTAAAAACTGGGAGCCGTACTACGATACACGTCCTTACCCCAAGAATCACTGAGAAAATAGAAGGGGTGGCTCGATGAACTATAAAAAGGCACTTCATAGGTGTCATTTCCCGCGGGATCGATGATGGCGCAGATCCTCTGGGTGCCAAGTATGGGATACTTTGCGGGATTGTAAACATCGTCACCAATACTGCCCAGCACCATTAAGCCCCAGGGGCTTTTATGAAAGATTGGTTTTGAAGGCTTTAGATCCATATAATAAACAGCTACTTCGAGTATTTCTGCCCAGGTACGGTACTCCATGGCAGCCATTCCCAGAGCCCTGGCATCCACTTTTTCCAGCAAGTCCGCGATATGCTCCAGATCCATTTCATTCAGCCAGGGCAGCTTTTGCTGCTGGAAATAGGCCTGATATTCCTCGCTATGCTCTTCCTCCAGCATTGCCTGGAGGCAAAAAGCCTGCAGAGTGTCAATTTCCGCCGGGCTAAGCTTGCCAAACGCCTTATGCAGCAGTGGTTCAAGTTCAGTAAATGCACGTTCCAGGTACACGAAGATATCACGCGGTTTCTTGATCTTGTCGGCGATCTTGTCAATCTCATTGTGACGGGACTCACTGGGTGCGAGGGCTTTGACCCCGAAAGTGATATCAAAAAGATGCTCGTAGATGGGCCCATGATAGTTTACGTTCATTACTTCGCGCAGATCACTGAATAAAGGTATTGCGTCCAGGCCGTCCTGTAAGGTATGCATATGCCAATCCGACTTGAGACGCGCATAAGGATCCCAATCGCGGTAAAACTTGGTATGCGCCGGCACTAGATCTGCTTCCCCTAACATACTGTGTAGTTCCAACGTTTCACTCTCACTGAGGATGGGGAAGTTAGACCGGGAGTATGAGGCAGACAGAACGAATGGTATCAACAGGATACACGACAAAACTACTACTGGCAGAGCTTTCATTTTCACCTCTTTCGGAACAAGGCTTGAAACCCTCTCACTTATTGTCAATCATTCTTTTTTGTTAGCATTCCCCATTTTTAAATGCAGCCTCATTTTCGATTGCATGATCACGTCTGCCTTCGATGCTGTGCCTTCATTTATGATGAACGACCATACTAATGCAGGTATTGAAGACGCTATGAATAGTGTCGCCCCTGCCGGGGCTTTTGGAGGGCGAACCGCAAGATAGCCCTTACCGGTGCGAGCTATGATTGTTTATCCCAAATAGGGGTTTTGCGTAGATCGGGGAGTGTGTTTGTGTCTCTACATCAGAGATCAATGGTGCCCACTTTCAGCACGAACTCCACCCGAACCCTTCCTGAACTCCTCCTGAATCCAGTTCGGGTGGGGTTCATGTGGCCTATGAGTGGATTTCAGGTCCTCAGAGGGAGCCCCGTGATGCGCTACTCAATCCGGCCTTGCGCTTGCGCTTCATGATCGTGTACTTGGCCATACCCAGAAGCAGTGCCAGCATAGTGAGTCGCAATCCGGCAAAGGAGAGACTGATGCTCTTTTGATAGCTGGAGGGGGCAAACTTCAGTTCCAGAGTGTGTTTTCCGGCGGGTATTTTCAGGCCGCGCAACACGTAATTCACTGGGTGGATGGGAATCTCGGTGCCATCCAGATAGCCCTTCCAGCCTGCGGGATAATACACTTCCGAGAGCACCAACAGAGCGTCCTTATCCGTGGCCAGATCGTAGGCCAATTCATGCATTTCGGCTTTGCTCTGTTGCACAAAACTGCTATCCGGGGCGGAGATTCCTTCGATGTGGCTTTCCAGCAGGGCGCTATGAGCCGGGTCGAAGCTGGGATCCCAAAGGGCTTCCAGCACTTCAGCGGAGCTATTTTTGACCTCTGTATCGGAAACAAACCAGGCTGGGGGTAGGGCAAAGAGATTCTGATAGATACTTAGTTTGCCATTGTAAAAGACCGGCCGCAGGTTTTGCAGCATGGATCCGTAGGGAATCGAATCCGGTAAAACGATATACTTTGTCCCGAGCATATTCATCACGGGAAGGGGCAGTTCCTTGCTATCCTCGGCAAAGACGCCTTTCAGATAGCGGAAAAACTCTCCATCGCGCTTGCCATCGCCCTTGATCACAGTCAGGAGATCATCGTAGCGCTTCAATTTTGCCGCGGAATAACCATCGATGGTCTTGTGATAATAGGCCCATTCGCCGGCGGGACGAAGCTGATTACCGCCACCTTGCATAAAGCTGAAGTTCAGCGGATAGATGCGATAGTTGCTCTTGTCGGAGAGCAAGAACTGATCATAATCCTGCAGGCTGAAATGCTCCTCGCGGTTTTTGGACATGGGGTAGAGTTCTTTCAGGTGTTTTCCGGTATATGGCCAGAGATCGATAAAAGTGATGGCACAGAGTAGGATCACCAATACACTGTTCTTGAATTTTTTCAGCGAGGCCAGATGGATCAGCCCCATGCTGATGGTGGCCAGGAGCAGTGATAGGATACCGCTTTTTACCAAAGCGTCCAGCCGTGCGCTCTTCAGAGCAGCCAATTGGCCCATGGCGCCGGCTCTTTCGTATTGCGCGATCTCATCGGGGCGGGCAAAGGGCAGGCCGGCAAAGAGAGTCTTGGATAGCACCGTCCAGGTCAAAAAGACGCCACCCAGAATCCAGAACAGGCGCAGGTAACGCTTTTGCCAGAGAGAATTTCCGATGTTCTCCTGCACCTGCATCAGCCCCAGGGCAGCCAGAATGACAGCATTGAATTGCACGATGATCAGAGTCATGGAGGGTACGCGGAACTTATTAAAGTAAGGTAAGTAATTCAAAAACAGATCGGATAGCCACGGGGTAGCCGAGCCAAAGCTCATAAGTGTAAATAGGCCGGAAGAAATCCAAAGAAAGCGGGATAGCGCTTTATGCGAACCCCACAAAGACAAAATCCCCAGGGCCAGCACCACAATACCAAAGTAGTTGTACACCTGCGTAAATGGCATGTAACCCCAGTAGTTTCGTCCGGAGGCGTTGTCTATCCCACCCCAGAAATCAGGGATGACAAAAGCGATGATTTCCTTGGGGTGAAAGCTCCAGCCCTGCGCGTATGCTTTATCCAGACCGGCAGAGCCTCCGCGCATTGTGTAATGGCTGTATTCCATGGTGGAAAGATAGGGATTCATCACGGCCAGTGCGGTGAGTCCAAAAGCCAGTACGATCAATAGAGTCCAGATGCCAAAGCGTTTGTACTGTTTGCTCTTGATGCTGTCGATCAATTGGTAGATCCAGTACATACCCATCAAAAGATAGAGATAATAACTGATCTGAGGATGGTTTTCCCTTAGCTGAGTGATCAGGAAGGTGGCCAGCAGACCCAGAGAGAGGATCCCCGGCTTCTCTTTCAGGCGCAGCAAAGCCCAAAAGACCCAGGGAATGTACATGATGGCACGGAACTTCGTATTGTGCCCGATATCCAGTAAACCAACCCAATGGCAGGAAAAGACGAAGGCTATGGCACCAAAAAAAGCTATATAAGGATCGGCTTTCAGATGCCGGAGCAGGACAAAAATGCCCAGACCACCAATGAAGAGCAAGAAAATGCGCCAATTGATTACCTTGTCTGTCACTTTGGTAATGCTCTCCAAAAATGGATAGCGATTGGGGAAAGAGATCATGTAGCTAGGCATTCCGGAAAACATATTGGGAGTCCATAAAGCCTTGTCGTCATGCTCCGCATTGTAATCGATGATGCTCTTTGCCGCGCCGCGCCATTGGCTGATATCGCTGGCGGCAGGCTCCATGTGACGGTATGCCACAGGGAAGTAGATCACGCTGAGAAGGATAAAAAGCAACGCAATCATGACCCCGCTCAGATACTTCATCGGGATCAATTCCCTGGAAAGCACGGTAGGTACGGGCTTTGATGCGGGTTTACTTTCTTTCTTGTTGACTATTTTCTGGCTCATAAAATCCTCTGTCTGTCCGATAGTTGCGCCAAGCGTATTTGTCCCGCACTATCGGTCAAGCAAAAACATCAGTAAAAGGACTACCAATATGATCTTCGAGTATAGGAAGAAAATCTACGGTTATGAGTGTGACATCTATGGACATATGAATAATGCCACCTATCTGCAGATGCTGGAAGCAGCGCGTAGCGACGCCCTGGTGGTGATGGATATGCCAATCTCCAGGCTGCTCAAACTGGATATTCAGTTCTTTGTCCTGCATTACGAACTGGACTATCTGAAAGCGCTCGATCTGGAAGAAACGGTTCTGGTAAAAAGCTGGTTCTATGATGCCAATCGCCTGAAGGGGTTCTGGCGGCAGGAAGTGTACAACTCCTCAGGAGATATTTGCTTTACGGCCAAGTTTACAGTGGTTTACGCTTCCGGGGGTACGGCTAAACGGCTGCCGATGGAGATCCACGAGCATTTCTTGAAATTCATCGAGACCTGATAAAACAGCGGAGTCACACAACTCACCATTATATGCTTCTGCACGGCTCTATGTAGGCACTTGGAGTCATGTTCAGATTCACTTTATGGGAGTGATATCCCCATGCGATACAGACAATGTCCCGAGTAGTCATGAATAGGCAAACAAAAAGATGGCATTGGTCATAAATGGGATTATCGTGTCTAATATGCTTTTTAAAGAAGCATAATGAGAGGCTAAGATGGAATTGATCGTTGAATTCGGGTCTAATGCTTGTAAGGTCATGCAGTGCAAGGGTAACAGCGTCTTTATCGATTACCGTATCCCGCTACGTTTAATTTCGAACCTGGATGCTGATGGCAAAATGAAAGAAGCGGCGGTTTCCAGCATGCTGAGTATCATCTCTGATATCAAGAGTCGCTTCCCGGAAATGCAAAAAATCATCCTGGTGGGAACCGAAGCCATGCGCAGGGCAACAAACAGCCCCGAGATTGTGGATCTGATCCTGGAGAAAACCGGGCTGAACATGCATATCCTGAGCGTGAGAGAAGAAGCTGAAGCAGCACACAAAGGAATAATGACCGCGATCGAGCCCAAAGGAAACATCCTTGCCTTTGATATTGGCGGAGCCAGTACCGAGCTCATCTATGGTAGAGATGGACGGATCAAGGACGTGGTAAGCCTTCCCTTTGGTGCTGTCAGTTTGAATGACGAATTCCGGGGTAGCGATCCCTACACCAATTGTGCATTCCACGCACTGGAAATGTTTGTGGATACCAATCTCAAGATCCGGCAAGCGAAGGATTACACTCTGATCGGGACCGGCGGTTCTTTATCCACAATGGCCGCTGTGATGCTGGGGGTGAAAAGCTTTGATGCCGAAGCTTTGAATGGTACGGTGATCAGCCGCGCCGAGGTACTGCGCCAGGTGCTGATGTACCGTCCCAAAAGTGTTTCTGAAATATGCAAGATCCCTGGGATGGATCCTGCGCGAGCTGATCTGATGTTACCCGCCTCGTTTTTGGTTTGCCAGATCATTCACAAAGCGGGAGTGGATAGAGTGATCGTGAGTACTCGCGGAGTGCGTCACGGCATTATCTGCGCGATCAAACAACGGCAGGGAAAGCAATAGCTATTCTAAGGTTTACAGCTTTTACAAGGTTCCATGCCCCGGGCTATAGCTTCGCCGCGTGGGATGGCGATGGATTTGGCAGTGGTGTAATGGCAGTGTTCCCGGTGAAACTTCTTGCCGCTACCGTTGAAATACACCGTCACTGAATCCATCTCGGTGGCTGGGGTATCTTCGCCCTCGCTCCAAAGCCCCAGACCCTTCATTCTGGCATCGCGTTCGTATCTGAGGAAGTCTTCCAGATACCTAAAGGGGAAGTTTGTGTAGGCGTGACCGTAACCCCGGGTGATGATTTCAGCATTTACAAACAGTGAATCCGATGCCCGGTAAGCATAGGCCAGCAGCCGGTCGTAACGATCCTTGTGATCCGATGCACTATTGGACTGATCATAAGCTAGCAATACGCGTTGACCCTCCAGCAGGGTTTTCAAGAACTTGCTAGCCTCCAATCCGAAATACTCCACATCCTTGTTTGGATGTACCGATTCCGGAGTATCCACGCCGATCAGGCGCACCCGGGTATCTTTATCGTTGATCTTACAGATGAAGGTATCCCCATCCACCACCCGGATTACTTCGTAGCCCTTGCTTTTGGGCGTGGAATCTTGCTGTGGGCAGGTGAAGAGACCCAGCAGGATGATGATCAGCAGGCTGGCTAAAAGGATGTACTTCATTGGGGGTACACTATGTTATTCACGCCACTTAGCGGATTGGGTGCGACCTGGAGTTGCATACCAAAGATCTCGCCCAGATGTTCACTTTTCATCACCTCGTTGGGGCTGCCGTCGTAGAGCAGGCGTCCCTCCTTCAAAAAGAGCATGCGATCAGCATAATTGGCAGCCAGATTGAGATTATGCGAGATCAACAGGATGCCCTTGCTTTGGCGGGTGGAGATATCCCGCAGCATGCGCATGATCTCGATCTGATAGTTTATATCCAATTGGGAAAGGCTTTCATCCAGAAAGATGTATCTGGTATCCTGTACCAGGGCTCGTGCCAGGTATACCCGCTGTTTTTCGCCGCCGCTGAGTTCGGAAAGATAGCGATGCCGTAAATCCCAAAGCCTCATCTGTGTCAGCGCTGTCTGGGCTGCGACTTTATCCTCTTCGCTGTAGGTCTGCCAAAGTGTGAGATAGGGATAGCGACCCATCAGCACGGTATCCAGCACGCTGTAATCGAATTCGCTATGGATCTCCTGCGGGATGAAGGCGATGGCTTTGGCCAATTCCGGACGATTGATCTTGCGCACATCAGTGCCTTTGTAATGCACACTCCCCGCTTTTGGCTTCAGATAGGCCATCAGCGTATATAACAGGGTGGATTTACCCGCGCCATTGGGACCCAAGAGAACCGTGAAACCATGATCCGGCAGCACCAGATCAAGGTTCTTCAAGATATCCTGCGTCCCATAAGCGCAGGTCAATGCTTTAGCTTCGATCACAAAGCGTCCTTAGCCGCGGCGTTACTTACTCCCCTCGGTCAGATCTGTTCCAGGGGGATGTTCAGTTCTTCGGTGCCGGGTACCACAAAGCGTCCGTCCCGGATGATGTCCTGTTTGCTGCCGTCAGCTCTCACAGCCGTGATGCTGGCTAGCATTTCGTAAGGCAGGGTGATGTCTGTATGCTTCTGTGTATAAGCAGATAGGGGATCATCGTTGCGGGTGGCGGATTTCTCGTTTTCCACCGCGATCATTTCTTTGCCGTTTAGCAAGCTCGGATGCGGCGCATCCTCTTCATGAGAATAGCAGGTGTCGCCGATGGCAAAATGTGGACCCATCTTTTCGATGATCAGGATGGGCAAGAGGTGCATGATGTCGTACTTTTTGGCGATCTGATAGGCCGTGGTATTGGTCCCGATGGCAAACTCTCCGATGGGCAGGCTTTGATGGGGCAGCAGGAGGTTTTCATGGATGTAGCTTTTGCCTTCTGCGGGATCCTCAAAGTTGCTACAGGAGTAATCCTTTACCCAGCCATCTTCAAAGTGCATTCTGAGGTTATAATAGCGCAGGTCGTTCAGATAGATATCCTCTACGTGGAGGGTGCCGGAGGTGCCGCACAGTACTGGCGAAGTAAAGACTTCGCCCACAGGGATATTGACATCGGCGACGCAGTTTTCAAAGATTGTTTCTTTGGCGGGATCGCTGATCTTGTGCATCTGTACCTTTATATCTGTGTCGTTGCCGGGTTTGCCCTTTACTTCTACGTAATCTGCGCTGTCCAGCACGTCGATGATATGCTGTTGGATCCTGGCGTAGGTATTGCTATCCAGCAGGTTTATCTTCAATGTATCGGCAAAGATATCGGCAAAGCGATCGCCGATCTCTGTAGAGGGGAAGGCAATGATGGTAAAGCTGGCTTCGTCTCTACGGTAGTACTTGTAATAAAGCTGTGCATTGCGACCGTTGAACTCCCGGAAGAGCTGCTGTTGCTCTTCGTTGAGCTTGAGACAGGACTTTTTGCTTTCTGGGGAGAAGGGGGTTTCACCAAAGAGCTCCACATAGGCGGGTCCAGCTTGCAAAGCGATCATATCCTTGAGTGCTTCCATGCTCTCCTCGGCTACTTTGAGGGATTTCTCCACATAATCTCGAGTAAGGCTGAGCGCATTATCAAAACGGTGGTCGTAGGAGTATTGGCGATTGATGCCATTGCTCATGGGAGTGGGCACCAAGGCTTCCATTCCAAAATGGGCAAGTTCCTGCACGATCAATCTGCCCAGGGCTTCCATTCCCATGGGAATCATTACCATGGCAAAACGCTTCTTCTGGTAATCCTTTTTGGCGCGGACGAATCCATCTATGTAACACTGAACTACATACTTGGCGATCTTGGCAAGCTCGCCAGTGTCATAAGCTGCGATGAATTTTGCCATTGCTCTCTCGTGTTTACCCACATAGATGCCGTAACGATACAGGTAGCGAAGATCGCTGAGATCGGCCTCGCACATGATCCTGCGGTTGTAATCGTTTTCGGGAGAAAAGCGGTTCAGATAGTTCGCCTTGACCAGGGTCTCAAAGTTTTCCTGGGTCCTGAAGATATAGGCAGCCAGCCAGCTTTGATAGCTCTTGTCCCCTTTTAGAGCAAGCTCATATAGATCAAAAAAGAGAGCCAGATAGGAGAGAGTGCCCACAAAATTGCGTTTTAGATAGGTGCTACGGATGTTTCTGCTGCAAATGTAGGCGGCGGATACCAGCGAACCGATCTCAGCTCCGTAAAGCTGATGCGCCCAATCGGGATTGGCCAGGCACTTGTCATAACCCGTATCCGGATCAATCGCTGCGAAAAAGCGATCATGATCGGCAATGATGTCTGCCTCCGGGGTTTTACTGAGTTCGGGATCGGCATCCATCATCGTGCCAAAATCCCAGGCTGCCAGGACGGTTTCCCGATAAGCCAGGAAAAATTCACTAAAGGGGAAATCAGTGGCAATCTGCAGGGAACGCATCTTGTTTACCAGCGCGTCGCATTCGGCTTTGGGAGCGGCAAGCTGCCGCATCATCTCATTAAAGTTTATAGACATTGCTCCTACCTTATTCTATTCTTTGAGTGCGAAACTGAGTGGAGGGGGATATCAGTCAAGCATAATCAGGCATCCCTAATTTTTTTCTCATAACTGGGTCTTGGTGGCTGAAAGCCAATGCACATCTAAAGCACAACCCAAAGACATCCCAAGCAGCGCTCAGGATGTCCTTGGGATGTTCATTGATTGCGCATACTGTGTAAGGTAGCAGGAATGCGGGTAATCTGGAGGGATGCGTCGTAAACGGCAAAGAAAGTCCTTTACTAAAAAACTAACATATAAAAGATGGCTTTGAGATTGGTGAAAAAATGCTTACAAGGATAGATAAATGGAAAACCAAAAACCCCTCGACAAACTACGGGCCAGGAAAAGCAAAGCCATGCTGGGTGGCGGTGAAAAACGCATCGCCGAACAGCACGAAAAAGGCAAGCTGACCGCCCGTGAACGGATCGCACGATTGGTGGATCCCGATAGCTTCGAAGAGTTCGATCTCTTCATGCGCCATCAATGCACCAATTTTGAAATGGAAAAGACCGTATTTGACGGCGATGGTGTGGTCACCGGCAGCGCCACCATCAATGGTCGAGTGGTCTATATTTTTGCCCAGGATTTTACCGTATTTGGCGGTTCATTGTCCAAGACTTATGCCGATAAGATCTGCAAAATCATGGACATGGCGTTAAAGAATGGCTGTCCGCTGATCGGATTGAACGATTCCGGCGGAGCTCGCATTCAAGAAGGCGTGGATGCCCTCGCCGGTTACGCGGAAATCTTCTGGCGCAATGTGATGGCCAGCGGCGTGATCCCTCAGATCTCCGCCATCCTCGGCCCCTGCGCGGGCGGAGCGGTTTACTCTCCCGCCATTACGGACTTCGTGGTGATGGAAAAGAACAATAGCTATATGTTCGTCACCGGCCCTAAAGTGGTAAAAACCGTGCTGAACGAGACCGTGAGCATCGAGGATCTCGGGGGCGCCAAGATCCATGCCAGCAAGAGTGGCGTGGCACACTTCATGACCAATAACGAGGAAGAAACCATCCTCCTGATCAAGAAGCTCCTCTCCTATCTGCCGGCAAACAATATGGAGGATCCACCGGTCTTTCCCAATCCGGATCCAGTGACCAGAGAATGCTCTGAATTGAACGACGTTATCCCGGATAGTCCTAATAAACCATACGACATCCTGGACGTGATTTATCCCATCGTGGATGAAGGCGAATTCCTGCAGGTAATGAGTAACTTTGCCCAAAACCTGGTGGTGGGCTTTGCCCGGCTAAACGGCCACAGCATTGGCATCGTTGCAAATCAGCCCAAGGTGCTGGCAGGTGTGCTGGATATCGATGCCTCGATCAAAGCAGCCCGCTTCGTGCGTTTCTGCGATGCCTTCAATATCCCCCTGGTGGTCTTTGAAGACGTTCCCGGATTCCTGCCCGGTACTTCGCAGGAACACAACGGCATCATCCGCAATGGCGCCAAGATGCTCTATGCATTTGCAGAAGCTACTGTGCCCAAGATCACCGTGATCATCCGCAAAGCTTATGGCGGAGCTTACTGCGTGATGAATAGCCGCCACATGAGAGCAGACCTGGTGTATGCCTGGCCCACTGCCGAAATCGCTGTGATGGGTCCCAAAGGCGCAGTGGAAGTGATATTCCGCAAAGAAGCCAAGGAAAGCAGCGATCCCAAACAAGCTCTGAAGGATAGAGAAGACGAGTATCGCGAAGCCTTTTCAAATCCCTACCGGGCTGCCGAACGCGGCTATATCGACGACATCATCGAGCCTGCCCAAACCCGTTTCCGCCTCGTCCGTGCCCTGGAAATGCTGGCAAACAAAAAGGACAGCATTCCTCCGCGCAAGCATGGCAACATCCCCTTATAGGTGTATGGAAATGAAGATATTATCCGGCCTTATACTGCTCCTGATTCCGCTATGCCTGATGGCTCAGGTGCCGATACAGCCCCCCTCAGCTGAAGCCATCACCGATTCCCTATCACAATCCCGCGAGCAGGAAATTCTCACCGATTACGGTTTCCGCGATCTGGACACACTCACCTCGGTAGCCAAAAAGTTGCAGATCAGGGATGTAAACCGGTGGAAAGCTGCCATGGGTCTGGAACCTGCCAATAAGACCCTGGATGGCAAGAGCCTGCGACGTTTGGAGATCAGCCCATACCGTGCCTTTTTGGCCAAGCAGACAGTGGAGTATGGCTATAACGAACTGAACACTATCAGTGAGATTGCGGGAAAGATCCACATCCCGGTGAAAAAGCTCAAAGCTCTTTTGGGCAACGAGAATCCTCTGGAAAAGAGCTGGGATCATACTTCCATTCAGGCTTTGCACATCAGCCCGAGCGACGTGAAAAAGGCCACTGACAGCTTTGAGCATGATGTTTTGCTCTATGGCGGTAGCGTTACTCTGGTAGGCATGATCGTGGTTTTTGTAGCCCTGTTTCTCACCAGCATCATCATCAGCCAATTGGTACATCTAAATGCCAAACCCAAAGCAGCCGTGATCAAGCTGGATGGGGCTGGCAAGATCAAAGCAGCCCCCAAAGATCTTTCCCGAAATGTAATCGTAGCCGCCATCACTGCTCTACACATGCATGCTTCCGAGATTGAGGAACAGCGCAAAATGGTGCTCACCTTCCGCCGCACGCCCACCAATCAATGGCGCGCAAGTGCCGTTCTAAGCATGCCAAACCGCGAATTGAAAAGGAGATAAGTATGAAAACCTATAAACTGATCATCAATGGCGAACGCTATGAAGCTCGCGTGGTCGAGTACACGCCGCATCATGCCAAGCTGAATATAAACGGTCACGATTACGTGGTTCAAATCGAAGACGACCACAGTGCGGACGTCCCCAAATTGGGCGAGCAGGAAAAAGCAATTCCTATGGCACCAAACTTCAATAGCGGCTTTGATCCCGGCAGCGGCGAAGTGCTGGCTCCCCTGCCCGGCGTCATCGTTAAAATCCCCGTAAATGTGGGCGATATGGTGAAAAAGGGCCAACCCATCGCCATTATCGAAGCCATGAAGATGGAGAGTGAGATAGCCTCCCCCGTGGATGCAAAAATCGCCAAGATCACAGTCAAAGAACGTTCTTTGGTGCAGGAAGGCGATATTCTGATGGTGTTGGAAGGCGTGGAAGTGAAAGCTGCCGCCCCGTCCAAAGCGGAACGCAAACAAGCTGCCGTCAGCGTAAAAAACGAAGCTCCGGCGGATAACATTCTGCGCGCGCCCATTCCCGGATTGATTCTGGATGTCAAGGTAAACGCTGGTCAATTCGTTAAAGACGGTGACGTGGCCGTGGTGTTGGAAGCCATGAAGATGGAATCCGATATCCACATCAATGCCAACGGCAAGGTCGTAAAAGTCTTTGTGAACCGCGGTGACAACGTTCAGGAAGGCGATCCCCTGATTGAACTGGGAGTGTAAGGCATGCAGGAACTGCTTCAATTCATCCAAACCACCGGCTTCCTGAATGTTGAAATCGGCAATCTGATCATGATGGCTGCCGGAATGCTCTTTGTGTATCTGGGCATCGCCAA
>ERZ795056.4267-NODE-4267-length-14870-cov-13.457037_pt1 | contig 14870 bp, 11 predicted proteins | sample MGYA00375140_ERZ795056 | MGnify/ENA primary metagenome ERZ795056 (study PRJEB30185, sample SAMN05720227) | activated sludge metagenome | isolation source: Anaerobic digester | place: USA | collected 2015-03-09 ...
GTTTTATAAATTGATAATCTTATAATGGTAACGCGATAAAAGCATTACGTACAACTTGTTTATATGCGAGTAAAAGTTGCTATGTGTAGATTATTACCTAAGAATAAATCCATGTGATTTGAATAAAATTTCTTAAAGGAATAGTGTGAAATTATATTCGCTAATTTGATAGAAATTAAGGGGATTAGCGAAATAAATGTTTGGCATTTAGTGCTGATATGCAATTAAGTGAATAGTATTTTAAAAGAAAATCATCAAATAAGACAAATTTAGGTGAGTTTGATTAGCGCTAAAAAGTGCGATTAATGAGAAACAATGAAATTTCGGAAGTAGGTGTGTTTTCCTGAATTGTTTTTAACAACAAAATAGTATAATCCTGACTCGAAATTGGAAACATCAAACTTGAATTCACTTGTTAAATTAGTAACTCGACTTTCACGTTTTACTAATCCTCCAGCTTGATTATACATTGAAAAAATAAGATTGTCATTTTCACTATCTGGAATCTGTACAGTCAATTGATCGTTGACTGGATTAGGATAAACAATAACAGGATTAGTCATTGGATTATATACATCGATTCCGGCTAAAATATTGCCGTTGGCAAATGCATAATCGCCTTTCCGTAATTTATCAATTTTTATAGTTCCTAATCCATTTGTTAATGAACCTGTTACGATGGTATAGTCTTCATATACATGCCAAGGTTTACTTGCATTTTCTCGATAAATCAAAACAGCTTCTGCTTCGGAATTGTGAAACAAAGAATAATCTAACGATTCAATTGTATTACCTGTATAACTCAATTGAGCGTGCATCTCAGCATTTTCAGGCCAAACACCATCCACATGCCAGTAATGTGAATTGGAAAACTGATATACATCTGATGTTCTTAAACTGGAATCAGGTGCTGACCAAATATGATCTACACGAAATAAAGTTGAATCAGGAAGTGTATCTAAATACAGACGAAATTCAGAATAAGGTAAAATACCGTTCGTAATTGTTTGACCATCAACATACGTTGTTTCAAAATCGGTACGAGCTTGATTTAAACGATTGTAACCGTTTAAAATAACCATAACAGGTTCAAAAGGAACTGTAATATTGGAATGAGAAAATTGGCCATTCGCAATAATTTGAAAATCCATTCGCTGACGGTTGGCGCCAACTACTGTTAAATCTAGCGGGACAACACCATAAAAAGTAGGACACTTATGTAGTTTTTGCTGAATAGAAACATCCACGCTAAAGTTTCCAGCTTGTGGTGTTGTTGTGAATGAATCAACTACAAAAACTGAAAAACCTGGCTTGTAGACTTGATCGTTGAAAAAATCTTGAAGAGATATTCCCGATTCCTCTTCTAAATATTGACGAAATTGGTCAGGAGTAATAGTTTCATAAGGATGATTGGCTTGAACGGCTGACATAGCTTGACGAAATAATTCATCCCCCATATATCCACGTAAATTGTGCATGACAGAAGCGCCTTTGTAATAGGTATGATCACCATAAATTACCTCATCAGGCATTGGAGATAAAGCAAAATATCCTCCGTCGCTGATATGTGCTGTTTTCAACACATACACATGATTGTCTTTAACTTCTTTGATAAATGCATCAGGACCTTCGTCTTGGCCAGCAGTAAGGTGTGAACTGTATTCGGCAGGACCTTCTTTGAGCCACATATCGTTATGATTGTAGGGTGCAATCCAATTTCCCCACCAATAATGACCTAACTCGTGAGAATAGAGGTTGCGATTAATGGCAGAAGTTTGAGTTAACATGGAAACTGGATAGGCAATATTTCCTGTTATTTCTAATGCGCCATCAGTTGTAAGAGCGTATCCTACTCCAGGCCAGCCGGTTGGTCCGTACCAATATTCACATGCATCGATTGCAGAACCGATACTTGAGAATTTTGCACGCATCGCGCTGGTGTCGGCAGGTTTGGCGGTGAGTTTTACAGGTACTGGCGCATAATTACCGTTGTGCGTGAAGTTTAGATCGAAGTAATTAGATGCAGCAATTGCCGATAAATGTGTGGGTAATGGCTGATTGAATTCGTATGACCGAATAACTGTATCACCACTTAATTGCTGTTCACCCAAAAAAGTACCCTGACAATGAGCTTTGTACGAACCTGATGTTTTTACGTGATAGGCGTATGTGGCTCGTTCGACAAATGAGTCGAAACAGGGATACCAAACTTTTCCAAAATTGGGAGGAATGGTAGATAAGCCAATTCCTAAGTTGTAGATATAGCCACTTTCAAAATAGAATCCGCCCCAAACTGGATCTCGATAAGGATGACCATGATAATAGATTGTAAGAGAATTGGTGTCGTTAAGCGTGAGTGCTGATGGATATTGAACTTTGACGAACTGACTATCGGTTGCAAAAGGAAGCAGCCCAGATTCGTTCTTAACGGAGTCGACAATTAGGCGAACGAGATCAAAACGGATGAAATCGAGATTGGCCATTTTAGGAAGAAAGGTGATTTCTGTTTGAGCAGAAATTTGCTGACTTCCATATGCAGTTAGATCGATTGCAATATCATAATGAAGGATGTCGAAGGTATCGCTGCGAAGGATGCTTTCATTTAAGCTTCTGCTCGCTGATGAGGATAATGCTTGACCTTTTCCAGCTGATTGACGCCAATGCTGACAACCATAAGGATGCGGTTGAGCCAATAAAAGCAGAGAACTCATGCATAAAATGCAAGTCAGAAGAAAACGCATACAAGTCAATTTTGAACGAAAGTATAGGAAAATTCGAAGAAATTGAATGAGTTTACATTGATTAATTCATCCAATTAGGCATCAAACCAGCATTAAATCAGAACTGAATTGTTGCATTAGAGCAACATTTTCAACAAGAATGTTGACGCCCATTAACTATTGCTCAAGAATAAGAATTGAATGAGAATAGAATCAGCAGTAGACTGGAGAACACCAAGCCTAATTTCTATGCAATACCGCAGGAAATTACCTAGTTATTTTGATTAATAACTCGCTGATGATTAACAGCTTTAATCTCGTTCCGCTCACGCTGACTTGTGGCAGTGTAATAATGATGAGCCTTCAAGAAATTATCCTGAAGTTTAATCCAATCTGATAGACTGAAATTTGGATTCGAGTGCTTTATTTCACGGAATAGTCGATCGCTGATTTCATCGTAATCGTTACGCCCGAGGTAGTCAAGATCGGCGTCGCAGAGTACTTCAGCAATTTTGCTCATGGGCACTTGAGGGATTTTAGTTGCCATGATAGCTTCACAAACTAAATCCAGTTCATCGGTAGTAAGAGGGAAGTTATTTAACATTTCCCGAGCAATGTCGCAGCTTCTGGCTTCGTGATCTTGTGGTGATTGAATAAATCCGGTATCGTGAAAAACAGCAGCTAAAAGTACAAGCAGTGTTTCTTGATCGCTGAGCTGTTCAGCCTTAGCCAAACGCGTCGCTTCTCTAATTACATCTTCGGTATGATCCAAACAATGATAATACAGATGCGGAGGAAGTTTATCCGTTAACAGCTGGAAAACTACCTGTTTGACCTCTTCAAAAAGTTGCTGCCTGTTGTTCATGCGTTGTTTCAGGCATTAATATACGATTCCATGTGCGTAATTGTTTGCAATAATAAAACATCTGTCGGAAACGATTCGCATTCTGAGGACTGTGTTTATCGTTTTATGTAATTGAATCAGATTGGAGCGGCAATTAAATCAGCGTTGCCCATAATTAAAGGCTTTCCTTCAAGCCATTCTTGCTCATGACGTGCATCTACAATGATAGGCATTCGCTTCGCTGAATTATGAATCTGACTCATTAATTCGTTGGCTTCGGTGGTGAGGATGGTGTATGTTTTCAGGATTTCACCGGTTGATTTATCTACCCATTCGGTCCACAAACCAGCAAAGGCAAATGCTTCCCCATTGGGAGTCGTGATTTCAAATTTCTGTTTCTTTTTGCCTTTTTCATCCAACCACTGCCATTCATAAAAGCCATCAGCAAGTACTAAACATCGGTTGTGGGTGATGTTTCGGAAGGAAGGCTTCTCCCCTATTGTTTCGTAACGGGCATTGAGGGTGTTTTTTCGAAAACTACTGTCTTTTGCCCAAGCAGGAATAAGTCCCCAGTTCAGGAGCTCGATTGTTTGGGGATGCAGATGGGTGATGACGGGCGTTTGAGGATATTGAAATCCATTGTAGATGCCCGGTGTGTACTGTTCTTCGTGAAGAAATTCGGCTTTAAACCTAGCTTTAAGTTCCTGAGCCGATTTGGATTGCTTGGAGTGAAAACACATCAGGTATGAATGATAATGATATCGCTCAGTTTGGTGGTGTAGCGGGGCGATAGTTTTTCCTGCTTCATTTTCCACACACGTTTTTGATCTTGCGCTGCGAGCCGAATCTTCTGCTGTCCGCACATCGCGTTAATCTTATCGACCGCCGTCATGAGCGGAATGTGAAGTGCGTTGCTATTGTCGAACAGGCGCAATTGAGTTTTGTCTTGTGGCGTGAAGTCCATCACAAGTACGCCAGCTTTTTTGTAGTGATAACCTTCGCGAAAGATATGCTTAAGAGCCTGCTTAGCGAATTTGGCAAGTTCAATTCCGGAGTTGGTTGCGAAAGGTAGCTTGACTACGATATTCCGGCTGTACTGAGGTAAATCTTTGCGGTGACCGTTGGTATGAATAAACACCATGATGGTATTGCAGCATGACTTCTGTTTGCGGAGTTTCTCGGCGCAGGAAACGGCGAATGTGGCTACGCGTTCCTCGAGTTCGGCGAGTTTGGTGTAATTGCGTTCGAAGGAGCGTGTGGTGGCGATATTTTTCTTGGGTTGCACCAGTTCGAGATCGAGCGTGGGCGAGCCTTGCAGATCGTGTTTGAGGCGTAGGCCGACAATCGACATGTGATGTTGCACCCAAGCATCGTGCAGCTGAGTGAAGTCGTAGGCAGTCTTCACACCGATGAGCCGAAGCCGTTTGGCGTGCTGACGACCAATTCCCCACACATCTTCAATCTGAACCCATTTGAGCGCTTTGATGCGTTTTTCCTCGGTGTTGATGAGATAGGAACTGCCTGTTTCCTTGGGGAATTTCTTGGCAATCCGATTGGCAATTTTCGCCAGCGCTTTGGTAGGAGCAATCCCAACGCTGACAGGTATTCCAGTCCATTTGGTTACCCTGCGCTGCATGTCTTTTCCGTATTCCTGCAGGTCGAAACGTTCGAAACCTTTGAGTTTGAGGAAGGCTTCGTCGATGCTGTAAATTTCGATATCGGGCGTGTATTCGCCGAGGATGTTCATCACCCGCTGACTCATATCGCCATAGAGCGGAAAATTGGCGGAGAAAACGTGTACCTGATGTTGCACAAAAAGCGCTTCGTATTCGAATGCTGGGGCGCCCATGGGAATTCCAACGGCTTTGGCTTCGTTGCTACGAGCAATCACGCAACCGTCGTTGTTCGACAGCACCACAATGGGTTTACCGATGAGTTCGGGGCGAAAAACCCGCTCACAGGAAGCGTAAAAGTTGTTGCAATCGACGAGGGCAAACATTAGAATGATTTAATCACGTGCGTGACGATTCCCCAGATGAGAAAGTCGTTTTCGGCGGTTACTTGAATGGGTTTATAGAGTTCGTTGGCGGGCATGAGCCAGCATTCTTTTTTATCGATTCGGATGCGTTTGATGGTGAATTCGCCATCGAGGTAACACACGGCAATTTTCCCATCGGCAGGCTGAAGACTTTTGTCAATCACGAGCAAATCTCCATCGTTAATGCCTTCATCTTTCATGGATTGCCCTTTCACGCGACCGTAGAAGGTGGAAGAAGGATGTTTGATGAGGTGCTTGTTGAGATCGATGGTAAGATCGGTGAAATCCATTGCCGGCGAGGGAAATCCAGCACTAATGCCTTCGGAAACGAGGGGCAAATCGAGTGCTGTATCCGAAAGAGCGGAATAGATATCGAGGTTATTGGAAGAATGTAATTTGAGAGCAGCCATGCGCGTATGAGCAAGGCGGAAACTAGTGTGTTACTGGCATTTACCAGCTAACGAACTCCTCCTTGCTACTTGTGCAAGATACGAAAGGGGTAGAAAAAAGACACGCGCGAGGCGGATGTTTTTTGCCTATTTCGGCATCAATCTATGCACACTTAAATTGCCAAAATTGGAGAGCTGAATGAATTGAATGTGTCAAATAAAATAAACAGACATTCTAATTTACAAATGCACGACTTTCTTGGTGCGACTTTGCTGTCCAGCTCCTCTGAGAACAAGAAAATAAATCCCTGCTGGTAATTGTGACATACTGATCTGAGTATTTCCAGCCATAAGTCCCTCAGTCAAAACCTCTTTACCATCCATCGTGATTAAAGAACACGAGCTGAATGAATTGTTGTTCAAAATGGTCAGTTGATCTATAACCGGATTAGGGAAAACGTTAATATTCTCTTGTATTTCGTTTTCGCTAAGCGAAGTGGGCACTCCAAACTTATTAATCAATCTCAGAACATTAGAACAAGATGTGTCGAATATGGCATAACCGACAAGTCCCTTGGTTATATCATCGTAGCCGTCAAAGATTTTTGTTTCTATTTCGGTTGAATCGGTGGTGCAGAAACAGTTGGTTGGTATAAATATGTTCAGATCTGTTCGGTTGTCGATGTTATACAAGGCGTTTGAACAAATACGGTTATTTTCTATGACAGGCATAGGCTGACCGAAACTTATTGGACCAAAGGCTACGCCGGTTTGATTCTGCTCAATCAGGCAATCATTTACCTGAGAACCAAATCCCACTTGCAATGCAGTGCCGTTGTTGTTAAAAGTGCTGTTTGTAACTGTTAGGTAAGTAGTATTTGTTACAGCATCGGTATTACCAATAAAAGTACACGAATCAATTAAGCCGTTGTTAGCATTGGTGTATGCAAGTATGTTGTTCTCGAATAGTGTATTTCTAACCAAGGTACCATTTATGGAACCGGAGTTAATGCCAATGCCCAAGCTATTATTGCGAACCACGCAATTATTCATGTCTAGACTACTGGCATATATGAAAAGTGCAGAATTATTATCATCAAAAACACAGTTTCTGAATGTAAAATTGGCCCAACCGTAAATGGCCGTTTCGTTACCCAAAAAAACACAGTCTTCGGCTATCAAATCTATTCCTACCACCACGGCATTTGCGTTATAGCTGAAGTTGCATTTGTTCAATTGGATAAGCGATGGCACTGAACCGTCATATACAAAGGAAGAAACGGCGTTAGCTATATTCACGTAATTGTAATTAATGCTGGCACCTTGAGAGTTCTTGATAATAATTCCCTGCCATGCACCAATTGTTGTTAAAGCTGTATCGGCTCTGAATGTAATAGGAGCATCGGAAGTACCAACCATATTTATGGTACCGCGGGTTTCTAGATAGTACTGGGTTCCCGATCCGCCGTTTTCTTTTACTCGCACCTCTACACCGGGTTCTATGGTTAATGTTACCCCAGGAAATACCACAATATTGTTGGTCATCAAGTATGGACTATTAGCCAGAGTCCAAGTTGTGTTGGTATAAATACCTCCGCTTACCGCTGTTTGTGCGGATACGATTTTACCCAATCCAATAATTCCCAGAAGTGCGAATAAAATTTTGCTATTCATCATCGATGATATTTTTCGATGATAAACACAGGCAAATTAGAAATGTTCGGGATGAATCAGGGAAAAAGGGAAAAAGTAAAAAAGGGGGAAAGTATAAAGTAGAAAGTAAAAAGGGGAGAGTAAAAAAGGGGGGAAGTATAAAGTAGAAAGTAAAAAGGGGAATTGAGAATAATCGTTGATGCTAATAGCTATTATAAAACATCTAATCTAAAGCAATCCGTTAATCAAATTTGGTTATCCCAAACGGAGTAATTAGGCGTCGGGATTATCGCTGTAGCGAAGTTGTTCAAGTAGTTCGGTGATTTTACGAAGTTCGTCCTTCTCCTTATCACTCAAGGTATGAATGGGCGAAACGGCCGGTTTCAACTGAGCTGGAGAAACCGAGGGCAAAGGAGCTTTATCGAAAGACTTTGCAGCGAATATGTGCAATGGGCTTTTCATGATGCTAAAGTTGAAACGGATGCACTGTTTGAAGATTGTGTAGCAGCAGGTTGATTTAGCGTAAACTGAAATGGTCTAAAGGAAGAACTGCTTTGCTTTGGCCAATGGAAGACGAAACGGGTAAACTTGCCCACTTCCGACTCAACGCGAATCGAACCGCCACTTTCTTCCACAATTTTCTTCACGATAGCAAGTCCAACACCGGTACTTTCGAAGGTATCGCGCGCTTGTAATGTTTGGAAAATGACGAATATTTTTTCGTGGAATTGTTCATCAATACCTGGCCCGTTATCCTCAATCGAGAAAACGAAATCGCTCTCCTCCTCTTTGCAATCAATATTGATAATAGTTTCGTCTTTATCGCTGTGTTTAATGGCGTTACTGATTAGGTTTGAAAACACCTGTTGCAACTTCATCCTTTCGGTAAATAGAACAGGAAGTTTATCAGTAATCTGGATATGAACATGCTCGTCTTGTACAAGCGTATCAACCACTTCGTCGATAAGCTCTTTGACATTCACGTTTACATTCGGACTTTTCACTCGGTCGGCACGAGAATAATCGAGAATACCGTTAATCAAACCTTCCATACGCATCACTCGACCTTTTAGCATTTTAAAGTGGTCGCTAGCATCTTCGGTAAAACGGTCTCCAATGTCTTCTTCAATCCAAGCAGTAAGATTACTAATGGCACGAAGTGGAGCTTTTAAGTCGTGAGAAACCACGTAAGCAAACTTATCGAGCTCTTTGTTGGCTTTTTCCAGATAAGTATAGTATTCAGCCATTTTCTCTTCCGCCTTTTTACGCTCGGTAATGTCGCTCTCTACGTGGATGAAACGTGAAACCCGACCATCTTCTTCCATAACGGGAGTAATGGTAACCTGCACCCAAATGGTATGACCATTTTTATGGTATTTCTGAATCTCCCCCGAAAAGGATTGATTGCGTGAAGTTAAATCTTGAATACGTTGTATCGTTTCCTTAGCGGTAAGCGGACCATAGAAGAGATCCTGCGATTTGCGGCCAATAACTTCATCGAATGTAAATCCCTTCATTCGAACAAAACCTTCGTTCACCCATTCGATAAAACCAAAACGATCAGTAATGAGAACCGAGTTATCGGTACTGGATGCAACAAGAGAGAGTTTTTTGAGTTCTTCGTTCTTCTTTTCGAGTGAATCCTTTGCCTCGGTAACTTTAGCAATAACGATGTTTTTAGAGCTTTCGAGATTATTGGAAAGACTGTAAATGAGAAGTGTACCAGTACAATAGGTAATGAGATAATCAAGATTAAGCATATCACCTGTAGAATCACTATCGATGATATTTCTTACATCATGTCCAATTGTAGAGGTGTAGATATAGAAGAAAATAATGTTGAGAATACTGAGCACCGAAATAATTTTCCCTTCTCTATTTCCGAGCAACATGAAAGTGACCAGAATAAAGGAGCCGAGGTATATCATTCCCGAGTTTCGAATACCTCCTGAATAGTAAGTAACCACATGTAGAGTAAGTATAGTACTCAGAATGGCTATTCGATATGCTACTTTATAATTGAGGTGTCGATCAAGTAAAAAGTAATTAACCGCAATGATTAAAGTAAGTAGAATGAGGGCAATTCCGATAAAATCGGACCAATGAAAAATGGAAATTACCTGATAGGTAATTGTTAGAGAAATCAGGAATGACGTAAGCGAATAGGTACGAAACAGATTGAGTCGTTGTCTCGAAATCAAATCATCTTCGTGCAAAGGTAGCTGCGCGTTGCGGATGAGCAATTTATCTAAAATACGCCTGGTGTAGTTTTGTTTCATTTCCCAGATGTTATAAGAGACAATTATGATATGTGTCTCAGCAGTTTATTCGGAACATACCCCTAAATAGTTACTTCTGTAAACATGTAAAAGAGGTCAATCTTCAATTACATCTTACACGAAATGTGACCAATAGAAATTACTACAAAATGTAAGTATGAAGTTACTCTTTTTTCAATCGCCCGATTAAAGGAAACCATTTTCCTTGTCGAATGCGCGGACGGGCTAAAGCCAAGTATAAACCAGCTCCTGAGATAAATCCAAAAACAAAGCCTTCACGCAAAAAAACGAAACTTTGGCTCCAACCTTCTAAAATACCAATGGCAAATGCCGCAAATAAGAAAACAAGTCCCCAACCAATTAGCAGTTGAATACCTGCCATAGTAATTTTATTTTGAACAGGTTCAGAATGGAAGAATTCGGAATGATTAAGTGTATTATTCATCATTCGTCCCCAAGCAATCAACATACATAATACAAGTCCAATCCCTAGCAAGTAAGTTTGACCGCTAGAAATGAGTGCATTGAATAAACCATGAAATCCTGCTGCAATGGGATAAGCAAAACAAAAAACTACGAATCCGGGAATATTGAAGCGTTTTTTAAATGCATACATGCAATATGCAATTAACGAAGAGGTAAACATGTGCATTACGGCAGTATAAAAGGCTCTTCCTTCAATGATATGAAGATTCCTACTGAAATACAATACGTTTTCTAATGCTGCAAAACCCATAGCTCCAAGTGATGCATATTTTATGTAATCGAATGATTCGTTAATAACTCGCTTGCTCATTAGCAAAAGGAGAAAGGGAGAAATCTTGGCTAATTCTTCGAGAGAAGCGACGGAAAAAAAATGAAATTGAAATCGAATAGCAAAGTTTCCATCCTGAGGACGAGCCATGATTTGAGGAAAGAAATAGTACACAGAAAAAATACCTGCAACAGAAAAGACGCCAAGTAAAAAGCAAATCCAAGTATATCGCCATTGTTCGGGTTCAAATACATCCATTTGACGAAGAAAACGGATGTAAACCAATGCGATTAAAAAGGAGGCAATTAGCGCGAAATAGAACATGTGGAGAAATAAAAATGAAATATACAAAAATGAAAATCAGTCATTTTAGAAAGTCTTAAAATGATGTAGCTTGCAACATGATGTGGAATGATTTGCTTCAAATTACAGGAAGAACAGTTGCGGTATATTTATTTATCGTATTGTTTCTAAGAATATTTGGAAAGAAGGAATTAGCCCAACTTTCAGTTGTAGACCTCGTATTCATTTTACTAATAAGTAATTCGGTTCAGAATGCTATGGTTGGCCCCGATACTTCATTGACAGGTGGGTTAGTCGCAGCAGGAGCCTTATTTATCACCAATTTTATTTTCAAATATCTATTCAGGAAATTACCTTTTATCAATCGTTTAATTCAAGGTGAACCAATCATGTTGATTTATAAGGGAGTGGTAAAAAATGGAAACCTGAAACAAGTTCAAATGAGTTTGGAAGAATTAGAGGCTGCAATTAGGGAACATGGAGTTGAACATATTAATCAAGTTGATTTAGCCATATTTGAGGTTGATGGAAATATCAGTGTATTGAGTAAGAATTTTCAGCATAGTACCCATCACAAACATATGTCACATAAACCAACATTAAAATCGAATATTTAATGCATCCTTGGCACGATATAACACCCGGTTCTTCAATTCCTGAACGAGTATTTGCAATTATTGAAATACCTAAAGGCAGTAAAGCAAAATATGAAGTTGATAAACCTAGTGGATTGATAAAACTAGATCGGGTTTTATTTTCAGCTGTTCACTACCCTGCTAATTATGGATTTATTCCACAAACCTATGCAGGCGATCATGATCCACTCGATATTTTAGTTTTTAGTCAGATCGACTTCCCTCCTCTTACCTTGGTAGAAGCCACTGTTATTGGTGTTATGCGCATGGTTGATAAAGGCGAAACAGATGATAAAATTATAGCAGTAGCTACTCAAGATATTTCGGTGAATTACTTGAATGATTTATCCGAATTACCTCCTCATACTATGATGGAGATTCAACGCTTTTTCGAAGATTATAAACGATTAGAAAACAAAAATCCTGTAGTAATTCCTACCGTTCTTGGGAAAGAAGAAGCGTATGCAATTATTCAAGAAAGCTTGGTTGAATACAAAAAGTTGTTTCCGAAAAAAGACTAATTATTCTCCTTCTTTTTGTCTTTAAATAAATCTCCCATCGTCTCAAATTCGCGTCGGTAAAATAAACCTACACCTTGTGTATACGGCACGTCGTTACTTACAAGTAAATACTGATTGGAACGGTTGAAAACTCGTACACGAACAGCTCCATCTTCGGTTACTTTAATCTCTATATTAAATTCACCCACCATGTTGGTTGTATTAGCTGATGTTGCAACAGAACCAGCCGTTCCAACATTCCCATCTATACTAATTCGATCGTTGAATAATTGCGTTTGTAGGTTAACCGATACTTGATCTTTTGAAGCTACTCCGCCCTGACTATAATTTACTCCAATATTAAAGTCATTACTCAACTGTGAAAGCATATTACTCAGCTGACTAGTTAATAATTCACTTGCATTTGACCCTACTCCATTTAACCCAGTTGTTTCGGTTGCACCACCTTGATTTGGCATGAATCCCCGGAACATAACTAAGGAAAACACCTGCTTATTTAATTCATCCTCGCTGTATATCTGCGATTTAAATAGGTTGAGTGTATTATCGTCGGCATTAGGAAGTGTAATATCGAATGTGATTTGAGGTTTCATGAGTTTATCATTCAAATTCATGATTGCATTCACATCAATTGTACGTTTAACAGCAGCACTCGAATCGATATTCTTCACTAAATCGTAGAGAGATGTTCTAACCTTATAAATTGCGGTTAGATTTATATCTGCATCGTATGGATCACCTTTGAAACTAATAACTCCGCCCTTTTGAACGACAAACTTTTTATTAATTACATTTTGAAGGGTGAATAAATAATCTCCATTATCAATAATATAATCCCCATAAATATTAAAAACTCCAGCTTCGGTAACCTCCATTCGTAAGTTCGCGGATCCACTACCTTTAATCATATCGCCCACTTTCGGGTCGAATAATAAAAATGCTTCTGCATCTGGAGTCACCTCCAAATTGAAATTAAGTTCATAGCCTTTACTGGTGACTTTTCTAGAACTCAATTTCTTAAGTTGCTTTACCTCGCCTTTTTTCTCAAAAGTGATGAAATCTTGCTGACTCACATCACTTGTTCCCGTAAGCGGTAGATAAAACACTGTGCCCTTCTCCGTTTTGGCACTAATGTTCATGACAATATTATCGAGCGGACCGGTTGCCGAGAATGTACCTGTGGCATTAGCTTTCCCGTAAAACAAATCACTTTGACTTTCATTTGTATTTAAAGCTTGTAAGGAATTAGCTTTCAGAAATACATCAAAATAAAAATCATCGAAGTATTGGTGACTAATTTTAATATCCAGTTTTCCTGAATTGGAATTCTCGTCAGTAATCTGAATATTCTTGGCTTGTATGAGGTTTTTTGTCACGTTAAATTCGTGCGCAAAGAAATATCGGGTATTTAATAATCCAATCGTAACGGCTGTTCGTTTAAGTGTGATTGTTCCATTGGTAATAGGCTCATCGGGCGATCCTGTTAGATGTATTGCTCCATCAGCTAAACCACTCACATCGGAGAAAATATCTTCGAGGTATTTCTTGAATAAGGATAGTTGGATATTATTCATAGCCAACTGCATATCGATGTTATTCTTTTGCTTGGAAGGAATATAATGTCCGTTAAAAGCTAATTTAGGAACAGAGCCTGCTTTAATTTGACCGTCTAATAATATACGTTCGGTTTTAGGATCCCATTTACTAGTAATTAATCCATCACCAATTAAATCACCATTTACACGAATATTCTTGACATCCAGATCACTTTTGAAAAATGGCCGACCCAATAAATCGGCGAGGGAAATAATTCCACGTGTAGAACCTTCAAGATGGATACCTGATTCGGCAATAAATGGATTCAAATTCCTCAATTGGAAATTATCGAGGATTATATCGAGTTCGTCTGATTCACGCTCACTTACTTTACCGTCTAAACGAACAAATTCGTTTTGATGCGTAAATGAAAGGTTATTGAATTGTACTAAACCTGTATCTATGACAATAGAATTTTCCTCATTCACTTGCCATAAGGTGTCTTCGATGAGGATAAGTGATGGTAGTAATTTTAGATTAATCTTGGAGCCTGCAAATGAAGCACGAGCATTTAATCGAGCATCAGGAGCATCCAAACTTTTACGAGATGCCCAGATAAAATTCAAATCCAAACTATCGGTTATAGCATCTGAATTCACTTGTACGAAATTCACTTGAACACTGTCGGTAATAAACATGTGTTGTGCACCAGCCTGCAATTTCAGGTGTTTGTTCTCGGCATGTGCATGGGTAGAAAAATGTTCAAATCGGACTCCAGAAACGAGCAACTTTCCAGCTTCTACATCCATGTTTAGTGTATTACTCATGGATGCAAAATCACCCGAAATTGTTGTTCCAGTACCTACTTTAATTGTTGGGAAAAATAAATCAGAAAGGAGTTCTATGTCTTTAATTTTAACCGAATACCGGAAGTTCTGATTGAAATCTTGCGCTTCGTCAACTTTAAGAGCTGTGTAACTAGGGAGAAAGCTATTTAAGACTTTAGAGATTGCATCTGGCAAACTTGCTAAACGGAATGCTCCACTGATATTCGCATCTAACATATCGGAATACAAGTGGATCGATTTTGCTTCAGGCTCGCCAACTGCTTCAAATAGCAAATCTTCCATTCGGTAACGTTGCGTACCATACAAAACGGATGTTTGAGCCATTTCGATTTGTCCTTCTACTTGATCAA
>ERZ795056.4269-NODE-4269-length-14870-cov-5.766655_pt1 | contig 14870 bp, 11 predicted proteins | sample MGYA00375140_ERZ795056 | MGnify/ENA primary metagenome ERZ795056 (study PRJEB30185, sample SAMN05720227) | activated sludge metagenome | isolation source: Anaerobic digester | place: USA | collected 2015-03-09 ...
CGAGATGTTAAGCGGTGACTGGAGTTCAGACGTGTGCTCTTCCGATCTACATTCTTGTCGGCACGACAGGCGAGGCATCGACGATGCCGAGCACGTCAACCGCGACCACCGGGTCGTCCACAAGCGGGGAGACTGCGACGATGACGACCTCCGCGTCCGGGCCAACGCCGTCCACGAGCACCGGTTCAACATCATCCGACACAGGCGAGCCGCAGACCGCGTCGACCTCGATGGGAACGGACTCCGCAAAGTGCGGCGACGAAGAGTTGGACCCGGGCGAGGAGTGCGACGACGGGGCCACCGCAGACGGTGACGGCTGCTCGGCCCAGTGCACGAAAGAACTGCGCAGGGTCTTCGTCACCAGCGCCGTCTTCACCGGCGACCTGGGCGGACTCGCGGGCGCCGACGCGAAGTGCCAGGCAGCCGCCGAATCCGCGGCAGTTCCCGGCCTGTTTCGTGCCTGGCTGAGCACTGACCTCGCGGCACCTGCGGACGACTTTCTCAAATCCGATGTTCCCTATGTTCGTCTCGACGACGTCCAGGTCGCCGCGGACTGGCAAGATCTGATCGATGGCACCCTCGATGCACCGATCAACGTATCAGAGCTCGGGGGCCTGCCGGCGACAGGCGCGCACGCCTGCTTTCCGACGGACGCCCTGGGCGCGTGGACGGGCACCAGCGCGGCGGGCGTGTCACTGAAGACCGGCTCCTGCGCCAACTGGTCGAGCACAGGCGGGGACTCAACGTTGGGCCGAGTCGGAGCCCCCAGCATGGCCTGGTCGTCCTTCTGCCCGACCCCCTGCACCTCGCAGGCCGCGCTCTATTGCGTGGAGCAGTGAACCACGGATGTTGGACAACCACCCGCCGTCCCAAGTCCGCGTCCTAACCCACGAATTCGCGCTCAGGCGATCGGGCCAACCTTACTAGGGGCGGTGGCGCGCGTCGGCGAACGAGGTCCCACGGCGATGCGAGCCAAGTGATGCACGTGACGGCTTCTGCAGAGGGTGGCGCTAGGATAAACTGGTGCCGGCCTTGCGCTCACCGACCACCGGCCCCTCCTCGGTCAGCCCTTGAGCGCTCCTTGTCGTCGCATCTGAGCCTGCCCTCATCATGCCCACCGACCCCCATAACGACACCCTCCTCGGGCCGGCGCCGCCTTCCTTCCAGAGCGCCGTGTTCGTCGGTGCCGAGATCTACGGCTACGTCGTGGAGCAGCTCCTCGGCACTGGAGCGATGGGGGAGGTCTGGCGGGTCCGGCAAAAAATGCTGAAGTTGCCGCGTGCCATGAAGGTGCTCAAGGCCAACATCGCCAGCGTCGATCGTTTCGAGGAGGAGATGCGGATGCTGGCGATGATCAAGCACGACAACGTCGTCAAGGTCATCGACAGTGGGGCATTTCCGGACAAATCGCTATTCTACGTGATGGAGTTCGTCGCGGGGCGAAACCTCGCGGATGATATCACCAAACACAAGGGCCAGCGGCCCCAGTGGGAGTATATCCGCGACATTATCCTTCAGATCTGCGACGGACTGGCGGCAATTCATGCTCGTGGGATTATCCACCGCGATGTCAAGCCCGCCAACTGCATGCTATCACTGGAGACCGATAAGAACGTCCACGTCAAGCTCGTGGATCTCGGCGTCGCCAAGCGGCTGTCGCTCGACACAGCGAACACGTCCGAGGGGTTCTTTATTGGCACCCCGAGCTATGCCTCGCCCGAGCAGGCCGCAGGAGAGACCAGCCGGGTGACCTATCGGAGCGACATCTACGGTGTTGGGGTCATGCTGTACGAGCTGCTCACCGGCAAGATCCCGCATATGCCCGACGACGGGGAGTGGAACCTCCAGGCGCTGCTTTATCAGCGTATTCTCGGTCGACTTCCCCCTCCGCCGAGCAGCTTCGTACCCCCGGGGACCTTTCCACCAGATCTCGACGATATTGTCGCGCGCGCACTCCAGCCTGATCCCATAGCCCGTTTCCAGTCCATGCGTGAGTTCGCGGATGCGATTCGCCAAGGAGCACCAACTACGCTCCTCAATCACCCGACGCCGCGGCGAGCGGATCTCGCCGCTCAGACGCCCCGTTCATCGCCTGCGCCCATCCCCCAGTCCTCACTCGCCCCGGCTTCGGCTGCCCCAGCGCCCCCCGGCTCGTCCGTTCCAACGCCCCGGGTCACACCCACGCCGCCGGCGGCGAGAGCTATATCCTCGCCGCTCCCGCTCCCCGATTCCGGGTTCGCAGAGAATGAGTCGAGGGAAGTCCTTCCTGGAGGAAGGAGCACACCCCGCACGTTGGCCGCGGGCCGCGAAAGCAGCAGCACGCACCCTGCAGCTCTCGCGCCCAACCTGGAGTCCACCCAGACCAGCCCCGACTTGCACGCGCGATCCCAAGCCAGCACAACCACAACAGCGGCCGGGGGGGCGCCGGCACACTCTAGCACTCGGCGAAAGTTGAGATCGTACGTGCTTGTGCTTGGAGGCCTGGTCGCTCTGGGGCTGGCTGTGGCCGTTCCAATGCTCCTTACAACTCCCCCAGCTCAGGAGGCGCCGTCAGTAGAGCTGGTCTTTCATCATGCTTACGATGAGATGCGCACGCTTGGGCTCACGGACCTGCTGCGTCACGAGGAGAGCCTGCGCGGCGTGATTGATGCAAACGATCAACCCCCAGCTCAGAAAGCTCGGGCTCGTTTACTCGCGTCCGAGTTGGTGCTTCGTCGCGCGCTTGCTTGCCAAATCGCTGTCGTGTTCGATGACACCGTACTCGACGGTAAGGCGCTGATTTACAGCACGAAAGACCTGGACCTCGCGGATGCCTGGTTCGCAAGAGTCCCTCTGAAGCTAGATCCAGCCGCCCGGGACCGGGTAAAGGCACTGTCGCTCATCTCAAAGGGAGCGACAGATACTGTCGTAATCGAGATTCTACCGCCCGAGGGAGCGGAAGAGCTCGTCGCAATCGCAAGGGCCTCGCCCTTCTGGCGCGACAAGGACGCCATTCCCGAGCCTGCGCTGATCTCGGCGCTTCAGCAAGTGGAGAATCCCACTACGCTATTGCGTTCGGTTGTCGCCCTGCTCTTGTGGCGCCGGGGCCAGACAGTGGAGGCCCGAAACATCTTGCAGGAGGTCGTCTCCGAAGTTCCGGATCAGCCCACCGCAGTTGCCCTTCTTTCGGTGATAAACCGCGCGGAGGCCACGGTGACGCCGGTAACACAGCCGACGCCCGTGCCAGCGCCATCAACGCCCCTCGTCCCCGACAAGGCTCCAACCCGCACAGAGCCTCGATCGCCCCAAGATCGACCTTCGCCATCACCAGGGCCATCACCGGGGCCTCAAACGCCACCAGTGCCAGAGCCGGAAGATGACAGTATGGGCAAACTAATGCCCATGCCCATCAAGCGAAAGGAGAGCCCGGTCACATCCGCGAGCGAGGGCTAGAATCTCAGTTTTTTGCAGCAGCGCCTTCGGCGGCGGGCGACGTCGGGGCTTCGGGCGTCGCAACGGATTCCTCGAAGGCGGGCGCCACGGAGCGGAGAGCCGCCTTTGGCCGAGGACGCTTGGTGGCGTGCATCCAGTTCGTGTCGACGATCTTGAGTACAAGTGTACCCGTCGTGAATATCGAGACCAATGCCGCGCTGAACATTAGACCGATGAATACCTGTCGGAGGCTCTCCGACTCCTGGACTGGCGACGGGCCGCGCGAGGAGACAGGTGCGGGTGCGACAGCCCGCTCGCTGACCGGCTTCAGTGTCCGCCCTGGTGCAGGCGTCGGGATGCTCTCTTGTTTGTCACTTCCGGCAGGGGAGGCTGTGGCCGTACCCTGCTCGGGGGCGTCGTCTTCGAGCTCGAGTGGATGCGCGCGGTGCATGCCCGGGCGAAAACCCAATCCAAGCACTGTTTCGTTTGGAGCCGATGCCGGCAGCTCGGTCATCGGCCCGGCTGTCGCGGCTTGGACTGGCTGTGGCGGGACGGGAGACGCGAATGCTGCCGGGGCTGCCGCGCGGATGTTGGGTCCTGAGGCTCCACCGCTGACAGCCGGCGAACCCGGTGCGCGCAGGTTTGGAACGAGAATGTCGAGCTTGGCACCTACGGCGATGGGCAACCCGGTATGGTTCGGGGGCAAATCCTGTCCGGGCGATCTGGACTTTTGGAGGCGCTGTACTGGCGCATCGGGCACCGGTGAACTAGGCGCGCGCACTGGCTGAGCTGCCCGCCCAGACGGCTCCAGAGGCGACGCCGAAGCGGGCCCCCCGGCCATCACGGGGGTGGACTCGGCGGGAGCTCGCCGTTGGCTCGGCCGGCCCTCCTGCTGAGCCATATCGGTGGGACCGGTGAAGGACGGCCGCCTGCTGGACCGAGTTTCCCCGGCGAGGATCGCCTGGATCTGGCCCGCTAGCTCTTCCGGGGTACGAAACCGGGTCGCGGGCTCCTTCGCCAGGCAGCGCATGACCAGGCTATCGACCGCATCGGGCAATTTAATGCCGGTGTTGACTTCCGACGGCCTCATCGGCTCCACGCTCGCATGGGCGTAGACGTAATAGGCGAGACTCTCTCCTTGAAAAGGAGTCTCCCCGGTGATCATCTCATAGAGGACAACACCGAGCGAATAGATGTCGGCTAGGTAATAGTCCACAGCCTTGCCTGAGAACATCTCAGGCGCCAAATACGCAGGCGTCCCCAAGACCACGCCAACGCGAGAACGGTGCTGTAGCTCGCCGACTATGCGATTGTCGACGACCTTTGCGATGCCGAGGTCCAGAATTTTGACGTTTATCCCGTACGGGGTCGGACAAAGAAAAATATTGTCTGGCTTCAAGTCCCGGTGGGCAACGCCGTTCTTGTGGGCCGCGGCAAGCCCCTCGCAAACCTGCGCGGCAATGTCCAAAGCCTCGGCATAGGCAAGCGGACGTAGGCGGCGGTCCATGTCGAGCCGAAGACTACGTCCCTCGAGGTACTCCATCACGATGCAGTACAGCCCGTCCCAGTGGCCGAACTCGTAAACCTGAATCAGGTGCCGGTTAGGGTCATGGATGTTCCCTGTGATCTTGGCCTCATCCAAAAAGCGGCGGATGTCCTCGTCGTGGCTTGAGAACTCCGGGAGGAGCACTTTGATAGCGACCTTCCGGGCACCGAATTTGGTATCCGTAGCCAGGTATACTTCCGCAAAGCCCCCCTTCCCGAGTCGCTGCTCGACCCGATACTGCTCCCTAATCAAAGTCCCAACAACGCACCTGCTAGGGCCCGAAATTGACTTCGCCATGGCGCCCCCCACTATACGAATACATCAGAGACGATCTTCGATGCAGTATAGACGCAACGGAAACGAGCATGCCGATTTCCCAGTAAGACTCCACGTAGCCCCTGCCCCTTCAATCGCACCGTAGTCGGCAGTCTTACCGACGTCGCTAACACTCCAATTACCACAATGCTCACCCGCAGTCGGGTTGCCATCAGACTTGGTATTCGTCCAGACAGAGGCCTTTACAAGAGAGACGCCTTTATCCGTGCGCGAGATTGGCGCAATCGCACCGCTTACAAGGCCGAGCCATCCGTTGGCGACAAGAGTCTCGTTTAGCAGGACGTACCTACCTGAAAACATCTCCGTTTTAGCCGTGAACCGACTCACGGGACTCGCCGCGCCGTCACTCAGCCAGGCCCTGTAAGTAAATCCACTCTTGGGGGTTTGCAGTTTGTTGCAGCGAGCGTCACCGCGAGCGACGCCAGAAAGCATCCCTTCCAGCGCCTCTCCATCGCAACCGCCATCATTGAAGAGGTTCAGATTGCCGCAATAGAGCTGGGAAGTAAGAAAAACATGCCGATCAAAGAAGCAACTATTCGGACAACCGTCGCCCGTGTCTACGTCATTCCCATCATCACATTCTTCTTTGCCGATCTGAACGAGCGAGTCACCACAGATAGCGTTCTTGCACTGCAAAGTACAATAGCCATCATCAGCGTTCTTTTCCCCCGCGTCGCACTCCTCTCCGGGGCCGACATTCCCATCACCACAAACATTGTTACTGCAGTCCTCCTTGCAGGCCTTTTCATCGCCATTATTGCCGGCGCCAAGGTCGCAATCTTCCTTCTCTTCCCACACAAAGCCGTCGCCGCAGATAGCGCTCTTACAAAGCGCCGTGCACTCCCCGGTGTCTTTGTTGTCGGATCCGAGGTCACACTGCTCATCGCCCTGCATGAAGCCGTCCCCGCAGCCGGCCGGCGTGCAGTCATTCAGGCAGGCGTCGGTCTCGACCTTGTTTCCGTCGTCGCAGCCTTCGCCAGCCTGGACCTTGCCGTCCCCACAGCCGGCCGGCGTGCAGTTATTCAGGCATCCGTCGGTCTCTACCTTGTTCCCGTCGTCGCAGCCCTCGCCAGGCCCCTTGTCACTGTCGCCGCAGACATTCTTTGCACAGTCTGCAAGACAGGCCTTACCCGGGCCATTGTTGCTTTTGCCGTCGTCGCAGTCCTCACCGGGCTCAACCATCGCATTGCCACAGTCGGAACCTGGCGTCGTCCCGGTCGTGGGTGATGACGATGATGAACTCGCCTCGCTCCCGCCTACGCTATCGGCGTATGGATAGTCCGAAATGCATGCGACGTTCAGCGCAAAAAAAACGGTGCCGACTTGAAAACTTCTGTATGCGTGCATGGTTCTCCTCAAAATGCACCCGACACCGTCAGCATTCCGCCGTCTCGGTAGGTCGAAGCCCCGACGCTGACGGGGGGGGGCGCTCGTTTACGCGCGAGCAGTGCCCACTCGACAACTCCCGCGGTCAGGACTGCCGCGCCTGTCCCAACGACGAAGGCGGCCGCGTCGGAACGCCCCGTTCGCGCCTTCAATAGTCCCGTCGCGGACAACATATTATCCGACTCAGAATCCATCCGCGTGACGTACGCATGATCAGCTCTGAACAGCGCGTCTAGTCGCTCGCGGGAAACTGCGTAAGCGATGGTCGAGCCCACAAGAACGGCAGCTCCGACGCCGATCTCTACCGCCACAACTCGCCGACGATCCTTGAGGGGCGTCAGCGCAGCCGCTATGAACCCGCCCAACGATGCGCCCACCAAGACGAAGCCTGTAGCCTGGCCACGAAGGTTTCGTCTCACGGAGCGTTGCTGGTCGGCCCACTCATTCGTGGTATCGTCCCCAGGCGCCTTCATCGATATCAGCAAATACTTGTCGCTTGTCGACGTGAACTTGGGCATCGAAATCCCCAAAGTTACGCCACCGCCCACGAGTAGCGCAGCACTGGCTGCCCCGAATCCAATCGCAAGCCCTCGGTTCGAGGTGTCCTCCGTTGGTGTTTCCGAGGGCTCGACGGGTTGAAGCACGATCGAAGGGATCGCCTGTCCCGACCGCAAGTCGATCTGGAGCGCTGCGGGCTTGAAGTTGGGCGCAGACAGCTCGACGGAGTACTCGCCAGGAGCCAGCGCCAACTGGGTCGCGCGAACAGTCAGCTGGAACTCTTGCGCGTCGCCTCCGGCCTTGGGTAGCACCCGGACGCGAACACCCGCGGTCAGAGCGTCCGGCGGCTCGACGACCAGGGAAAAGGGCACTAGCCCCGGCTCCATGCGGAAGCTGAGGGCCGCGGGCGTTGCTGGTTGAGCGTCCGCAATTGCTTTCAGCTCTTGATAGCCGGCGGCAACCGGAGAGACGAGCCACGAACCGGCATCGACGTAGACCTCGTAGGAGCCTGGAGTTCCCGGGACGGCGAGCAGTGAGGCCTCGACCTTGATCGCCTCCTCTGCAGGCATCTTCTGCAGCACAAAGCTCAGGTCCTGCTGGCCTGGCGCACCCACCACTTCGATTCGCAGGGGGATCGTCCGGACCTTCAGCTCCTCAACCCGCCGTGCCGCGGTCGCCTGTTCTTCGGCGCTGACTGGCTCGGCGAGGAAGCGGCGAAGATGAACATAGGCTTGCGCCTCGTGCCCAAGACGCTCGCGCGCGATCGCAGCATTGAAGAGATAGGCAGGGACACGAAAGTCCTGCCAGAGCCCCTCGAAAGCGACCGCTGCCTCCAGGAGGCGCTGCTGCTTATAGAGCTCGAGGGCTTTCACCGCTCTGGGACTCTCGTCCGTGGCCGGCGCGGGCGCGACTGCTCCGACGCTCGTGTCGGCGCTCGATAGGTCGAGCCCGAGGCAAAGCACCATGGCGAGGTGGGAGGCGAGGAGCATGTCGAGCGCACTCTACCGCAAATGGTCTGGAAGGCGCATGGCGTCGCTACAGAGCCAGCGCCCTTTCTCGGACGGGACGCATTCTCGCCCCATGCACGGGAAATCTGCTGGGCAGGAGTGGCAGTCCTCACCGCCCGCGTAGTCCATCTTGCCGTCGCCACAGCGGGCCTTCGGGCTGGTCTTCTGGGGGCCAATGAACTCCGAGGGCTCACCGGAGTTGGCCGGCGGCGCTGGTGGAGCACAGGCGCCCGTCCTGAGCGCTCGACGCAGTTCCTCCACGCGCAGCGCGAACTCATCAAAATCCTGAATTTCCTCAAGATGGAGCCAACGGAGGCGAAACTGGCAGTCGAGCACGAGCGTGATCGGGATCTTCGCTTCTTCGGCGAGCCCGCGAGTGCGCAGAGTGCGCTGAACGCTGCCGCCGCTGACGAGATCGACAAGATAGTGCGCGGCGTCGGGCATGGTCTTCTCGAGCTCGCCGGGCGGCTCGTCCCCCAGTTGAATCGGCACGAAGCGCACGTCGCTCTCCCATCCGCTGAAGCGTTCACGGAGGGAAGCGAACTCGCGGCGGCAAGGCCCACACCAGGTGGCCCAAACATTGATGACGGTGACGGTGCGGGGTGCGAGGATGCTCCGGAGCCGGACGAGGGCGCCGCGGTCGAGGAAGCTGAGATTGAGGATCTCTGGTATCTCGCTCTGCTTCTCGATGCCGGCGGGGCGAGGCCCATCGAGAGGAGGGGTGACCTCAGGAGGAGCGGCGGGCTCCGCCGTCGCGCTCCCCACGGTTTCTTGGCGCTGAATCGGTTGAAGCTTGTTCGCGCGAGCAGGGTCCGGGGGAGCGGACAGGAAGCTCCAGAGCGCAACGGAAGCGAATGTCCCCGCGATCAGGAGGCCCCCCAGGACCGGCCACGGGGGCCCCGTTCGCTCGCCTGCTCCGCTCATGGGGACGCCTCGGGCAGGGGGCAAGGAACCGAAACGATGATGACCGAGCGGTTGAGGATGCCCTCGAGTCTATTTCGCTCGGCCCTGGGCACCTGACCGCCAGCGCGCAAGGTCGCCAAGGCATCACCGATGCTCTCCTCCTCGTGGTTCGATCGCCAGCCGATCACGCGAATCGTCTCATGTTTCATCAGATAGTCGAGCTCAAGCTTATTCTCCGCGCCGACGGCGAACATCATCAACTTGCGCGTGATGGAGCCGGTCGAGATCCTGTCTCCGAGCTCGGTCAAACGCTCCTGGGCGAACGTGACGCGAGCCTTGGCGAAGGAGTAGTCAGTCTGGAGGTCGCGTGTCTTCGTTGCGCGGCCCATGATGATGATCCGGCTCGCGCCGCGGAATTGTGGTTCGCGCTCCCGCAGGTAGCCGAGATAATGGTCCAAGGTCGGCTGATCGGGCCATTCGTCGCGCTGCTCGGCCTGATAAAATGGCCTGCTATCGGGGAACACCAGGAGCAAGGCCTCGCCATACGTCGTGATGATCTCACCAAAATCTTCGTTGGTTGCGGTGAACTTCGCAAACTCATCCGATGTGCACGATACTGGATCTTTGCCTCCGGCCTCCTTGAGACAAGACTTGTATAAGGCATCAAGCTTGACGATGAACTTCTGAGCGGCATCATCGCAGACGCTCTCGGCCGTCTCCGGCGGCGGGACGATGCACCGATTCTCGACACATGACCGGGGGAGGCCACAGGCGCAGTCAATAGAACAGACCTCTCCAGAGTTGCAGTTGCGACGACGGTCCGGGGCCTCCTGGCAGGTGTTGTCAATGCAGTCCTGACCGGGGCCACACTGCTCCGCCAGCTCATCGCTGCACTCCAGGACTGGCGCAACGGGGGCCGTGAACCTGAGGAGGATGAGGAGGATGAGCCCGATCATCACGCACGCGACAAAGAGACTGCCAAAAAGCAGCCAGCCGATCTTCTGGTTATCGTCAGCAGATGTCATGGGGCAGACCTCGCGCGGAGTCGCGCCTCCTCGATCATATCCTCGATCATAGCCGGGTCCTTGGCGCCGCTGATCGCGCTGACGCGCTCGCTGACCTTCCCTCGCCGTACAGCAGCCACGACCACCGCTGGTGCCTCGGTCAGCGGCACCGAGCGTGCGAAGGCGACATGGTGGAAGACGCGCTCCTCCACGGCGCTATCCTCGTTCACGCACTTTGCGATCCCTGAAACATCGTACTTCTTCGCCACACGCTCGATCTTTGAGATCTCAAAAAACGGCTCACGGCTGTCCTGCAACGCGAACATGTCGAGCGTGATCGCCTCGGCTTGCGCAGGCGCGGCTTGGATCATGCACTCGAGAGCAAGCGCGCCGAGGCACGAAGAATTTCGGGTTGAGCCTGGACTATTCCCGCCTCGGCACTGCGGATCCATCGGGAAATGGAACACCCTGAGATCCAGGAAGTCACGGTTAGTATTCCAGAACTCGATCCAGTCCTTGAATTCGTTACGACAGTGTGGGCAGGACAGGTCGATAAAGAGTCCCAGTACGACTTCGGGTTCGTGTGTTGCGTCGCGCGCGAATAAGGTGGGCGGTAGGGCCTTGGATACCCGCTCTTGGCATGTGAGCAGGGACGCCTTTCGGCTCGCTATGACCTCTGTGCGATAGCGATTGTACTGTACGCCTGTGAGCGCGGCGAAGGCTGTTGCGGCGACCAGGATGATGGTTCCTGCCTCGGACACCGTACCCCGGGCCTTGTCACGGAAGCCTCGCAGCGGCCCCTGTGGGTTGATGAGCCACGCGCCCAGGAAGATGCCGGTGCATGCGCAGTAGAGGACGGCGCAGAGCTGGCAAAACTCGCCGAGCCCCAGACGCGCATAGACGCCGAGCACCAGCGAGATGACCAGCCCGGACCATCCGAGCAGCAGCGACAGCAGCCGCATGAGCGGTCCGATCCTCGCGGACAGGAGGATGATGGAACTGACAACAAGGGCCACGACGAAGAACGACGTGGCATAGACCGTCAACGGGACCCCCAGGATGACCGAGAGGTCGTCGTTGAGCGCGACGCTGCACCCCCCGGTGCAAGTCGTCAGGAGCACGCTCTCGCACGTGAACTCGTTGCGGAACTTCAAGATCGTCAAGAACAGGCTGAACAGGATCCCCGGGATGCTGAACACGGCCAACACGTACGCGCCCAGGAGCTCGCGCCGGAGCTTTGGCTGGGGCTGCTCAGGCATTGGGTCCTGAGGACTGGGAGGGGTCGTTCACAGTGCCCGGGTCGTTGGCGGGGGCCGGGAAGCTCGCGTTGCTGTTGATGTCGCGGATGAAGAGGCCCCCCGACCAGACCGTGGTCCAGAGCTTGTCGACTTGCTGCCTGAGCGATTCGATGAGCATGACGTCGTGTCGCGGAGAGTCGGCAGGATACCAGGAGCCCGCGCTCGTGGGCACCCTCGAAAAGGGTCACAGGCCGAGGCGAGCGAGGCGATTGCTGAGCGTCTGGTAGCTGGCCAGGCCAAGGGGCGCCGGCGCGCACGCGCGCAGGTCGGGGCGCACGCCGGACCCTCGCCGCCACTAGCATTCAAGCGCGTTGAGCGCACGGAACTCACGCGTCGGCGGACAGCCGCGACGCCCTCGCCTCCGTCGGCGATTCGGGTCCCGCAGGTCCTGCGAAGCACGTGCGTACCTCGGCGGATGAACTGGTCGACCCGGTGCGGCGCGGCACAATGCGCGCAACGACAAGCGCCGCTGGTCACGAGTCTCATTGCCCGGGGGCCGTGGCGTTCGGGCGGCGGACCACTACGGACAGACTACGGTAGAGAATCGGATTCCCTGCGGGGTCTGTCAGGGTCTCTTGCAACAACGGCCGCACGTCGACCGGGCCTTTCGCCTGTTTTCGGCCCCAACTTTCGCTCGTGAACTTCACCTCGGGGTCATAGGGCGCGGTGCGTGAGGCCCAGATCGCGTAGCCGACGACCTGGGCACCATCGTCGACGCTGGACGCGGGCGAACGTACAACCCCACGCTCGCGGTCGAGGATGGCCGGCGGTCCCAGGGCCGAGAAGACGAGGCGCCCGTTCCTGAGCGACGTCTTGTCGGGCTCACGGAGTCGGTCCCCGGGCAAGAGCCATTGGGCGCCCGTCACTGCGCACACTTTCCCGAGACACACGTTCTTGGTACGGCCGTTCATCTGAACTTCGAGTACGCCCGTACGGATCCACTCGTGCAGGTCTTGAGTGCCGAGGAGGGTCCGCGATATGACCACATCGGGCTTGACCCACAGCGCATCCATGACCTGGAACTCGGCCGACGCGATGTTGAACCGGAAGTCATCATGGGGCCCGTGATCGCCACGGAACGCGATCTTGACCAAGGCGTCACGCCATTCATGGCAAAAGATCGGGAGCGGGACGGTCGCCACCATCGCCGCCAGGCGGGCTCCAGGCCCGAATGCCAGGAAATCGTGGCCATTCTCCGCCAGGGACTCAAGGCGCTCGAAGGTCTCTCTCAAGAGCTCGCGGTAACCGATACGGCCCGCCTCGCCCAACGCGTCACACTCGGCCCGAAACTTTTGGGTGAGATACCGGGACATCAGCGACTGCACGGCGAGCCCGTCGAGGCTGTCGGTCCACGTCGGGTCCAGAACTCTCATCTGAGCCCGAGCCACGTCGGCCGCCCATTCGTTCATGCGGGAATCCGAAGTCAATCGACTGAGCCGGGAGACCTCGAACACAAGGTGCGCGGCGCGGGCCAAGGCGAGCGCGGGGTCGGAGGTCGGCTCCGGGAGGTGCTCCACCGTGTCTGTCGTGAAGATATTTTCATGCATGGATCTGAACCTACGGTGGCAGGGACGCGGCGAGGGGCTGGGCTCGCCACGCCTCTTCGGGCCTGTGGCAGTCGAGCGACGCAGCGTACCGGGAGCGCGCGCGTGCGGAAAGGCCCTTCAGCAACTCCCGCGCGCTGTGGCATCATGCCGCTCGAATGCCGCCTCGCCGCCCCGCCTCGCCTGCGAGCCCGCTCCCGACTGCGCGCGAACTCGCGCTCCCGCGCAGCGCACGGGACCTCTACACCCGGCTGACCGCCGAGCAGGTCGGCACCTGGCCGGCGCTGCTCGCCTCCTGCCATGAGCATGTCCAGCGCTTCGAGGCCGCACTGACGACCAACGAGTTCCTCCCGATCGCCGAGGCGCGTCAGTTGGGCGCTGCCCTTCCGCGCCTGCACGATCGGGCCAGGACCCACGCGGACCCGGTCCTGGCCGAGCGCCTCACCTGGATCGCCGCCCGCTACTTCGTGATCCGCGACGACGGCGCGCAGGACTTCGAGGTCGTCGGCCTGGACGACGACCTCGCCGTCTTCAACGCGATCTGCAAGCACCTGGGCTGGCCCGACCTCGTGATCGTCACCTGAAACCCGCGCCCGTGGCCTTCCCAGGCCCCCGCCTCCTCTAGTACCCTGCGCGTCCGTCCGCATGTGCAGCGCCCCTGAAGGAACCCTCTCGGCCTCCCCTCGCTATGCACCGGGCGCCCGCGTCGAGATCCGCGACGAGGAGTGGATGGTGCGGGGTGTCCAGGCGACCGCCACGGGCGCGCACGCGCTGCGGGTCGTCGGCGTCAGCGACCTCGTGCGAGGGCGCGACGCGATGTTCCTCGACGACCTCGACGAGGTCACGGTGCTCGACCCGCGCGAGACCGACCTGGTCCAGGACAGCTCGCCGCGGTACCGCAAGACCCGGCTATACCTCGAGAGCCTGCTGCGCCAGTCCCCGCCGACCACCGGCGAGCTGGCGATCGGCCACCGCGGCGCGATGGACCCCGCGCGCTACCAGCTCGTGCCCGCGGCCAAGGCCCTGGCCCAACCACGCGCCCGGATCCTGATCGCCGACGGCGTCGGCCTCGGCAAGACGATCGAGGTCGGCATCCTGCTCTCCGAGCTGATCCGCCGCGGCCGCGGGGCGCGGATCCTCGTGATCGCGCTGCGCTCCGTGCTCGAGCAGTTCCAGGAGGAGCTGTGGGCCCGCTTCACGATCCCGCTGGTCCGGCTCGACTCCAAGGGCATCCAGCGGGTCCAGCAGCGGATCCCCGCCAACATGAACCCGTTCCACTTCTACGACCGGGCGATCATCTCGATCGACACCCTCAAAAAAGACGAGAAGTACCGGCGATACCTGCAAGATTGCCAGTGGGACGTGATCGTCATCGACGAATGTCAGCACGTCGCCGAGCGCTCCAGCCAGGGCGGCGAGGCCTCGATGCGGGCCAAGCTCGCCCGCCTGCTCGCCCAGACCTGCGACTCGCTGATCCTGACCTCCGCGACCCCGCACGACGGCCGGCCCGAGAGCTTCGCCAGCCTGATGAATTTGCTCGACCCGACCGCGGTCGCCAACCCCTCGAAGTTCACGCACGACGAGATCGGCGGCCTCTATGTCCGTCGCTTCAAGAAAGACATCGAGCACGAGGTCGGCGGCTCGTTCAAGGACCGCAAGCTCGTCCCGCACCGCCTCGAGGCCACGCCCGCCGAGGACGCCCTGTTCGCGGCCCTCGCCGACGCCGACTTCAAGACCATCGGCCGCATGAAGGCCGAGGGCGGCGCCGTCGGCAGCGCCGCCCTGTTCTGCACGCTCCTGCGCAAGGCCGCCCTCAGCTCGGCCAGCGCGCTGATCTCCACCCTCGACGAGCGGGCCAAGCATGAGCGCCTGAACAAGCCCGCCAAGGGCTCGGACAGCCTCGAGGCCAGCCACGACCGGGCCCTGCTGACCGAGCT
>ERZ795056.4271-NODE-4271-length-14864-cov-19.898508_pt1 | contig 14864 bp, 9 predicted proteins | sample MGYA00375140_ERZ795056 | MGnify/ENA primary metagenome ERZ795056 (study PRJEB30185, sample SAMN05720227) | activated sludge metagenome | isolation source: Anaerobic digester | place: USA | collected 2015-03-09 ...
CGGTCAAGCCCGTGGATGTCGCAGCGGTGCGTGACAAGCTGCTGGTGCTGACCGACGGCAAAGGGCACTTTGTGGCCGTAACGCCGATGGGCGTCGACCCTGAAGGGTTCTTTTACGGCGACGGCAAGCACTTTTTCCAACTGCGTCGAGCGGGCGGTTCCCGCGACGGCGAGGTCTGGGATCGCAGCTTTATCGACCCACGACTGACCGACGGTGGCCACGAAGAAGGGATGGGCTTTGTGGCGTTTCGCAACGGCGGTTATAGCGTGCAGTGTGGTCCGCGTACGACCAAGCTGACGCTGGTGGATGCTGCAGCCAAGGCGACCTTGCTGCAGACCGCGTCGTTTGAGCGCAGTCTACGTCAGCGTCGGCCTTATGCGCTGGCTCGCGACGATCGCGGGCGCTACTACTACGTGGACCGAGGCTACCACCCTGAGGACAAAGACAACTTTCGGTTGTATGCCGGGCCCAAAGGCAACCTGAAGCTGCAGAAAATGACCAACGTGGTGAGTGACTCGCAGGGCGACTTGTTTGCGACGAAGACGGGCTCGTTACGGCTGGTTCTAAATCGTGAACCAAAGAGTCTGGTTTGGATTGCTGGCAAAGGACAAAGTCCCCTGGTGCAAGTGCCGGTTGACTTTAACGTCAATGTGGCGAGCATCTACAACGACTTCGGCGTGTATGCTGGTGAGCGACTCGGAACCCCCTGCGACGACCTGTAATAGCTCTTGGGATTTCGCCTCGTATCTTTGGGTTTGCTCAGGCTTCTCTGCTTCTGACTGCGCTCGTCGAAGAATCAGCTTATAGCCATGTCAACGGATGCCAGCCAGCCGAGTCATCGTGAACAGGGGCCACGTGCCAAGCGCGCGGCTGCTGGCGACGCTATGCTGCGGGTTCAGGTCTGCTACTCGCTGGCTGAAGTTGCGCCTGCGGACTGGGATCGACTGCTAGAACCTGATGATGCGCCGCTGCTGACGTGGGCCTATCTGCAGGGGCTAGAGCTTACCGGCTGCGTCGGAGAGAGCACCGGTTGGCTGCCCGCACATCTGCTGGTTTTTCGCACGCTGCCGGAGGCTTCCCCTCTGGTTCCGGCTGAGGCTGATGCAGCAGCGGAGCAAGAAGCAGCGATGGAGTTAGTCGCAGCCGCTCCCGCATATGTGAAGGCAAACAGCGACGGTGAGTGGGTCTACGATCTCGACTGGGCAGAGTTTGCGGCGGAGCATGCGGTCAACTACTACCCGAAGCTGGTGCTGGCGGTGCCGTTTAATCCCGTCACCGGCGGTCGGCTGCTGACCAGACCCGAGCTGCCCGCCTCAGAGCGACAGGAGCTGCGACAGATCTTGCTGCGGGCGGCCCAGTCCTTCTGTCAGCAGGTGGGACTGTCGTCGGCGCATGTGCTGTTTCCGCGTGGCCCGGGCTTTATCGCACCCGCGCATGCTCAGCTGCTTAGAGGCGAGCTGGGCGAAGAGACGGCAGCGATGGCCCCAGTGGGCTTCCTGATGCGCAGGCAGGAGCAGTATCACTTTCAAAACCTGGGCTATCAGAGCTTTGACGACTTCTTGCTGAGCCTGCGCAGTCATCGTCGGACCTCGATTCGGCGCGAGCGGCGTGCGCTGGTGGACGCAGGGATCTCGGTGCGCACCTATTGCGGCCTGCAGCACGAGGGAGCGTCGGCTATCTCTGAGCGTGGCGAGCCTCGGTTTTCGCGCAAAGATTTGGAGCAGGTCCATGCCCTGTATGTCGGCACGTCGCTGCGCTACACCGGCGAAAAGCCGTTTTTAAGCAGCCAGTTTTTTCAGCTGTGCGCTGACCGTTTAGGCGATCGCCTGGAGCTTGTTCTGGCCCACAACCGCGACGGTCAGCTGCTGGCCGGAGCCTGGAACTTGCGCGGTGATACACGCCTGTACGGTCGCTACTGGGGCGAGGCAGAGCACGTACCCTTTTTGCACTTTGAAGTCTGCCTGTACCAATCGATCGAGCGCTGCATAAAGCTGGGCCTGCGCGCCTTTGAACCCGGTCACGGCGGCGAGCAGAAGCTGGTGCGAGGATTTACGCCGGTATCGACTTACAGCTCCCACTTTTTTGTAGAGACAAAACTTCACCGGTCGCTGGCGTCGTTTCTAAAACACGAAGCGGTTTACGTCGACCAGTCGATCGATGAAGCGGCGGCGCGAAGCTCGCTGCATCCAGATGCTTTGGAAAAAGCGAAGCAGCGAGCCGTGTCTTTGTCGGCGGCAGCCACAACAGAACCTGCCACAACCAAGAGGGCTCCCCGAAAGTCAAAGGGACAGTCAAAGGAAAAGTCCTCGGCAAATTCCTAGCAAATTCCCCGCTACTTCCTAAGTAGCGTGGCGCTGCGGCAACTGGCTCGTCCTCGGTGGTAGCGTACTGGGCGTTTGACGAAAAGCCGCAAACCATGATACCTAAAACGGGCAGACTTCTTTCAGTCGCCGCGCAGAGCATTGCAGCAGCCCGCGCAGCAAGTCGTTGCCATGATGCACCTAGGCCGCTCGCGGCGAATCTTTGGGGCCAGCGATACCTAAAGAGCCCAGGGAGCAAAGGGAGAGAGAGATCAGATGCCCAAGCAGATCCTGCTCGTCGAGGACAGCGTCACTATTCAGCGGGTCGTTCAGATCGCGTTTGCGCGCGAGGACTACCAGATCAGCTCAACCACCGGTGCCGATGAGGCGCTGGCTCGGATGAAAGAGAGTCGGCCCGATGTCGTGGTCGTCGATGCGGGTCTGATCGGGAAGTCTGGGTACGACTTGGCCACGGCGATCAAGGCTGATCCCGCGACCAAGGATGTACCGGTTCTGCTCCTCACCAACAACTTCACTCCGTACGATGAGGCTCGCGGCAAAGTTGCGGGGGTAGATGCCTTCCTTGCCAAGCCGTTTGATACTCAGTCGATCATTGATCGCGTCGGTGCGCTGGCCAAAGGCAAGGCTGCCGGGGCGACAGCAGCACCGGCTGTGGCTGCTGCTGCACCAGTTTCAGCGCCGACTCCTGCTGCTGCTGCACCGAGGGCGACTCCAGTCGCGGTTGCGGTTGCGGCTGCGCCTGCGGTGCCTGCCCGGCCACCTGCATCCGTTCCGCCGCCGTCCGCGAGCACTCCGCAGGGCCTTGGGGTCATTGGTCGCCCGACGCCAGCCCCGGTTGCTATGCCACCAGCGCCTGCAGCCGCCGCGGCTCCGATTGAGCCGCCCCGCGCAACCCTGATGGGGATGCCGACCGTGCAAGCGATGGGGACGCCCAACTTGCGGCCTCCTACGCCTACGCCAGTGGCGGTTAAGGTTCGCGACATTCCAGCGACCTTGACGCCTGCGGCTCCAATTAGCGCGCCTGCTCCTGTGGCTGCGACGCCGGTTGTTGCTGCGCCTCCGCCTGCTGCTCCTGCCACTCGCCCAGAACCGACTACCGTAGAGGGGAATCGTATGCCTGAACCCGTACGTCCTGGTACCGCTGCTGCGACTGCTGGAATTCCAAGCCAGGTACCGCAGATGCCTCGACCGTCTTTGATCCCACGGGCGCCGATCCCTGCGACCGTGCTTACTGCGCTAGAGCGGATTGCCGCCCGCGGCGCTGAATACGAAGCCATCGCCAAGCTGAGCGTTGAGACCATCCAGCAGGTTGCCTGGGAAGTGGTGCCCGAGCTCGCTGAGATCTTGCTGCGCGGCGAGGTAGAGCGCGCAGCCAAAGAGCGTCGCGCTTAGCTTTTGCTTAGGCTTTGTAGGTTGAGGGGTTAGCCGTCGTGCGGTGCCCCTGCTTGGCTAGTTTTTGGCTAGCAGACTCGCGGTCCGGGCCTGCTAGCACGTTGTCCAGTTGAGTGTCATTTGCACGCACCAGGTAGCTCCGCTGCACCAAATGCACTGGCGTTTTCCACAGTGCAGGCTCAGGTAGATGTCTTTGCAGAGCTTGCTACTACGAAAGCCGCTCGCAATTCCCCGCAGCCAAGAGCGTGATAACCGCTGACATCTCCGAACGTGAACAGGTATGTTCATCCAGAGTTTTCGATCCGAACTTCTTCGGAAAACTACGCGTTAAGCAGAAACCGCAAGTCGTCCGCGGAAGCTGGCGTCGCTCAGGCAATCCTAGCAGAGACGGTAGAGGACATTGACACTGAGGCTGTGCAGGATACAGTAAACAACAACTCGCATCATCTGAACGGCGGACTGCCCTCATGTGTGCTTTTGCTGGCCAGGTGCGAGACGCTCTTTATAACAATCAACCAGATGTTCGCTGCAGGCTCGGCTGGATCTGCGACGAACCACGACACACCGATTCGTTTGGTATCAACTCATTGAGGTATCTAAAGATGCAACACCGCTTGTTAATTCCGCTTCTGTGTAGTTTCGCGGGTGTCGCCCAGGTCGCCCATGCCGAACCTCCCGTCATCGACAAAAGTCAGGCGGTCGCTGAGCCTCGACGGGATGCAGGCTCGGGCATCTGTGGATCGGTCATCCATTTCAAAGATCAAGCCATGCCGCTGTCGATGAAAGACAAGGCAGTGGACTTGCTCAACCGGCCGTCGACGGACCCAGAGATCATGGGGCGCACGTCGCGCATCTTTGACAACATCAACTTCCGCAACGGGCAGCCGACGGCGATCGGCGACTTTACGGCTCCCAGCTTTCGCGACGAGATCTTCCCGTATAGCGCGCATCCGATGGCGGTGCCGCCGGGCGATGACAAGAACATTGCGCTGCGTCTGCGCGGTTACTTGAACGTTCCGACGAGCCTCGCTGGCAAGGTCGTGACCTTTGCCGTCAACTGCGACGACTTCTGCGCACTGCGCATCGGCAAGATCGATGTTGTGCCGTTTGCGGATGAGCGAATCTCGGCGCGCAAGATCAAGCAGGCCAAGTTCCAAGATGCCGGTATGTACCCCGTTGAGCTGGTCTACTACCAGAACGGCAGCATCGGCTTTTTGGAGTGGGCGCGCTCAGACGAAGCCCTCGCAGAGTGTCCAAACGACACCTGCCGGGTGCCTCTGACTGATCTTATGTACAACGACAAGTTTCGCACGGTGCAGCTGACCGACCTGTATAGCTCGGTCGTGGGCCGCAATGACTCGTGCCAAGAGTGTGGAGCGCCCGGACAAGACTGCTCGACCGGCAACTTCTGCGGCGACGGCCTGTGCCAGACCTGCAACGTGCCTCAGCACTGCGGCACCGACTGTCGCGCTTGTCCCGCCAATGCTTCCATCTGTTCGCTGGGCAAGTGCGTGCAGTGTACTGCCGACGACCAGTGCCCGATTGGCAGTGCTTGCGACGTTGTAAACGGCAAGTGCAACCCACCAACGCCCTGCACGCGCAATGATCAGTGCCCGATGGGTCAGGTATGCGATCCCGATACCAACCTGTGCAGCAACCCGCCGGCTCCTTGCGTCAATGACACCAGCTGTCCTGCGGGTCAGATCTGTCATCCGGATCGCAAGACCTGCTACACGCCGCCCAAGAAGTGCACCGTGGACGCAGACTGCCCGAACCCGGCCTATCAGTACTGCGATGTTGGCGAGAAGATCTGCAAGCCTCGTCTGACCAAGCACTACGTGGGTGGACAAGCAGGCTGCAGCCTTGGCAGTGCTAGCACCAACTCTGGCAACGGCGCCGGAATGGTTGCGCTTTTTGGGATGTTGCTCGCGGGGCTGGCTTTTGTCGGTCGTCGTCGCTTGGCCCACGGGACTTCTGCAGGCACCCTGCTAAGTTTGCGGAATCGTTCAGGAATCCAAAAAGCGGCTCTGCTGCTTCCAGTTTTTTTTTGCGCCATAGCGTCAACCGCTCACGCCCAAAGTGACGGTATCTCGCTGAATGCACAGAACTTTCGGCCCGCGATTGGTCCTGAAAACATCATCACCGTCGAGGGCACGCGTACTTCGGGACGTTGGGTTCCCATGGCCAACGTCCTTATCGAGTATGCTCACCGCCCGCTTCGTCTGCTCGATACCGCAAACAACATGACCGTGGCCGATACCGTCCCTCAGATGCTGACTTTGCATCTGTCGGGCGGCATCGGACTAACCAAGTGGCTGTCGCTGGGTGTGGACCTGCCCGTCGTTATCTACCAGGGCTTTGAGCGCCAAAACACGCCGCTCTCCGACGTTCCCATCGAGCCGAGCTCGGCGGGTCTGGGCGACTTGCGGTTGGTTGGTAAGGCGCGGATTATCGACAACACCGACGGTGGCTTTGGCCTGGCTTTTGTTCCCCAGATCATGTTCCCCACCGGTAAGGGCGAAGAGTTCCGGGGTGACTCGGCATTTGGCTTCGAGCCACGCCTCGCTGTGGATTACCGCACCAAGGGCGGGTTCATTGTCGCGTTAAACGCCAGCGTCCTTCTGCGCACTGAAGATCAGCTGGCTCGCAACGTTCGTGTCTCGCACCAAGTTCGCTACGGTCTGGGTGCGTTCCTGCCGCTGCCCAAGGGCTTCGGTCTGGCTGGCGAGCTCACTGGCGCGACCAGCATGTTTAACGCCGAGAGCATCTATACCCCGCTGGAGGCGTACCTGGCCGCGCGCTGGATTCACAGCACTGGTATCAACGTCAACATCGGTGGTGGTCCCGGCATCACGCCGGTCGCTGGCTCGCCGCAGTTCCGTTTGTTCGCCAGCATTGGCTACCTGCCGATGGCGCGCAAGAAAGAGGTCGTTCGTCAGAAGCCGACCGTGGTTGATCTCGATCCAGATCGTGACGGCCTGATTGGCGATAAGGATCGCTGCCCCGAGGTCTTTGGCCCACCCGAGAACCAGGGTTGCCCTGACGTAGACACCGACAAGGATGGTCTGGTTGACCGTCTGGATGCTTGTCCGAACGAGCCCGGTCCGAAGGAAAACAATGGCTGCCCTGACAAGGATCGTGACGGTGATGGCCTGGTTGACCGACTCGACAGCTGCCCAGATCAGCCGGGCCCGCTAGAGAACAACGGCTGCCCGCTGCCGGACACCGACAAAGACGGCCTCGTAGACAAGGATGACAAGTGCCCCTACGAGCCCGGTCCAAAGGAGAACAACGGCTGCCCACCTCCGCGCAAGTTCATCAGCGTTGAGGAAGGCGAGATCAAGCTGCTGCAGCAGATTCAGTTTGCGACCAACAAGGCGCTCATCAACGGCAAGCCTTCGTTCGAGCTGCTGGATGAGGTGGTGTCGGTTCTGAAGGCTCGGCCCACGATGCGAGTACACATCGAAGGTCACACCGACAGCCGTGGCAAGCTTGCTTGGAACATGCAGCTGTCGAAGAACCGCGCAGATGTGGTTCGTAAGTACTTGGCCGACAAGGGCGTTGAAGGCGAGCGCCTGACTGCAGAAGGCTACGGCCCAAGCCGTCCGCTCTGCCCAGAGAAGACCGCTTCTTGTTACGACAAGAACCGTCGCACGCAGTTCAAGATCACCCAGCAATAGTCGTCGTCCGCGCGCAGTCAGCATCTGTTGACTGCGCGCGGCGAGGTTTCTGTCTCATTCCCCTTCGTTCTCGTTTCAATTACTCCTGACATTTGTGATTCGCGGTGCCGTTGCTGATTTGCGACGGTGTGCGGACGATTGCGCTGCTAGCTACCAAAGTGCGCCGGTGTGTGTCGTGTTCCGCTGCTTGCCAGTGGCGCTGATGTGCGGGCATAGTGCGCTTCAAATCAGCCCGGCGGAGCCTTATGCCTACGCTCGACCAACAGTCTTTTGAGACGCAAGACAGCGGCGCTGTAACTGACCAGCAGATCGACCACAGTGGTGTGGAGCTGCTCGTCGAGCGCTGTCTGGAGCTGGGCTTAACGCAAGAGTTAGCGAACCAGCTCGCGGCATCGGGGGAGCCAACTGCAGCGACGGAACGCGGGGCTGTGGCGCAGCTATTTTGGCGGCTCTCGGGCCTGGGCCGTGGTCCGCGCTTGGGGCTCGGTAGAGAGAGCGACCGCAAGCCCACACGCGCGGTGGTATCCGCTGAGCTGCGCACCCTGCGGCTGGCAGTGGTGCTGTACGACGCTTGTACAAGTGGTGAAAGCTCAGCGCCAAGGCTGTCTGCTCTGATGCAGGAGCTCTCTGCGGAGCTAACACTGCTTAACGGAGTGATGACTCCAGCGGGTCGATGTGCGCGTGGTTACGCCGGTCTGTGCCTGGGAGACGCGCTGTTGCGGATGGGAGATGTTGGCGCTGCACGCAGTCAGCTTGAGCTCGTAGCAGACGAAGCCCACATGCCGCCAGCCATTGCAGTCATTGCACGGCTGCTGCTGGGCGCGATTGAGCAGGCTTGTGGGCGGAGCGACTTGGCGCTGGGACACCTGCAGGTGGCTCTGCATCGTGCGGCGGGCCTTGGTCAGGAGGAGCAGCTGTTGCGGCTGATCCTGGTGGGGGTGCTGGCTGCTGACAACCGGCGCTATGCGCTGGCGATGTTGGACGACATCGCAGCCGGAAAATATGGCCAGGTACCCAGCGGTGAGGGAACGGTGGCGAGGCTATATCAGCTCCTGCTGCTACTTGGACAAGGGGCTGCGCGGTCCCTTGAGTCGCTGGCGCTGATGCGGGCGCAGCTGCGCTGGCTGCAGCATCGCCATGGCAGTGCCGGGTGGTCGCTGCTTTTGACGGGCTTGACTGCAGGCATGCTGCTTGGGGCCGAGGAGTCTTGCGACGCCTACGATGTGCTGGTGCAGTCTGCCGCAGAGCTGCGATGTCGCTACTTGGATGGCGTGGCTGACTTGTGCGATCGCCAGATCTCGACGCTGCGTACCCAGCTAGGCCTGGATCGCTTTGAGAGCCTTCTGGGTGAAGCGCAGCGACGGCGCAAGACCTTACTTGCCCTGCAGCGAGAGCAGAACTTGCCTGGGGTGATGGGCGCTGCGGCGGATGCTGAAGCGCTGGCAACCTCATGATTATGCAGCCCAGTGCCAGCTGACATAGCTGGCCTTGCACGCTGGTGAGCGTGCTATACACAGCGACACACTTTTGCTTGGACAGGAGCTTAGGATACCAATGCGGACGTCAATAAGTCGCTTGTGGTCGATGAAGGATTTTTCTCGGTCGGCGGCCTTGCTGGTGGCCTTGCTGGGGGTCTCGCCGGTGGCTGCGCAAGAGGGAGAAGTGCCTCCTGCCGCCTATGACTTCAAAGCGATGGAGTGCGGAGAGCTTGATACCGATGCCGGGCTGCGGCCCCTACGCCCCAATCACGTAGCTGGCGAGGAGCTGGACATCTTGTGCAAGATCACCGTTGGTCTATCGGACAAGAGCAAGGGCGCCGCCAAGGCTCACTCGGTGCGCTTGACGGTGGGGCAGGGCGGCAAGACGAGCTTTGAGCAGGTTCGCGACGCCCGGGTGCTGGGAGTCGGCTCGCGGGTGCTGCTGTTTGTCATCCCGGCTGAGAAGCTGCCCACAGATGCCGGCAAGGTTCTGATTCGCGCGGAGCTGTCCAAGCCAGTCAACAAGCCAGGCTTTCAGGAAGTCTCGTACACGCTGTCGTCAGAGGACTAGGCGGCGCTTGCGCCTTGCTGCTGCTTAGCTACGACAGGAGTAGCAGCGAGGCGTCATCAGTGCTGACAGAGAATGATGAGAACAGCTGCGTCGCCAGATCTTCTTGCTCTGGCGTACGCTGCAGCGGCAGCCGCAGCTGATTCACCAGTCCATCAGAAAACATCGCCAGCGTTGAGCCCGGTAGAAGCGGATGCTGTTCCACTCGGATGTCGAGCTTGCCGTGGAAGGTGCCGCGACCGTGTCCCAGAACCGCATCGGTGCCACAAGGCAGCCAGCTCCGTCCAGCGGCAAGAAACAAAACTACTCGGACGTTGCCGACGGTGGTGGCGCGAATCAGGCGCGCGGCCAGATCGATATCAACTACACCGAGGGTTGCTCCGCGTGTAGAGGCCACTTGCTCGTGGGCGATCAGGACCGCCTCGCTAACATCCAGGGCCATCGTGGAGCGGAGCGAGTTGACCGCGCGCTGGGCTGCTTCACGGGCTGCTGGTCCATGGCCAAGTCCGTCGGCGATCACCAAGCGCAGCCGATTGCCGCTGCGCTCGACCATGGTCATGTCACCACACACCGTCTCGCGAGGGTGTGGGCGCTCAAGCTGGGTGATCTTGGGCATGCGCTCAAAGAGCCAGCGGGTTCCGAGTGCATTGACCCGCAGATCTCCAGTTGCAGCCGTGGCTGAGCCGGGTGCCAGCGTGGTTGAGCCGGGTGCCAGCGTCCTAGAAACCGGAGCAATCGTCTGCGACAGCGCAGCCCGATTCGGGTCCATGGCAATGCGCAGATTCTGCGCCTGCCAGTGCAGGATGGTCTCGCTCGGTCGGGCGCGCAAAATCAGACTGGCCGTCTCTTTTTTCCAGCGCAGGAGCTTGCGAGCGCACTCATCAGTGGTGCTAAGGAGCTGCGTCAGAGGAGTCTCGGTGATTCCTAGCTGCTCAGCGAAGCGGCGCACTTGGGTGCTGATGCTGGCTAGGTCCTGGCCTTCTGCAATCGGTAGCGTGACGGTGCGCTCATCCAACGGGACGGGCGGTGGCGGCTGTGCGATCTTGCCGGAAGGTGGCTGCGACGGATGGTTTGGCAGGACTTAGTCCTCGGAGGAGTCGGGCATCGACAGCGCTGACAGTGCAGATTCCAGGTCCAGGGCAGTCTCAAATCCAGCGGCAGAGAAGCCCATTTCCGTCAGTGTGAGCGCGATGGCTGGTGTCATGCCAGAGACGATGGTGCGTGTTCCCATCAGTCGCGCCATCTGGGCGGTGTGCACAAATGCGCGTGCCGTGTACGTGTCGAGGACCTGCAGCGCCGAGATGTCCAGCACCAGGCCTTGCGCACTTTTGCGCTCTAACTCTTTGAGGATATCGCTCTGCAGCTGCTCGACGAGGATGTCGTGCAGATCGGCCTGGATGGAGATCAGCAGCAGGTCACGAATGCGCAGAATCGGTATGCGGTCAATCATCGGAGTACCTTGGTGTCTGAACGTAGCCCTGGCCGACTGGTGAGCGGGGGGCACGGACTTTGGCTGTAGGCCATCATTTTGCCTCGTGATACCAGCGACGCAGACACTTGTTCACCGTTGGATTGGCGAGTAGAAGATCGCCTTTACCCGGGTGCCTTGACCGGGGGTCGACTGAATCGAAAAGTCTTGGGAGATCGCCTTTACACCGCGCAGGCCCATGCCTAGGCCGGTCTTGGAGCGGAAGCTGCCCGACAAGATGCGCTCGACATCGGCGATGCCAGGCCCATTGTCGCGTGCCTCGACGCTAAGACCGATGCGCGGAGACATCATTACCGAGAAGCGCAGCTCGCCTGTCTGGGCATACATGACGATGTTGCGTGCCAGCTCGGAGACGGCGGTTGCAACCTTGGTGCGCTCAACTGGACCAAAGCCGAGCTTCGCAGCGATGGTGATCGCAGATCGTCGCGCCACTACCAGCGTGGCTTCGTTGTCGATACGCAGCTTCTCGTCGCGAGGAACCAGGGCCAAGACACCGCTTGTCGCCTGATCGAGCTTGCTTAGGATCGGCAGGATGTTCTCGGCACCGGCAAACAGCGAGATATGCCGAACGATGCTGGCGGCCAGATTTTCAACTTGCTCGCGGTTGGCCGACGAGAAATTGAGGATCTCTTGGCGAAGCCGTGCTGGGACGGTGACGCTTGCCTCAAGCGCAGCGAGTAGCTTTGGAGCTATATCGCCATCGGATCTAGAACCCAGCATGTATGGGGATACTTTATCACGCAGATAATATTTCGTGCGAGTCCCGTTAGCTTGCAGACCAAAAGATTGTAAAAAGTTTCCCAAGCCGAGCTAAGCCCACTTGTCGGCCTAGCTCAGCTTGACTGCATTTTGGGCCATAAATCGGGCGTAAAAGCAGGGGCAACATCTGTGGGGGTAAGTCGATAACCCCCTCCATGCCTACAGCACTGCCCTTGTGGATTCTTTCTTACCTCTCTGGAATCTTGCTGGGAGGGCTTGTGCGGGTGCCATTTCGCTGTGCGCGTGGATTGGCAATCGCGGCGCTTCTGCTATCGCTGGGCTGTGCATTTGGAGGACGTCTTCGCGGGCTGGCGCTGCTGCTCTGTGCGCTGGCGCTGGGAGTGCTTGCGCAGGCGCATCGAATCCCGGTGTTGCCGCGCAGCTTTACAGTGCCGTCGCTCGCAGTGTCGCATCTTGATCGCGCGCGTTCACTGCCTGGGCAGGTGTCTCCGCCAGAGCTTTCGTTGGGGCAACTGGTCTCGCACGGCAACACCGACGCTGCTAAGTGGCTTCTTGTGGGAGTCGTCGAGTCTGCTCCCGAGTTTCGGTCCGCTGCGATCTCGGTACGCATGACAGTGCGGTATCTGGCCATGCGTGAAGGCGCGCCAGCGCTGACTGGCCCCGGGCCGCAAATGGCAGCAGGCTTTTCGCTTGAGCCTCCTCTTGTCGTGTCGCTGTCCCTGCGGAATGCGGAAGAGGTAGCGCTGCAGGCCGGGGATGTGATCAGTGTGGTGGCTGCGCTGCATCCTCCCCGCAGCTTCGGAAATCCGGGTTCGCTTGATCGCGCGCGGGCAGCAGCGGCCATCGGCCTGCAGGCTCGGGCTGTGGCAGAGAGCGAAGCACTTGTCCGGTGGGCTCCGGGCGCACAGACTGCTGCACTGCTTCAGTCTGATGCCGCTCAGCAACGGGCCGTACGTGCTACCGCGCGGGTTGTGGGGTGGGTACGGCGCAGACTCCTGGGCCTACTCTTACTGCCACCTCTTTGGGGCTGGAGACCTAGCGCTAACTCTGAGCGTCCCTCTGATGCCCGTGCTTTGGTCGCTGCGCTAGTGTTGGGAGCGCGAGGCGTACTTGGCCGATGCGATCTGTCTCGAACTGCGCGTGGTTTGCGAACCGTCGAAGACATCTTCCGAGACGCTGGAATCTCGCACGTGCTGTCTGTTAGCGGTCTGCATCTAGCTGTTGTTGGCTGGCTATTTTTTCACGGAGTTAGCTGGGTACTGCTGAGGGTGCCAATGCTTGCCCGGCGGACGGTGGTAAGGCGGTGGGCTGCGCTTCTGACAGTGCCGGTAGTCATCTTATACACCGCTGTCACAGGTGCTGAGCTTGCGACCGTGCGCGCCGCTGGTGTGACATCACTATCGCTTTTGGCGATTGGGCTGGGCTACCGTCCTCGGCTCGCTGCAGTGCTGGCCGCGTCGGTGCTTGGAATCGTGTGGCCGTTTGGAAGCGGTACGTCAGCACTGCTGCTATTTGAGCCCGCGCTGCAGCTTTCGGTGGTGGCAACGCTGGCTGTTACCTCGCTAAGACCACTTCGATTGCTGACACCGAAGTGTTTGCGCACGTCGGACAAGTCGCCACAACCTCTGATCTTGCGCGCAGCTCAGTCGGCTTGGCGACTTCTGGATTCAACAACGGCTGCAACGCTGGCGACGGCACCGGTCTGCGCTTACTACTTTGCGCAGATCCAGGTCACTGGGCTTCTGGGGAATCTGCTTGTGGTGCCGATCGGCGAGCTAGTGATACTGCCGGTGGGCTGGCTTGGCGTGCTCTTTTCCGCTGTATGGCCTCAGGCTGGCGCACTCCTAATCTCGATCGCAGACGGGGCTGCTGTGCTGATGCTGTGGCTGGCGACAGCCGTTACTCGGATTGGTGGCTCTATGTGGGTGCGCGCACCAGACGGGTGGATGCTCGTGCTCTGGAGTGTGGGATTGCTGGGCTGTCTCTCGGCGGGAGTGATTGCTCGGGGGGGTCGCTGGCTGTGCGCAGTGGTGCTGTTCGGATATCTGGTCTTGACCACCTGGCCACAGGCCGAGCTGACCGCTACATTTTTGGATGTGGGCCAGGGCGACGCTACGGTGCTGGAGCTTCCTGGTGGCGGTGTCATCGTGATTGATGCGGGTATGCGAGCTGGTGGCTACGATCTGGGGGCGCAGGTCGTTGGGCCATATCTTCGTCGTCGCGGCTATCGTCACATCGACATCTTGGTTGCATCGCACCCTCACCCCGATCACTTCGGAGGCCTAAAGCGCTTGGTCGAGGATTTTTCGGTTGGCGAGGTGTGGGCTATGCCCATCGCTGATGCGGAGGCCAGCTCGACTCCGACCGCGAGCAGGGGCTCGCCTCGCCTGCACCCAGATGGAGCGGACGGCTGGCAGGACTTTGTGGCAGCGGTGGTTCGTCGGCAGATTCCCCTACGCTTACCCCATTCGCTTAGGTGGAATCAGGTGCTGATCGAGCCGCTCGCGCCCTGCGCAAACAATACGGCCGATCGCTGTGTGTTGGGTACGCGCTCCGATTGGCGGGCCAATGACAACTCCATTGTGCTGCGTGTGCAGTTTGGCGGGCACACCATCTTGCTGTCAGGTGACCTTGAGCAGCGAGGCGAGCACAACCTGCTGCTTCAGCGCGGGCCTGAGCAGAATGATCAGATGCCGAATGATACCAATCGGCTGGTCGCGGATATCTTGAAAGCGCCGCATCACTGCAGCCGAACAAGTAGCACCGAAGCGCTGCTGGCAGCTGTGCATCCGCAGTGGGTAGTGTGCTCGCTGGGATATCAGAATCGCTACCACTTTCCCCATGCTGAGGTTACTGCCCGTTATCACAAGCTGGGGGCCGAGATCCTAAGGACAGACGACACCGGAGCCGCAGTGTTTCATCTGACGGCTAAAGGCGAAGTAAAGGTAGCGGTTGGTTACCAAGAGCAGCGTTCCCGGTAAGCACCAGCGCTAAGACGACTAGCAGCCAAGCTTTGGTGGCTAAGCAACAACCCTCCTGCATCCGACACTTCATCTGTTTGTTTGGCGAATTAGCGGGCGCAAGATCGGCGTACTGGTGGGTGTTGTCAGTCGCCGTGTAAAATTTATTAGCGCAGGAAGAAAATTTCCGCTTGCGTTCATGTTGTCGCCAAGTTACAAGTGCCATCCGCCTCCCTTGGAGGAGTGGCCGAGTGGA
>ERZ795056.4278-NODE-4278-length-14852-cov-7.947151_pt1 | contig 14852 bp, 17 predicted proteins | sample MGYA00375140_ERZ795056 | MGnify/ENA primary metagenome ERZ795056 (study PRJEB30185, sample SAMN05720227) | activated sludge metagenome | isolation source: Anaerobic digester | place: USA | collected 2015-03-09 ...
AACAATCATAAAATATATTTCTGATGCCTTTGAAAAGTAAGTTTTGGTTGCAATTTTCTTTAATAAATTTACTGATAGTTGCTTTGTTAGGCCTTTTAATGCGCTACAAAATTGGTTTCGAGTTTCCTTTCTTAGATCAAAAACACCTGCAACATTCGCATTCACATTTTGCTTTTACCGGTTGGATTAGTCATACTTTAATGGTTTTGATGATTTTGTTTTTAGAAAATAAAACAACGCGAACTGCCAATACAACTTCTAATAAATACAAGAAAATACTAACCGCCAATTTGGTCTGCGCATACGGTATGTTGGTGTTCTTTATCATACAGGGTTACGGGTTATTTTCAATAATTTTTGCTACAGCCTCAATATTTGTAGCTTGTGTCTTCGCCTATTTTTATTTCCAGGATTTGAAACGAATTGCGAAGGATGACTTATCTGTAAATTGGTTTAAAGCCGCTTTGTTTTTTAATGTTTTTTCTTCGTTGGGCACTTTTGCTTTGGCTTATATGATGGTAACTAAAAACATCCATCAAAACGAATATTTAGCGTCTATTTATTACTACTTGCATTTTCAATATAATGGCTGGTTTTTCTTTGCTTGCATGGGATTGTTGTTTTCAATGCTGAATCTCAAATCGAGTGAGAACCTATTTTATGGGCAGGTTTTTAAGTTGTTTTTTATGGCTTGTATTCCCGCGTATTTCCTATCGACGCTTTGGTGGGACTTGCCTGTTTTTATATATGTTTTGAGTGTCATTGCCGCTTTTATTCAAGTGTATGCTTGGTTTAGGTTCTTACTAATCATCGTTAAAACCAAGTGGGAGTTCCTGGGAAATTTACCGTACTTTTTAAAATATATTTTACTTTTTGTTGGATTTGCCTTGAGCGTTAAATTCTTACTTCAACTAGGCTCTACGGTTCCGGCTTTAAGTCAGTTGGCTTTCGGATTCAGGCCTATTGTCATTGCTTACTTGCACTTGGTTTTATTGGCTGTTATTTCTTTGTTTTTGCTGTTTTATATTTATGCGAATCGCTTGATTCATTACAATAAACAAATAAAAACGGGTATCATCATTTTCTCGGTTGGTGTTTTATTGAATGAAGTTATTTTAGCCGTTCAAGGCATCGCATCGTTTAGTTACACCGTGATTCCGTTGGTAAATGAAATGCTTTTTGGCGCAGCCTTTGTTTTGGTTTCAGGAATTGGAATCATGGCTATTTATGCTATTAAAAAAGTTAAAAAACAGCCACTTTTATGATTGCACTCATAAAAGGTCTGTTTCATAATCAGGTACTTTGTAGGTATAATTTGAAAGTATATAAAAGTATTTATTATGAAAAAATCAATTCAAACATTGTTATTGGCAAGCTTATTCATTGCCATGAGTTGCAAGCAAACCGATCAAGCCGCAACCGAATCGACCGCTGAAACTACAGCCGCAACCACTGGCGGACAAGAAAATGTTGTCGACGAAAGTTCTGCTCCCAACATTGTGCAAACCGCCGTAGGAAGTAAAGACCACACCACATTGGTAACCGCTGTAAAAGCTGCGGGATTGGTAACCTCATTAAGCAATGCTGGCCCATTTACTGTTTTCGCGCCCACCAACGCCGCCTTCGATAAACTGCCTGCCGGAACCGTTGAAGGTTTATTAAAACCAGAGAAAAAAGGTGATTTGGAAAATATTTTAGGCTATCACACTTATGTTGGTACGCTCAAAACAGAATATATGCAAGACGGACAAGAGTTTGATATGGTTTTTGGCGGTAAAGTAAAAATCACAAAAAAAGGCGACAAAACCTTTGTCAATGGTTCTGAAATAGTAGCATCTATCCCAACAGGAAACGGGATAATTCATGTTATCGGCGATGTGCTGCTACCTAAATAAAGTTACTTATTAATTCAAAAATTGTTTTTCTTTATCTAAGGTTGGAAAGCGTGAATTGTCGTAATTCGCGCTTTTTTTTAGTATTTCAAGAAAGTTGTTCCTTTTTTTATTCCTACGGTCAATTCTTCAAGATTTGTGTTTTCTAACATAAAAATTAAATCTTTTTTTACAAACTTAAATTTTTCATGAACTGGACATGGATGGTCTTCTGAACAATTACTCAAACCTAATCCACACTTTAAAAAAACAGAATTTCCATCAATGGCAATTACAATATCTGAAAGCTTTAAATTTTTCAAATCATTTTTCAAAATCATAAAACCTCCGCCTACTCCTTTAGTAGATTTAAGAATATTATTTTTGACAAGTACCTGTAAAATCTTTGCCGTAAAAGCAATAGGAGAATCAATTTCTTTTGCAATTTCTTTTATCCCAATATTAGCATTACTTTGAGATTGAGTAGCTATAAAAATAGTGGCCCTGATTGCATATTCACAACTTTTAGAAAACATAGTTTTTATTACAAAAAAATGAAAACATATTTCAATAAAAGATAATTTTATCTTTTATTTAACAATCATGACTTTTATCATATTTTATGACAATATACATTCAGAATTTTGGTCAACATTAATAAAGGACAGTTTTGTCCTTTATTGTAAAAATAATTAACTAAAAACTAAAATTTATGCTATCAAAATCACAAGCAAGGGCATTTTTTCTGGGTGGAACTTTAGTCACATTTTTGGTCTTTATTGGACTGACAATTTACTCGTTTATGCCAAAAAATGACCAAACCAACCACGGCAAAATTGATGCTCAAGTTGTAAAAGGCAAAGAGATTTGGGAATCCAACAATTGTATGGGTTGTCATACTATTCTTGGCGAAGGTGCTTATTATGCCCCTGAATTAACAAAAGTAATAGACCGCAGAGGTGAAGCTTATGTAAAAGCGGTCTTAATGAGTAAAGAACCTTGGCAACCAAGAGGAAGAAAAATGGTTGCTTATGCCATGACTGAAGATGATGCCGAAGCAGTAGTAGCTTATTTCAAATGGATTGGGAAAATCGATTTAAATGGTTTTGACCGTGTGGTTTCTCCATTAGCTAAAGAAAATAATCAAAATTAGAAATTATGAAATATAAATCACAAAAAATAGCCTATTGGTTTTTTGCATTGTGCATGCTCCTATTCTCTTTGCAAATTATTTACGGTTTTATCATGGGCTTTGACCGTATTGGTTTGCAAGGTCTTCACGACATCATTCCATTTAATACTGCAAGAGCAGTTCATACCAACTTATTAGTAGTTTGGTTGTTAACAGGATTTATGGGCGCAGCTTATTATATAATTCCTGAAGAAGCACAACGGGAGCTAATCAGTATAAAATGGGCTTATATTCAGCTTGCTTCATTAGCTTTAGTGGGTGTTGTTGCCATTATTGGTTTCCATTTTAATCACTGGGAAGGAAGAAAATTTCTTGAAATCCCAAGGGAATTAGATTTTCTTGTAGTTGTAAATGTATTACTGTTTTTAGGATTAATTCTAGGAACATTATTTAAAGGAAAACGTAAAACAACAACAGCATTAGTACTATCGATGGGATTGCTGTTTGCAGCGTTACTATACTTACCAGGAATGATTTGGTTTGACAGTCAAGTAACGGATTCTTTCTTCCGCTGGTGGGTAGTTCACCTATGGGTTGAAGGTGTTTGGGAATTAATAATGGGTGGTATTTTATCTTATTTATTAATTAAACTCACTGGTGTTGATAGAGAAGTTATTGAAAAATGGTTGTATGTAATTATTGGATTAACATTCCTTTCCGGAGTTTTAGGAACGGGTCACCACTACTATTACATTGGAGTGAATAAAATTTGGCTAATTGTTGGTGGAATTTTCTCAGCACTTGAACCTTTAGCTTTCCTTGCCATGGCATTATTTGCAGTAAACATGTATAGAAAAGGAGAAAAAAGTCATCCAAATAAAATTGCTTTATTCTGGACAATCGGTTCTGCTATAGTATCTTTTATTGGTGCTGGTTTATTAGGATTTGCACATACTTTACCACAAACAAATCTTTATACACACGGAACATTAGTTACTGCAATGCACGGACACTATGCTTTTTGGGGTGCTTATGCTATGATTGTTTTAGCAATTATTAGTTATGCTTTACCAAACTTAACAGGTAGAAAACGCTACAATAGCGTACAAGGAAATGCAGCATTTTGGCTGTCAAATATCGGAATCCTTGGAATGACTGTTGCATTTGGTGTTGCTGGTGTTGCTCAAGTATATATGGAACGTAAACTGAAAATGGAATTTATGGAGGTTCAAAAAGAAACTGAAATTCACTTTGTCGTATTACTAATCTGTGCTACCATGTTTACCGTAGGAATTGGGCTTTTTATATATGATTTTATAAAATATGGAAGACCTACAGATGAAGCCTTAGAAACTGAAAATTAAATTAAAAATTAAATTAAAATGAAAAAAACAATCGTAACATTATCAGTAGTAGTCTTTTTAGGATTAGGACTAATGAGTCTTACAACTACAAAAACAGCGTACAAAAAAGTTGAAAAAAGTACCGTTTTACAAGATGCAAATGCAGGAAAAGCAGTTTATACAAAAGTTTGTGCCGCTTGTCATCAACCAACTGGTACTGGTTTGCCAGGTGCATTTCCACCATTAGCAAAATCAGATTATCTAAATGCAGACGTAAACAGAGCAATTAAAACTGTTATCAAAGGATTAACAGGAAAAGTAACTGTAAACGGCAAAGTATTTAATAGTGCCATGCCTGCACAAGCCACTCTTTCTGACAAAGAAATTGCCGATGTTTTAACTTATGTGTATGCATCTTGGGGCAATTCTAAGAAAAAAGTAACCCCTGCAATGGTAAAAGCACAACGAAAATAAATTGAAATCATGAAAAAAATATTTTTAACCATTTTTGCTCTTGCCGCATTAGCAAGTTGCAAACAAAATGATGAATACAAAAAAGTAGATGCATCACAAATAAAAGTTGAAGGAAGTATGAATGCCGAATTAACAGCTCCGCCATTTGTGCCAAAACCAGTTGGAGATAGACCGGCCAAAAAACTAATTGTCAATATGGAAATTATTGAGAAAGAAGGAGAAATGGCTGATGGTGTTAAGTATGTCTATTGGACATTTGGAGGAACAGTTCCTGGAAGTTTTATTAGAACTCGAATAGGTGATGAAGTTGAATTTCATTTAAAAAACCACCCCGATAATAAACTACCTCACAACATTGATTTACATGCTGTAACTGGTCCTGGTGGTGGTGCAAAATCCTCATTTGTTGCTCCTGGTCATGAAGTAACCTTTTCTTTTAAGGTATTGAATCAAGGATTGTATGTTTACCATTGTGCAACTGCACCTGTAGGTATGCACATTGCTAATGGAATGTATGGACTTATCTTGGTTGAACCCGAAGGAGGTTTGCCTCCTGTTGATAAAGAATACTATGTTATGCAAGGTGATTTTTACACTAAAGGTGCTAACGGAGAAAAAGGATTGCAACCTTTTGACATGGTAAAAGCCGTTAAAGAAGAACCTGATTATGTAGTATTTAATGGAAAAACAGGTTCGTTAACTGGTGATAATGCACTTACAGCTAAAGTTGGTGAAACTATTCGTCTATTTGTCGGAAATGGTGGTCCTAACTTAGTTTCTTCATTCCATGTTATTGGAGAAATTTTTGACAATGTTCATGTAGAAGGTGGTTCACTCGTAAATCATGATGTACAAACAACGCTTGTTCCTGCTGGCGGTGCTGCAATTGTTGACTTTAAAGTTGATGTTCCTGGAACACTTGTCATTGTTGATCACTCTATATTTAGAACATTCAATAAAGGAAGTCTCGGATTGCTAAATGTTATTGGTGACGAAAATAAAACAATTTATTCTGGAACTCAATCAGATGAAGTTTACCATCCAGAAGGAGGAACAATTCAAACCATGCCAAACGAGGTAAGTGCAAAAGCTCCTAAAGCAGTAACACTTGTTGAACGAATTGCAGATGGAAAATCAATTTATGCCAAAACATGTTTTGCATGTCATCAAGCAACTGGTGAAGGTTTGCCAAATGCATTTCCTCCTTTAGCTAAGTCAGATTATTTAAATGCTGATGTGAATAGAGCTATCGAGATTGTACTTAAAGGAAAAACTGGCGAAGTTGTTGTCAATGGCAAAAAATTCAATAGTGTTATGACAGCGCAAACACTTTCTGATGAAGAGGTTGCAAATGTATTAACTTATGTTTACAGCACTTGGGGCAATTCTAAAAAAGAGGTTACTCCTGCTATGGTTAAAGCAGTTAGAAGTAAAAAGTAAATTGTTAATTCCATGAAAAGTTTATATTTTCTGTTTGTCGTAATTGTGTTTATTTCTTGCTCAAAAGATAAAGAAACGAGCACTTTAGAAAGTATAACGATTCCATCAGTTTCTACTCCAAATGACAAATCGTTTGGAGTAGAAACACCGATGGTTTATGTAAATGGCGGAAAATACATTCCTCTTTACGGAGGAAAAAATAATGAAGTAGAGGTAAATAATCTACTTATTGATGTCTATCCTGTTTCAAGCGAAAACTTTTTAGCCTTTGTAAAGCAAAATAAAAGATGGAGAAAATCGCAAATAAAAAAACTTTTTGCAGATGGTAATTATCTAAATAATTGGAAGAACGACACCATTTTGCCCTCTGACGTAAAACCAAATAGTCCTATTACAAACGTTTCATGGTATGCAGCAAATGCTTATTGTGAATGTCAAGGCAAAAGATTAGCAACTGTTGATGAATGGGAATTTGTTGCTATGGCAAATGAAAATGTTGCTGATGCAAGAAAAATAGAAGAATACAATCAATACATTTTAGATTGGTATGAAAAACCAAAAACGTTTAACAACGAAATTGGAAAAACCTTTAAAAACTATTATGGTGTTTATGATTTACATGGTTTAGTTTGGGAATGGACTTCTGATTTTAATTCTATTTTATTAACCGGTGAATCTCGAAGTGATGTAACTACAGACAAAAACTTATTCTGTGGTAGTGGTTCACTAAATGCTTCCGATTTAATGAATTATGCTGCATTCATTAGATACGCTTTTCGAGGAAGTATAAAAGCAAATTATGCAGTAAAAAATTTAGGTTTTAGATGTGTCAAAGACACTATAAATACAAAAAAACCATGAAAAAAATAATCCTCTTTTTTATAGCAATAGCACTTTTTGGCTGTAAAAAAAACGCCGAAACAACTAATAAATCCATTTCAGACGAATCTATTTTTAACTTAACGAGCAAATGGAAAACTCAAGATAACAAAACCATAGAAATAAAAGATTTTAAAGGGAAAGTTACCGTAATGGTAATGATATACACCAGTTGCAAAGCAGCTTGCCCAAGATTAGTTGCCGATATGCGCGATATTGAGTCTAAGATGCCAAAAGATAAACTCTCCAATTTGAATTTTGTTTTGGTAAGCATTGATCCCGAAGTTGACACTCCAGATAGATTAAAAACATTTGCTAAAGATAATTTTATGGATGCGCCACATTGGACATTTCTACAAGGCACAAAAACAACAGTTCAAGAATTTGCTAATGTGCTGGCTGTAAAATACAAACAAATTGCTCCTCTAGATTTCTCACATTCTAATATTATCAGCGTATTTAATAAAGAAGGCGAATTATTGCATCAACAAGAAGGTTTGGGTGTAAACAACAAAGAAACGGTAGATAAAATCATTGAAACCGTAAACAAATAAAACGATGAAAAAATATATTTATCTATTGGTTATTGCTTTAATTTCTGCAAACATAGTAAATGCACAGCAGTTTGATATCAATGCCGATTTACGCGCAAGATTTGAAAACAGAAACGGTTACGGAACTTTAAAACCCTATACAGAAAAAGCAGCTTCGTTTATTTCTCAGAGAACTCGTTTACAATTTGATTACTCATTTAAAAACATCAAATTACGGGTTTCACCACAAAATGTAAAAACGTGGGGCGATGTAGCAACAACTTCAAAAACAGATGCTAATAATGCTTTTCACGAAGCCTACGGAGAAATTAATCTGAATGAGAAACTTTCGTTTAAATTAGGGCGACAAGAAATCAACTATGATGACGCAAGAATTTTTGGAAATGTAGATTGGACTATGCAAGCCAGAAGTCATGATGCATTTTTATTAAAATTTAATCCAAATTCCAAAAATCAAATTCATTTTGGATTAGCGTTAAATGCAAATAAAGAAACTAATTTTTATGAAAATTATGCCGTTTTACAATATAAATCATTGCAATATCTATGGTACCACACTGATTTTGAAAAATTAAATTTTAGCATTTTAGCATTAAATAACGGAATGCCGTATTTAGTTGGAACGGAAGAAAAAATAGATTATAGTCAAACTTTAGGTTCAAGATTGGTTTTCAAAAATGGATCACTTTCTATTGATGGCGCAGCTTATTTGCAAACAGGGAAAATAGCCGATAAGTCTGTAAGTGCAAACTATTTTTCAGCAAATATTAATTATAAAGCTTCCACAACTTTTAACACCAGTATTGGTTTTGAACGTCTCTCTGGAAAAGATCAAAATGATACGTCTACGGATATGAAATCGTTTAATCCATTGTATGGAACCAATCATAAATTCAATGGCTACATGGATTATTTCTATGTTGGAAATCATGCTAATTCTGTTGGATTAACAGATGTTTACGCAACATTAGGGTATGAAAAAAATAAATTTTCAGCAAAGGTAACACCTCATTATTTTGCTTCTGCAGCAGCAATTTATAAAGCAGGAGAAAAGCAAGATAATTATTTAGGAACAGAATTAGACTTTACTTTATCCTACAAAATGTATGACTATGTAACTATTGATGCAGGATTTTCACAAATGTTTGCCACTACCTCAATGGAAGTTTTAAAAGGCGGAAACAAAAATGCTGGCAATAACTGGGCTTTTCTTTCCATAAAAATTAATCCAAATTTATTTTCAAATAAAGTCGAAGCCAAACCATAATTATTCCTTAAAATGACACCAAATATTCCCTATTATTTTTCTATTGGTAAAGAAGAAGAAGTTTTTTCACATGCCTATTCCAATAAAATTCCGTTGCTACTAAAAGGGCCAACAGGAACAGGAAAATCACGTTTTATCGAATACATGGCGTATAAATTAGATAAAAAACTCATCACAATTGCTTGCCATGAAGAAACCTCTTCAACCGATTTAATAGGAAGATATATTATCAAAGGCGCGGAAACAGTTTGGGTTGATGGTCCAATGACAATGGCTGTAAAAGAAGGAGCAATTATATATTTAGATGAAATTGCAGAAGCACGACCAGATGTGATTGTTGCCATACACTCACTTACCGACCATCGTAGAGAGTTGTTTATTGACAAATTAGGAATTACTGTAAAAGCACATGAAGATTTCATGCTTGTTGCGTCTTTCAATCCTGGATATCAACGTGGTTTTAAAGAATTGAAGCCGTCAACAAAACAACGTTTTTCGGCGCTTTCGTTTGATTATCCAGAAGCAAAACAAGAAATCGAAATTCTCATCAATGAAACTAAAATAGATGCAGATAATGCTAAAAAGCTCGTAGCAATTGGTGCTAAAATTAGAAATCTAACCGAACTTGGATTAACCGAAACCGTTTCAACACGACTTTTAGTAAACGCTGCAACATTAATTAATAGCGGATTGCCAAAAAGACTTTCTACTCACATTGCAATCGTTGAACCTTTGACAGACGATTTACAAACCATTCAATCGTTAAAGGATTTGTGCGATTTGATGATATAATTTTTTTTCGCTTTAAAGCGATTTAAGTTTTAGCAAAACTAACGTCAAAAAAATAATTGAAGATGAAAAAAATAGTGATAGCAATGCTTTTTACAATATTTTTTGGTTGTCAAAATCAAACATTCTATGAAGAAGAGGTAAATAAAAATGACGATTTATTAGAATTTTTGCTCATAGGAAATAAAAGATTTTTGGATGAAAAACCAACTCATCCACATCAAGATATAAATGCTGTACTAAAAAATCAGAATAGTCAAAAACCCTTTGCTGTTATTGTAACGTGTTCGGATAGTAGAGTTTCCCCTGAAATAATTTTTGACCAAGGAATTGGAGATTTATTTGTAATTAGAAATGCTGGAAATCTTATTTCAGACATAGACATGGGAAGTATTGAATATGCAATTGAACATCTTGATACAAAATTAATTATTGTTTTAGGACATACTGAATGTGGCGCAATAAAAGCCTATTTAGGAGATAAAAAGGATGACTATAAAAAGCACCTTTCACACATAGATAATATCATAGAAACGATTGCAAACGAAAACGAACAAAAGAAAATTAAAAACACAAATGATTTAAATTCTTGTATAATAGCAAATATTATGCACTCAAAAAAAATCATAGAAGAGAACCCAATTATTAAAGCGCATAAGACAAAAATAATTTCAATGGAATATAATGTTCATAGTGGAAAAGTTGTACAATTATAAACTACAAATTACTTTGTCCTATTGCTGCTCATTAAAAAATTTTCATAAAATTCGAAATTAAGATTTACTGCTCATTGACTAAAAAATGGATATAGACGAACTACTTTTCGGAACCGTTTCTAAATATTTCAAAAAAAGAAACAAGAAAAAAATTCTTTTAGACAACAATGCTGTTTTCTTGAAGGATGTAAGACCGCGTTTAACCATTTTGGCAAGAGCCATTACAGGAAATCCTATCGAGATTTTTCCTGCAGAACGTGAAGGTGGTTATAAAAACAACAACTTTTTCCTTCCCATTTATTTTAACGAACTGTCAACGAAAGAGCAAAATTTAGGACTTTACTTTTTCAGAATTTTGTTTTTGAGTGTGCAATCCGACTTGAATATCAATTTGATTGCTGACGAAGTTTTTTCAGAAGAAAAAAAGCAACAGATTTTAGATTTATTATTTCAAAAATATCCGAATTCTAAAGAAATTTATGAAGAATTAAAAACATATTTTGAACTCAACGCAACTCCAAAAAATCCAGCAGATTACTCTTGGATTTATGGGAAATTGATGCAAAATGACAAGGAAGAAAATACCGAAACGATACTTGAAAATTTTTCTGATTTGGTCAAAAAATCAAATGCAGAACAAATTATAACCACCTTACAAGCAAAAGCCGTTGAAGAAATAATTACGGTTGAAGTTGACAAAAAACAACAAGAAGATTATGTGTTGCTGCATAGTTTTGAAAAAGTAGAAACCGCCGAAGAATTCAACGGAAATTGGCGTGATTTTGATGGTTCAGACGATTTAGAAAAACACGAAAATGCGATTGAAGATCTCAACATGAAGTTTACCGTTCGTGTTGATGACACAGCACATTCTGTTTATCAAGCAGATTTTACTGAGAATACTTCCATTTCAGAAAGTGCTGAAACAGACACCAATGGTTTTCATCTTACCTATAATGAATGGGATTTCTCAAAAAGAAGATACAAAGAGAATTATTGCAAAGTTTATCCAAAAACACAACTAAAAACTGACGTAAACTATTATAAAAATACGATCTCCAAAAACAGTTCAACATTAATTAATTTAAGAAAAATTTTAACCAATTTGAACAACAAAATACAACAACAAAAGCGTCAAAGCCAAGGCGAAGAATTTGATATTGATGCCATAACTGATTTGTATGTTGATGTACATTCAAAAAAAACACCATCCGATAAAATTTATCTTTCAAATCGAAAAAAAGAAAAGGATTTATCCATTCTGTTGCTTTTAGACATTAGCTTATCAAGTGATAGTTATGCTGCAGGAAATCGTGTAATTGATGTAGAAAAAGAAGTTTCTATTTTGTTTGGCGAAATATTAAACGAATTCAATATCGATTTTTCTATTGATAGTTTTTATTCCAAAACACGAAATTTTTCGACCTATTTAACCGTCAAAGATTTTGATGAAAATTGGTCAGCTGCGAAATATAAAATTGGCGCCATCGAGCCTTCGGGATATACAAGAATTGGAGCAGCATTGCGTCATGCTGGAGCAAGATTGGATGCTCGAAAAAACAAAAGCAAATGGATCATTCTCATTTCTGACGGAAAACCAAACGACTATGATAAATATGAAGGCAAATACGGAATTAATGACGTAAAACAAGCCTTGAGAGAACTGAATCAAAGAAATATTAACTCCTACGCATTGGCTATCGAAGCGCAAGCCAAATACTATTTACCCCAAATGTTTGGGCAAAATCATTATCAAATTCTAACAACTCCAAGCGAATTATTGCAATCGATGGTCAAATTGTATGAAAAAATAAAACAACAATAAAAATGGAAACAGAATTTAAAAACATAGCACTAATAAAAGGGCATCCGATACAAAATTACCTTGACGAAACCGCTTTAATTCATAAAATAGCTGATGAAATCATCCAAATTGATATTGAAAAGGAGTATCAAAAATTTTACAACGCATTAAATCAATTAGCAACAATTGAAAGACGATTTGAACGTAAAGAAAATCAACTTTTTCCATTTTTAGAGAAAAAAGGATGGATTGGACCTTCACAAAACATGTGGTCTTTTCATGATATCATTAGACAAATATTTAGAATTGTTAGGCAAAACATTGAAGACAAAAATTTAATTTCTGCAAAACACAATACAGAATTAGTGGTTCAAAACATAAATAGATTATTGGAAGTTGAAGAAACCGTTCTTTTTCCATATGCTTTAGAAATGTTATCTAATGATGATTGGAAAGTAATGCGAGACGGGGAAGATGAAATAGGCTGGATGCTAACTGATGCTCCACCAAAATATCCAAATGAACCTGAATATATTCATCCATCACAAGATATCGAGAGAAGGACTGACGTGGTTTTTGATGAAAAAGCAGTACATTATGACGAAGGCTATATGACCGTAGAACAAGTCAATTTGCTATTCAAAACTTTACCTGTAGATTTAACTTATGTAGATGAAAATGATAAGGTGATTTTCTATAATAGAGGCGATGAAAGAGTTTTTCCAAGAAGCGCAGGAATAATTGGAAGAGAAGTTCGTTTTTGCCATCCTCCAAAAAGCGTAGATACTGTATTAAAAATTTTAGAAGCATTCAGGAAAGGAGAACAAAACGAGGCTTCCTTTTGGATAAACTTTAAAGAAAGGTTAATATACATCCGCTATTTTGCAGTACGTAATTCAGAAAAAGAATATAAAGGTGTGATTGAAATGTCTCAAGACATCACCGATATTAAACAAATTGATGGTGAAAGAAGATTATTAGAATGGAAATAAAACGCTAAATGAAAACCCTAAATATAAATTATAAAAATTTTTATTATCCTCCTGGAGGAATCCTAATGTGGATTATTATTTTTTTGGAACTGATTACCTTTGGGATGGCGCTTGTCGCATTAGCTATTAGTTCTAAAGACAATCCTCAACTTTTCCACGAATCACGGTTACAATTAAGCACTACAATCGGAACTATTAATACTGTTTTTTTGCTGACCAGCGGTTTATTTGTAGCTAATGCAGTTCATAATTTTAAAGAAAAGAATTTCAATAAATCATCTTTTCAACTCAACCTTTCGATGCTTTGTGGATTGTTATTTATCGCATTAAAAAGCGTCGAGTATTATACCAAAATCAAGTCTGGTTTTTTGTTAGACACCAATACTTTCTTTACGTTCTATTGGCTTTTGACCGGGTTTCATGTTATTCATGTTATTGTTGGGTTAGTAATATTATTTATTCTAAATCGAAACATTACTAATGCTACTATTGAAGATGTTGAAGCTTCGGCTGCTTTTTGGCACATGTGCGATTTGATTTGGTTGCTTTTATTTCCTGTTTTATATCTAATTTTTTAATCATGAAAAAGGAATTAATCATCACATTCGGGCTATTATTATTACTCACATTGACAACTTTTGTTGTATTAAATTTTGCTGCAAATAATTTTATTAAAAGAACTTCAATTATAATTCTTTTTTCAGCTAAATTTCTATTAGTTGTTTTTCAGTTTATGGAGTTGAAAAAGGCACATGTTTTTTGGAAAACAGCTGTAGTTCTAATTTTGGCATTAGTAAATCTAATTATAATTTTTTCTTTAAACGAATAACCATGATTACAATCATAGATTTATCCTTGTAAAAAAGTTCTATTTGTAAAATAAAAAACAATATGGAAAATCATATCTATACCGTGAATTTAAAATGGGAAAATGACAGAAAAGGAATTATGTCATCTCCTGAATTGTCCTCCACAATTGAAGTTGCAACACCGCCTGAATTTGACAAAGGAATTCCAAACATTTGGTCACCAGAACATTTGTTAACCGCATCAGTTGTAAGTTGCTTTATGACAACTTTTTTGGCAGTTGCAGAATATTCAAAATTAGAATTCATTTCCTTTGAATGCCATGCAGAGGGAATTTTAGAAAAAATTGAAGGTAAATATTTAATGACCAAGATTATACTGAAACCTATTTTAACTATTCCTGAAATTGACAAATTTGAAAAAGCGCAACGTGTTTTAGAAAAATCGGAAAATGCTTGTTTAATTTCAAATTCTATAAAAAGCGTAGTTCAATTGCGTGCAACAATTAATATTGAAAATTAATGCTTCCGTTGATTGCTTCAAAAAAATATCTGATTTTAATACTTCTATTACTTAGTCTCTTTTCAGTTTACAATTATACTATTTACACTTCAAAATCGGATTACGGCAACATTCATTTGTCTAAAAAAGCCATTCAAGGAGAAAATCTTTGGTTGAAAAACAATTGCAATTCGTGCCACCAACTCTACGGTCTAGGCGGTTATCTTGGGCCCGATTTGACGAATGTCTATGCCAATCGAAACGAAGATTATTTAAAAGCCAT
>ERZ795056.4280-NODE-4280-length-14848-cov-13.095248_pt1 | contig 14848 bp, 8 predicted proteins | sample MGYA00375140_ERZ795056 | MGnify/ENA primary metagenome ERZ795056 (study PRJEB30185, sample SAMN05720227) | activated sludge metagenome | isolation source: Anaerobic digester | place: USA | collected 2015-03-09 ...
GGCGGCGGCAACCGCGGCGGCGGCGGCGGCGGCAATCGCTACTAAGGTAAACAGTGTAAAGTCAGGCGTGCGCTGCACGTCTTGGATTATACTTACCAGAACGACCGGATTGGGAAACGTCGGGTTTTCCCCTTCTTCGATCTTTCCGGCGTTTCCGAAAACAGACCATTTTTCCAGCGCAACAGAGAAGCCGATTCTCTGTTGCGCTCCTTTACCGTATCGCCATTGGGCTGGATGCTGTGTTGAATTTCGCGTCGGAAAATGTCCTTTTGACCGTCGCCATCGTAATCGAACACCCAACTCCCGATCAGCACCTGCCCGCCATCACCTCCAAACCATTCTGCAAGCGTTGCCCTGCCTACAAAGGTTTTCCGACGCTTATCATACATAAAAAGGGAGTGGTGCTGAAACCAGTATTGCCGGATCTCTACCCAATACGCCTCCGTACTGTCATTCAACGAAAAATGTTGCCGGCCCAGCACCAGCGCTGCGGAAGAGTCGGCAACGTAATCGATTTCCTGCAAAAAAACTGCCGGTATTGTACCAAAGAATAACCGGTTCGGAATCGTATCGCCCGGCAAAAGGCTGTCTGTTTCCAGATCCACTTCGATGTGCAGGGTATCCGTGCCTGCGGGTGCCGGTTCAAAATAACCCAACAGTTCTTGTACGTGGCCGGACAAGGGCTGCTGACCAGCCAGCGGACAGCTGGCCAAAAGGCAAAAAATGGTCAATCGATGCATGTTCTTCATATGATTCTCCAGGGGAGATGTGTTCGTTATTTCCCTAATTTCGTCAGCTCAATCCGGCCTTCTTCATTTCCTTTTTTGTCGTAGGAAACAGACTTCACCATACCCGCATCCGGCGTATACCAGTACAAAGTGTGAATATTGTGGGTGCCCATGAATTTGTACTCCATATCGTAACTGATTTTCAGGCATTTGAAGGTGCCGGCCGCCGTAGTGATGCTTTCCTCTCCTTCTACCTTGCGGTTTTTGATAAAATACCTGGTATTCAACACCTGAAGCGAACCGAGGCGCATGATAATGCCCATTTCAGCATCGGGCAGGGCTTGTCCACCTTTCATACCGGGTGGGAAAACGAGGTCGGAGCCGCTGACTTCAATTTGCATGTCGGGCGATTGCGCTGCATTTTGCTGAGATGGCGTAATGCTCCGCATATCCATAAAAACAGTGCCTGAATAACACTTGATCGGGAAGGTGTTCGTGTAAAGTTGCTTGCCTTTCTCATTTACGCTCGTTACATCGAACGTTGCCACCAGGGTATCCTTTCTGTTTTCAATTTGGGTAAGTTTCTGCGTATTCACGGATTCCACTTTGCCCTTTTTATTGTAATGGGTGTATTCCAGTTGAGTGCCCGTTTTAAAAAATCCGTACATTTTGCTGCATTCCTGGGCGGGGGCAATAAAGGGGATGGCCAGCAGGCACAGGTAAAGAATTGTTTTTTTCATGGTATTTCTGATTGTAAGAGCATGTTGAGGGTGAACGATTGTCAGGTATTAACGCGCCGGATTCAAATGCAGTTTTTGATGTACGCAAAATCATCCGGCCGTTTAACGTAAATCACTGCAAAACAGATAAAACCTCCCTGAATTTTGTTCCAATAAAATGAAAACAAACCATGAAAAAAAGAACCGTATTGAGTGCCGTTCTGGCACTCCTGTTTGCACTTCCTGCCTGGGCATTGCGCCTGGAATCCGGTGAAAACGTAACGATTTCCCAACCTGTTTTTGAAGACATTTACGTATTCAGTGGCACGATCCAGATCGATGCTCCCGTTCACGGCGATATCTGGTGTGCGGGAGGTACCATTTATATCAACGACTCCATCATCGGCGATCTGGTAATAGCCGGCGGCAACGTATTCGTACGTGGTAACGTGCTCGATGACATCCGTTGCGCAGGCGGCAGCCTGACTATTTCCGGCCATACAGGCGGCGACCTGCTGGTGGCAGGAGGTTCCGTCACTGTCGCATCCGGTGTAGTCATTGAAGGTAGCGTAGCGGCAACCGGCGGCTTTGTTACGTTCGACGGCACTACGCGGGGAACGCTGCAATCTGCTGCCGGCACGCTGGTGCTCAACGGCACAGTAGGAAAAGATCTTGAGTTCAATGGCGATCAGTTACAACTCAATGGGATGGTTAGCGGAAATTCCGTCCTCGCCGCCCGGCAAATAACCCTTGGGCCACGCGTCACCTTGAACGGACCGGTTCGTTACTGGTCTGAAGCCGGAGAAATTTCTTTTGGTAACGCCCTGCAAAACGGCGCGACGGCAAGTTTTGATCCCGCTCTTCGCCAGCAATTCGAGCGACCCGACTTCAAATTTCTCGGCTTTGCCTCGTTTATGGCGGTCCTGTGGTATTTAATCGCTTCATTTACGATGCTTTGGCTGGGCCAGTGGCTTTTCGGAAAATACTTCGCCTCGGCTGCCATGACGGCCGGGCAGGATCCGATGCGGTCTATGGGATACGGATTCCTGTATTTTGCAGCCGTACCGGTGGCCATCGTTTTATTATTTGTCACGGTAATCGGTATCCCGATCGGCTTGATCGCACTGATGTTTTATATCCTGCTCATCGCACTGGCCAATATCATCACTGCACTGACCGGCGCCCACTGGATCAGTCAGAGGAAAGATTACGCCTGGAATACGATGCGTATGGCTCTTGTTGCATTGGGATTGCTCGTGGTATTGAAAATACTGGGTAGCGTGCCTTTCCTGGGATGGTTCATCAAAGCGGCAACCGTTTTCACTGCTTTCGGTGCTATTATTTACAGTGCCCGGCAAGCCCGCGCCAATCAGACAGTTTGAACCTAAGGCGAACATGTCTGATCAAAACACGTTCTGTCAGTATGCTACTTCTTTTCACCGGATTACCAGGTTCGGGTAAAACCACCCTGGCCAGGGCTTATGCCGCCAGTTGTAATGCCGTACATTTCAACAGCGATACACTGCGTCAGGAAATGGGTTTAAAAGGAAAGTATGGCCCGCAAGACAAGGAAAAAGTGTACGACGCATTGCTGCACAGAACGAAAGACTCTTTACAATCCGGCAAAACGGTGGTAGTCGACAGTACTTTTTACAAAGAGTCGATTCGCGCACCGTTTCGCCGGATTGCTTTGGCACTGAACGTCCCCATCTACTGGATTGAAGTGGTAGCGCAGGAAGAAGTTATCCGGGAGCGCCTGCAACATCCGAGGCCCGATAGTGAAGCGGATTTCAGCATTTACCAAAAAATAAGAGACGCTTACGAACCGCTTTCCGAGCCGCATCTGACTTTGCATTCGGATGAAGGAACGCCGGAGCAACTGACGGCACTGATCGGGGCATATTTAGAGCCTTTCCGAAACGGGATGAGTTTTCAGCAAATACAATCGCTTGCCTCCGGCGGTCAGTTCCCGGGAGCCTCCCAACCAGTGGAATGTGTGGAAACGCATATTTCCTGGCTGATTCTTACGCCTGATTATGCTTTCAAAATCAAAAAGCCGATCCGCCTCGCATTTCTGGATTTCAGTACGCCGGAAAAACGGGCGTTTTGCTGCGCGGAAGAAGTAAGGCTAAACGCTCGCCTGGCACCCGAAATGTATCTCGACGTTTTACCTGTTTGCAAGCAACCCGACGACACGCTCAAAATCGGAACAGCAACAGTGTACGAATACGTGATTGATTACGCGGTTCGTATGAAAAGAATGGACAACAGCCGGCAGATGGACTTGCTGCTTCAACAAAATGCCGTTACGGAAAAAGATATGGCCGACATGGCGCAATTGCTTGCGCCATTCCATCGCTCCGTCGTATTGCTGCCCGAACAGGCGCCTTATCGCCCCGATGATAACCGGGCCGATTTTGAAGACTTGTTCCTTTTGAAAAAAGAAATTCTCAGGCTATTTGGCCCGCAGGCCGGACCAACACTCGACCGCTGGAAAAACCTGGTGGAAAACTTTCTGGAACGCTGCGAACCCCGGCTTCACGAACGGGTAAAAACCGGTTTCCGTGTCGACGGGCACGGCGACCTGCACGGGCGGAATATTTTCCTGTTGCCGCAAGGCCCCCTGGTGTTCGACTGCATCGAATTCAACCCGCATTTACGGCAGATCGACGTGCTCAGCGAGCTGGCATTTTTATGCATGGACCTCGATGCCGGCGGACACCACGAACTGTCGGAAGCGTTTATGCGCTATTACCTGGCACTATGGCCCTGCATCGAAAATGCAGAAGACGAACACATTTTTGTTTATTTCAAAGCCTACCGCGCAAATGTGCGGCTCAAGGTAGCCCTGCTGGGATTGGAGCAGCATTCGGATACAACGGGGGAAAAAGATGCAAAAACGTACTGGGCGCTTTTGGAAAAGTATCTGGAAAAAGTGGAGCAGTTTATTGCACCGGCGCGCTGACCGCCCCAAAATTTCATTTTTCCAATTTTAAGTCAGCATCGAATACGTACCGCTTCCCCTTGGTTTTATCAGTCAGCGCAATTTCTTTTTCTCCGTATTTCAGCAGGCAAGGCTCCCCCAATTTCGACACCAATTCGAGGCGTTTCAATTTCCCGTTTAACCAGTCGATACTAACCTCATAGCCGCCCCGCGCACAAATGCCGTGTATGAAACCGGTTTTCCATGCGGCGGGCAGGGCAGGCAAAATTTCTATGTTTCCAGCATGGCTTTGCAACAGCATTTCGGTGATACCGGCTGTCGCGCCAAAGTTGCCGTCGATCTGAAAGGGCGGATGGTTGTCGAACAGGTTCGGCAGGGTGGATTTGCGCAGCAAAGCGAGCAGATTCTGGTAAGCTGATTCGCCGTCATGCAGGCGTGCAAAAAAGTTGATGATCCAGGCGCGGCTCCAGCCGGTGTGGCCGCCGCCGTATGCCAGCCGGTAGTCGATGGTTTTGCGGGCAGCAGCCATCAGTTCGGGATTTTGCGGCGTGATTTCATGGCCGGGGTATAACCCGAAGAGGTGTGAAATGTGCCGGTGCCCGGGCTCCGGTTCTTCAAACTCCTCCGTCCATTCCATGATGCGGCCGTCGCTGCCGATGCGAGTTGGGGCGAGGCGTTTTAAAACGGATTGCAGGCGCGCACGGAATTCGTCATCCGTTTGCAGTATGAGGGAAGCGGCAATGGTGCTTTCCAGCAAATTTCGAATGATCATATGGTCCATAGTGGGCCCCATCACCATCGTGGAAACCTCTCCATTAGGCGTTTTAAAGCGGTTTTCGGGCGAAATGGATGGCCCTGACACCAACAGTTTGGTTTTCGGGTTCGCTATGAGCCAGTCGGCGCAAAACAGCGCAGCCTCTTTCATGACGGGATATGCGCGTTTTTCCAAAAAAACACGATCACCTGAAAACAGGTAGTGGTCCCAGAAGTGTTGAACACTCCAGGCCATTCCCATGGGCCACATTGCCCAGAGTGTTTCTCCGTAGGTTTCGGTAAAATGCCAGGCATCCGTAGTGAAATGCGCCACCGTGCCCCGTTTGTTGTACATATCGCGGGCCGTTTTATGCCCGTCGGCCTGAAGGGAATCGATAAATTGTAAAAAAGGGAGGTGCATTTCCGGTAAATTACAAATTTCCGCAGGCCAGTAATTCATCTGGATGTTGATATTGATGTGGAAATCTGCATCCCAGGGCGGATTCAGTCCGTCGGCCCAGATGCCCTGCAGATTTGTCGGTAGTCCGCCCGGGCGCGAACTGCTGATGAGCAGGTAACGCCCGAACTGGTAATAAAGGGCGATCAGTTCAGGATCGTCGGAGCCGTTTTGCACAGCCTCCAGGCGCCGGTCGACGGGCGCGCTGCGGCTGGGTGAAGCGCCCAGATTCAGGTTGACTCTTTCAAATAACTGTTGATAATCAGCAATATGCGCAGCCTTTATGTCGGTATACGGGCGTTTGGAAACCTGCTCCATCCGATCGGCCGAAATGCTTTCCGGGTCGGTTTTCCAGTAATCTGTGGCTGCGGTCAGGAAAACCGTGATACGGTCGGCTTTTTCAATTTGTACAACGCTGTCGTTTATCGCCATCAGGCCGCCTTCCTGCACCACCCGAAGGCGGACAACGAGTTGTACGCCATGGCCGCGATCTACGTGTTCGCGCAGGATGATATCGCCGTTGTTCGTTTCCAGTCGTGCAAAACCACCGGGGCGGCTTAGCCGAAAAACCGCAGTAAGCGCTCCGGGCTGGTCGGCTTGCAGGCGCATGACCAGTGCCTGGCCGGGCGCGCTGGAAAAAATTTCCCGACTGAACTGCACGCCGCCCGATTTGTAGCGTATGCCCGCCACAGCCGAATCGATATCCAGAAATCTTTGATAATCCGTTATTTGCGCGGTGTGCTCTTTTCCAAAATCGATGTATAAATCCCCAAGGGTCTGGTAACGGCTACGTGTCGGCTTGTTCCCCATCATTCGCTCCTGGGCCAGTTTTTGGGCTTCTGCGTACCGGCCGGCAAACAGAAGTGTGCGCACGAGCGGCAATACCTCTTTGGCTGCCGGGTTAACAAAATCTTCCTCCCCGCCGGTCCACACCGACGATTCGTTGAGTTGCAGTCGCTCAGTTTCAATTCCTCCGAACACCATGGCGCCGAGCCGGCCGTTGCCGACAGGCAGGGCTTCGTTCCAGTCGGCAGCCGGTTTTTCGAACCACAAATTCCAGGGGGTAGCCGGCAGCGTTTGTGCCCGGGAAAAGAAAGGAACGGCCATCAGTAGAAAAAACAGGGAAATGCGCATCGCCAAAGTACCCGCTTGAATGGAACGGGAGGGAAAGATCGAAATTTTCGCCAGGTTTTCATGCATCCGGAAAGTTCATTTGCGGGTTCGGGAGGTTGTTATTGTGTCGAAACAACACATTCGTTTTTCGCCAGACTTGTTGATCTTTGCTGCCGAAAACAACCCGATTATGCAAAACTGGATTTTCCTGATCATGGCCCTGCTTGCCGGGGCCGCCCTGCCCACACAAGCCGCGGTGAACAACAAACTCGCCACCGTCATGCAGCAACCTTTGCTGGCTGCGCTAATCTCGTTTTCGGTAGGCACCGTCTCCTTGATTCTTTACTGCTTTTTCACCGGCGTGCCGTTTCGCGGTTTGTTGGCTGCCAAAAACGTATCTGCCGTTGCCTGGACGGGCGGGCTACTGGGCGCATATGTGGTAACGGCCGTTATCCTGCTGGTGCCGCGCATGGGCGTAGCACTCACTTTCAGCCTCATCATTTCCGGGCAAATGCTGATCACGCTCGTGCTCGACCATTACGGGCTCCTGGGAGTGCCTATGCGGGCAGTAAATCTGCCCCGCGTGCTCGGCGTCCTGTTCATCATTGCCGGCGTCGTGCTGATTCGCCGCTTTTAACATTGTCTGTTCCAACTCATCGGTTCAAATTTTCAATTTTCTGCCATGTCCTGTTTTTTACAAAAATGTTTTCCGGTAGCGCTGTTGCTTTTACTGGCGCATCTGTGTCTCGCCCAACGCGTCCTGAATGAGCCCATCGATATCAGCGGCGATTTCCGGGAATTATCGAACACGTATTTTGTGGCCGACAGCCTGGCAAATTTCGATCCTGCTACCGGAACCGGGCGTCTGGTGTGGCAACGTTCGCGGTACAACGTGCAGCACGCGTTCGACAACATGATGGTAGGTTTGCAACCAACAGCGCCCAACGAGTTTCCTTCGGGCGAATACGCGCCCAACCCTGCCCTGCCTTTTTCCGTTGAATTTGTGTCCCCGCGCACCATCCGCATCCGTGCGCAAACAGGCCCCGATTTTCACCCGCGCGAACCCTCCCTGATGCTGGTAAAAGAGCCCGCCCGCGACGGCTCCTGGCTGTACAGCAAAATACCGGGCGGACACCGGTACATCAGCAAATTCGGCAGCGTCATCATCCGGGAGCATCCCTGGAAACTGGAATTCCGCGATGCCGGCGGGCGCCTGCTTACGTCCACCCGCAACCCCGAAGACGTAGGCAAATCGTTTTACCCCACCCTGCCTTTTTCCTATGTACGCCGCTCCTCAGACTATTCGCGCAGCGTAGCGGCCGTGTTTTCTTTGTCGCCCGATGAAAAGATTTTCGGTTGCGGCGAGTCGTTTACCAAACTCAACAAATACGGCCAGAAAGTGGTGCTCTGGACCGACGATGCCAACGGCGTGGAAAACACGGAGATGTACAAACCCATCCCGTTTTTTATGAGCAGCCGGGGTTACGGCATGTTTATGCATACATCCACACCGATCACCTGCGATTTCGGGGCTACATTCGGCGCCAGCAATGCGCTGATGATCGGTGACGAAGCGCTGGATCTGTTCGTGTTTCTGGGCGACCCGAAAGATATTCTGGACGAATACACTAACCTCACCGGCAAACCCGCCATGCCGCCGCTGTGGTCGTTCGGACTGTGGATGAGCCGCATTTCCTATTTCTCCGAAGCCGACGGACGCCGCGTGGCCGAAACGCTGCGCAAAAACCGTATTCCTTCCGATGTCATCCATTTCGACACGGGCTGGTTTGAAACGGACTGGCGCTGCAACTACGAGTTTTCACCCTCCCGGTTTAAGGATCCGGCCGGTATGATCCGCGATCTGAAAACGCAGGGCTTCCGTACCTGCCTGTGGCAACTGCCGTATTTCGTGCCCAAAAACACGCTTTTTAACGAAATCATGGAAAAAGGCCTGGCTGTGCACGATCCGAAAGGCAACCTGCCTTACGAAGATGCCGTGCTCGACTTTTCCAATCCGAACACCGTGACCTGGTACCAGGGCAAAATTGCCGGTCTGCTGAAACTCGGCGTGGCAGTGATCAAAGTAGATTTTGGTGAAGCGGCTCCGCCGAACGGGCTCTACGCTTCAGGCCGCACCGGTTTTTACGAACACAACCTGTACCCGTTGCGCTACAATAAAACGGTGGCCGACATCACCAAACAAACCACCGGCGAAACGATCATCTGGGCCCGCAGCGCCTGGGCAGGTAGTCAGCGTTATCCGCTGCACTGGGGCGGCGACGCCGAAACGACCGACATGGGTATGCAGGCCGAACTGCGCGGCGGCCTCTCGCTCGGACTTTCCGGCTTCTCCTTCTGGAGCCACGACGTCGGCGGTTTCGTCAAACGTACACCTGCCGAACTCTACAAACGCTGGCTCGGTATGGGCGTGCTTACCTCACACACGCGCTGCCACGGACAACCGCCGAAAGAACCCTGGGAATACGGCGCCGGCTTTCAGGACACCTTCCGCATGGCTATCGAAATGCGGTACCGGCTCATGCCTTACATCTATGCGCAGTCCAAATACAGCACGGAAAAAGGGCTTCCGATGCTGCGCGCGCTGTTGGTGGAATACCCCGACGACCCGGGTTCCTGGCTGGTCGACAACGAATACCTGTTCGGGTCCGACATACTCGTAGCGCCCCTGTTTGAAGAAAACGAAACCGGCCGCGACGTGTACCTGCCTCCGGGCCAATGGATTGACTATCAAAGTAAAAAAGTGTACCCCGGCGGCTGGCACAAGATAGAAGCCGGCGGTGCCGTTTCGGTCATCATGCTGGTGCGCGACGGCGCCGTTATTCCGCACATTTCCCTGGCGCAATCGACCAACGATATGGACTGGTCGAAACTGGATCTGGTGGTTTTTTCGGCAAACGGATCGGAAGCGAAAGGCAAGGTTTGTTTGCCTTCCGACCAGCGGTTGTACGATCTTTCGGTGGTAAAAAAAGGAAAAGGCCTGGCATTGTCAAATGATCCGCTGGCCGGAAAGGTGAAGTGGACGCTGCGGTCGTATCGGTAAAATGCCGGTTTCCGACAAACTGGAATGATGAATAACATTAATTTTGACAGTCATTTTAAAGCCTGTCTGAAAACACCGTTCAATTCATTTCCATACCGATCCGCACGTTTCTGTACCTGTTCCTGTTCCGGCAGTTAAACGCACTGAAAGTTGTAACTTTCGGCAACATTCTGATAATCTTAATTTTTCATCGCCTCCCGTTGCGCATTCCGCATCTTTGCCACGCCAATCAGGGATGCGGGGATTCGAGAATAACATGCTCAAATCCCCGCATCCTCATCAAACAACCGATTCCACACAGTACTTACACAAATTATTTTCGCTTATGAAATCATTGATCCCGCTGATCATGCTCTTCGCGTTTATGTCGGCAGCAACTGCGCAAAACGCCAAAAAAAATCCGCCGGTGAAAGGCGCTTCCTACGAACCCTGGCAAACCCAGATCAGACGCCCCGACGGCGTTTCGGTTCCTCCTGCAAAGTCACCGTTGCAGCCCGCCGGCAGCGCTCGCCGGCAGCCGATGCCACCTATCCAGCGCAGCACCGGCACGCCGGCTTCCGTTAAAATCACCCGGGGCGAAAATGGCCTGCCCATCGCTTTCCAGGGTAAAACTTCCGCATCCGGCAGCGCTTCCGACACACAGGACATGGGTGCGCGTGCCCTGCAATATGTTGCCAGCCTGCAACCGGGTTCCATGAATGAGCCGTTGGCAGAATTTACGGTAACCAATGTCAAAACCGACGCGCAGGGCAATACGCACGTCCGGATGCAACAAGTGTTTCGCGGCGTACCCGTGTATGGCGGCGAAATGATCGCGCACACCCAAAACGGCGCTTTCGATATGCTCAACGGCCGCTACTACCCTACGCCCGCTTTGGAAAATGTGACGCCTGCGCTGGATGCTGCCCGCGCTGTCGAACAGGTGAAAATAACCATCGGAACAGACAAGGTAAAAAACACCTGGACTGCCGAGGAGTTACAAATCATTGGTGGACAACCTTTTACAAGTGAATTAGTCGTGTATCATGCAGGCCGCAAACTCAATGCGGAACGTCTGGCATGGCACATTGTGGCATACCCCAACCTCATGTCGCGCGAGGTGTATTTCGTAGATGCTGCGACGGGTGAGATCATACACCATTTCGACAATACCTGCAATGTGGCAGGGCATCGGCATGGGAAGTCCGAAGTGGAAAGTGCGAAGTGCGAAGTTGTCAGTGCGAAGTCGGAAGGCGTCAGTGCAGAGCCGGAAGACGGTGCGCTGGTGGATGGCCCGGTTACTGCCACCGGTACCGACCTGCTGGGCGTCAGCCGCAGTTTCGGCGCCTGGCAGTCGGGCAGCCAGATCGTGCTGGAAGACGCGAGCAAATTTATGTTCAACAACAGCGCCTCCTCCATGCCAAACGACCCGGTTGGCGCGCTTATCACGGTAGATGCGCTCAATACTTCCCCGGAAAATCAATCGGGATTCAACTACACCCTGATCACGTCCAACTCCACCACGTTCAATAATACAACGGCCGTCAGCGGCCACTGGAACAGCATCAAGAGTTACGATTATTTCAAAAATACCTTCAACCGCAACTCCATCGACGGCGCGGGCGGCAACATCATCGCCTTTGTCAACGTGTCTGAAGGCGACGGCTCTTCCATGGAAAATGCCTACTGGAACGGCGCCGCCATGTGGTACGGCAACGGCGGCAGCATTTTCAAAAAACTGGCACGCGGACTCGACGTGGGCGGTCATGAAATGACGCACGGCGTAGTGGAAAAAACCGCCAACCTGGAATACCAGGATGAAAGCGGCGCCTTGAATGAATCGTTCGCCGACGTGTTCGGCGTAATGATCGACCGCGACGACTGGAACATCGGAGAAGACGTGATGCAAAACGGCGCTACACCCAACAACGTACTGCGCAGTATGTCGGATCCACACAATGGCGGCACGTCGCTCAGCCAATGGTACTGGCAGCCTAACCATACCAATGAACAGTACGGCGGCAACGAAGACAATGGCGGCGTACACATCAACAGCGGCATTCCCAACCACGCTTTTTACCTTTTTGCCAATGCTTCCGGCGTAGGCAAGGACAAAGCCGAACAGGTGTACTACAAGGCGCTCGACGACTACCTGGTGAAATCGAGCCAGTTCATCGACGCGCGCATCGCCGTCATTCAGGCTGCTACCGATCTGTACGGCTCGACCGTAGCCAATGCGGCCGCTTCGGCATTTGCACAAGTGGGCATCGGCAATGCTCCGGGTGGCAACTACCTCGGCCAACTGACGCCGAATCCGGGAAGCGATTTAATCCTTTGCGTATCGAACGACGATCAAGACCTCGATATCGCACGGGGTAGCGACGGTTTCGTATTAGGCTCCATTTATACCAATGGCTTGAGAAGCCGGCCGAGTATTTCCGACGACGGTTCCCAAATTGCATTTGTCAATGCCGACGGCGATATCATCCTGGTCGATCTGGTGTATTCGCAAAATCAGATCATTCCGACGGTCAATCCGCCTTATTCCGCCGACCCTATCTGGCGCAATGTGGCTATTTCCAAAGACGGCACTTACCTGGCCGCCATCACGGAAGATGCAGACAACATCATTTACATCGCCGACCTGAGCAGTGTGCTGGGCGACACGTATGCGTACGAACTGTATAACCCGACGTATTCCGAAAATACCGTCACCGGCGAAGTGCAGTATGCCGACGTGCTCGAATTCGATTATTCCGGTGAAAACCTGATGTACGATGCATTCAACGACCTTTCCAACGGCACGACCGACCTGAGTTACTGGGACATCGGTTTCCTTCAATTCAAGGAAAACGGGAACTTCGTTACGGCGCCGGATATTCCGTTCATTTCCAAGTTATTTACCGGCATTCCGGAAAACACCAGCGTAGGCGACCCGACTTTCTCTAAAAACTCGCCTTACGTCCTTGCTTTCGACTTTTTCGCCAACGACGGATCGTTTTACGATATCTACGGCGTGAATTCTGAAACGGGCGACAACGACGTCATCGTAAGCGACAACGGCGACCTGGGCTGGCCCAGTTACACTACCCTCGACAATGGTTTGCTACACCAGAGTCCCGATATTTTCGGTGATTATGATCTGTATGTACAGGGCGTCGCCGCCAACAAAATTACCGGACAGGGGAATGCCAGTCTGCACGTTATCAGTCACCAGCAAGGTGTCTGGTTCGCGAATGGCGACCGTAGCCTGCAAGTCGGCACCGGTGAAGCGAACGCTTCGGCACTGCAACTTTCCGTCGCGCCGAATCCGACTTCCGACTTCGTGCGCGTTCAAATGAAAAGCGCCGTAAACGCCTCGGCTCAGATGACCGTCAGCAACCTGCTGGGCGAAACCCTGCAAGCACAGACTGTCCAGTTGAGCACCGGCGCCAATCAGTTCGAACTCAGCCTGAAAATGCTGCCCACAGGCACCTACCTCGTGCGAATCGCAACGGATAAAACCGGCGCGGTGGTGAAAGTGGTGAAACAGTAAGATTTTTGAATTTTTTGTAGTTTTTGAACAGGATTTACCTGATTTTAAAGGATTAAAAGGATTTTTACCGTTCAATTGGACAAATCCTTCCTTGAATTCCGGTAAATCCTGTTCTTTTTTTACCCAAACGATATGAGATACGCCCTCTTCCTCCTGCTTTGCCTGCCCTTTTTTGCACTCTCGCAAAACCCGTTGCAGTTCGTCGATCCGTTCATCGGCACCGGCGGACACGGGCACACCTATCCCGGCGCTACGGCCCCGTTCGGCATGGTGCAACTCAGCCCGGATACGCGCACCAGCATGATGGACTGGGACGGCTGCTCGGGATACCACTACTCCGATTCGCTGATGTACGGTTTTTCCCATACGCACCTGAGCGGCACGGGTGTGGCAGATTACTGCGATATTCTATTCATGCCGTTTACGGGTGGCGCCCGGCTGGAGCCGGAGGAATACGCCGCTTCGTTCAAAAAAAGCAGGGAAAAAGCGGAAGCGGGGTATTACTCGGTGTTTCTGGAACGCGACCGGATTTTATGCGAAATGACGGCGACGGAGCGCGTGGGCGTTCATAAATATTCCTTCCCGTTGAGCCAGGAAAAAGGCTCGCTGGTGGTCGACCTGCGCCACCGCGACGAGGTGTTGGAGTCGCAACTCACGGTAGTGAACGACCGTGAAATTGCCGGTTACCGCATTTCACGCTCCTGGGCCCAGGAACAGCGCGTTTATTTCGTGGCGCGTTTCAACAAGCCGTTTTCCAGCAGTATTGTGCTTGATATGGCCAAAAACCCGCGCGAAGCAGCCCCGACGGTCAACAGCAAAGCCATTGTCGGCTTGCTGACTTTTTACAACGAACAAACACCGCTGGTAGTCACGGTCGGCATTTCCGGTACCGGCATCGAAGGTGCGCGCCGCAACCTCGACGCCGAATGCCCCGATTTTGATTTTGAAAAAACAAAAGCCGCTACCCAGGAAAAATGGCGCAAACAACTTTCCAAAATAGAAGTGGAAGGTGGCACGAAAGATCAGAAAACAACCTTTTACACGGCGCTGTACCACACCATGATCGCGCCCAACCTCTGGAACGACGTGGACGGCAGTTACCGCGGTCGCGACAACCAGGTGCATCCGAACCCCGGACACGACGTGTACACGGTTTTTTCTTTGTGGGATACGCACCGGGCACTGCACCCGCTGCTCACGATCCTGGAGCCGAAAAGAACCAGTGATTTTGTGCAGACATTTCTGCGCCAGTACGAACAAAGCGGCCGGCTGCCCGTGTGGGAGCTGGCTGCCAACGAAACGGAATGTATGATCGGGAATCACTCGATTGCGGTCATTGCGGATGCATATGCCAAAGGAATCCGTGGTTTCGACCTGCGGCTGGCGCTGGAAGCCATGGAAAAAACCGTGGGCCGAAACAGCCCCGACCTGAATGCCTACCGCGCCTGGGGCAGTATCCAGTCGTCGGAATCGCCCGAATCCGTTTCCAAAACGCTTGAATACGCTTACGACGACTGGTGTATTGCGCAATTGGCGAAGGCCGTGGGCGACAGCCAGTC
>ERZ795056.4281-NODE-4281-length-14847-cov-4.710519_pt1 | contig 14847 bp, 10 predicted proteins | sample MGYA00375140_ERZ795056 | MGnify/ENA primary metagenome ERZ795056 (study PRJEB30185, sample SAMN05720227) | activated sludge metagenome | isolation source: Anaerobic digester | place: USA | collected 2015-03-09 ...
GCCCGGTCGAAATAGAGCACCACCCTGTTGTTGAGATCGAGCGCCTGGGCATAAGCCTGGAGGTCCTGCTCCATCTTTTTAAGCACGAACACCCACAGGTGGCGTTTTAAGAGCACCAGGGCGCGGTGCACCTGGGAAAACGGAATCCCCTGCTTGTGCCTCTCGCGCCCAAGCTGGCGGAAGATCTGGGCTATCTCTTCCTTAGGGAAGTCCTTCACGATCCACTTCGAGATGGCGCGGTAAATGGAATTAGCGGATTCATACACCATCTGACGGTCGAGGTTTCGGTAGCCGAAGGTGTCGGGATTGCGGAGAAGGTCGTTCATGAAAAGCTCGGTGATCTCCTGGTGGTTCTCCTCGATGAGTTCGACAAAACGGTTTGTCAGAATGTCTCTTTTCCTAAGCATGGCCACCTTCAAAAATAATACGAGAGGATATCAGCGTCGCGGTCGCGACGGCGTTTCGCGCCGTCGAAGTACCATATAATGCCGCCGGCATTCAGTAAAGCCATTTTTATGATATAGCGGCAAAAATAGTTATTGGAAAAGAAATGCGGTATCGGATATGCTTGCGGCGCCCGTAATCCATCGAAGGGCCGGATATGAATAATAGGCATGAAACACTGCGCGCGCGCCTCGTCGATGCGCTGGGCGCCTCGAACGTTCTAACGGATGGCGATCTCCTCCAGCGCTACGCCCGCGACGAGACATCGGACCTGGAACACGCGCCGGACATCGTGGTGCGCGTTTCAACGGCCATCGAGGCCGGACATGCGCTTGCAATATGCAATGAGCTCGGCGTACCCGTTACGCCCAGGGGCGCCGGCACCGGCGTGACCGGCGGAGCAGTACCGGTCGCCGGCGGCGTGGTGCTCTCACTAGAGCGCATGAACAGGATACTCGAAATCGACGAACGCAATATGACGGCGCTCGTGGAACCGGGCGTGATCACGGGCGATCTGCAGCGCGCCGCGGGCGAGCACGGCCTCATGTATCCGCCGGATCCGGCAAGCCTGGAGTCCTGCTCCATCGGGGGGAACGTGGCCGAGGGCGCCGGCGGCCCGCGCGCCCTGAAGTACGGCACAACCCGGGACTATGTCCTCGGCCTCGAGTTCGCGCTGCCCGACGGAAGCGTCATCATCACCGGCGGCAAATTCGTAAAGAACGCCACGGGCTTCGACCTCTGCGGCCTCATCACCGGGTCCGAGGGCACGCTGGCCGTCATCACGAAAATTCTTTTGCGTCTTGTCCCGGCGCCCCCCTTTACCCTGGACCTCCTCCTTCCCTACGACACCCTCGAAGCGGCCGTGGACGATGTATACGCAATACTGGCGAACAAGATCCTGCCCTCGGCGCTGGAATTCATGGAGGAGGACGCCATACGCATCACGGCCCGGCACCTGGGCGAGGACATGCCGTTCCCCAAGGCGCGGGCGCATCTGCTCGTTCAGCTCGATGGCCCCTCCGGGGAGTCGGTGCGCGATCAGGCGGCCGCGGTCGCCGGCTGCGTCGGCGTGCCGGACGGGCGTATCATCGCAGCCGAAAGCCGCACGCAGAGCGAGCGGATATGGAGGGCCAGGCGCGCCATCCGCGAGGCCATCACCGCCGAGAGCCCGGTCTTTCTCGCAGAGGACACAGTGGTGCCGCGCTCGGAGATCCCCTCTTTTTTAAAGAAGGTAAAAGAATACATCAACGGGCTGGGCCTGCGGTCAGTGATGTTCGGGCACGCAGGCGACGGCAATGTCCACATCGACGTACTCAGGGGCGCCATGGACCGCCCGGAATGGGACCGCATGCTCCCTGAGTTGAAAAAGAACATCTACGCGATCGCGCTCGCCCATGGCGGAACTATCACCGGCGAGCACGGCATAGGGTACACGCGCAGGGACTATCTCGACCTCGCCCTCGGAGAGGAACAGGTCGCTCTTCTTAAAAGGATCAAGGCAGCGTTCGATCCGCGCGGCATCCTCAATCCGCGTAAAATCTTCGGAGACTGAGCATCCGCATGGCAGACGGGAAATTCCGACACCACACACCGGTTAATCCCGCTCCGAAAACGGCCAGACCGCCCGGACGCGCGTCCGTACTCGTGGCCGACGACGAGCCCGCCATCCGTGACCTCCTGGTCACCGTGCTCGCGGGCCTCGGGATCGGACGCATCGACAGCGCGGTTAACGGCATGGAGGCCTGCGAGCTCTGCCGCCACAACGAGTACGATATCGTATTTCTCGACGTATCGATGCCCGTGCTCTCCGGAATTGACGCCTATCACGACATCCGCGAGGCGCGTCCCGACGCACGGATCGTTTTTATTACGGGCCTCTATAAAGACGACGAGCTTATGGAAAAACTGGGCGGCGTGCAGGCTTGCGATTATTTAAGAAAGCCCTTCAATATCACGGAGATACGGTCCATCGTCGCGCGCATGGTCGGGCCCGAAACCATCTGAATTAATCTTGCCAAATATTCCATCGGCCTTTCAATGTCCAAAAATTCCAAGAGGTGGCATGTGGCTAAAGCAAGCATAGGAATCATCGGCGGCTCGGGGCTGTACAGAATCGAAGGCATCAAGGTGATCGAAGAGGTGACCGTAAAGACTCCGTGGGGGTATCCGTCGGATTCGCTCGTTATCGCCGAGATAGGCGGAGTCAGCACGGCGTTTCTTCCCCGTCACGGGAAGGGGCACGTCTTTCTGCCCCATGAGATCAATTACCGGGCGAACATCGCCGCCCTCAAGATGGTCGGCGTCGAAAAGATCGTCGCATTTTCGGCCGTCGGAAGCCTCAAGGAAGAGATACACCCTCTCGATTTTGTCCTGCCCTCGCAGGTCATCGACCGCACCCGGGGCCGCGTCTCGACCTTCTTCGGCGAGGGCATCGCCGCGCACGTCGGCTTCGCCGATCCCTTCTGCGGCCCTCTGGGCGGCATCATAGCATCCGCCGCGGCGGAGGAGGGGCTTAAGCTCCATACCGGCGAAACGCTCATCTGCATGGAGGGCCCGGCGTTCTCTTCGCGCGCGGAGAGCATGCTTTACCGCTCGTGGGGCGCGGGCGTCATCAACATGAGCACCCTTCCCGAGGCCAAGCTCGCCCGCGAGGCGGAGATGTGCTACTCCGTGGTGTGTATGAGCACCGACTACGACTGCTGGAAGGTCGACGAGGAGCATGTCAGTGTGGAAATGGTGGTGGCCAACCTGAACAAAAACGCGGCAAACGCGCGCGCTCTCATCAAGGCGATCGTGCCGCGGGCGGCCGGCATCGGACACTGCTCCTGCAACGAGGCCTCACGATACGCCGTCATCACGGCCAAGGAGCGTTGGGACAAAAAGCAGGCGAAGCGCCTTCACTCCATCCTGCCCGAGTATTTCTGAGCATCAATCGGTCGGTTCCGCCGGGGACCGCCCTGCGGCAGGTCCCCGGCGGTCAGGAAACGACCCCCCTTAAAAGGCAAACTGGGCGCGCACGCCGAAAACCCATATATCGTCGGCGTCGGCGTCACCGTTCGGGTTCCGAACCCACTGAACATCCGGCGAAAACGCGAGATACTCGTTTACCCGCACCCGGTAATAGACCTCGGCGTGGTATTCATCACCGGGATTCACGCCGTTCGCCCGCGCGTCGTTCTTCCAGTCAGCGCCGGGGAGTATGACCCCTCCCGCGATGCCGAGCGCATCCCCCTCGCGGCCGCACGCATCACCCGAAATTTCGAAACCGGCGCTGCCGGCGTACTCCGCCTGTGAAACCGCCTGCCGCTGCATCCCGCCGCGCGCGAACAGGGTAATCGAGCCGAAAAACCGCTGGTCGAAGGAAAAGCCGAAGCCGTAATTCTCCACCCCCGTGGCATCGGGTTTAAGTATCTTCTCATGGCGTTTTCCGTTGTGCCAGGCGTATGCGCGGTAATTACCCTGGTTTTCGCCAAACCGCGGACTGAAGACCATCTCCGCCATCACGAAGGGGGAGGAAAACACCTCGTCTCCGACTGCCCTGGCGTCGGCGGCGGCGAGCCCCAGGGCGAACGCGCGATGCGGCGACACCCACAGCATGCCGCCAGGTCCGTTGTCGTCGGGAAACGCGACGACCGGGTTGTTGCGGAAACCCGCCGAGAGAAACTGCTTCGTTTCGTCGTTAGCCGCGGCATTTGCATCAAAATCGGTGGTGAGGTCGACCTTCCCCAGTCTCAGGCGAACACCCCCGTCGAGCCACTCCCGTTCATACCACAGTTCGGTCGCGCGCAGGGCGGGGTCCCCGTCCGCGTCGCGATTGAAGGCGGACATGGTCGGTGCCTTTAAATCCACGCCCTCGCCGCTGCCCGCCTCGAAGTGAAAATACACCTTACCGCCCCCAGGAACGGGCGCGGTGACCTCGAGGTCGAGCGAATGCGAATACTCGGAACCGTCGGCCTTCGTATTCTCAGGCGTTTTCGGTACGCCCTCGGTCCCCTGGATGATACCGGAAGCGCCGAAGGTCACATCGATTTTTTGAAACCACCCTGCTGCCGCTTTCTCAGGCCTTTCCGCAAAGGCGGGAGAGGCAGCACATGCTAGCACACAAATAAAGGCCAGGACACACAGCCTGATATTTTTCATAAATCATCCTCAGAAATAAAAGGGCCCTGTCGCCCGGCAAGCTTCACCCTGAAGATCCCCGCCGGGTCAGGGGCTATGGGCAAAAACCAATCCCTTTAAATGTTTTACAGCCTATTCATACAGGGCCCATGTTTGCAACGGCCGTAGAATATTTTGCGGCACACAATATTAGATCCGTCTAACTTTTGTCAAGCAAGTTGGATTTTTTCTTCCAGGAAGAAAATACAGGGAGGGATCGAGCGGAACAAGGTCTGCCATCAGCGGTGCAGAAACTTTCCGTCGGAGAGAAAGGAGAGCACGTTTTCCGAGACCGGGCGCTGCGAGAGGAGCGTGGAATGCTGTCCCTTTATAAGGATAAAGTCCTTCATACCGGGAAGCTTCGTCTCTTCCACCTTCACCGTTCCGTCGTTGTCCCCCGGGATGAGCGGGTTTATGCCGATCTCGCCGCCGAGTCCGCCGGCTATCACACCGAACTCCGCGCGGGGGGGCGGCAGAAGCAGCGGGTACGAATCGGGCGATTCGGCGACCTGCTGCCCGGCCTTTCCGAAAACCCAGCGGTATGGCATCCACCTGGCGAGATACGAGGCGAGCGTTGAGCCCTTGTTGGGCGGGGCGATCATTACGACCCTGCCAAGCCCGGAGCATGAGTAGTGGGCGAGATAATAACGCACCACGATGCCGCCGAGACTGTGGGTTACGAAATGCACCCGCCCGTGATCGCGGGGCAGTTTTTGAACCTCCCCATGCAGCAGCTCCGCAATGTCTTCTACTGATTCCCGCGTGCTGGGATAGCCGAAATTGAGCACCCGATACCCGCCCTTTACAAGGGCCTTCTCTATTTTCGCCATGGACCGGGGCCCGCGGAAAATTCCATGCAGCAGGACGACCCATTCCCCGTCACCGTTCGTTTCGGCCCTTCTCGCCGCCGCATCCCCTTTTTCCCCGCCCGGCCTGCCCCGGCACAACAGGGCGGCGGCAACGAGGATGATGATTGCCGCGGCGCCGAACGCGACCCGTATCTGGTATGCGCCCATTCCCCTATCCCAAAAGCCTGTCGAGGGAATTGGAATAGTATTCCAGAAGGGCCAATTTTTCTTTGTCCACCAGCAGGCGCCCATGCCTTATGGACACGATTTTGCGCCTTGCCAGCACATCCAGGGCCGCCTCCACCGTTTCGAGCGACTGTTCGAACTCCAGCAGGTCCTCCTCGAAATCGACAAGCTCCTTCGTGCGGTCCCTCTTTTCGCGCTCTATCCCATCCATGAGCTTTTTGCTGCTTTCGAAGGCCCGCCCCTGCACCAGCCTTCCGCCCTTTGCCCTGCACTTCTTCCGAAGCTCGGCGACCTTCATGCTCAACTCGGTTTTAGTGAGCCTCTCTTTGGCAAGAAGCACCAGGGCGCGCGAGGTGATGCAGACGGGCGTAACCGGTATGGCCTTCCCTATGCGCCCCAGGAGGCCGTCGGCGAATTCCTGCACCCTCGCGAGTCGGGCCTCCCGGGGAAGCTCGAAGAGGTTTCTCTTTTCTCCGGCCAGGAACTCCGAAAGAAACACCGGGTCGCCGAAACTCACGCTGGCGGCCCCGTGCTGTTTAAGGCGACCGCTCGCGTATCGCGCCAGATTGAATATCAGCAGTAACGGCCCCTTGCCCACCAGGCGGAAGAGGGTGTAAACGTGGTCCCGAAAACCGCTCTTCTCCTTGCCCTTCCTCCATTCCTGTATCAGGGGACGGTCCTCGAGCACCCAGTCGTAATTGATCGCCGCCGGCACGAAGACAAGCTCGCGGTTGAAGTCCGGATTCTTCTTTATGCCGATGATGTAATCGAGTATGCCGATCTTGGAGGCCCGAAGCCTCCCGTCGCGCGAGAGCCCCCCCTCCAGAAAGATGCCCTGCGTAACCCCCTGCAGGCTTATAAGCTGCACGTACTTTTCGAGCACCAGGTGATAGAGTTTCTCGCGATACCGCCGCCGGATAAAGTAGGCGCCGAACGATTTGAAGATGTATTCAAGCGGCCAGACGCGCGCCCACTCCCCCACGGCGTAGCTCAGCGAGATCTGGCGGGCCAGCATGTAGGCGACGAGGATATAGTCGATGTTGGAGCGGTGGTTCATTACGAACACCACGACGCTGTCCGGCGGGATTTTTTTAAGCTTCTCGGCGTTCTCGCGATCGATCACCACCTCGTAGATCATGTTGAGGAAGGAATTGGCCACCCAGAAGCCCAGCTTGTAATACGAGAGCAGGTTGAAAAACGGTACGATTTCTTCTATATAACCTTCAACCTGGTCCTGTACGTCCTGTATCTTGGCGCCCTTCTCCCGGGCATGCTCTATTATGCCCTGGTGGACCGCGGCGTCGTTCATAAGCTCGTGCTTTACGATGATCTTCTGCATGAACTTGTAGCGGTCCAGCCGTACACGGTTGTCGTCCAGATACTCCCGTACCGATCGGTACAACCTGCTCCTGATTGCTCCAAGTACGATCGCCCGCAGGGACTCGTAGGCGAGGAGCGCCGCAAGCCCGACTAAAATATAGGTGCCTATTCCGTTCATTGTCCGGTCCCCTTAACGCGGAACACGCCGCCCGTGCCGGGGATTGTTATACAACACAACGGTGTTTATATCAAGTCAATAATGCCCACCCGCGGATGCGGGCGCGGCAGTCGGGCGGTGAAGCCGAAATCCGCGCGGGCCTTATAGAAGGGGCTAAGCCGCCCCTCCGGCATTTCGCGCTGCCACGGGAAAGGAGACCCGGAAGCCCGCCCCGGGCCCGTCTTTTATCTCCAACGATCCCGCAAGCTGCCTTAGCAGCATGCGGACCAGGGTAAAGCCCATGGTTTCCGCGGAGTATATGTCCAGGCCGGCCGGCAGCCCCGATCCGTTGTCGCACACGCACACCACGCATCGCCCGCTCTCCCTTTCGTGTCTTACGGAAACGGAAAGCCCAGGCCTCTCGGCGCCGGAGAAGGCGTGCCTTAGGGAATTGCTTACCAGCTCGTTTATAATCAGTCCGCAGGGGATGGCCTTCTCCATATCCAGCGTGACCTCTTCCATGTCGAACTTTATATCCATGCCGCCGCGTGAGTACCCGCGGATCAGATCGGAGGTCAGCCCTTTTGCATACACCCCCAGTTCGACCCGCGCGAAATCGCCGGCCTGGTACATCTGCTCGTGCACCCGGGAGATGGCCAGCACGCGGTTTCGGCACTGAAGAAATATTGAGTCCAACTCTTCATCTCCGAGCCTGGACTGCTGCAGGCTCAGGAGACTCGATATTACCTGCAGATTGTTTTTTACCCGGTGATGGATCTCCTTCAGCATCACCAGCTTCTCCTCGAGCGACCTCTCGAGCAAATCCTGCGAGCTTATGAGCTCCAGGTTTTGCGCCTCGAACTCCTCGTTCGTGGCCCTAAGCTCCTCCATGGCGGCCGCGAGCTCCTCGTTGGTTTTGGCAAGCCTAACGTTGCTGTCCCGCGCGCTTCGGAGCGCCCTCGACGTAATAGAAAACAGGTTGTACGAGATGATAGACGCTATGATGAACGCGGCCGAGTTGTCGGCCACGTGGTCCCAGAACTGGCCGAAGCTCAGCGCCAGGTCATCGGTGCGGGTGTGCATAAAGATCGCGAGCATCAGTATATTCGCGGCCGCATACAGGGGTATGATGATTGCCCGGCGCGAGATGACTATCGGCGCCATGCCGAAGACCGCCACTATAAGCACCAGGGTGTTCAGCCTGGAAACGCCTAACGACGAGTCGAAGAACATCACGAGCCAGATCACCGCCTGTATGGCCGCGAATAGCAGATGGGCCGACAGCGCGAAGTTCCCCCGAAGGAGAAGCCGCCCCGCCAGGGCGACCACCATAAACAGTAGAATTTCTGGCGCCAGCACGTAAAAATTCGGCCTGTAATTATACAGCGGGTTGTTCGTATGGAGGTAGGCTGTGTGTACTATAAGGATGGGGATGATGACAAGCGCGAAGGCGCACAGGAAGAGTATGAAGCGTGCCTTCAGCGCAACCACAATGTCCGCGTTTTCGTAGCGCCGTAAAAACCGTGCAAACAGCCTTTCCATTCCTCCCCTCACAAAGGTGGCTTTCGCGCCCGTATGTCCGGGCGGCGGAGGGCCTTGGAATGAGTTCGCTGGCCCGGTTATGACAATAGCATATAGGCGTGTCCGAAGCAAATAAAAAACGGCCGCCCCTTCGGGCCGGAGCGCGAGGTTTATCGCCTGCAGCGTTCTCGCGAATGCCTTTCGGCCGACTTTGCTATTCCCACTCTATTGTGGCCGGCGGTTTGGGGGATATGTCGTATAGCACACGGTTGACCCCTTTCACCTCGGATAGGACGCGGTCGGTAATGCGATCGAGAAGCTCCCACGGAAGCCTCTCAACGCTTGCCGTCATGGCGTCCACCGTATTGACCGCGCGTATGATAACGGGGTAATCGAAGCTCCGAACACCCTCGCGCACGCCGACCGATTTGAATTCCGGTATTACGGTAAAATACTGCCAGACCTTCGTATCGTATCCGGCGGCCTCGAACTCCTCCCGGAGCACCGCGTCCGATTCGCGGAGAGCCTCGAGGCGCTCGGGGGTAATGGCCCCCAGGCAGCGCACCCCCAGGCCCGGCCCTGGAAAGGGCTGGCGGAAGACCATGGAGCGCGGCAGGCCGAGCTCCAGGCCGCACTCCCGCACCTCGTCCTTGAATAGCTGCTTAATGGGCTCGACGAGTTTCATTTTCATGTCCATGGGAAGCCCGCCCACGTTGTGATGGCTTTTTACCGTTTTCGCCGTCTTGGTGCCGCTTTCGACGATGTCGGGGTAGATGGTGCCCTGCGCCAGAAACTCTATTCCGTCGAACCTCTCCGCCTCCTCCTCGAAGACGCGGATGAATTCCTCGCCTATTATCTTGCGCTTCCGCTCGGGGTCGCCCACCCCCGAAAGCCTCGACAGGAAACGCTCCCCGGCGTCCACGTAGGTCAGGTTGGCCTTCAGCCGGTTTCTGAACACCTCGAGCACCTGCTCGCTCTCGCCCTTGCGCATCAGGCCGTGGTTGACGTGTACGCACTCCAGCCGCCCGCCTATGGCGCGGAGCAGCAAGGCCGCCACCACCGAGGAATCCACCCCGCCGGATAGCGCGAGGAGAACCCTCCCATCACCCACCTCCCTGCGTACGAGCTCCACCTGGTCGTGGATAAAATTCCGCATGTTCCAGTTCCTTTCCGCCCCGCACACGCCAAAGACGAAGGACTCGAGCTCTCTGGCCAGGGCGGCGTCGTCGTCGCTGAAGCGCTCCATGTCGCGGGGCCGTACGCCCGTGTGGCATACCGCGAGGACCGGCAGGCCCATGCCGGCCACCTCGGGGGATATGTCGATGGCCGCGCCATCCACTATGTTGTTCCTTCCCCCGTTGAGGATGATTCCCTTTACATTGCCCATTCCCCCTATCTCGGCCGCGCTCATGTCGTGCGGATGTATTTCGCTGTAAACGCCAAGGCCGCGTATCGCCCTGGCGATGCGCGTATTCTCCTCGCTGCCGAGGTCCAGTACGAGAACGATGTCCTGTTTCATTGAATGCCCCACAAGGAATGTAAAAGAGTACAGGCATGATTCCCGATCGGTTTTGCAATTTAAAGAAATTTTTTACACTACCTGTTTTTTTTTATGCCGTCCAGTCGGGCGGAACGGGAAGCCCCGCGGGCCGGCTGCCCTTCCCAATTCTCCTAAAAAGGGCATGAAACCGTGGAGGCGCGCCGGCTCGATGTAGACAGGGGGACCGAAGGAGGGCGGTACATTGCCGATGAAAAAAATTGGCTGGGGTGAAAAAAACTTGCATTTAATATTAACAGTGTTATATTAACACTGTTAATATAACAATATTCAGGTTATGACCTTGCCCAGGGCACCGCGAACACATCTGGAGAACCAACAGTTCAAGGACCGCATCATCGATACGGCCCTGCGGCTCGTCGTCGACGGCGGCTTCAAGAACCTCAGCATGAGGCGCATCGCCTCCAAGCTTAAGATAAGCGCCACGACCATCTACAATTACGTCTCCGGCAAGGACGAACTGAACCTCATGATCCGAATGCGCGGCTTCGGCATGCTTTACAAAAGGCTCGAGCGGGGATACAGGGCGAACGGGGGTTTCGAGGAGCGTATCGGGGGGATGATCCGGGGCTATGTCGATTTCGGCATAAACTACCCGGCATATTACGACATTATGTTCAGCTTGGGCACCCCGAAGTACTTAGACTACGTTGGAACCCGCATGGAACCGGTGGCCCGAAAAGAAAAGGATACGGCGCTACGATGCTTCGACATTTTTTCGAGGATGTTCAGCGAATACCTGCTGGCGCACGGAGGGGACGGGGACGATGACTTTATCGGCTTTGTCACCGCGAAGGCGTGGTCCGACCTCCACGGAATCGTAAGCCTCTACAACAGCAGGGTGCTACTCGAGATCACCGAGGACGGCCGCTTCCTTTTAAACCGACGGGTAAACGACATCATTTTAACGGTGCTCGATTCGGGCAAATCGCCCGGCAGAGCGGCCGAGAAAAGCAAAAAGAGGAGGTAAGCACATGAAAAGCTCCTTCGTCGAACAAGAATCTTCACAGGGATGGGGGGTCACCAATCTTCTGGCGCATTCCCTCCTCAAGCTCATGGCGATAAGCTTTAACCGCAGGCCGGCCCTAAAGGAATACCTCCGCTGGGACGGCGGCTGGATAGACATGAGCATAGGCATGGAAACCGAAAGCGGAAGCGTAAGGCAGGGCATAAGCTTCCGCGATGGGCATGCCAGGGTACACTCGTCCGTTCCAGACGATGCCAATGCCGTCCTGGTCTTCAAGGACGAGGCCACGGTAAGGGAGATGATATCGAGCCCTCCCAACGAGCTTTTTAATTTGCTGATGAAAAACAAGATAGTACCCAGGGGCAACCTGGCCTACCTGCAGCTCTTTAACTTTCTCATATCTGTTCTAATGAAGAACAAGCACATCAAGATGCTCAAGAAGGCCTCGGCGAAGGAACAGGCCGGGAAAAACCTTAAATCCAACGGCTCTTCCGGGCCCAGGGCCCCTGCGTACCTCAGGGCGAAGCATAGAGAAAAGGGCGTAAAATACCTCGAGGACGCCTATCTCTCCGATTACGGCATCGAGGACTTCCCGCGCCTTAAGGATTTTTTGGACATACACTTTACGGTAAGGCCCGCCATTTGCCACGAGAGGCCCCTGCTCCTTACCGAGTTTTTCATGAAACACGGATTCGAGAAGGATGCCGACGGGAACGATTGGGTTCCGGAGCTCAGACAGGCAAAGGCCTTCCGTCATCTCATGGAAAACAGAAAGCCCATCATCAGAAAGAACGATCTGGTGGCAGGCACAACAACCACAAAGGAGATCGGCGTTGTAATCTATCCCGACACCCATGGCACCATGATATGGGGCGAGCTCTTCTCCACGCCTCACCGCCTCCTAAACCCTTACGATGTGGACCCGGAAACGATCGATGTTATGCATAAAAAGGTGTTCCCCTTCTGGTTCCATCGAAACATTAGGGAGTGGGTCCGCGACAATAAGGGCTATCCGCTGTGCCAGAAGCTCGACGAGCGCTTTGCCGTGTGCTTTTTATGGAAGACGGCGTCGCTCTCCCATACCATCGTCGATTATCCCAAAATACTCTCTCTTGGCACAACAGGCTTAATAAAGGAGATAGACGGCGAGCTCGCAAAAACTCCGGCAAAAAATAAGGAGAAGCGCGATCTATTGGAAGCCATGAAGATAACCTTCCAGGGGATAAATTCATACGCGGCAAACCTCGCGTCGCAGGCTGCGCTGGAGGCCGAAGTTGAGACCGACCCCGCAAGAAGAAAAGAGCTCTCCCGCCTTGCGGCGATATGCCGCCGCGTTCCGGCCCGCCCGGCCCGCACCCTGGACGAGGCCGTTAACGCCATGTGGATCATCTGGGTGGCCATCCACATGGAAAACACCAACGCCGGATTTTCGCTGGGGCGTCTGGACCAGTGGCTGCAGCCCTATTTCGAGGCGGACATAAAAAAGCAGAAAAGCGCGAAGGCGCGCGAGGAGTATATCCGCCACGCGATAGAGCTTGTGGGCTGCTTCTATATGCGCTGTACCGACCACCTGCCCCTGGTCCCGGACATAGGGAATTACCTTTTCGGCGGCAGCTCCTCGGACCAGGCCATTACGCTCGGCGGAGTCACTCCGGACGGCAAGGATGCAGTGAACGACATGACTTATATTTTTCTGAAGGTCACGGAGATGCTTAAAATTCGGGACCCCAACGTAAACGCCCGCTACCACAAAGGAGTGAACAGCGAAGCCTACCTTCGCCGCTTAGCCGAGGTGAACCTCAATACTACGGCAACGCCCTCCATCCATAACGACGAGGCGGTGATGGATTCGCTCGCCGAATTCAGGTACCCGGCCAAACACCTGCGCGACTGGTCCGCCACGGGCTGTGTCGAGCCCACCCTGTCGGGACGGCACATGGGGCACACCAACTGCATGATGTTCAACATGGTGGCGGCCCTGGAGATGGCCATGAACAACGGCAGGCATCCCCTGATGCGCTGGGACGTGGGCCCAAAAACCGGAAGCGTCGAGAACGGCGATTTCGACACCTTCGAAAAGTTCTACAAGGCCTTCTGCGCGCAGTTGGATTTTCTTGCCGGCCAGACCTGTACCTACAACAACATGTTAGGGGAGGCCCACCAGGCGTTAAGGCCCACGCCCCTTCTCTCGGGCATGATAGACGGCTGCATTAGCTCCGGGAAGGACGTAACCAAAGGCGGCGCTCGCTACAATTCTTCCGGGACGGCCTTAATAGGCCTGGCCGACGTGACCGACTCGCTGATGGCCATCAAAACCCTTATCTACGATGAGAAGAAGGTAACCTTCCCCGATATGCTACGCGCGGTGCAGAGAAACTTCAAGGGCGACGAGGCCCTCCTTGCCCTCATCAAAAATCGTACGCCCCTTTTCGGCTCGGGCGATAAGGAAGCAGTGGCGATGGCAAACCGCATCGTAAAGTTCGCCCACGATACTTTCGGCAAGCGTACCAATTACCGTGGCGGAAAATACACGGCCGGTTTTTGGTCCATGTCGAACCACGTTGCCTTTGGAAACCTTACCGGGGCCCTGCCCTCGGGGAGGCTTGCGGGCAAACCATTTACGCCGGGCCTTACGCCCGAGGCGCACGCCTCGAAGAGCCTTCTGGACAACATACGCGACGTGTCCCAGCTTAAGGCCGAGAACATGAACAACAACATAGCCTTCAACGTAAAGGTAGTTCCGGCCGCCAGCGACAGCCACGAAGAGGCCGTGGAGCACATCCACTCCTACGCCAAAAGCTATATGGACCTCGGCGGGATGCAGATGCAGTTTAACGTGGTTTCGACGGCCGTGCTGCGCGACGCAATGGAGAACCCGGACCAGTACAGGGACCTCCTGGTCCGTATATCCGGATACAACGCCTATTTCGTGACGCTCAACAGGGATATGCAGATCGAGCTCATCGAGAGGGCCGAGTACGGCGTATAGGGGCCCGAGCGATGAGGCGGCCCGAAGAAAAGGCGGAGGCAAAGCCCACCTCTCCACTGGTGCTGGAGATAAAGGGGAACAGCTTAGACGACGGGCCGGGTATCCGCTCCGTGGTTTTTATCAAGGGATGTCCGCTGGACTGCGTCTGGTGCCACAATCCCGAGAGCAAGAAGCGGGGAAGCGAGCTCTCATTCGACGCGGAACTCTGCGTGGCCTGCGACGCCTGTATCAAGGCATGCGAGGAAAAGGCGCTGTCGCGGAGGGTAAAGGGCTTTATCCGAAGGGACCGCTGCACCCTCTGTTTCCGCTGTGTCGAGGTTTGTCCCTCGGGTGCCCTTTCGCGGGTCGGGCGGGAGATGAGCGTCGCCGAGATAATGGTGAAGCTAAAGCGCGACATCCCCTTCTATAAAAACTCGGGCGGCGGCGTAACCCTCTCGGGAGGCGAGCCGACAATCTCCATTGAATTTCTTTCGGAACTCACGCGCGCCCTAAAAAAAGCGAAGATACACACGCTGCTCGAGACCTGCGGCCTTTTCGAGATGGGGCGCTTTCGCTCCATGGTCTATCCAAATCTAAACTCAATCTACTACGATATCAAGTTCGTAGACGAGAAGCTGCACCGCAAGTATTGCGGCGCCTCGAATAAGATTATTCTGGAAAACTTTTCAACGCTCCATGAGCTGTACCTGAAAGGCGGCG
>ERZ795056.4282-NODE-4282-length-14846-cov-12.184166_pt1 | contig 14846 bp, 6 predicted proteins | sample MGYA00375140_ERZ795056 | MGnify/ENA primary metagenome ERZ795056 (study PRJEB30185, sample SAMN05720227) | activated sludge metagenome | isolation source: Anaerobic digester | place: USA | collected 2015-03-09 ...
GTGCTGTGACTGCACCGCTGGTAGAGCGTCCCGGTAGTCAGCGAAGTAAGCTCGACGCAGCACTGCGCGGACCGGGCAGGCGCATTGAGTGGCTTCTAGATGGATCACTGATTGTCACGCTAAGCGGTGCAGGCAGTGCGACAGATCAAGCGCTGCAAGCGGCACGACTGGCTCTGCTGATCAAGGGACACTGGCCAAAATCCGCCACGGTGCTAGCGACTGGACCCGCGCTAGTGAGTGGTGCTCGTCCGATCGGTGAAGCAGTGGAGCGCGCTGCGAGCATTCTAAACGCTGTCACGGCACACTCCTCAGCGGTGGACTCACTGCACAGACCGGGCGTCTGGTTGGACGAACTAAGCGCGGGGCTGCTTGTTCGTAGGTATCAGCTCGAAGAGTACTTCGGTGTTCCTATGCTCTGCGGAGACGAACTGACAGCCGACACTGACCATTTCTTTCTTGGCAAGCCGACGGCGTGTCTGGGGCGGGACCCGGAACTTGCTCTTCTTGACTACATGCTGGTGAGCTGCTTTGCAGAGTCCTCAGCTCAAGCTGCGCTTCTTGTTGCGCCCGCAGGCATTGGAAAGTCCAGACTCTGTAAGGAATTTGTGCGTCGCGTGGCCGCGCGCTCCGAAGTCGTGACAGTGCTGGAGGGCCGTGGGGACATGATGACCGCTGGCTCACCCTACGCGGTCTTGGGGGATCTACTGAGGCGTCGCTGCAAGCTCAGTCACAGTAGTGAAGCTCTCATCGACCAGCGTCAACAGGTAGCCGCCAGCTTGGGTGAGCGGCTGCCTGCTGAAAAGCACGCACTGGCAGTGGCGTTTTTGGGTGAGCTTTGCGGAGTACCTTTTCCTGAGCAAGAGCTACCTGCGCTTCGCGCAGCGCGTAATGACCCCAAGATTATGAGTGATCAGCTCTGTGATGCGCTGCTTTGCTTTCTGCGCGCGGAATGTGAGCACGCACCTGTGCTCATCGTGTTAGAGGACTTGCACTTAGGGGATTCACTGACCAACAAAGTGATAGCGACAGCGCTGCGTGAGCTCGCAGACTTGCCGCTAATGGTTCTGGCGGTAGCACGACCAGAGGTCCATCTGACTTTCCCGAAGCTATGGTCCGCGCTGCATGTTCGGGAAATCACGCTCAATGGGCTCTCGAAAAAGGCATCAGAGAGGCTGATCCAGACATCGCTAGGTAAGCTCTCCGCTGACGTGACAGCCCGTTTGATAGAGCTAGCCGCAGGAAATGCGCTTTTTTTGGAAGAGCTTATTCGCTCTGTCGCGCAAGGAAGAGCAGAGCAGTTTCCCGATACGGTCCTGGCCATGCTGCAGGCTCGCATTGGTCAGTGTGAAGCTGCTGCACGCCGCATCTTACGTGCAGCTAGTATGTTCGGGCAGACGTTTTGGGTCGGGGGTGTGCGTGCGCTCATTCATCCCGACCGACTGACCCAAGACCTAAGCACTGCACTGCAGCAGCTCGTAGACGCAGAGCTGATTGAGAAGCATGCGCACAGTCGCATCGCTGGCGACACTGAGTTTGGGTTTCGGCATGCACTGGTACGCGAGGCTGCGTACAGCTTGCTCATGGAGGAAGACAGACAGCTTGGACATCTTCGTGCAGGAGAGTTCCTTGCGCGGGCGGGTGAACCAGATGCTCTGGTGCTTGCCGACCACTTCTATCGGGCGCAGGCACTGGACCGTGCAGCAGAGCACTACTTGCGTGCCAGTCTTCAGTCATTTGAGCGCAATGACCTGGAGGGCGCACTGACGCGCGCAGCCCGTGGTCTTGCGTGTGAGCCGGTAGGTCAGACGCTTGGAAACCTACATGCCATGCGCGCGATGGCGCACTGCTGGCGGTCCGAGCTAACGCTTGCGCACAGTGAAAGCCAGGCTGCACTGCCGCTGCTTCGCGCTGGGAGTCGTTGGGAGTGCTCCGTTCTCTTTCACGGAATGTGGGCGGCACTTGTTACAGCACAGGAGGCTGATTTTCTACGACTGGCGGTGCAGCTGGTCAGCTTCAATCCCGATGAGGAAGCGCAGCGCGATCTAATCGTTTGGGCTTCCCTTGGTGCGTCACTGCTCACCTCCTATGGTCGAAGGCAGCTTGCTCACGATCTACTCAAGCGTGCTGAGTCTGCGCTTGCTTCGCAGAAAGATCCGGACCCGGCACTTCAAGGCGCGTATCTCGTGGGTCGCAGTGACTACGTGCGGGCATTTGAGGCAGATCCTTGGCAACCACTTTTGTTAAGTCGGCAAGCGACTGCTGCCTTTGCGCAGATAGGAGACAAGAGGGATCAAGTAACGGCGATGAACCGGCTGGGGCAAGCGGAAGGTGAGCTAGGCGCCATCGAAGCTGGAGAGCAGACCCTTCGTGAAGCCATCGCTTTGGCGCGGCGAATCGGTGTCCCCTTCGCGGTACTGCAAAGTGAGCTACATCTGGCCGCTCTTCTCTGCTCGTCACCGAGCGTAGCGTCGCAAGCAGAAGCGCAACTTATTGCGGAAGCAGCGCTAACCACAGCTGGTATCAGCAGCGGATATAAAGGCTGGTGCTATGGCATGCTGGCAAGTATTCATCTGCAGCGCTGTGAGTATGCTGCAGCGCACGAGAAGGCGGAGCAGGCGCTCGAGCTATGTGCGCGCGTCCCGCTGCGGCGGATTTGGGTCCTCACGTTGTTGGTGCGAGCACTCAGCTTGCTTCAGTGTATTGATGAGGCGCGCAAGCGTGCGAACGAGCTACTCGCAGCGGTCGCAGAGCTGGGCTGCGCTGGGTACGTAGAGGTAGCCGCTTGGTACTATGCAGCAGATGCGCACGCTAACGTCGCAGCAGAGCCAGTGCACGTGCACGTGTACGCGCAAGCGAAGGCGCAAGAGCAGCTCCTCTTGCGAGTCGCGCGAATTCCAGACGTTGTCTGGGCGGGCCGATATCGCACGGATATCGCCGAGCACCGACGCATTCTAGCAGGAGTGTCTCTGTAGAAACTGTTGACGGTAGGCGTACACAGGCGTCATTGGCCTACTGCACTGCTGGTCTGCACTAAGAAAGGGAGCTCGGCGATTGTGGGCACGGTTCCGCAGGAACGCTGCTTCAGCGCTATAATGCTCCGTCTTCAGACATGGGTAGAGGGGATATCTGATGCAGCCGGAAGTGGCGGTACGTGCTGGCGCTGTCTTAGGGGGTCGCTTCAAGCTAGAGCGCATCGCTGGAAGCGGTGGAATGGGCACCGTTTTTTTCGCTTGTGACCAACTCACAGGGCAAGCTGTGGCCGTCAAGCTGCTGGGCACACAGGACAGCTCCGCGCACCGGGATGACGCTGCACGCTTTCATCGCGAGGTTCAGATTCTCGCTGAGCTTCAGCACCCCAACATCGTTGGTTACGTAAATCATGGCATCGCTGACAACTCGCGACCTTACCTTGTTATGGAGTGGCTGGATGGCGAGGAGCTTGCGCAGTACCTAGCCCGGCAGCCGCTCTCGATTGCCCAGAGTCTGTCCGTTGCACGACAGGTGGCAGCGGGACTGGCAGCAGCTCATCGTCATGCTGTCGTTCATCGCGACATCAAGCCTTCAAATATTTTTCTGGTTCACTCAGATCCTGAGCAAGTCAAGATCCTGGACTTCGGCATCGCACGGCGTGGCGGCGTCTTGGGTGGGCAGACGCGTACAGGCGTCCTGATTGGCACTCCGGAATACATGGCACCAGAGCAAGCTCGTGGTCAGCGCGACTTGACTGCGGCTGCGGATGTCTTTTCGCTTGGTTGCGTCTTGTATGAGTGCTTGACCGGCAAGCCGCCCTTTGCTGGGCAGCACATCGCAGCAGTACTGGCCAAGATCCTCTTTGAGGCCCCAGCGCTTCCATCTTCCGTTCGGATGTGGCTACCCACTGCAATTGATGAGCTGCTGTGTCAGCTGCTTACCAAGAATCCTAACGAGCGGCCTCGTGATGCCGCGCAAGTACTAAGCCTACTAGATGCGCTTGAGCCTGTAGTTGGCAGCTGGGAGTCGCAGGATTCAGCGGTCACAATAGGTGCTGCCACAACGCTGCGCACGCCGACAGAGCATAGTCTGGTCAGTGTGATTTTGGCACAGCCGCCAGTGGCAACGTTGCACAGTGCGCAACCTATCCAGCCTGAGCGGACGTCGGTGTCGCAGCTTCGATCTTATGAGCTGCTGAAGATGTACGGAGCGCAAGTTGACAGCCTAACAGATGGCACCGTGGTAGCAACGATTGTCTCCCAGGGAAACTTGAGTGCAAATGATCAAGTTGCGCAGGCTGCACGCTGCGCGCTCGTCCTGCGGGAGCAACATCAGGACTGGGCGATTGCCATCTCAACGGGCCGTGGCTTGGTCAGCCAAAGTCTGCCAATCGGTGAAGCGCTGGAGCAAGCTGCGCAGCTGCTGCGTGAGGTGACGGAGGATGTCGCGCACGATAGCTTGCCTGCTATCCAGATTGATGAGACTAGTGCTGGACTCCTAGATGGGCGATTCGCTCTACGGCGGCTTGGCTCGACTCAGTACCTTCTGGATGGCGAGCGAGTCTCTATTGACGAGAGTCGGCCCCTACTGGGAAAGCCAACGCCTTGTATTGGTCGCGACCCAGAGCTCAGCATCTTGGACGTTCACTTTTCAAGCTGCAGAGACGAGTCGACTGCAAGTGCAGTACTGGTGACTGCAGCGGCAGGTGTCGGTAAGTCACGTCTACGGCATGAATTTCTACGACGATTGGAGTCACGTCAGGAGCAAGTCAAGGTCTGGTTAGGTCGCGGTGAGCCGCTGAGCGCTGGCTCCACCTGCGCCATCTTAGTGCAGATGCTACGACGACAAGTTGGCATCCTTGATGTAGATGGTGAGCCACTTGCTGCGCAGCAGGAAAAGCTCCTCGCCTACCTTGCAAATAGACTTCCTGCAGCCTCCTTGCAGCTCGCAAAGTCCTTTCTTGCGGAGCTGTGCGGGCTGCACTTTCCTGATGATGACAGTGCACCACTGCGCGCCGCGCGACAAGACGCACGGCTGATGAGTGAACAGATAGCCGCTGCTTTCATTGCCCTGATCCGCGCCGAGAGCGCAACGACGCCCCTGCTACTTGTTCTAGAGGATCTGCACTGGAGCGATACGCAAACCGTGCAGCTAGTAGACCAGGCACTACGAGAGTGTGTGGATCAACCTCTGATGGTGCTTGCGCTGGCGCGGCCCGAAGTAACCGAGCTATTTCCACGCTTATGGCAGGAGCGCAGACGTCAAGATCTCAGACTGGACGGGCTGAGTCGCAAGCCAAGTGAGCGTCTGGTCCGCCAGGTCTTAGGCAAGGATGCTCCTGCGCCGGTTGTAGTGCGTATCGTTGAACAAGCTGGTGGGAATGCGCTCTTTCTGGAAGAGCTGATCCGTGCTGTCGCAGATGGGAAGGGCGACGAGCTACCGGCGACAATTTTGGCAATGATGCAGTCACGAGTAGCTCGGCTGGATTCAGGGGCCCGCAGACTGCTTCTTGTTGCGAGTGTATTTGGCACAGCGTTTCACTATGACGGCATTGTCGAGCTGCTTCGACACGACTATCAGCGCAGTGACCTAGAGAGTGCGCTGGACAACTTGGTCCAGCTCGAAATGCTAGAGACCCAAGCTGGTCGTCGTAATTCGGCAGGGGCACAGCTGGATAAGCAGCTGTCTTTTCGACATGGCCTCATGCGCGATGCTGCCTACAGTCTGCTGCCTGAAGATCGGCGCCGTGTCTATCATCGTCTAGCAGGGCGCTTCCTACAGAAAGTTGGCGAGCAAGATCCACTAGTCCTGGCCGGTCACTACGAGCGCGGGGATGATACCGCGCTTGCAGCGCCGTTCTTTCTGCTCGCAGGTCTGCGTGCGCACTGGGGCGGCGACTCTGCTGGCGCTGTAAAGTACGCGACCCGTGGTCTTGATTGTCAGCCCACCGATGAGGTGCGAGTCGGGCTCCTCGCGCTGCTCTGTCAGTCCCACTTGTGGAAAAATGAGTGGGCCTCATCTGCAGTATACGCAGAGCAAGTCCTGATCTTGGCACCGATAGGCAGCGTTTCGTGGGGACTGGCTGCGACTGCGCAGATAGTCCACCTGGGCCTGCGCAATCGCGACCGGTTCCTGCAGACACTAGATGACATTGCTAGCGCGCGCTCCGATAAGGAGGGAGTGAGTGCGCTGGCATTTGCGCTGGCCATCGGCATTTACATGCTGGATTCTGAAGCCGAGTTTGATCTGGCGCAGCACTTTCTGTCGCGACTTCACGCACTGGTGGATCCTGTCGCTACCCAAGACACCGTTGCGCGTGCTTGGCTTCAGCGTGCCCACATTCATCGCGAGGCATGGGTTCATCGTTCACCCGCAACGGGCTATCAGTTCGCGGTCGCTTCGCGCAGTAGCTTTTTAGAAGCGGGACACAATCGCGGAGCACTGGTCGCAACAGCTTTCATGGGCATAAATGCTTGGTATTTGGGGGCACTGGAAGAGGCACTGCGCGCGCTACGCGAGACGCTAGCAATTGGCGACGCCTTAGGACTTGTCTCATCCCTTCGTACGCTGGCTTTTGTCCAAGTGCTACTCGACTTCAACGACGCCAGCAAGCTAGATGAAGCAGAGGAGTGCGCAAGCAAGTTCGCGGAAGCAAGTCGTGGCAAGTCTCCTCTTTCACAAGGACGCGCGAGTTTCGCCTGTGCAGAAGTTGCCCTACGTCGCGGCGATTCACTAAAGGCAGCATCCTTGCTGGAATCGGCACGCGCTAGCCTAGTCGAAGCACCGCTGGACTTGTTAGCAGTGCAAGTTGCCCAAGCTGAGGCTCTGCTAGCAATGGGTCAGATGGCGCAAGCGCTAGATACCGCGAAGAATGCCTATGAGAGCTATGTCTCCCGCCGAGCGCTCGGATTTTCTGGGCCGCGCGCAGAGCTGATTTTCGCAGAGACACTCATAGCCACCGGACAAGTCGAGCAAGCCAAGCGAATCGTGGAGCAGTCGTGTAGCTTCCTGCAAGCTCAATCCGCAGCACTACAACCGCCATGGCAACCCACGCAGCTGCTGAGTTATCCAGTGCATGCTCGCTTGTTTGCCTTGCGGGAGAGGCTAGGGCTGGCGCCCTTGATGTAGCTACCTTGTTTGCCCGCCAGCTCTGAGTGAATCCTTTGAGCGCAACAGCGACTATTTACCCCAACAGGTTCCGAAGCTGCTGCCGCTCGTCAGGTGACAGCTCTATTAAGAGCTGCGAGATTTTATCCAGCCCGGACTGGTGCTGAAAAGCTGCCGGAATCTTCCCAAGCGCCGCGTTTAGTACGGCTGATGGGTCGGCATAGTGCTTGGCAGTAATGGCAAAGTTTGCATGCCCAAGAGAGGCGGCAACAGCGTCGGTAGTTGCACCGCCTTCGATGGCGAGCGTGGCGTTGAGCCCGCGCAAGCTGTGTGGGCAGAGCCGGGGGAGGCCAAGACGCCGACAGTAAGTACGTAGGCGCTTCCAAAGCCATGGTGGCTTGGGCTGCTGGCTGCGATTGGCTGCAAAGACCCGCTCGGTAGGATTCCTACCTTCACAAAATTTGTGCAGCAACGCAGCCACGCCTTCGTACAGCTTAATCGAGCGCTTGGCGTTTCTCGTCTTTCCACGCAGGACGTAGATCTGGGTCTGCTTCACTCCCTCACGCGCCGTGATGCGATCAATGTCTGCCACTCGCAGCGCTAGTACCTCGCTAGAGCGCAAGCCTGCGTAAATCTGCAGCAGCAGTGCCAGGGCTCCCTCATTTCCACATTTGGCATCCTCAAAGAGCGCGCGATCCAGGAGTTCTGCTTCACCGTGCCGCGCCTGCTGCTTTCCAAACTCTGCGCGCCCGACCGGCTTCACTGCGGTCCACGGATTGGAGCTTGCGCGCTGCGTCTCGATTAGCCATCGCCAAAACTCCTTCACTCCCCGAAGAGCCGCGTGGTGGGTCGCTGCAGCCATCAGCCCCTTTTTTCCAGGCTGTGCCATCAGCTTCGTATAAAGAGCGCGGGCTGAGTTCTCGGTGATCGACTTTACTGTCTGCTCAAGAGGGAGTAGCCGACTCAGCTTTCCCTCGACACAGCGCAGTGAGGCAGGCTTAAGTCCGGCCAGCGTTTTGTGCTCTAGGTACAGCTTCAGTGCATCACCGAGCAGCAGCGAGCTGGCAGCATGCAGCTCAGCATGAAGCGCCGAGACCACTGCCGCTGCCTCCTGCTGACTCATGCAGAACAGGTTGACTCGGCTCCTGCTACCGCTAACAACCACGCGCCAGCGCTTCTTCTCCGACTCATGATAAGGACCGAAGATTCGTACGGCTTGGTGGTCGCAAAATACTAGCTTTTGCAATGCTTGCTTGGCTCGCATCACTGCCGCTGGATGGCTTCGCATGGCTGCGACCTACTCCGCCGTGCCCTTGTTTAGGGGCCTTGAATGGGAGGCTGAAGTGCAAGTGGAGAGGAGCAGAGGGAGCCCTGCTAGCAAGAGGCACTTTCGCAGACATCGGCGGGTCTCATCGCTTGCGCTGCGACCCGACTCAATCGCCCGCACCGTTGCTTCCGAGAGTCCACACTCAGCAGCAAGCTGGCGTCGGGAGAGTCCGGCACTAGTCCGCGCGCTGAAGACCAATGCAGCGAGGTCGGTAGCCGACTTGTCTGCGACTAGCGACGCGTGCCTGGCGCAGATGCGCTGTCCCTTCTTTGTTAGCGCGACGACCTGAAAGTCCTGCGGGATCCAGCTATGACTGCAACCACCGTCGCAGATGAGGCCAAAGTCATAGAGCTGCTGGAGCTCGTGCAATGGCAGCTGTCCCCAGCTATCAGGTCTCGTCGCTACACAGCAGGGGCCATGAAGAGTGGTGCCGTCCTGTTTCTTAACGAAGATCTCTCCTGCACCCACAGCAAGAAGAACTGCCTTCGCAGACAGGGAGAGCTTTGATAGGAGCCATCTACGGTGGCCTCCCAGCTTTCCAATCTTGCTCATATGAGCGCGGTCCATGCTTACCGAGTGGCCTCCCTTCCTTCCGGCTGTTGCGGCCTCTTGAGAGGAGAATTCATGTGCTCTGCCATGCTGATGTGCGGCTCTGCCACCTGCGCTCGCCACTATCTTTCGCGTCGCTGCAGGCATTCTGGCAAAGCCTCGTAGTATCGTGGATTTAGTCAAGGTACACCTCTCTTCATACCAGCATCATTGGATGCGCACGCAGCACATGCGGGAGTAACTGGAGCCCATGCCTGCGTTGTGCAGTCACGCGGAAGTCGCGCAAGTCATTGGCTACAACAGCGGCTGCTGGCGCTGCGCTGACTCCTTATCCCAGCAATGTCGCCAAGACACACCAGCCAGCCGCAGCTAAAGCTGCGCGCTTAGTAGTTCCTAACTTGCAGTCGCAACAGGCTACTATCTGGTAGACAACGACACCTGCTGGCAATCAGCGACAGTTAAAATTGGCTTGAGCGCCGCTTCTACTGCCATCTGCCACCAGTGGCAGCGCCTACCGCGGTAACTCCACGAACAGAAAAAGTTCACCATTGGACAAACTCCATGCGCGCACAAAGAGTGTCCCGTGGTAAGTTGCGCGGGTTCTTCCACGGGGTCAGATCCTGGGGAATAACAGTCCTCGTCGTGTTGCAAGCACGGCGGGGACACTTTTGATCGCTACGAAACGACTCATCGCAGTGGCTTTTGCACCACCCTGATGAGCCTTAAGACGAGCCTTGAACTGTTGGGATTGCTAGTACAGCAGTCCTGAGGAGTGCGCAACAGATTATTAAATTTCTGTCGCTGAATTTCCATCAATTGCCCACTCGCTGCAGCCGTGGTAAGGCCCTCCAAGATGTCTCCTCCTCGGAAACTTAGACACATGGGCATTCAAAAAAGGCTGAAGCGACTCCGCAGCTCCAAGGGAATGAATCCAACGGCACTCGGTCGTGAGGCAGGCCTAAGTCGCATGGCGGTCTCCTACATCGAGGCGGGGCGCTCAGCTCCTAGTGTCGATACCGTTGAAAAGCTGGCCTACGCGCTGGATGTGGAGCCCTCCTACCTCGCCTTTGGAGACACTCCCAGCACGACTCCGATGAACCACCTGATCGCTCCTGGCTTCGACCCGATGACACTTAGCGATGACATCACGGCGCTGGTCAATGGCTACGGAGGCACGCTCGATCAGTCCCACTTATACATTGATCCGCGAGGAGCAGCGCAGTGGCGAGCCTTGGTTGATTCCTACAACGGAATCCCATCCCAGTTCGTTGCCGAAGCAGTGGTTAAGGAGGCTGCAGGTAGCTCGCTGGATGTGATTGCGCTTGGGGTTGGAACAGGCCACCGCGAGGTCCAGTTCGTCAAGCAGCTGGCAGATCTTGATTCCGTCGACCTACGACTGTTTATGGTCGATATCAGTCAGCCGCTCTTGGCTGCTGCATCAAGCCTTGCGGCGGAGACACTGGGCTACCTGGACATTCCGCAGGTGACGATCTCGGGCGACTTTAATCGGCTGCCCAGCTTCATGCACTTCTTCCGCGCTGCAGACTGGAGCGCCCGCCGCCGCATCCTGTGCATGTTCGGCTACACGTTTGGGAACTTCGACAACGAAGTGCGCTTCGTCAAAAATGCACTGAGCGGCTTCCCTGTTGGTGACTTTCTGGCCATCGAAGTAACGCTTGCCTACGCTCCTGCCGACCAGCCGCCAGAGGTCATGGCCAAAGACCCTGCTCTGTCTCGGAAGCGCTCCCCAGAGTTTCAGCGGCGCTACGACGACTTCCTAACCGGCCCCATCCAGCGCCATGCGCGCGGCGTTAGTAGCATCACTGTCACACCACACCTAGACCTAGAGTCGTGCCCGATTAAGGGCAGCTACGCAATCGACATGCGTGCAGCGGTCACTGTTCCCGGTGCCGCCACCAAGCAGTTTTCCGTCGGATTTAGCCGCCGCTACGAGCCTCAAGCTTTGGCTGAGTGCATGCGTCAGCTCGGCTGGCGCTGCATTGACAAGTGGACCTACGGCGATGGCTGGCCGAGTATGCTGCTGCTGTTTCAGAAGGTGGCGTAGGCGGAGTAGCGGCCTATGGGCGCGCAAGAACTTGGGGTCTTACGTAGAAGCAGTCCCCGGCGGGAACAGCGATGCCATCGCCTTGCCTGAGACGTATGAAGCGATGAACAATGCTTGTTGTCTGGGCAAAGGACTTGGAATTCTCTAAGTGGCAACGCATTTCGGTGCTTCCCTGGTTGAGTGAGTCGGGCTTACGCTGCGGCGTATGTCTACTCCTCAATCCTCGGAATCCTCCCGAGCGCAACTTTTGGTGGTGCGGTTGGCGCTCGGGCTAGCTACCTTGACGTTTCTGGTGCCGCTCGCACTGGCGGCGCTGGCAGTCACCGCAATACTGTCCTTCGCAGCGGGGGCTAAGTCGCTGCGGTTTGCGCATGGCCTCGATTCGGGCTCCTTTAGTGCTGGCTTTTATCTGGCGACGTTGCTGCTAATCGGAGCAGGAGCTTGGCAGATCATTCATACCGTGAAGGTTCGGCTCGCTCGACGCACCCAGCAGCAACAAGAGATTGGCGAGGGAGAGCCCAAGGAGCTGGCCCCGGCTAAGGCCAAGGGGCTTTGGGCATCGCTGTCGCAACGGCCTTGGATGCATCTGGGCGTCGCGCTGCTGCTGGTCGACATGTCCCTGGTTCGCTGGGAGATTCGCGGGCGGCTGGATAGCCCGGATGGGCTCCTCGCGGCGGCGATTCTTGCATCGATGGTGTGGGCAACGGTCTTCGTTGCGGTGATGGGCGTTCGACTCACCGGATTGTTGTGGCGGACGCTGCTCAGGAATTCTCGTCGGTCGGCCTACGTCGGAGGCTTGGTCACGGCCTTTAGCCTTGCGATCAGCGTCGCTTCTGTGCTGACGATCCGCAGCTACGCGGGTGAAACTGCGGAGGCTGCAGTCCAGCAGAATGTCGTCACCTCCATCGAAGAGGCTCCATCCGCGGACTCGTCCCTGGAGCAAATCCGCTTGGCTTTCGTCGAGTTCGCCGAGCCAAAGAAGACAAGCGACGATGCGCAGCCACTCATTAAAGAGGAGCTGCCTAACACGCCACAGCAGCTGGAGCCAGCAGCGGTGCCGACTGTCGCAGCAGAAGCCGCAGATCCCCTGGGGCCAACAGCCCGCGGTATCTTGGGCGGGGGAACGGCCGGGCTTGTCCCTTCCTCAGCGCCATCTGCCGATGTCGTTCCTGTCGCATCACCACATGCTGATGTCGTTCCTGTCGATGGATCCCCGACGGCGCAAGATGCACCGCTTCTGGATATTTCCTTCGGTCCTCCGTTCGCAGGCTGTGTCGACCGCCTCACGGAGCGGATTGCGGCCGAGGACCCAATTGAACAGCACGTCCAACGCTTGGTGGGTCGATTCGGCATGAGTGAGCACGACGCTAGAGCCATCGTCATCGAGACGCTGGTTTCGGTCTGTGTGAAGAAGGCCGAGGATCGCGAAGACCTGCGCCGCTACTTCTGGCGCTCCGTAACGAATGCCGGACGTAACTTTGTGACACGCCATCTCAGCAACCGCCGAACCTGCTCAATCGAGCTAGTGCCGGTGCTCGACTTCCCCGAAGAGACAAATAGCTGGCACTACGCGGATGACACGGAGCAGCGTGCTCAGCATGCATTCTGCGAGCTTTCGGAGATGGACCAGGCGCTTGTTCAGGCGCGGGTCCTACGTGGCCTGACATTTGGAAAGATTGGTGAGCTCACCGGACTAACTGAAAGTGGAGCTGCGAAGGCATTTGACCGCGCGCTCCGACGGCTAAAGCAGAATTTTGAAAAAAATTAGCCTGCCGATGTCCGGTTTGGCGTCCTGCCTGTGTGGACCTTCTGAACGCCCGAGAGGGCATCGGAGGCACACATGGACATCGCAGCTGGTACAACATCTTCCTACCCCCCATCCGTAAACTTCCACCTTTGGGAACCGTGCAATATGCGTTGCCGGTTCTGCTTTGCGACCTTCCAAGACGTCAAGCAGACGGTTCTTCCGCGCGGACATCTGCCGCGTGAGCAAGCGCTTGTCGTCGTTGAGCAGCTTGCCGCCGCAGGTTTCGACAAGATCACTTTTGCTGGTGGTGAGCCAACGCTCTGCCCCTGGTTGGGCGAGCTGATTGCACGGGCCAAGCAGCGCGGGTTGACGACCATGCTGGTCACGAATGGCTCGCGTCTCCTCCAGCCGGGATGGCTCGACGCTGTTGGTGCATACCTCGATTGGGTCGTCCTCAGCATCGACAGCACCGACCCGCGCACGCACGAGCGAATGGGGCGCCGCATCGCAGGCAAGGTAGGCCGCGCGCTCTCTGTCGAGCACTACCTTGCGGTTGCGGCCGAGCTGCACCGCCGCAATATCCGGTTAAAGGTCAACACCGTTGTAACGGCAGAGAACGCGGAAGAGGACATGGGAGAGTTCTTGCTCGCGCTCCGGGCAGAGCGCTGGAAGGTGCTTCAAGTCCTTCCGGTAGTCGGCCAGAACGATGGCAAGGTCGAGCCGCTGCTCATCGACGAGCTGACGTTCCACCGCTACTGCACTCGCCATCAGCGAGTTGCGGACGCGGGGATCTGCCTGGTCCCTGAAGACAACGATGACATGACTGGCAGCTACGCCATGGTCGATCCTGCCGGACGCTTTTTCGACAACACCGCTGGCCGCTACCGATACAGCCGCTCGATCCTCGATGTGGGAGTCGCCACCGCTTGGCAGGACATCCGCTTCGATGCGCGCCGCTTTGAGGAACGTGGCGGTATCTATGACTGGAACGCTCCCGGCGACGCGAACCTAGTTCGACTCCGACTACCGCGCTGAGGGAAAGCAGCGATATGCGACTGGGCTAGCCAGCTGGACCGCTGGCTCAGGAGCGAACCAGATCTTAACAGCGTATGGGCGCTTTCCTGACGAGCGCTCTGCCGACCCCGAGCGAAAGATAAACATCATGGGTTTTCGGAAGAGTACGATCTGCCTCGGTAAGACGTCACGGCAGCCCGTCACAGAGTATGACTCCCAAGCAGAGGCACGGGATGGCGCAGACTACGCGCGGCTGACACATCGGAGCCACCTCGTGCCGTACCTCTGCGATTGTTGTCGGCTCTGGCACTTGGCTCCTAAGAATCGGCATACACCGAGCACAACCTGCTATTTCTGCACAGCAGCCAACGGCAAGCCAAAGCAGGCCTACGTTACCGAGGAGGTTGCCCGAAGACGGGCGAAAATAGTTGGCATAGAGCGTGGCATCACCCTGTGTTCGTACCCCTGCCGGTACGGGCAAGGCTGGCACCTAACCAAGAGCAGAGGGAGTATCCGCGCCTGAGACGAGCACATCGCTGTGACTTTATGCATGGCCCTGCAGTGTTGCAGACGGTGAAACGACTGTAACACTGCAGGCTTGTTACCGCGCACCTGAGACGCAGGGAAAAGATGGGGCAGGACCAGGTTGTTTGATGGCGTCCTGGCTCGCCAGGACGGCTTGCCTTGCTGGCATGAGAACTTCACGCTGCAGACCGTAGGGCGCTGTCTCGGGTCGCGAAGCGACGCGCGTAGCTCGCTTGCCCAGGACGGCACCCTGAGGGCTGTGGTACCCACGTAATCACCGCATCGCCATCAACTAGGCTGCTCGGTAACACACGCCGATGTCTGTCATGGACCGCTGCTGCACGGAGGCGGCACGACCCAGCCGGTGCGAATTCACGCGCTGCTCGATGATGCGTCCCGATATGTCATCGCCATCCAGGCACTCTCCACGGAAAAGGAACAGGACATGCTGAACCTGATGGTCGCCGCGCTGCGTCGCCACGGCCCGCCCGATGCGCTGTATCTGGACAACGGCGCAACGTATCGCGGCGAGGCGCTGCGCG
>ERZ795056.4283-NODE-4283-length-14843-cov-7.246957_pt1 | contig 14843 bp, 14 predicted proteins | sample MGYA00375140_ERZ795056 | MGnify/ENA primary metagenome ERZ795056 (study PRJEB30185, sample SAMN05720227) | activated sludge metagenome | isolation source: Anaerobic digester | place: USA | collected 2015-03-09 ...
TAAACCACATGCCTACACCCTGGTGCATGTAATAGCCCTGAATGATTGTTTCTCCTAGGCCATCCTGCCAGATAGGAACATAGGCTACAACTGTAATGGTTAAGGCGAACATAATTGCAGAAACAATGTACCAGTTAGAAATATAAATTTCTTTGGTTTGCCGCCTGGCTATGGTTTGAATAAAATTGATCAGGGTAAGTATCAACCCAATACCGAATAATAACATTACCGGCCAGATATATTCCCGGTATTCGCCACCGCCATTATTAATACCCGCCATTAAAAATATAGTTCCAAGAATAACTGAAGCATTAATCAGGTAAAGTGCATACCAACCTTTTTTAATACTTGCCAATGGGGCATTGCTTACCATGGGAACAATATAATAACCTAACCCGAGCATTCCCAGTGATGCCCAACCCCAAAACACAGCATTGGTATGAACAGGGCGTAAACGACCAAAACTCAACCAACTAACATGGTCTACATCTGGCGCAACAAATTTGATGCCCACATACTCACCTATGGTTGTACCGAATAGCAGCCACAATGCGGCACATCCAAAATACCACAAAATGAGTTTGGATAATTGCGGGTCGATATTTGGTCGTTTCTGCGCTTTCTTTTTACGTGCAATAAAATTAATATACCCTTCTATTTCTATATTGCCTACCAATCCCTTTTTATCTACCGGTTCTTTTTCACCTGCTAATTCATGATGGGTAAGTTTATAATCGAGTGCAATTTTCCTTTTTGCCAGTGCTTTGGTTGCTTCCTCTTCAGTTAAGGTAGACAGATAATCTGCAAACAGTGCCGCTTCTTCAAGGTCTTGCCTGTTACGGTGCTTCCGCAACATATTTGACAGCTTTACAATCATCAGCACTATGGCTGCCAGGATGGGGATCATGATCAGCGTGATAGTTATTAAAATACCGCCTTCACTAAATAAACCTTTAGTTGTTATTTTAGTTTGAGCATATACCGAATGACCCGGAAATATCGTTGCCAGTAATGTAATAGCAATTATCAATATGGTTTTTATACTTCCTGAACTTTGTGCGTTTTTATTTAAAACTTTTTGTTGGTGTTTGAGTTCTAATACCTTTTCTATCTGGTTACTATTCATGTTTTTAAAATACTTCTCAAATTCATGGGTACTTTTCCCCGTCTTTTTATTCCTGATTTTAGCAACAAGTCCCTTAGCCTCAAAAGACAGTAAGAGCACTGCAACAAGAATCGTCAGTAACACTATCACTAACAAAACAATAAGGCTTGTATCATTTGGGGAAGGCGAAATTCCGGGAGTTTGCGCTTGAGCCAACATTGTTATCGGCAAACATATGAAAGCAGGCAATAACCATTTGCTCCTACTTGTTTTAAAACAAACTTGCATATAAAATATTTTAAGACCTTTTACTCGTCTACTATATTAAAAATATTATCTTTTTAAGTATTTTTCTCCCAATTCCAAAGCGGTATTATAATCATCCAGTTTAGCGTTTTGCAACATCGATTTGATATGCTTTCTAACAATAACAAACTCATCATGAACAGGACAGGGCATTTTTGCTGAGCAACTTTTTAATCCTAAGCCGCATCCTGTAAATAATTTATCGCCATCAATTGCATTAACAATATCTGCAAGACTTTTCTTTAAACCTATCTTGTCCAGGTAAAATCCTCCGGTAGGCCCCTTGGCTGATAAAACCAATCCTTTTTTGCCAAGATCCTGTAATATTTTAGCAATAAAAGGCTCGGGTGAATCAATCGCTTTGGCAATTTGCTTTACCCCAACCTTGGTGTCGCTCTTTGATTTTTGTGCTACAAAAAGCATTGCCCTGATAGCATATTCACAGGTTTTAGATACCATTTTACTGATTTAATTTGTGCAAAGATAGAAAAAATATTAGTAAAAGAGTTTTTCCTCTTTTATTATTCTTGAATTAGGGATTTAGAAGTATTAAATTCATTTGCAGCGATGTAAATTATACTATGCTGACATTGCAAAATATTATTTTCTTTTAATCACTTAAATACAATTGATTTAGATAATTTCTAATAAAGTACAATCTCTGCACAAACCATCCCGTAACAAAACATATGCTAATGTTCTTCCATAAAAATCATAGCTATGTTGCCGCTCCACTATTAAAGTTACCCCATTCACCAACTAATGCGATTGATGAAAGATATTTTTAGATGCTATTACTACTAATTCCCAAAGTAATTGACCAGGCAAATGTGTTTCCATTTCATCTTGTATTAATTTCTTAGATATTCTAATCTCCGGTGCAATAATACCCAGGAACCTTATTTCAATTTCATTTTCATTTCAAAATCAAAGGTCTTTCAGGTGACTTCGCCGGCATGCTCGGCGGTCATTGTGGTGATCAAATCTTAACAGCTCCTGAGTTCGTGCCTACTCGTGAAAATATGAACGAGTTTGGCGGAAGTTCTTCGGCTGGTAAATCTATCCGCACTGGTTTAAGCCATGTGATAAAACAAATAAGCGATCCGCAAATGACCGGCCGTTTTAAATGTGTATTAAAAAAATCAATTTGGAAGACCAAACAGAAGCCAGTAGTTACCGGGCAACTCTGATCTCACAGGAAAAACAATATTTAATTGGATGTCCTTTTGACAAAAATGTGAGCCTGGAAGGTGTGTTCACTGAACCTTATTCTTTAAGCAATACAGTTGCCCTGGATGCAGGTATTTTAACTGTACAGCTTTTAACCCTGCCAATCTTATCAATGCACCAGCTGGTGCTATTCACTTTCGTCTGTTGGTGGCTCTGGATTGCGTTTTTGACTTTACTTTTAATGCACAAACACGAACCTATGAACCAATTGATGTGGCCAAAAATGAACTTTCTGATGTTGCCTACTCTGGTTACCTTGATTTAAGTGCAGCAATTGCAATGTTAACAGTAGTTACCGATACGTTTTCAGAATCTCCAACACTTACTGCTGATGCAAGTGTGCTATTATGTACCGGAAAAGTATTGTATCAGCAATTAGGTCCTAATTATTACTTGTCCAATTCAGATAATGCTTTAAAAGTTGCTGACATTTTCTAAGCGTTAAATATTACGACAAACACAGCCCTCTATTCTTGCAAGGCTTTTTATGCAACTTCGTTTCCATTGCTTTTATAGACCAGCTCCACATCGAAAAAGTCATTCTTTTTTGAAATCTGGCCGTATTATTTTTACAACATAAGTTGTATCTAAAGCGTAATATATAACATTCTTAAAATGATTTTGAACAAATGCCATTTATTGCCCTGATAGTTTTCATAACGACTTTTATTCCACTTTCCAATTCCAAGTAAGGTTTTGGGACATCTAAGTATATTGCCCTAATTAATCCTTCAGCTCTAATCATCCCTTTAGTATCCAAAAGCATAGAAGCGTTTATTTTTCGTTCTTTACAATTTATAAAAATTTCCAAGAACGTTTCGTTTATAGAATGAGTAGCTCGAATATTCATAACTTATATTAAATTGTATTCTTGCATTTTAATAATTTAATAACCTTCTGCTGTCGAATTTTCTATCTCTCGGAGTGCTTATTTGAAACGGCAGAGATGATATTCTTTTGAAAGTAAGTACCAATCTCCCTCTCCTTAAAAATGATAGACTATCTCGCTTTTTAAAGAGATGTATTGATAATTGGCCATTATTTCTTTCGAAAGTTTTTTCGTTCACTAAAATAGGAGGCGACTGTCAAGACGAGCATTATAACAGCAGTAACCGGAATCCAGATAGGTATTGGCATAGGGTCTCCGGCAGCATAAGAGTGCAATCCGGACAAGTAATAATTTACTCCGAAATAAGTAAAGATAATTGTCCAAATCATCCACATGCCTGCTACATTAAAAATCCATTTACTTTTCAGTCCCGGAACTATCCTGAAATGCAGGATAGCAGCATAGAAGATTATGGAAATAAATGCCCAAGTTTCTTTTGCATCCCAACTCCAGTAACGCCCCCAACTCTCATTTGCCCATATTCCACCTAAAAAAGTTCCGATAGTTAACGCAAACAATCCTATCTCCGCTGCCATTTCATTCACAATCGTCAACTCTTGAATGGAATTTTGAATTTTTGAAGTAGGTTTTAAACAGAACATAATTAAAGAGATTACTGAGATAAGAGCGGATAAACCAAAGAAACCATAGCTTGAAGTAATAATACCTACATGCACCATTAACCAATATGATTTCAATACCGGCTCCAAAGGAGTAATCTGCGGATCAAGGATAGAACCACCATGTGCGAAGCCCATCATAATCATTGCGACCAATGCACCTGAAGCGGGGATAAATGCATTCCTGTTTTTATAAAGCAATAATCCTGCTAATACGCCAATTGATGAAATGAAAATAATGGCTTCATAGCCATTACTCCATGGTGCATGTCCAGATAAATACCAACGAACACTCAGTCCCACAAACTGTATTGCCAATGCAACAACCATTAAGCCGAGTAATACTTTAGTTAATACCTGAACCGCATGATTAATTTTAGAACCAGATGATAATACTTCTGCAAAACCAAGAATGATCATTGAAATTCCCAAAAGGCTATAAGCTATCATCAGCCATAAGAAAATATTTGCATGATTGTATAGGATTTCCAAATCAACTTTTGAATCAGATGGAATGATGTCCTTACCCCAGGTTTTTTGAAAATTACTAATGCTCACTAATGTTTCATCTGCGCTTTTCCAGTTTTCGGTTTGCAAACTTTGCTTTACGTCATTAAAATAGAGTGCAATAAATGCATAAGCAGCCGAATCAAGTGTTGCAGGATTATTTTCAGAGCTATAGACCCAGCTTCTCCATGTATGTGTCGGATCGTTTTTAACCGGGATAATCTTAGTGAAATACCCATAAATGATATTCCCGAAAATATTATATCGCTCTGTTATATTTATAAGTTCTTTATCATAATTTGATTGTTCTGCCTTTCGTTTGCTGAATGATACTTTATACTGATTTTGCAACCTGAATTCACCTGTGGCAGTATCCATCAAATTGGCAAAAGTTGTATAACCATCTACATTAGTGCCGGTTTCGTTAGCCAAGTCATCTCCACCTTTTTTGCCTACATATATCATTGGCTGAACAAACCAGTATGCCGGATCGAGTTGCATAGATAAAAACCACTGTACAGGTGATAGCCGCTCGTATTTATCCTTTTTATAAATCTTACGTAGCAATTCCAAAGTATGCGTATCCATTGGCTTTATTCTACCTTGGAAGTCCTGAACCAGCAGGTGACCAAACTTATCAGCATGTTTTTTACTTATAACTTTACCTCCCAATTCGCCCTGTTTTGAAAATAGTTCTTCCTCCTTTTGCGCATGTGAGGTATCTACTTTTTCTTGTACTGAATTTTGAGCATTGGCAAAAGAAATCATCAATATCAAAGGAATTAATACAACAGCTTTCTTATGTATGTCTTTCAACCGTTGATTTAATTTCCAAATATGAGTTCGCTTCAGAATGAGTGTAAGAAGCATCCCAAGGAATAAAAAGAAGTAACCGATATAGGTAATTCTCGTTCCCCACCAGTCTTTGTTTACAGAAAGAATAGTACCTGATTCATCGGGAAAATAACTTGCCTGGAAGAATCTGTAACCATTGTAGTCCATAACGTTGTTCATGTAAATATGATGTGGCGTTTCTTTTCCATCATCAATAACGGTTACCCTGCTTTCATAAGAAGAAGCATTATTTGAACCCGGATAACGGTCTAATTTAAAATCATCGCAACGAAGTGAAAAGGGTGTTTTAATAATTTTTGAACCATAGCCAATCCCAACTTCCAGTTTATTAATAATGGTTTTAACGCTGTAGCCAGTAACGCCTTTTCCTCCTTGCACTATAACAGTATCTTTTTCATTTCCACTACTGATTTCCATCTTCACCATGCTTAGAAGATTTTTATCCATCATATTATTTCTATCTCCGCTGTAATAGGCAATTCTGCCGGCAAATGCTGGATTGGGTATAATGAAGTTGGTATTATTGATTGTATAAAGCGTTCTGAAACCCAATGAGGTTAACTCATTTTCTTTTATTGTTCCTGATTGCTGTGCCAGTAATGCTGGATCGGTAACTATTCCTGCCTGTTGCCCTTGCATAGACACATACTGCCCGGCTAAAGGTGAGTTGATCATTATACCATTACCTTTTTCTATTAATTGCACCGTTCCCTGAACCGGCTTATTGAAGCTGAATAAAATACCCCCTATAGTTTTTATCTCACCGCTGAAAATATAATTATTCTGTCTTCCCTCTTGTCCGGTTGTTATGATATCAAGAATTTTCTGCCCCGAGCTCGTTTTTTGTATTGAATCTTTAGCAAGTGGGATATAGTCAAGAGATTTTATTTTGATTACTCTATCATCAAACTCATAACTTTCTTTGAAAATTCTTTTAAATGGCCACCGTGTATTTTCACCATTAAAGTACGACATCGTATAGGGATGCTGGTCATAAGTGATAGATTTTACACCATCATTAATATTTACTTTGATGTATGTAAGATCGCTAATGATTGCATTAGAGGTTTCGCCTTCTTTGATAGGCATTTGCCCCTCAAAAGCCCAATAGCGTGTTATTGCACCACCCAAAAACATTAGAATGAATGCAATGTGGAAAATCAGAACAGGCCATTTTTCTTTTTTTGTTAATTGATAGATTTTAATGTTATAGATAAAAATGATGATAATCCACAGCATCAGTATCTCAAACCATTTGGCATTATAGATCAGCATTTTTGCAGTTGGCGTATCATAATCATTTTCTACGAAAGTGGCTACTGCCATAGAGCCAGCAAAAATGAACAACAATAAAGTCATTGTTTTCGTTGAGAAAAAGAATCTTTCTATCCGAGTCATTATTTATTTTGTTTGTCTATGCAAATACATCAATCATTCTAAATATTTGATAGTCTTCTCATACCCTTATCTAATTCAGATGCTTTTAAAAGAAAATCTCTCGGGAGTCTTTAAACTCCCAAGAGATACAAGACAACCTTACATAATTAGAGTGATTTTAAATATTCAGTAAGGTCTGTTTTTTCCTCACTGGTCAGGCCCAGGTTTTTCGATGTATTATATTTTTCTACAACTGCTGCTAAAGTTGCAGCTGAACCATCGTGAAAATAGGGGGCATGTTGCCATATACCTTTAAGAGGTGTAACTCTCCATTGTTTTGTAGCTGAGCGGTTCACATAATTTTTATCAGTGGCTACAGAAGCACTTTGGGGATGAAGTATTCCTCCATTTGTAACATCAGTAAATCTGGGGCCTGAATGACAAGTAGCACACTGCGCCTTGTTGTTAAACAAAATTTTCCCTCTTGCCGCAGCAGTAGCGTCAAATGAACCTACTGGTGCATTTGGAGCAGCAAGTGAAAACTGATACGCTTGTAATGCAGGCAGTTTATCTGTTACCAAATCAGCACCACCACCCGTATTGTCTATATTAAGACCTGTACGACTATCGTTGAATTTTCCATGACCGCCCATCTCGGCTACTGCAACATAACGGTTCCAATAAGCTACGGGGCCAACTGTTTCATGCTGAACATCACCATCTCCGGTAAAGATAACTTTAGGCAAACCATACAAACCAAAAGCTGGCGGTATCACCACAGGATTATTAAGCCCATCATGATTAAATCTTGGGTCAAACTTACCTTTACCCCATGACGCATAAACAGCCTTTTGCGCAGCAGTCAATGATGGTGACAAAGAAATAATCAAACCTGGGTCTAAATCTCTGTTGGGATAACCATCTAAACGATTTCCAATACCCGAAGCAAATGAGTTGTCAACAGTAGAGTGACATAAAGCGCAAGTAATACCTACACGATCTAATTTCAGCGTGCCAGCCGTAGTTGTGCTTACCTGACCTTTAACACCTACTACCGCATTCAATTGAAGTAAAGCAAGTGTAGTTTGGGGATCAGTTAAGCTTATTGAACCATTTTGAATGCCTGCAACAACCGCAGCAGGCAATGCTGATGCATCTACCTTTAAACCAACACTCAAAGCAGTTGTAGGATCTACAGCGGCTTCAATTACTTCATTCATTTTTAAAACATCTGTCCAGGTAGTTTCATCACCAAAAGTTTCATAGCGAAATATATCCTTTCCCTGATTAACCAATGCAGGGTCTAATGCAGGTAAATTCAAGCTGCCTTCACCAGCATCCTGTCGAGGATCGTCTTGCTTATTCTTTTTACAGTTAGACAGGGAAATGACTATAAGCAAAACCATTCCCAAAAGTGTCAATCTTGATCTCATGATATTAATTTATTTAAATGTTTGTAAGTAATGTGGGCTTTTTTTCAAAGCCCTTAAATAATTAGAGTAAGTGACTTTTGTTTAGGTTACAAAAACATAAAAAAAATGTACTATTGTGACATTAGGCTACAGGTGAATATCTTATATGATTAATAGAGTTCTGTTGTTGCTGTTAATGCAACAATGGTCATTATGCAGTCACGACTTTAACGACTTTAAAATGCTTCCTTTATGATTAGATTTTCTGCAATACCCAGAGAAGATAAATGCTTTTCCACTGCCTGCATCATTAGTTCAGGCCCGCAGATATAGAAATATTGAGAATGCTCGCTTGTATGTTTTTTTATCAGGTCTGCCGATATAAAACCGTATTCGTAATTTGTTATATTTTCATCAGACAGTATGCTAATGAAATTGCCACCCAGGAGTTGGCGGAATTTATCTTCAAGAATAATATCGGCTTTGGTTTTGTTGGCAAAAATGAGCTTGTTATTCCCGATTTTATTTTCTTTTTCAAGTTGCTTTAAGATGGCAATAAATGGCGTAATGCCCGCCCCTCCCGCAATAAAAACGCCTTCTCCTTTGTATGTTATATCACCAAAAACATCATGAATTATCAATTCATCTCCTTTGTTAAGCAAAAGTAGTTGCGCTGTAACTCCATTGTGTGACGGATATGTTTTAATGGTGAATTCTATGTAAGTGTCGTCTGGCAGGGATGTGAATGTAAATGCTCTTAGTTCATGTTCCCAATTTTGCTTATTTATAGAAATATCTACGGCTTGCCCAGGCTGATAACATATTGAAGCTGGTTTTTCAGCAACGATTTTAAGTACATCGTGTGTAAGATGCTCAATGGCTATTATTTTAACTGGTTCCATTATAAATTATCTTTTGTTGTAAATGTGAGATAGGAATTCCTGCCTGATAGTTTCATTCTCAAACTGTCCAGAATATTGAGCGGTAAGTGTTATGCTGTTCGTGTCTTTAATGCCTCTTGAAGCAATGCATAAATGGTCAGCTTCAACTACAACCGCCACATCATTAAGTTGCAATACTTCCTTTAATGCTTCCGAAATTTGAACTGTTAACCTTTCCTGTACTTGCGGACGCTTGGCATAATACTGTACCAGGCGGTTTATTTTTGACAACCCGATAACCTGTTTGTCAGGGATATAAGCAACGTGTACCTTCCCAATTATCGGAACAAAATGATGTTCACAATTAGAGTATAATGTTATGTCCTTTTCAATCAACATTCTCTTGTAGCCATATTTATTTTCAAAGAGACTGATTTCGGGTTTGTTGGCAGGGTTTAATCCGCTGAACATTTCTTTTACAAACATTTTGGCTACTCGTTTTGGGGTTCCGCACAAGCTGTCATCATAAAGATTAAGTCCGAGTGTCTGCATTATTTGAGCAAAATGGTGCTCTATTTTATTTATCTTTTCGCTTTCGTTCAATTCAGAAGCATCGTTGCGAATGAGTATATCTTTTATGGTTTCGCTCAATTCCGTATTTATCATTACTTGTATTTAATGGTCAGAGTTCATTTATTTTTTTCATTACATTTTCTACCATTGGGTCGCAATAAATCAAATTAAATTCAAAGAGTTCATTGGCAGAATAATCGTTTTCTATATCTCTCCGTAACATTGTTTTCGCTCTATTCAACCTGACTTTTACGTTTGTTTCACTAATACCTAACATTTCTGCGGTTTCTGAAACATTTAATCCGCTTATTTCACGTAGTGAAAAAACCATACGGTAGTCAAAAGGAATTTTCCGAAGAGCGTTTTCGATAATATGTCTCAACTCACGATTTTGAATTATCTTGTCGATATCGTTATTTTTATTGCTAAACATTGGAGTTGAGTATTCGTTTGCATCTTGCATAATTTCGTTTTTAAAACTAGCCTTCTCTCGTTTCCTATAACAGTTGTTCATCATTATTCGGATAATCCATGTTTTAAAATCAGCACGACCTTCAAATTGTAGCAGGCTCTTATATGCATCAATAAAGGTTTCCTGCATTAAATCCTGAGTGTCCTGGTGATTGTAATTATATGATCTGCCGATTTTGTATAAGAAAGGATTGAAGCGTCTGACTATAATTTCATAGAGAGCCTTTTCTCCCTCTATAACTCGTCTGATAACTTCTGCTTCGGTAAAATTTTCAAACTGAATCATAGTTATTTAACAATTTTAGATATTCTTGCCATTGATAAGGCCGAGATCGCCATTACAAGATCACGCACTGCTATATCTACATAATTGAAGCCAATTAACAATGTCATTGCCACAACTGTTAGCCATCCTGCAACGATGTAACCGCCAATTTCGGCTTTTTTCAGTACAATGATGCCCGCTGCAATCTCAATAATTCCCACGATCATCATAAAAACAGAAGCAGAAATTGGCAAAAAACTTACAATTGAAGGATTAGCGTACTGTTCCCAATGGGTCAGCAAGTTGGTGAATTTGTCTGCTCCTGCAACGACAGGAACAATAACAAATGTGTACTTTAAAAGATTGTATGTTTGTTTTAATGCTTGTTGTGAATTATTCGATTCCATTTTTATTATTTGTTTAATAGTTATTTCATTAGAACTTCTCGGGAAATTGTTTTGCTATACCATCTGATAAAATGTCAGCAAGATGAAGCATGTGATGAAGCGCTTCTTCAAAGCCGCCAAACGACTTCGTGTAATCACTCTTTAGGATGCTAACAGAGTATGCAATGGTATGTGTAATGTGCATTTCTAATGCAGATTCAGTGTCTTTTGCCATCCAGTTTTTAGGATTAGCAGATGCAAGAAAATCGCCAATCTCTTTTGCATTTGCATACCAGTCTTTAACTGCTTTGTCTAATGCGGCTTTATCATCGCTTTTTGCCGCCTGTAATACAGGAACGGCATCTTGTATATGAACTTTCAGGAGTTCAGTCAGTTTATCTCCCGCAGCCTGGCCATAAAAAGGTACAATAGCTGAACCTATATCTTTTTGGTTTTGTAATAGGCGATTAAGTTTAGCATCCACCCCTTTGGCGTCATTATAAAATGCATCGACAGTTAGTAATGTCCAGTACATGTGGGCTGACCATAACTCCCGCATAGCTTTGTTTAATGCTTGATATTTTACACTTTTCTGCCAGCTGGAAGAAGTAGCAGCTTTCATTCCTGAATGATTCATTTGCTGTGCATTTACAGCAAAAGCCGCAATAATAAAGGCAAGAACGATTGTTAATCTTTTCATTTTTTACTTTTAAATTGTTTATATCTATTAGAGTAACCGAAGAATGGAAAGGTTACAAAGAATGTAGAAGATAAATATGTCAGTTGGGGGATAGGCAATTGTCGCAAATACGCTATTGAATAAAATATTGAGAGTATTTGTAGCGTATATCTTTGTTTCTCTACTTTGGCACTCTTTTTTGAATTTTATGCTAAAAATCTGACTGTTGCATAAAACTGTATATTATAGAATAAGATTACTGCAAGTTTAGTATAACAGCCGCTCCCATTTCTCGCCCTCCTGGCGAAACGAGACTTAAGCTATTAGCTGCAAGCGTTTCGATTTTTTAGCGTTTCAGGATTGGCAATATTTGTAGATTTGCCGTTAATGTAATTGACTACATTTTCAAATGCTTTTCCAAAGTACAGCTCATATCCATTTAGCTCAACATAACCTAAATGTGGTGTGCAAACTGTATTGTTATATTTTAGTAGTTCATAGTTTTTATCATAAATAGGTTCGTTTTCATACACATCAACTCCAACAAAAATTTTCTTCCCACTTTTAAGGATATTTTCTAATCCCTGTTTTTCAATTAATTCAGATCTTGCTGTGTTTATTAAAACAGCATTTTCTTTCATCATAGATAAATCTCTTTCCTTTACTGATGCAAAGGTTTCACTAGTGAGACGTAAGTGTAATGTGATGATGTCAGCAGTTTCAAAGAAAATTTCTTTTGTGTTTGCCTGTTCAAAACCGTCTTCTACCGCTTTTCTTCTTGAATTTTCACTTCCCCAAACCAAAATATTTGCTCCAAATACTTTGCCGTATTGAGCAATTTTTTGTCCTATTATGCCATAACCCCAAATTCCTAAAATCTTCCCGTATACCGTAGTGCCTATGTTCGTTTGCCATTTACCCAGTTTCATCGCATCAATGGCCTGCGGTATCTGCCTTATCGTATTCATCAATAATGCCCAGGTTAATTCAGCTGGTGCAATTGGCGAACCAACACCATCTGCAACTGTAACATTGTATTTGGTACATGCATGGAGGTCTAAATGATTTGAGATCTTACCAGTCTGGCTGATCAATTTTAGTTTTGGCAACTTACTTAAAAGCTCTTCTGTGATTTCAGTACGTTCTCTTGTTAAAACCAGGATTTCGGTATCTGAAATTAAGGATGCCAGTTTATCGGGATCCTTTTCAGTTTCATGCAATACTTCAACATGTTGTCCTTTTAAAAGTTCAAAGCATTGCAATTTTTCTATTACATATTGATAGTCATCTAAAATGGTAATTTTCATTTGCTGGAATTTTAACCCTTTTATATTTGCGGACTACTTTAAGTAATCATTTGCCTTCAGCAATCTGTATTCTGGCGAAGCATCAAAAAATGTATTTAATAAGGTCATATGCCCTGCACCAAATATAACCAGGATTCTATCTGATGGTTTTGCATTTAGTTTTTGAATATTCCTGAATATTCTCAAATTTCTGTTGAACCACCAACCGGTTACAAAGTCTGGCCCAAAATATTCATTGTTTTTTGTTTCATACTTAAATATTCCAAGCAAATACGTACCCAGGTCTGATTTGATATTGTTCGGGTCATTTAGTTGAATCAGTTCTGCCCGGATCCCTTCTGTTTTAAAGACCGGTTTAGGAAAATACTGTTTTATTGTATCAGCATACTTGTTAAAATATCCCATGAAATTTTTATTTCCAATACTATCTTTGCCCAGCAATACCGAATCCAGTATTTCATAATCCTGCCCCCAGGCATTAACGCAATACAGGCTTTTCAGTTGCATCATTTTGGCTATTCTGAATCCAATCTGGTCAACTTCATCCCGACCTAAATTATATTTTCCCAACAAAAATTGATTATAGAAGGAGTCATATATTGCTTGCTTATCGGGGTCTCTTTCAATGGCAATAATTGTAGGTTTGAATTTTGCGATCCGTGCAACTATATTTTCTATTTCCTTTTGATATTTTGGTTGAAGTACATCAATCTGATCTTCTGCACTTGTCTTTATGACATCTAAATTCCGAAATGCAAAATGAAATGACCCTAATGTTAAAACCTCCGTCTTTTCAGGTTGTTGTGCAAATACTACAGCGAAAAGCAGGGTGAATATTATTGTTAATTTTAGTTTCATGATGAATAAATTACGATTGACGTTTGGTAATTGCTGCCAATCCAACAAATACTTTTTTGAGCCGGCAGCACTGTAATATTAAAATGTATAGATACATAATAAGTACTTTTATTAAGAATGGCAAATTTCCCCGACTGGAAAGCGCCTTTTGTTGGCACCGTAGTAGCTTTTTGTAGATATTTATCGTTATCGGTTAAGTTGGTTATTTCTATTAGAGTAACTGAAAGATGGAAAAGTTACAAAGATTTGTTAAAGGGCACCGCCAAAAAAATAAGAGAAGAATAATTACTTTCCGATACAAAACTTACTAAATATAAAATCCAGCTTATCCTCATTCGTAATTTCACCTGTTATTTCACCCAGGAAATATAAACATCTACGGATATCCAGCGCTAACAGATCGCCGGGAATGTTGTTGTGAAGCCCGTTTTTAATATCTGATAATGAACGGGCGATCTGTTGTAATGACTCGTAATGACGGGCATTGGTCACGATCGTACTATCGGCCATATCCGGCGTTTGTATGGCACCGTTATATATGGCATTTTTTAAATCGTCGATACCGGTTTTGTTTTTAGCCGAAATAAAAAGGATGTCTTTTGCAGTCTTGTATTTATTTTTTGCTTGAACAGTATCTTCTGATTTGTTAGCCACCAACATATACCTGATCGAAGCATCTGTAAACAACTGCACCTGTTGCTGTAACATCTCATCGGTTTCGGTATGCACATCAAAAATATAGATCACCAGGTCAGCGGTCTTCATCTTATCAAGGCTTTTTTCGATGCCGATATTTTCAATCACATCAGCGCTGTGCGAACGGATACCCGCCGTATCAATCAACCTGAACAGGATGCCATTGATATTAAGCACCTCCTCGATCGTATCCCTGGTGGTGCCGGCAATATCACTTACAATGGCTCGGTTCTCATTAAGCAACGTATTCAGCAAAGTAGATTTGCCTGCATTGGGTTTACCAATGATGGCCACACTCACCCCGTTCTTGATCACATTGCCCAGCGAAAACGAAGCGATCAATGCCTGGGTAACTTTTTCAATATCAATGATCAAATCATCAAACTGTTTACGGTCGGCAAATGTCACATCCTCGGTTGCAAAATC
>ERZ795056.4289-NODE-4289-length-14839-cov-16.638731_pt1 | contig 14839 bp, 12 predicted proteins | sample MGYA00375140_ERZ795056 | MGnify/ENA primary metagenome ERZ795056 (study PRJEB30185, sample SAMN05720227) | activated sludge metagenome | isolation source: Anaerobic digester | place: USA | collected 2015-03-09 ...
CCCGGGAAATCAATGTCGAACAGGCATCGGATTCGAGGCTGCGCATATTATATGATGACCGCAACGTGGAATTTGCCTCGCATTGCATCGATGACTATCCGTTTCCCGATGAATCAGGATTCATCGAAGTCGGCACCTGGCGTAAGGGGGTAATAGATGTGCTGAATTCGATGACGAATTTCTGTTCAAATGATCTGCAGCGCCCTTCATTGTGCGGCGTAGATGTATTACTCAACGGCTCGATGACCACATCGGCAACCGACGGGCATGTTTTGAAAAAAGTGGTACTGCATGGCGACTATGCACCGATGCACGCAATAATCCCCAAGAGATTATTACAGATCCTGCCATTGATGGTTAACAGGCACGCATCCATCAGCAGATCAGACGAGCTGATTAAACTGGTTACGGATTCCGATTTCCGGATTATCGCCAGGCCCATCGATATCGCCTTTCCCGACATTAATAGGGTCATGCCGAAGACATTTACCCACATCGCATCGATGAACCGCGATGAGCTGTTGCGTCTGTTCCTGGAGGCAGCATCTTTTGCCGACAATGAGACAAGGCGGGTGATACTGCGATTTGGTGAATCAAAACTCGTCGTTTCTGTGGAGAACAAGGAAAGATGCATCGAGTGGGAAGGCACGATGCCCCACGGAGGCACAATGCCCAATGACTACGCCGTTGGTATCAACATCGACTACGGGATTAAAGTGCTCAAGGACATCACCGCGCATGATGTATTATGGAAATTCAACGATCCCGCATCGGCCATCATCGTGCATGGTGCCGACGTGGAGAACGAAATATTCCTGTTGATGCCGATTCGATTGAAGTAATTGCCGGCGATGATCCACGGCTTGTGATTGTATCTTTTTACCTCCTCTAAAGTAGAATGCCGTTACATGAGCATTCCACTATGAGCAAGGGTTTGAGGACTGGCTGAGCCGCTAATCAGACAAGGATCAAACTGAACAAAAAGCCTGGCAAATGCTGGGCTTTTTATTAGGTTAAGTTGAGCAAATATTGAGCAAATTGGCAGCATATTTTTTGTAAGTCATTTATAAACAGCGATTCGATGCTCATAAAAGAGTTATTAAAATGGTATCATTTTGCTTGCAAAATTTGATCAAATTTCGAGCCTATTAACAGGTAAATTTTTAATAAAAAAAATATTTTACATCGGGTTTTTAACCAGGAATCGATGAGGGGGGCGGGGTATGGAACCTAAATTCTAAAGAAAATATTAGTTTTCCTTGCGCATTTCGATCTTTTTTCCTTATTATCTAATACCTTCAATTTGTTCGTCACAACAGGAGAGCAATTATGAAAGCTCATAGGCAGGGCATAGTCTGTTTGTGGGCTTTTTGTGTTCATAATAGGAATTCCTGTAATTATTATAGGAAATCCTCAATTTTGCATTTTTTCCATGCAAATCTGCTTGCTTATCCTTTTGGCATTCAAAAGGTGATGTGGATGTGATAGCTAATTTAATCACAATAATTTAGCATAACACCCATTATTTAATCAGCGGATTCTGCTGAATAAATTTTATGTGCTAAAAATAGAAATCGAAAATGTCTTGGAATGAAGGTTTAACGGATGAACAGATAAATGCAGCATCATATGCTGGTAAAAGATGTAAATTGACTGTTCCGCAACCCTCAGCAGTTGAAAATTGTTGTTATGTGTAATCAAGAATCTATTGGATAAGTAATGGAATACTTCATAGGTGTACTACTTGCTGTTGTAATGCTCTTTATCTTTCTCCACTTACGGCCTCTCGAAGAGCACGAAATCACGGCACTGAGCACAAAACGGCGAAAGCGCAACATCGAAGCATATTTTCATCTGGAGAACACCGAACGGTATGTTAATCCTGATTTCAAGAAGTCCCTTAACCCACGCGGCGGGTTTTACCGCGTAGAATTGCCACTCTATTCGGCCGCATCAATAGTAGCGGGTTTGCTTAAATACAAGAAACACGAGTGGATTGTGGTCGCGTTTGAGAAAGGTAAACAAGTGGGTCAATTATGGGTCAACAAAGGTCACAACAATTCCTCAGCAACTATCTACTTGTCTGTCGAGGAGACTCTTGAAACGGCTACTCGAAACGGGTATTCCTCTGTCCTAATGTTCCATAACCACCCAAATTCAAACCCAGGGAGATACAGCTGTACTCAAGCCAGTAATGCCGATTTCGCGAGTGCGTCGCATTGGGCCGCGAGGCTGAATCCTGGAGGAGTAAATCTGGCAGAGTATGTTTGCGAACGTGGCCGGCACTATCGTTACTGCCTCTCGCCTTCAGACTCGTTCATGCCAATTGGGCAGTTTACTGATGCCATAATCAAGTCCAACGGTAGTTCACGGCTGAGTAATTTGCGACTCCACATGGAGAGGATATTTTGAAATAGTTGGCGTAAAGAGGCAGCCACATCATAACAACTAAGCATTGCGTTCAATCTGAGAATCGCGGAAGTAAAAGATCAAACATGCAACTGCATTCTTATTAAATTGGAAGGCAAAATATCACTATCATCCTATGCATCACTATTTTGCTTATATCGTTCCGATATGGGTAGTTTTCATCGATTGATTTGTGAATTAGATGGATCAAGGAGTAGTAGGTCTATACATAACCATTGCTAATAAATACGAAGAAGACCTATTATACAATCAGAGTATTTTCTGCTAAATATAATTTTTAGCTGTGTTTATTATAAGGGCAATTTATATGTTTGGAGCAATTGCAGGAGATGTAATAGGCTCGGTATATGAGAACCGAAATATTAAAGTAACAGATTTTCCACTGTTTCATAAATATTCATGTTTCACTGATGATAGTGTTTTAACAATAGCTATTGCTGATGCTATTTTAAATCAAACAGATTATGCCAAATCACTTAAAATTTTTGGACGTAAATATCCAGATGCGGGTTACGGTGGAGCGTTTTTTGAATGGTTATCTGAACCTGAAAGTAAACCTTACAACAGTTGGGGAAACGGCTCAGCTATGCGGGTGAGTCCGATAGGGTTTGCTTTTTCAAAAATTGAAGAAGTGTTATCAGAAGCCCAAAAGAGTGCTGAAGTTTCTCATAATCATCCGGAGGGAATCAAAGGTGCACAGGCTACAGCACTTGCTATTTTTCTGGCTCGAACAGGAGAAAACAAAGAATACATTCGAAAAGAAATCAGTGAACGATTTGGTTATAATCTTAGAAGGACAATAAACGACATCAGACCAAATTACAGGTTTGACGTTTCCTGTCAAGGTTCAGTTCCAGAAGCCATCATTGCTTTTCTTGACTCAGACAGCTATGAGGATGCTGTCAGAAAAGCAATATCATTAGGCGGAGACAGTGATACCTTAGCTTGTATCGCTGGTGGAATTTCTCAGGCGTTCTATAAGGAAATTCCAGCAGAGCTTGCTATAGAAGTTAGGAAAAGATTACCTCAGGAGTTTTTGGAGATTATTGATATGTTCAATACAAAATATATGTACAGCTAACCAATCGTTTCATTGGACAGGGCTAGCGCCCAGCCAGTGAAGTTATTGTTATAGGCGTGCTAAAATGATAAGGGAAGATATCTTTATTTCGAAAATGGAGAATTAACTATCATTCAAAACTAACATTTTCTAATGGTAATTTTCAGCAAATTATATTCCATCATAGGGATTTTGATGGTAATCTTTTATATCAATAATCACTTATAAAGGAGGTATTAACCATGCCTTACCAAGCAGAAATTAGCCGAAAAAATCCAAGCTGTTTGCTTTTCTTAATTGATCAATCCGGTTCTATGTCTGATCCATTCGGTGGAGGCGAACCGAACAAGCAAAAAGCAGATCAAGTTGCAGTTATCATGAATCGTTGGCTGCAAAATCTTGTGATAAAATGTGCTAAAAGCGAAGGAGTTCGCGACTTTTATTACATTGGTGTAATCGGCTATGGCAATTCTGTTGGACCTGCATTTGCTGGTTCTCTTGCTGAACATGACTTAGTACCTATTAGCCAAATTGCTGACTCGCCAATGCGAATTGAAGAGCGTAAAAAGAAAGTCGATGACGGCGCAGGTGGGCTTGTAGAGCAATCGTTCAAGTTCCCCATTTGGTTTGATTCAGTTGCCAACGGGGGTACTCCAATGTGTCAAGCATTATCAAAGGCAAAAAAAATTGTCCAAGATTGGTTAAGCAAACACCCATCCTGTTTTCCCCCCATTGTTATCAATATAACAGATGGAGAAGCTACAGACGGTAATCCATCAGAGGCTGCCAATGAAATTAGGGAATTATCTAATGCTGACGGCAATGTATTGCTCTTTAACGTTCACCTCTCCTCGACACAAGCTGATCCAATTGAATTCCCTGATAGTGACAGCTCATTGCCTGATGATTTTGCACGCCTACTGTTTAATATGTCGAGTATTTTGCCACCCCACATACAAAATGCTGCTAAGGAATACGAAAATAAGATAACCGAGGCAAGTCGTGGTTTTGCATTTCATGCAGACGGGGTTTCGTTAATTAAGTTTTTAGATATTGGAACACGACCTAGTAATTTACGATAATCTCTATGAACCTAAAGGCTAAACTGAATTATTTCTGGCTACAAAAGCTCGGAAATGAACAGGAAGATTATGAGGACGCATTTGCCTCCAAAAACAAAGACATAATTAATAATATAAGTATAACCTTAGCTGTTGCCGATGGCGCAACTGAGAGTTTATTTGCGTCTATTTGGGCAAAAATGCTCACCAAATCTTTTGTAGAGAAGCCGTTTTTCATAAGGAGAACTCTGCAGAGGAGAACGAATGATCTTTCCAATGAATGGCAAAGATACATTCAATCTTTAGGCCCATTGCCATGGTATGCTGAAGAAAAAACGCATCTAGGAGCATTCGCGACAATCTTGGGAGTAAGATTTAAATCAAAACGGAATAGCCAACACTCCGGCTCTTGGTCAGCTATAGCATTAGGTGATACTTGTCTCTTTCAAATACGCAATAACGAGCTCATCTGTTCATTTCCGATTTCATCTGCAGACAAATTTGGACGCTTCCCTCACCTGCTTTCAAGCAACTTGTCGTACAATTTAGTAGTTTGGGATAAAGTTAGATTTAAAAAAAGCGAGTGGCGAACTGGTGACCTTTTTATCCTTGCCACAGACGCTCTTGCTTATTGGTTTTTATCTCAAAACGAGCAAAACAAAAAGCCTTGGAATGATATTTTAAACCTTACAAGAAATCTATCACCATCAGAATCATTCAAATCCTGGGTGAACGATTTAAGAAAATCTTCCCAGTTGAAAAACGATGACGTAACAATTTTATTATTAAGACTTTGAGATATCAAATGCCATTGCCGAGAGGTGATGAATATTTAGCCGCCGTTCAGAATCCGCACATTGCATTTAGTGATGGAGAACTGAAAGTCTGTACACCTGAAACCGACAAATTTGGTATTCCTAAACCTTACGCTGGCGGCTTTACAACCACATTTCATCTCAAGAACCACTCCCAAAATTGGGCTGTCCGTTGCTTCACTAGACAAATTCCTGATTTGCAGAAGCGCTATGAAGCTATTGGACGGTTCCTCCAAACGAGTTCGGATGGATTTCTGGTAAAAGCCACCTGTCTTGATCAAGGTATCAGAATTGCCAGCCAGTGGTACCCCATAATAAAAATGCAATGGCTTGAAGGCAAAACTCTAAATACCTACATTGACCAGAATATTTCAATCCCTGCTAATATCTCAAAGATTATTCCAGAATTTCTCAGGTTAGTACATCAACTTGAGAATATAGGAGTAGCTCATGGTGATCTTCAGCACGGCAACATCCTTGTAAAACAAGGGAAGCTCTACCTTATTGATTACGACGGATTTTTTCTGCCTGATCTATCAACTCTTAAGACAAATGAAATTGGACACATAAATTACCAACATCCGGCAAGAAGCGCAGTTCATTACAATCCGACCATTGATCGCTTTTCCTCAATCGTGATTTATCTAGGTCTTTCTGCTGTTGTCCTTTTACCCTCTCTTTGGCAAAAATATAACAATAGTGAGAATATCCTTTTCCGTGCTGAGGATTTTACCAAGGTTGATAAATCTCCTCTTCTATTCGACATTTCAAAAATTGAACAACTTAAACCTTTGGTTGACAGATTCAGGGGAGTTTGCAGGCTTGAATTCAACAAAGTCCCAAAGCTAGATCAATTTATATCGGGCAATTTTACATACCCGAAAATTTCTGTTTCTGCTTTTCCAATAGTAGATATTGCAACGAGGAGAAGCCAATATCCGGTCATTGATGCTTCTCACCTTGGTTCACTCAAAGAGCATATAGGAGACCGCGTTGAAGTTATTGGATTAATTACTCATTATCATTCAGCACATACAAGGTACGGAGATCCATACTTATTCCTTAACTTTGGTTCCTATCCACATCAAACGTTTACCCTTGTTTTATGGTCAACAGCACTCACTGCTTTCGAACATAGTGGTATTGATGCTTGCTCTCTTGTTAACAAATGGGTAAAAGTTACAGGTGTTATTGGGAGATATTCTAATAAGCCGCAAATGACGGTAGAAATTCCTGCTCAGATTCAAATTCTAGAAAGCGAAAATGAAGGTCGTCAGTTGCTTAGAATAAAACGGGCTGGGTTAAAATCTACTCAAACTCAAGTGAAACGACCAATTCCTGAACCTGCTGAGGCAATTTTTAATGAAATGTATGCTGGACGACATACAACCAAAGTTCCCTCTTCAACAAAACCTACAACAACACAAACGGGGGGACAGTCACAATGTTTTGTAGCCACTGCTACTTTTGGTTCCTATGATGCATATGAAGTTTATATATTAAGACGTTATAGAGATCATGTTCTATCGAAGCACTACATAGGCAAGTCATTTATCAAAACATACTACAAAATCGGACCATTTTTGGCGTTGCTCGTTCTAAAGAGCAAATTATTGAAATCGATTTCGGTATTTTTAATATCCCGAATAGTGTATGTTGTTCAACACAAATTAAAGTACTATAAAGATTTGTTGTAGTAACTTTTTCAAAAGTGTTCAATCTACATCTAAGGATAATTCTGATAAGCAGATAGCAAAGCAATTAAATAAATATGGTAATGAAATTATTTCCTTAAGATTTGAAATAAATCGTCTATCCTCAAAACTAACTAATAAAACCATTTTCAAACCTTCTATTGAGAGCGAAAAAATAACTGGGATTTTGCCTATATTTTAGCTGGAATTGAAGAAAATTTCAAAAATTGGATAGACATGATGTACAAATATTTTTATGAATCGTCAGGTGGTAAAAATGCAAAAGGTACGATTGTTGACTTGAAAAATGTTAATTTTAAAACAAGATGGGAAATTAATAGAATAAGGAATGATTTTTATTATGATAACGAACAATCTTCAAGTGGGCTGCGTATTCCGGGCCAAACCTGCCACTGATTCCGGCTGAAAACTGCCACTCGTATAATTTTATTTTAAAGAATGTTCGAGAAAATAAAGTGGTAAACTTTCAAACGGAATAGGTGGCAAGTTTCACCGGAATACGCAATAATCTCCCAATCCATTCTTGATAAGCAGCAAAGGAACTGACGTGTCCGACAAAGAAGCCAATGCTAGAATCAAAATCAACAAATTGCTCGAATACTCCGGCTGGCGATTCTTTCCCGATCAAAGCAAACCCGCTAATATCCGCCTGGAACCCAGCGTTACACTCAAAACCATTGATCTCAATGCCATGGGCAATGACTTTGAGAAAACGACCCATGGCTATGTTGACTTTTTGCTCCTCGATGAAAAAGGTTTTCCATTGATCGTGCTGGAAGCGAAGGCAGAGCACAAGAATCCCCTCATAGGCAAAGAACAAGCGCGTAAATATGCACGTTCGTTGAATGCTCGATTCGTCATTCTTTCCAATGGAAATCTGCATTACTTTTGGGACCTCGAACGCGGTAATCCTTATATCATTACATCGTTTCCAACGCCTGATTCTGTCATCGGATACCAGAAAGTAACTCCGAATCCTCAAATCATCATCGATGAGGTTGTCGAAGATGATTACATCGTTCTTACGCAGAGGCCCAATTATGCATCAGATGCGGCATGGAAAAACAAAGATGAGCGGTCTCACTTTATTCAAGTTAATAACCTGCGATTTCTTCGGCCCTACCAATTAAAAGCCATTCACGCTCTACAACAGGCGGTTAAAGAAGGCAAAGATCGATTTCTCTTTGAAATGGCAACGGGTACCGGAAAGACATTGACCGCTGCTGCTGTAATTAAATTGTTTCTGCGCTCCGGCAATGCCCGACGGGCATTATTCCTGGTAGATCGCCTCGAATTGGAAGATCAGGCCAGGAAAGCTTTCGTTGGACTATTATCAGCGGATTTCCAGACAGTCATTTACAAAGAAAATCGAGACGATTGGCGAAGAGCTGAGATTGTTGTTACCACCGTGCAGTCACTTTTATTCAATAATAAATATCAGCGTCTTTTTTCTCCAACGGATTTTGACCTGGTGATATCCGATGAAGCGCATCGCTCTATCGGCGGCAATGCCCGCGCTGTATTCGATTTTTTCATCGGTTACAAACTCGGACTTACAGCCACTCCTAAGGATTATTTAAAACGCTTTGATTATCATAATCCCACGACCAATGATCCGCGAGAGGCAGAGCGCCGACTGCTGCTGGACACCTACCGAACATTTGGCTGTGAGAATAGTCAGCCTACGTTTCGCTACTCGCTTCTGGATGGGGTCAGGGAAGGCTATCTGATTAACCCTACGGTCGTCGATGCTCGCACAGAAATCACCACCGAGCTTCTCTCAGAAGAGGGCTTTGTCGTTACTTTTACAGATGATGAAGGCGAAGATCAGAAAGAAGCATTTAAAAAACGAGAATTCGAGAAACGATTCTTTGCTGAGGCAACAAATCAGCTGTTTTGTAAGACCTTTCTCGAAAATGCGATGCGGGATCCTGTAAGCGGTGAAATAGGCAAGTCCATTGTTTTTTCAGTCAGTCAAAATCACGCAGCCAAGCTCACTCAGATACTGAATCAGATGGCGGATCGGATGTTCCCGCACAAGTATCAATCCGACTTTGCTGTACAGGTTACATCGCAGATCACCGATGCTCAAAAGTTCACGATTAATTTCACTAACAATAATCTCCTGGGTTCAGGAAACTTTATCCCCGCTTATAAAACCAGCAAAGCTCGTGTCTGTGCAACCGTCGGAATGATGACTACGGGGTATGATTGTACGGATATCTTAAACATCGGCTTATTCCGTCCCATTTTCTCACCTACGGATTTCATTCAGATCAAGGGGCGGGGAACGCGAAAACATAATTTTCTAGAGCAGCTTTTCGATGACAATCTTAAAGGCAGTATAAACAATGCAGAGAAAATATCCTTTAAACTCTTTGATTTTTTTGCCAATTGCGAATACTTTGAAGAAGAGTTCAACTATGATGATATTTTAATACTCCCTGTTAATACAGGAAAAGCCCATAGTGGAGGTGGTGGAACGGTAGTTGTAAAAGGCTACGAACACATGGGCACAGATATCCTCTCAACGATTAACGAAGAAACCATCGGCTATGAGGGAATGAAGATTGATCGCATGTTCTTTGAAAAGTTTGAAGAAACCGTGCGAGAAGATCAGACCATCGTTGAGGCCATCGAAAATGGTCAATGGGACCGCGTCATCGACTATGTGAACCGTGAAGTTTTTGATAAGCCCGAGGAGTATTATAATCTGGAAAAATTGCGCAAAGCTGCATCTGTGGATCGTCGTTTAACTTTGCGCGAAATCCTTGAAAAAATCTTTGGACTGATTCCGCGTTTCAAATCAAAAGACGAGCTATTAGAAGAAGAATTTGCTAAATTCGTCGTAGATTACAAGCCCGATGAGGCTGGTGCAATCCCGGCGATTAAAAACTTTTTCAAAGCCTATGTTACCAGCGACCTGGTGCGTCATATCATTAATAGCCGGCAATTTACTGACCTGGCGACAAACCCAGTTTTTTCTTCAAGGGACTACCGAGCTGTACCGGAAAAGTATCGCGCATTGATACCTGACTATGTTAAAGATTATGTACCCTTGAATCAGTTTGCTGCATAGAGGAGATCCATGCTCGACATCGATACCAAACGCCGCATCGACACCGCAAGAGATATATTGGTCGGCAAAGTTCCCGATCCCAAGAGCCAGGTGGAACAGATTACCATCGCGTTGATTTACAAATTCATGGATGACATGGATGCCGAGAGTGAAGAGTTTGGCGGAAAACGCAAATTCTTTGCTGATGAGTTTTCCAGATATGGTTGGGCAAAGCTCATGCACTCGGGCCTGGGCGGCCATGAGATCCTGAATTTGTATGCAGAAGCCATAACCAAAATGCCAGAAAATCCAGGCGTCCCTCCCCTCTTTCGTGATATTTTCAAGAATGCGTACCTTCCATATAGGGATCCGGAAACACTCAGGGCTTTTCTCAAAATCATCGATGAATTCTCTTACGATCACAGTGAGCGCCTTGGAGATGCTTTTGAATACCTGTTATCTGTATTAGGCTCGCAGGGAGATGCAGGGCAGTTCAGAACGCCGCGTCATATTATTGATTTCATGGTTGAGGTACTCGATCCCCAAAAAACAGATTCGATCCTTGATCCAGCATGCGGCACTGCTGGCTTTCTTATCTCATCTTATAAACATATTTTAAAGGTTAATACCGACGCTGGTGGCAGCAGCACATTGACTCCCGATGAAAAGGGACGCCTGGCAAAAAACTTTAAAGGCTACGATATCTCGCCTGACATGGTGCGATTGTCTCTGGTGAATCTATATCTTCACGGTTTTGCAGATCCTCATATCTATGAATATGACACATTAACCAGTCAGGACCGCTGGAATGAATACGCGGATGTAATATTAGCCAATCCACCTTTTATGTCGCCGAAAGGGGGAATCAGGCCTCATAAACGGTTCACGATACAATCCAAGCGGAGTGAAGTCCTTTTTGTGGATTACATGGCCGAGCACCTGACACCCAATGGAAGGGCTGGGATCATCGTTCCGGAGGGGGTCATTTTTCAAAGTCAGACTGCTTACAAGCAACTGCGCAAGATGCTCATCGATGACTATCTGATCGCAGTCATCTCCCTTCCCGCAGGAGTATTCAATCCCTATTCCGGCGTCAAAACATCGATATTAGTTCTCGACAAGTCATTAGCTAAAAAGACCAGTTGCATTGCCTTTTTCAAGGTCAACAATGATGGCTACGGTCTGGGAGCTCAGCGTCGTCCCATTGACAAAAATGATCTGCCGCAGGTTCGTGCTGAGATCGATGAATACCTTGGCTGCTTGCGCAATGGGGAATCGGTCGAGGATTTAAAGCCGACGTTGGGACTGATTGTTAATAAGGAAAAAGTGTCGGCTAATGGAGAGTATAATTTAAGTGGGGAGCGATATAGAGAAAACGATAAATTGAACCACATGTTTCCAATTGTTTCTTTAGGGAATACAAAACTCTTTCGTATTGAAAGCGGGGGTACTCCTAAATCTAATGAAAAATCATTTTGGAATGGTAATATTCCTTGGGCTACGTTAATAGATCTTCCTTCCAGTGATTTCATTACCGAGATTTACTCAACGAAAAGAACCATTAGTGAAGAAGGACTGAAGCATTCATCTGCAAAGTTGATGCCCGCTAATTCCATAATCGTATCTACTCGTGCAACAATTGGACGAATTGCCATAAATCGTGTTCCAATCGCTACAAATCAGGGGTTTAAAAACGTCGTCATAGAAGATATGTCAAGGGCTCTCCCAGAGTACGTTGCACTTACACTTACAAAACTTGTGCCGACCATGGATTCTTGGGCAACAGGGGGTACCTTCAAAGAGATTTCTAAATCACAGTTTAGTGAACTTCAAATCCCCCTCCCTCCACTCGAAGTCCAAAAAGAAATCGTAGCTGAAATCGAAGGATATCAGAAGATCATCGATGGGGCACGTGCTGTCGTCGATAATTACCGGCCGCATATTGCTATTGATCCGAAGTGGCCGATGGTGGCTCTTAATGAAGCAGCCGACTTTATAAGCGGTTATGCGTTTAAGAGTTCAAACATGTATATGAAACCACCTGAATCTGGATATAGGCAAGTTGTCAAAATCGGAAATGTAGACCGGAATGGTCATCTCGATTTGGTCAATTCCCAATATCATACTTTCACTAAAGAATACAATCGATATATCTTAATAATCGGTGATATTGTTATAGCAATGACAGGTGCAACTGTTGGCAAAGTGGCTGTAGTAGAAAAATCTGATCTCTTGCTAAATCAACGGGTGGGCGTTCTACGTGCCAAAGCTTCCACGCTTCAAGAATATTTATTCAATTTACTCTATAGCGATGCTTTTTATAATTTTTGCCAGACCACTGCTGGAGGAGGGGCCCAAGGTAATATTGCACCCAAAGATATCTTAAAATACATGATCCCTCTCCCCCCTCTAGAAACCCAAAAATCCATCGTCGCCGAGATCGAAGCCGAACAATCCTTGGTCAACAATAACCGCGAATTGGTTGACCGTATGGAGAAGAAGATACAGGCTGTGTTGGCGAGAGTATGGGGAGAAGGATGATTGCAGATTTTAAGATCTTTGCAGTAAAAATAATATATTTTGCAAAATGTCTGATTTCCTAGGATAATTACAGGAAATCCTCAAAAATACATTCTTAATAGATTCAAACTGTTAGTTATCATAAAAATTCTTTTGAATTTCCATTATAAATTGATAAATTATATGTGTTTTTCCAGGTTGTGGGGAATTTTTCTGAAATATGTTTTGAAGGAAGTTGTGTGTGTTGTTGGGCTGAATAGGGCCGCGATGGCTGTGAACTATCCAATTTTAATATAAAACTCATGAGGTAAAATTATGTGTGAAGAAACCACTCGGAGTCAAAATCAGAACCACGAAAATAATGAAACGACCAACGATCAAAATAACTCATCTGAAGAACTCCCAGATTTGCGGTTTGACAACCAAGTTATTGGTGAAGCTTTAAATCCCGATAAAATTAGAAATAAAACAGGAGATAATAATGAATAGCAATATTAATCATGCTAAAACTATCGTCGATGCAGTGGTGTAATCAGAAGTATCAAATTCTACAAAATAATACCTAAATCGGGTAATTGTTCATCATTATTTAGTTTTTCACAGGATATCTCCTTATGGATGACCTATCAAAATATGATAGACTTCTCGGAACATTAAAAGAAACAAATAATTTTGAATTAAATCAGATTGATAAACACATTCAAAAGTCTCAATCATTATTCATAGTAATTGGTATTTATTTAGGAACAAGTTTTTTATCTCTAAATTCATCAGATATATATATCTGTGTTTTCCAAGGGCTATTATTATTCTCTTTATTTTTTGCAATTTACTTTTCTTTTCCATTTCCACAAAAAAGTAAAAGAGAATATACCGTTTCACCCGATCTCGATTATATGGTAGAATCTTTTAGTAATGAAAAATATAACGATTTGCATTTAAAAAAATGGTTAATCAAAATATATCTCAAATCAACTTATAATAATCGAGAAAAAAATAGTTTGCGATATTCCAGCTTTAGAAAAGCATATTGGTCGTTATTATTTAGCACCGTATTTCTTTTCTTTTTGCTTATTTATAGTTCAATAATGAATAAAGTACACCATAACAATGGTTTGCACACGAATACAACAGCAATAGAGTCATCAGCAGAAAATTTGATACAATCGATTAACGTTGTTTCGGACAGCTCCAGTGTGCGATTCAACCGGTAAAACCAGCGTTAGCCTTTTAATTCCGGCGTACAAGGAGAGATTAAAATGGAGCCAACTGGAATACTGGCAATCACACAGGCACTAAAATCTGCAGTCGATATCACTAAGGGGATCATGTCCTTGAAAAACCAGAGTGAGGTTCAATCGCATGTGATTGAACTAAATTCGAAGTTGATAGAGGCGCAGCAAGCAATATTCTTAATTAGTGAGAATTATGGCCAAGCGAAGGAAAGGATTACTGAGCTAGAAGATCAGATATCGAAAATGAACAACTGGGATCATGAGAGGTCTCGTTATACCCTTAAATCTCCGTGGCCAGGAGTGCCGGTGTCTGTATACCACCTGAAAAAATCACATGCGAATGGTGAAGAGCCACACTGGTTATGCCCTACCTGCTTCGAAGCAGGACAAAAGTCGATATTGAACACCATGCAAAAGAAGGGCGAACGAGTTCACCTCAGTTGCTCATTATGCAAAGCGCTGATTAACACCACCTACTATAGTATTGGCGGCGCCCAATATGCTGAGGACATTAAAAAAAAATAGGGGCTAATTTTCTAGGATTTGTTCAGTAAGCTAGCTGGCAATCAATATGAGGGATAAACACATCCCCTAATTTATAATGAAAAACCCTCCATATTCTTAATCAGCCTAGCCTCCCTCAGATATTCAGTCGAAATACTATTTAATCATAATAGTAGCATAATAAACATTTAAGAAATGTCAGCAATGCTACCCTTTTCATCAATGTACATCGAATCCCTCATCCGTCTTTAATACCTCGGGTAATATGTGCAGTGACTTTTGATTGCCTTTTTTACTCATAGTCAGCGTCCCCCGGAAATATCATCCTTGGGTAGTCCTCTTTCTTCGCATTGCCAAACTTCACCCCCAATGCAATGGGATGGTCTGGTCTGATGCACCGCCTCCAACCATGGATCTTTGCCAGGTAATCGAATCTGCCTT
>ERZ795056.4297-NODE-4297-length-14823-cov-6.981311_pt1 | contig 14823 bp, 8 predicted proteins | sample MGYA00375140_ERZ795056 | MGnify/ENA primary metagenome ERZ795056 (study PRJEB30185, sample SAMN05720227) | activated sludge metagenome | isolation source: Anaerobic digester | place: USA | collected 2015-03-09 ...
CGACCCCGGGCCGCGACCGATCGTCAATCCGATGAATCTCTCGGAGATCGACGCCTCGCTCAACGCATTTCTCCGCGTACATGAGCGGGTCTGGCTCAAGCTCGGCACGTATGGCGCGATGCCGGTCGGCACGGCCAACGCCCATGGCGTCACCCGACTGATCGCCTCATCCGGCGTCAGCGTGGCGATCCGCGGTCTCGAGCTCAGCGCCGAACTCCAGGCCCCATTGGCCGGGGCCCCCTTCCTGGCCCGCGGTGTGCTGCAGGTCGGCTACCGCTTCGAGCTCGTCCGTCGCTCGCAGCGCCATGCTGGGCACACGTCGCGGCCGCATTGATACGATGAGGCGCTTCGTCGCGGTCCCACGAGGAGCGACAGGATGTCGCAGGGGCATGTGCAGGACCTGCGCGCGACAAACCGTCGCGTCGACTCCAAGGGGCGCCGTCGATTAGTGTCCGCGCTGTGAAGTCAATCTCCTCTTTCGCCATCGCCGCCCTCGCACTGCTCGCCTGTGAGGGCGACCATGACGGCGGATTCGTCGACGAGGCGGTCGAGCTCGCCTTCGAGGCCCGCGTCGCCGACCTGCCCTTCGCGTGCGGCCAGACTTACACCGGCCTCGGCAACGATGGGGGCTCGGGCACCCCGCAGGACTTCCGGTTTTATGTGTACGACGTCCGCCTCGTCACCGACGCGGGCGAGGAGCACCCGGTCGACCTCGACGACGACGGCGTGTACCAGGGCGGCGGCGTGGCGATGCTCGACTTCGAGGACGGCACCGGCGCCTGCAACAACGGCACCGCCGCGCTGCACACGACCTTGAAGGGCACCGTGCGCGCCCAGCCGCGCCACGGCAGCGGCGAGGCCGGCTACTCCGAGATCCGCTTTCGCATCGGCATGCCCGAGGAGCAGAACCACGCCGACCTGACCACGCTCCCGGCCCCGCTCAACGACACCACGATGTCGTGGACCTGGAACGCGGGTCACATCTTCTTCGCCGCCTGGGGCGTGTTCGGCGGGGCCAATCCCTTCGATCTCGGCGTGCACGTCGGCAGCACCGGCTGCACCGGCGACGCGGTGGCCGGCGAGGTCGTGGCCTGCAGCAACGCCAATCGCCCCGAGATCGCGCTCGCCGGCTTCGACCACGACACCAGCACGATCGTCGTCGACTGGGGCGCCCTGTTCGCCGACCTCAGCCTCACCGCCCCCTCGGCGGCCTGCGACGTCGCGTCCTCCTGCGCCTGCCACTCCTTCGACCCCGAACCACTCTGCACCCCGCTGTTCGCCCCGCTCGGCCTCGAATGGTCCAGCGGCGAGAACGTCGCCGGCCAGTCCCTCTTCCGGGTGCAGTAGTGGGCCGCGCCGGCCTCATCCTCGTCGCGCTCCTCGGCGCCTGCGCGGCGCCGCAGGACGAGTACGAGTGGTCCCTCGGCGAGGGACTGCCCGTCCCGCTCGTGCCCGAGGACAACCCGATGAGCGACGCCAAGGTCGAGCTCGGCCGGCATCTCTTCTACGACCGGCGCCTGTCCGGCAATCAGACCCAGTCCTGCGCCAGCTGCCACCTGCAGAAGTTCGCGTTCACCGACGGCCTCGCCGTCGCGGAGGGCTCCACCGGCGAGATGACCCCGCGAAATTCGATGAGCCTGGCCAACGTCGCCTACTCGACCACGCTGACCTGGGCCAACCCGCTGCTGCTCGACCTCGAGCAGCAGATGCTGGTCCCGCTGTTCGGCGCCGAGCCGGTCGAGCTCGGCCTGCGCGGCCTGGAGGACGAGCTGCTCGTCCGTCTGCACGACGTACCGAGATACCACGCGCTGTTCGCCGCCGCCTTCCCCGACGAGGCCGACCCGATATCGTTGCACAACGTCACCCGCGCGATCGCCTGCTTCGAGCGCAGCTTGCTGTCGGGCGACTCGGCGTACGACCGCTTCGTCGCCGGAGACGCCGCGGCCATCTCCGAGTCGGCCAAACGCGGCGCCCAGCTGTTCTCCGGCGAGAAGCTCGAGTGCTTCCATTGTCACGCCGGCTTCAACTTCCAGGACAGCGTCACCTACGAGGGCAAGCCCCCCCACAACGGCCTCTTCCACAACACCGGCCTCTACAACATCGACGGCAAGGGCGCGTACCCGCCGGGCAACACCGGCCTGCACGAGTTCACCGGTTCCTTCGCCGACATGGGCCGCTTCCGCGTGCCGACCCTGCGCAACATCGCCGTCACCGCGCCCTACATGCACGACGGCAGCATCGCCACCCTCGACGAGGTCCTCGACCACTACGCCGCCGGCGGCCGAACGATCGCCGAGGGCCCGTATGCCGGCGTCGGTAGCGACAACCCGTTCAAGAGCTTCTTCATCCGCGGCTTCGAGCTCAGCGCCCAGGAGCGGGCCGACGTGCTGGCCTTCCTCGAGAGCCTGACTGACGAGCACTTCCTGACCGACCCCGAGCTCGCCGACCCCTGGCCCATGCCGTGACCCGAGCTCCGCGTGGGCGCCATCGGCCCGGAGATAGCGCGCCTGCGAGCCGGGCTGCTCGGCTCCGAGGACGAGCTTTGCCCGATGGACATGCGACACGACGCCGCAGCGCGAACTCGACGGAGGGGTTCGGGTACCCTCGCTGGCCGTGCGCTGGTGCCGACTCGCGTTCCTGTTGTTCTGCGGTATCCCCGGCTGTGGCGCCGCTGGAACATCCGTCGCCGGCACCACGACCGGCACCACGACCGGCATCACGACCGGCATCACGACCGGCGCCACAGGTACCACCACCACGCCCTCGGCCTGTGCGGCGGCCTCCAGCGAGCTGTTCGAGAAGCGGATCGCCCCGCTGCTGGCGACCGACCGGCCGAAGACCTGCAACACCTGTCACCTGTCCGGGGTCGATCTCCAGATCTTCGTGCAGGCTACGCCCTGTCAATCGATGGCCTGCCTCGCCGACCGCGGGCTCGTCGATCTGGAGGATCCCGCGGCCAGCGTCGTGCTGCAGTGGATCTCCCGCGCCGACCCCTCGAGCCCGCTCATCGATCAAGGGGTCATCGACGAGGAGTACGCCGCGTTTCTGGCGTGGATCGAGGCCACGGCCGAGTGCGGCCTCTGTTTCACCGGCGACGCTCCCTGCGGTGGGGCGAGCGAGGAGCTCTGCGCCGCGGACCTGGAGCCCGGCGCTTACGAGGTTCCCGGTGACTGCGCGCCGATCACCCGCGAAGCGCTGTTCCGCCACAAGGTCTATGCGTGGCGCGATCGCTGCTATCCGTGCCACTTCGACAACAAGGAGAGCGACGCGCCGCACTGGCTGGCGACCGGGCCCTGCGAGCTCGCGTCGCTCACGACGATGCGCAACGTGCTCGACGGCGGTCTGGTCGACCTCGCCGATCCAGCCGCGAGCATGCTCCTGCTCAAGCCGCTCGCCGAGAGCGCCGGCGGGGTGATGCACGGCGGGCACGATAAGTTCGCCGATACGAAGGACCCCGCATACATCGACATCCTGACCTGGATCGAACGCGAAGCGGCTTGTACCCCATGATCATCCAATTGGACCGAACTCTGTCATGGTCGCTCCTCCTCGCCGGAGCCGCCTGCGGTGGCTCCGACTCGAGCTCCCAGAGCGACGGCACGACCTCCGCCACATCCGGAAGTGTCACGACAGATCCCACGAGCACGGGTACGGCGAGTACCCCGGGCACCTCGAGCCCCGAGACGACCTCGGACACCCCGACGACCGCGATGGACTCGAGCACGACCATCACCTCGACCTCCACAAGCGGAGATGCGACCACAGGAGGGAGTACGGTCGCGCAGACCACCGGCGCCGTCGAGCCGCCGCCGCTCGCGGAGCACTGCGCCTGCATGCTGGAGAACTGCCATGATCAGTATCATGCGATGTGGGGAGAGGACCACGTCCAGGCCGAGATGATGTGCCTCGCGGACGCCGGGGCGCAGCCCACGGTCGGCATGCCGGCGATGAGCGGCAATTCGATCGAGTGCCGTTACGACGCCTGCATGAAGAAAGACTGCGAAAGCGCGACCGGCGGCGGCGTTTGTATGTGACCGCGGGACCTCGGTCCACTTCACCGGGAGCCACACTGAACATGCGCTCGACCACCCTTCGCTCCGCTCTGCTGCTCGCCCTCGGCCTCATCGCCTGTCGGACCGAGGAGTCCCCCTTCGCCGCGCCTGAGCAATGGACGACGCTCGGTGAGCACGCCCGCGAGGCCCTGCTCGCCGTCGGCGGCCGCAGTGAGACCGACGTCTTCGCGGTCGGGGCCGACAAGGGCAAGGGCCCGCTCGTGCTGCACTACGACGGCGACAGCTGGGCCCGCCTCGAGACCAGCTCCCGCGGCGACCTGTGGTGGGTGCACGCCTTCGCCGACGGCCCGGTGTTCATGGCCGGCGCCTACGCGACGATCCTTCGCTACGAGGGCGAGACCTTCACCCGCATGAAGACCCCGGGCCTCGGTTACCACACCGTCTACGGCGTGTGGGGCAGCAGCCCGGACGATGTCTACGCCGTCGGCAGCGGCTCCGGTCGCAACGGCTTCGTGTGGCACTACGACGGTAACGAGTGGAGCGAGCTGCTGCTGCCCGCGGAGATCCCCGCCAACGACCAGGGTGACACGCCCGGCTTCTTCAAGGTCTGGGGGCGCGGCCCCGAGGACGTGTGGATCGTCGGCGGCGGCGGTGTGGTGCTGCATGGCAGCGTCGGCGCCGGCTTCAAGGTCGTGCCGAGCGGCACCCAATCCGCGCTGTTCACGGTGCACGGCGACGCCGACGAGGTCGTGGTCGTCGGCGGCGGCGCCAGCGGTGTGTTCCTCGAGGGCGACCGCAAGGGCGAGTCCTTCACCGAGATGGACGCCGAGTACGGGCTCATCCAGGGCGTCTGCGTCAACAACGGCCTCGAGATCGCCACCGGTCAGCACGGCGCCGTGTACCATCGCGGCAAGGACGGCTGGGAGCAGCTCGACACCGACCTGAAGCTCGACCTCGAGTCCTTGCACGCGGTCTGGATCGACCCGAAGGGCGGAGTCTGGGCGGTCGGCGGCAACGTCATCTCGGCCGCGCTCGGCAACGGCGGCCTGGTGCACGGCGGCGAGCCGGTACCGGCGATCGACAGAGCCCTGATCCCCGACGCCGATGCCCCGGCGCCCGATCCCGTCTGTCCCGAGGACCAGGTCGATCCATTCCCCGCCGGCTCGATCGCCCGCCGCTGGAACGAGCAGATACTCGGCGCCATTCGCCGCGACATCCCGCGCCCCGGCGTGCACGCCCGCAACCTGTATCACGTGTCGGCCGCCATGTGGGACGCCTGGGCCGTCTACGACGCCACCGCCGACGGCGTCTTCGTCACCGACAAGATCGTCGTCGCCGACGACAAGGCCCGCCTCGCCGCCCGCGAGCAGGCCATCAGCCACGCGGCCTACCGCGTGCTCCTCCACCGCTACGAGCAGCAGACCGGCGGCCCGGTCTCCTCGCTGTGCTTCGCCGGCTTCATGGACACCCTCGGCTACGACGCCGGTGACAGCAACGTCGTCGGCGACAGCCCCGTGGCGATCGGCAACCGCATCGCCGCCGCTGTCATCGCCGCGGGCGAGGCCGACCTCGCCAACGAGCAGAACAATTATGCCGACACCACCGATTACGTGTCGCCGAACGCCCCGCTGGTCGTCGACCAGCCCGGCACCACGCTCGTCGACCCCTCGCAGTGGCAGCCGCTGAACCTCGCCGAGGCCGCGACCCAGAACGGCATCATCCTGCCCGCCGGCGTGCAGAAGTACATCGGCGCCAACTGGGGCCTCGTGACGCCCTTCGCCATGACCAAGGCCGCGGACGAGCCGCTCTATCACGACCCGGGCGCACCGCCGAGCTTCGCCGACCCGCAGATGAAGCAGTGGGTGCTCGAGGTCCTCGAGAAGCACACCAAGCACGACCCGGCGCTGGCCGAAACGATCGACCTCTCACCGGGTACCTACGGCAACAACCCGCTCGGCACCAACGACGGCAAGGGCCACGGCGACAACCCGATCACCGGCAAGCCCTATGCGGCGAACGTCGCCAGGATCGGCGACTTCGCGCGGGTGCTCGCCGAGTTCTGGGCCGACGGCCCCAGGTCCGAGACCCCGCCGGGCCACTGGAACGTGCTCGCCAACGGCGTGGCCGACAGCGCCGGCTTCACGCGTCAGTGGGCCGGCGCCGGCCCCTCGCTCGATCCGCTCGAGTGGGACGTCAAGGTCTACCTGGCGCTGAACGGCGCCGTGCACGACGCCGCGATCACGGCATGGGGCATCAAGCGCGAGTTAGCGACGATCCGCCCGATCTCCCTGGTGCGCTACATGGGCGGCCTGGGCCAATCCAGCGACCCCAAGGGCGCCGCGTACCACCCTGACGGCCTGCCGCTCAAGGACGACGTCGTCGAGGTCATCACCGCGGAGAGCACCCGTCCCGGCCAGCGTCACGCCCACCTCGCCCGCTACGTCGGCCAGATCGCCGTCAAGTCGTGGCGCGGCGAACCGGGCGATCGCGGCACCGAGGTCGGCGCCGTCGGCTGGCTGCGGGCCGTCGAGTGGCTCCCGTACCAGCGGCGCAACTTCGTCACGCCCGCCTTCCCCGGCTTCATCTCCGGCCATAGCACCTTCAGCCGCGCAGGCGCCGAGGTCTTGACGCTGGCGACCGGCAGCATCTACTTCCCGGGCGGTCTCGCGGAGTTCGTGGCCAAGCCCGGCGAATACCTCGTGTTCGAGGACGGCCCCGTCGAGGAGCTGCGGCTGCAGTGGGCCTCATACTACGACGCCGCCGATCAGGCCGGTCAATCGCGCCTGTGGGGCGGCATCCACATCTGGCCCGACGACAGCGTCGGCCGCGTGCTCGGCAGCCAGGTCGGCATCGCGGCCTTCGATCACGCCGGCGCCTTCTTCGACGGTAGCGCGAAGCCCTGACGGGGGTGCGGTCCACCGACTGCGCGCACGCCGTCGCAGTGAACACGAAATCACTGCGCCGCTCGAAGCGATGCGCACCCCCGCGCCGACGACATCCGTTGTCGGCGCACGAACGTCGTGCCACGCTCTCACCGTGGCCTGCGAACTCATGAACGTCGGGTCCCGCGGCCTCGTGTGGGGGCTGTTCATCGTGGCCTGCGGTCAGGGAGTCAGCCCCGCGGCGACGGATTCGACATCGTCGACATCGTCGACATCATCGACATCGTCGACATCGTCGACATCGACGACGACCGCCACGGATTCCAGCGGCGGCAACAGCCCGACCACGGCGATGGATACCTTGCCGCCGGCGCCCACGCTGGTCAGTCCAGCGGACGGCGCGACCGACGTGCCGCTGGTGACTGAGCTGTGCTGGAACCTCGTCGAGGATCCCGACGGCGATGCGCTGCGTTACCGCGTGTTCGTCGACGACACCGAACTCACCGAGGGTATCCTCGGCAAGGAAGTGGGCTATGCGGGCCCATGTGTCGGGCCGCTGAATTTCGTCTTCGAGCGCAGCTACACGTGGCACGTCCAGGCCTTCGAAGTCGACGACCCCATGCGCCTGTCGCCCCAGAGCGAGACGTGGAGCTTCTCCACGATCCGGGATGGGGTGGCGCAGACGGTGTTCGCCGACAATTTTGACGACGACCTCGGCTGGCAAGTCAGCGGCGACGCGGCGAGCGGCGCATGGATCCGCGACAAGCCGCTGCGCATCGTCGACGCCGAGGTCCTGACCCAACCCGGGGGGTGCCTCGGCGGGACGCGCTGTTACTTCACGGGCCAGAACGAGGGCGGGGTCCCCGAACAGCAGGATGTCGCCGGTGGGAGCACGATCCTCACCTCGCCGGCCTTCGACCTCGGCGGCGCAGCGGCAGCGACGGTGCAGATCGGCCGCTTCTTTTACAAGTCCGACCCGGGTCCGGGGCCGCGTCTCGCGGTCGACCTGCTGGTGCCCAGCATGGGCGTGCCCGGCGAGTACGACGTCTATCCGCTGGAGCTGCTCGCGGCGCCGACGGCAGACGCGCCGGAGAACCTGTGGTGGCCGCAGGAATACTCGCTGTGTGGGCTGCCGATGGCCGACGGTTCGCGTCTGCGGATCTCCGCGACCGACACGGGTACCGGAATACTCGAGGCCGCGATCGATTCGGTGAAGGTCCGCGCCCATGATGACGCCACCGTGTGTGGCGCTGGCGCCGGCGGGTCGTGCGACCCCGACATGGGGCCGGCGGCGTGCGCCGGAGATCTGCTGTGCTGCTCGCAGGGGGTGATCAACGAGGGGATCTACAGGTGTGCGACGCCGGTGCGGGGCCTCGACTTCGCCGCGCCGCCGCCGACCGCGGATTCTCCCGGCAACGGCCCGCTGGGGTGCGACGCGCCCGATCTCATCGTCGACAGCAAATGGATCGACCCCATCTTCACCGAGATCATCGTGACCAACAATACTTGCGAGTACTACGAGGGCTGTGTCGGCGCGCTGGGGGGCCGCGAACTGATGCTGTTCACCGCCGCCACCCCCAACATCGGCTCCATCGACCTGGTGATGGGCATCCCGGCCAACAATACGGACCTCTATCATTACAGCCAGTGCCACGACCACTACCACTTCGACGAGTTTGCGCGCTACGAGCTCCTCGATGGCGATGTCGTCGCCGCCAAGGGTCACAAGCAGGCGTTTTGCATGCTCGACACCGTCAGCTGGGCCTGGCCCAACGAGCTCGCCAAGTTCGACTGCGCCAATCAGGGCATCAGCCGCGGGTTCTCGGACTGGTACGACGCGGGATTGCCGTGCCAGTGGATCGACATCTCGAACCTACCTGCGGGCGACTACACCCTTCGGATCAAGCTCAACCAACCACGCCCCGACACGGCCTTGCCGATCCTCAACGAGCGCGACTACGGCAACAACACGCTCGAGGTCGTGGTCAGCATCCCCTGACGTCACTGGCGGAGAATGCCGCGGAGGTGTCCGCGGCGAGGCGCCTGCCCACCTCGGTGAGCGCGGCTTCCAGGGCCGCGGCGTCGGCGTGGCGCGCCTCCGGCTCGCGGGCGAGGCAGCGCATGACGATCGCGGCGAGGTCTCCGGGGATCGCCGGACCTGACGCCCGCAGGTCCGGGGGATCGACGTTACAGAGCAGATAGATCAGCTCCATCTCGTGCTGGCCGAAGAAGGGGCGCCGATCGGCGAGCAGCTCGTAGAGCACGACGCCGAGCGACCAGAGATCGGCCCGGCCGTCGATGGGGCGACCGATCGCCTGCTCCGGGCTCATGTACGCGAGGGTGCCGACGGCGACGTCGAGGCGAGTGACCGTGCGAAACAGGGCGCTGCGGGCGAGGCCGAGGTCGGTGAGGACAGCGCGACCGTCACGCCGGAGCACGATGTTCGCCGGCTTGACGTCGCGGTGGACGACGCCGGCGGCGTGGAGCGCTGCCAGGGCGCCGGCGACGTCGATGCCGATCTGCACCACGGAGGCGACGGAGAGTCGGGGGCCGGCGGTGAGCCGGGCGGCCAGGGAGGCGCCGTCGATCCGCTTCATGACCAGGAAGCAGCGGCCGTCGTCGAGGCGCCCGGCGTCGACGATCTGCACGAGATTGGGGTGCTGGATCTCGGCGCCGATCCGGGCCTCGCGGAAGAAACGTTCGCGGGCGTCGGCGCTCGCCATGACATCGACCTCGTAGAGCTTGAGCGCGAGGTCCTCGCCGTCCCGCTCGGCGCGCCAGACCGTGCCCGCCGCGCCGGCACCGAGCCGCTCGCGGAGGCGGAAAGGGCCGACGCGGACGCGCCGACGGGCCGAGATGACGGCGGCGATCAGCGCGGTGAGCAGGGCGGCCGCGGCGAGGTCGAGGGGAGCGAGGAGCCAGGCGAGGGCCACGGGGCCACGGACGGTCAACCCGAGCCACAGCGGCAGGCCGGCGAGCGCGAGGCCGGCGAAGGCGGGGAGCCACGGGCGCAGCCGCGGGCGCAGCCGCGCGAGCGCGAGCACGAGGGCGAGCGCGAGCAGCGGGGCGAGCAGGTCGCGTCCGAGCACGAGCCGTCGCCAGGTCCCGGTCGCCCACAGCTGCACACGCGCGAGTCCGCCGGCGAGGCCGTCGACGTCGTCGACGATGAGGTCGACGCGGGCGGGCACGTCGGCGATCGTCCGGGACGCGCCGCCGGGGAAGCGGACGGTGACGGCGTAGTGGCCGTCGGGGTCGGGGAGGCCGAGCGCGACGAGACCGGCGTCGGCGATCCCGGAGGCGACGACCCGGCCGTCGCCGTCGCGGACGGTGATCCAGGAGCCGCTGGCGAGGCGATCGCTGGCGGCCTGCCGCGGATGGACGCGCAGCCAGGTGTCGGGGGCACCGCGCTGCAGCACGAGCCCGCCGGCAACGGTGTAGAGGTCACGGTCGCCGTCGCCGTCGGCGTCGAAGGGGGTCGCCCGCGGGCGCACGCCGCTGGCGTGGGTGACGTCCATGAAACCGCCGTCGTCGCGTCCGAGGTGGACCTCGCCGCTGCGCGGCGGCTGCTCGTCGACCCGGAGCGAGCCGACGATGATGTCGAGGCGTCCGTCGGCGTCGAGGTCGGCGACCACCCCCGCCGGCGTCGTCGTCTCGTCGGTCTCGTCGCAGCGCGGGGACCCGGTGAAGTCGCAGCGGCGGAAGGGCAGCGCGAGGTGGTAGTAGTGCAGGCGCTGGGCGAGGAATTCAGGGGCGCCGTCGAGGTCGAGATCGGCGACGGTGCCGGCCTCGGCGATCGCCGTCAGCGGGTGCTCGCGGAAGTTGCCGTCGCCCTCGTTGCGGAAGAACACCGCGGGGTCGCGCCAGCGCAGGCCGACGACATCCGCGTCGCCGTCGCCGTCGCCGTCGAACCACGGACCGGTCGGCCTGGCGAGGGCCGGCGGGAGCTCGAGGTCGGTGAACACGCCGACGCCGTCGTTTTGCAGGGCGTGGCCGCCGACGAGCACGTCGAGGTCGCCGTCGCCCTCGAAGTCGGCGAGGAACAGCTCCTGGCGCCCGACCTCGAGCCCCGCGCCGGTCTCGCGGTAGTGCTCGCCGTCGCGTCGCCAGGTTTGCACCCGGCCGTGCACGTCGCAGGTCACGAGGTCGAGGTCGGCGTCGCCGTCGAGGTCGCCGACGGCGATCTGGCGGGGAAGGATCCGGAGGTCGACCGCCGGCAATGCGGCGACCCGCTGGAAGCCGCCGCCGCCGAGGTTGCGCCACAGCGCCAGCGCCCCGTGGGCGGACACCGTCGACGGCAGCACGTCGGCCGCACCGAGCGCCGCGATCACGTCGAGATCGCCGTCGAGGTCGAGGTCGACGGCGAGCGGGTACTGGAGGCCGCGGGGCAGCCCGTCGCCGGTGGCCTCGACGAAGGTGACGGTCCTCGCCGAGGCCTCACGGTGGATGCCGTCGTCGGAGAGGACCCAGAGCGCGCCGCCCGCGGCCGCGACCGCCCGCAGGCCGACGTCGAGGCCGGAAGGGCGGCAGGTCCACGAGGCCGCGCCGAGGTCGACGACGAGGTCGCGGGTGAGGCCGAGGGCGCCGCCGTGATCGACGACCAGGCCGCGGCGGACGAGCGCATCCGAGGTCGCCGCGTCGCACTGCGACGTGAGGCGCACCCAGCCGCCGGCGGTGTAGCGGAAGAACGCGTCGTCGCGGAAGGCGAGGCCGCGGCCGTTGCGGACGAAGAACGCCTCGCCCCCCTCGGGGTCCGCGATCAGCCGCCACGCGCGGCCGTCCCAGCGGGCGCCGCGGCCCTCGGCGGTGATCATCAGGCCGTCGTCGTCGGCCATGAGATCGATGGAGACGCAGTAGTGTTTGCCCTGCGGATCGCCGGGCGCCCACGAGAAGGGTGACGGCGCCCGCGACCAGGCGCCGCCCTCCAGCCGCCAGAGCGCGCCGTGCTGGCCGCAGGCCCAGCCCTCGTCGTCGCTGACCAGGGCGTAGTCGCCGACCTGAAGAAACTCGAGGTCATCGAGGCGCTCCGCCGGCGCCGGAAGGCGTCGGATCCCGTCGCGGCCGATCCGCAACAGCGTCGGTTCGAACGCGCGCAGCGGCTGGTTGAAGCCGAAGTAGAGCTCGCCCGGTCCGGCGGCGTGGAGCGAGAGATCGGTCGCCGTCGGGCCCTCGTAGCGCAGCGCCCAGGCGTTCGCCTCGGGACCGCGGTAGAGAACGCGAGCGCGGCCCTCGGCCGTGGTCTCGCCGGTGACCGCGGTCCAGATCCCGCCCCCGGGATCGGCAAACATCGCGTCGATGTCGCCGCCGAGGCCGGTGAGCGGCTCCTCGTGGTACCACGCGGGCGCGCGGCCGAGGAGGCCGAGGAGGCCCACGAGGCCGAGGACAGCGGGGTTCATCCCTCGTCTCGGAGCTCGCGCAGGAGCTTGAACAGGTACTTCGGGTGGACCCCGAGCGCGGCCGCGGCCTGCTTGTGATCGGCGCCGGCCTCGGACATCGCCTGCTCGACGAAGCGGCGCCGGAAGGCCCGTACGGCCTCCTTGATGCCCGCCCCCGAGCTCGGGGCGATCGGCTCGTGATCGCGGAGGTGGGCGGGCAGGTGCTCGAGGCCTATCACGTCGGAGGCGGCCGCGAGCGACGCGGACGCGAGCAGGTTCTCCAGCTCGCGGACATTGCCCGGCCAGGGGTAGTGCTCGAGGCGCGCCAGGGCCTCGCGCTGGAGGCGACGCGGCGCTGCCCCCTGGCGGGCGGCGAGCATGGCGAGGACATCACGGGCGATCGCGTCGATGTCACCCGCCCGCTCGCGCAGCGGCGGCACCTCGATCTCGACCACGCACACCCGGTAGAGGAGCTCGGCCCGCAGCGCCCCATCGGCGGCGAGCGTCCGGAGGTTGCGGCGGCTGATCGCCAGCACCCGGGCACCTCCCTCCTGCGCCCGCTCGCCGTCGAGCTCGGCGACGAGCACGCCCTGCTGGGCCGGCGTGAGGGCGTCGATCTCGTCGAGGATCAGGGTCCCGCCGCGGGCCTCGTCGAGGGCCGCGCGGAGGCGGCCCGGCGGTCCCTCGGCCGCGCCGACGCAGCGGAGGGTGATCCTCGGCCCCGCGGCGCGGCGAGAATTGCGGTGGAGGAGCGCGGCGACCAGCTCCTTGCCGACGCCGGTCTCGCCGCTGATCAGCGCCGGCGCGTCGGTCGGGGCGACCGCGAGCAGCCGCTCGGCGACCACCGTGAGCGCCGGGCTCTCGCCGCAGAGCCCCGCGAGGTCGTGGGCCCGCCGGAGCTGCGCCAGACGAGGGCCGGCGCCCGGCGCCCGGGCGGCGGTCGACGGCTCGCGGGCGAGCGCCGCCCGCAGCGGAGCGGCGACGGCGGCCGCGAAGGCCTCGGCCGCCTCACGCCGCCGCGGATCGAAGGCTGCGGCCTCACCCGGGCTGTCGAGGTAGACGACCCCGTAGGCGCGCCCCTCGTCGACCAGGGGCACCGCCAGCACCGAGCGCACGGCGAGGCGCTGGACGCTGGTGGTGCCGGCGAAGCGGGCGTCGACCCGGGCGTCGTCGATCGTCAGGGGCTGTGCGCCGCCGCGGATCGCCGCCTCGAGGATCGTCCGCGACACCTCGATCTCCGGCCGCCCGAGCTCGACCTCCGAGAACGACCGCGCGCTCGGGAATCCGAGGGTGCCGTCGGCCTGGCGGACGGCGACGAAGCCCCGCCGGGCTCCGGCGATCTGCATCAGCGCGCCGAGGGCCGCGCCCACCCGATCGTCGTCGCCCGCGGTCGCGGCGAAGAAGCCTCGCAGCGCCCGCAGCAGCGCCGCATGGACCTCGTCGGCCTCCGGACCTGGCTCCGGCGCCGGGCCCAGGCGCCCCGCGGCGCGCTCGATCGCCACGAGGCCCGCGAAGTGCTCCTGGGCCCACGCACGCAGGCTCGTCGTCGAAGCCGCTTCCAGACGCTGGAGGCTGGCCGTCGCCTCACGGCAAAGCCGCAGGATCTCGCTCCGGGCGTCGCTCACAGGGGCGACGAGTGTACACGAGGGCCGCCGCGTCGACGCATGAGCGCTCACGCGCATGAGCACATGCGCGCCGGTCTACGGGACGTGCAGGAACGAGAAGCGCTGGACGATCCGATCGCCACCGAGCTCGGTCACCGCGCTCAGCGACGACCCGCCGCCGTCGTCGTACTCGAGCCCGCGCGACCCCTCGCACTCCGTCGAGCCCGCGTCGTACTCGAGGCCGCGCGACGAGCAGCCGGCGGCCGCCGCCGTCACGCCCGAGCCCGCCAGCGTCGCCTCGAGCTGCGGCAGCGGCGAGAGCGACGCGACGACGTGCACGGTCTCCGTCCCGAGATCTTCGGCGTTGAGGCGGAAGCTCCCGGGCGGCGGCGGCAGGCGCAGCGCGCCGCCTGCGGGCAGGGGGTTGCGAGCGGCGATCCGCGGGTCGGGGAACAGGACCACCACCGCGCCGGTCGGCGACTCCTGGTACAGGTACACGAACGCCGGCCGCGACGGCGTGAGCTCGAAGGACAGCTTCGACCCGGTCGGCAGGCGGGCGCCGTCCGCGACCAGCGCCGGTCCGGATTCACCTGGCTTTTGGGCCATGACACGCAGCGACACCTCGAGGGTCGTGCGCTCCTCGCTGGGCACCAGCTTCTGGTACATCGCGGTCAGGGCCGCCTGATAGGCCGCCGAGTCAGGGGCGTTGGCCAGCTGCATCAGCATCGCGTCGAGCTGCTCCATCTTCTCGCGCATCGCCCGGCTCTCGACCCGGTAGTCCTCCTTGGAATAGACGCCGGCGTTGTACTCCCGGCACATCCCCTTCCAGCGGGCGAGGTAGCGCTCGACGACCTGATCGATCTGGCGGACCGACGCGATCGAGGTCTTGGCCGAGGCCCCGAACTTGCTGACCTCGACTTTCCCCTCGACGACCCGCCCCTGGTACTCGATC
>ERZ795056.4299-NODE-4299-length-14822-cov-3.532810_pt1 | contig 14822 bp, 17 predicted proteins | sample MGYA00375140_ERZ795056 | MGnify/ENA primary metagenome ERZ795056 (study PRJEB30185, sample SAMN05720227) | activated sludge metagenome | isolation source: Anaerobic digester | place: USA | collected 2015-03-09 ...
ATGCTTTTTACGAAAGAGGGAATCTGGCGGGCGCCTTTCGCTTGATACCAAGTAAAATACCAACTCTAACAGAGCTTGGTCTTCCTCCTATTCTTGAACGCTTTACTCTTTTGAAACAAGGCTTTGTAATTGTTACTGGACCAACGGGGCACGGTAAGAGCACTACTCTTGCCAGTATGATAGATGCCATTAACCAAAAAAGAAGAGAAAATATTATTACCATCGAAGATCCCATTGAATATGTCTTTAAGCATGCTCAAAGCATTGTTTCACAGCGCGAACTAGGGGTAGATACAGATAGTTTTGGGCGTGCCTTGAAATCGAGTTTGCGCGAAGATCCCGATGTGATTTTGGTTGGGGAAATGAGAGACCTAGAAACAATCGAAGCAGCACTGACTCTCGCGGAAACAGGGCACCTTGTCTTTACCACTTTACACACTAACGATGCGGCGCAAGCACCGGAGCGCATTTTAAGCGTTTTTCCTGCGCACCATCAATCACAGATCCGTGCCCAACTAGCAAACACGCTTTCCGCAGTCTTATCACAGCGTCTTCTTCCTCGCGCGAGAGGGGGGAGAGTAGCGGCAATGGAGATACTCGTGGCTAATAATGCTGTGAAATCGTTAATTCGAGAAAATAAGGCGCACCAACTATATTCTATTTTAGAAACGAGCGCAGCGGAGGGAATGATTAGCCTCGATAAAGTACTCGCTGATTTAGTAAGCAGAGGGGAAGTAAACTTAGACGAGGCACTTCCTTGGGCAAGAGATCAAAGAGCCCTCAAACAAATGATTAGCTAAAATGTCATTTATTACTCAACAAGTTGCGGCGCGCGAAAAGGAGTTTTTTGCTAAACAGTTGGCGATTATGCTTGAATCCGGTCTCCCTCTTTCTCGTGCAATCGATGTGGTTTTTCGCCAGACGCGCGATAAGTATTTTAAGCGTGTTTTAGGCAGTGTCGCAAAAAGTTTGCAAAACGGGCGTCAATTAAGTCGTGCCCTCAGCGATTTTCCTCATGTTTTTTCCCCGGACTTTATTGCCGTTTTGCGAGCAGGGGAGCAAACAGGAAAACTCGATCTTGCCTTTTACGACCTGGGGAAAAAGCTAGAAGCAGATAACACATTTCGCGCCGGTGTCCTTGGTGCCGTGCTTTACCCCCTGCTTATTGTTTTTGCGATTTTTGCGGTTAGTACCTATATGGTTATTGCGGTGGTGCCAAATCTTGTTGTCGTCTTTGAGCAAAACGAAATTAGCTTACCTTTTTTAACGCGGGCAATGATTGCCATAGTAACTTTTGCTAACAACTACTGGTGGCTCATTATTGTTTTTCTCTTGGTTCTTGTTTTGTCGTTGCGCTACTATAGTAAGACTAAGTCTGGCAAGTTACTTTTAAGTTATGCGCAAATCAAAGTACCGTTGGCAAAAGATCTCTATGAAGCAATCTACGTGAGTAGTTTTGCCCATACACTGTCGATGCTTGTGCGCCATGGTGTTCCTATTATCGAGGCAATGCGCGTCACCAAAGGGGCTATGCGCAATGTTTTATACCGTGTTGCTGCCGATGAAATGATGAACGACATCGAAAAAGGTATTCCATTGAGTAAGCCTATTATGGGCAATAAAATCTTTCCCCCACTATTGGGGCAAATGGTCCTCGTGGGGGAGCAGACTGGTAAACTAGACGAAGCGCTAGAGAGTGTTGCAACAAACTACCATAACCGGGCAAACCAAATTATTAAGTATCTCTCGAGTTTAATAGAACCAGTTCTTTTGATTTTGGTTGGTGTAATTGTTGCCCTTGTTGTTTTTGCTATTCTTCTTCCTATTTATCAAGTGGCGCAACTGTAAAAAAATTGGTAATCACTATGGATTTTAATACTTTACTTATTGTTATTCTCGGTGTGGTCTGGGGTTCTTTTTTAACGACGGTTATCTGGCGCGTCGATAATTTGTCCTCGATTTTTCGTTCCCGCTCCCGTTGCACTAGCTGTAGCGAGAAAATTGCGTGGTACGATCTTGTCCCTATATTAAGTTTTGTTATGTTGCGTGGTCGCTGTCGCAAGTGCCACAAAACTCTGTCTTTTATCTATCCCTTTGTCGAAATTATAAGTGGTATTATTTTTTATCTTGTTTATAACCTGTATGCCATAAGTTGGCCTTCGCTTTTATTGGTTGTAGTTTTTTCTTTATTTATAGTAATCCTTGGCTACGACGCAATTTTTATGGTCGTAGACGACAAAGTTGTTTATATAGCAATTGCTTTGGTGGTGGTGTATAACGTTGTAGTGTTGCACGATCATCTTGCTTGGGTAGATTTGTTAAAAAACGGAGGACTTGGTTTATTTATTGGCATTGCCATTCCCGCAACGCTTGTTATTGCAAGTAAAGGGCGTTGGATGGGAGAAGGAGATATTTCCCTTGGTGCTTTAATGGGAGTATTTTTAGGTTTTCCTAATATTATTGTAGCGTATGTTCTTGCCTTTGCCCTAGGTAGTGTAGCTGGCCTGGCGTTAATTGCTTTTGGGCGTAAAAAGATACGTGACCCTCTTCCTTTTGGTCCTTTTCTTGTCCCCTCGACGGTCGTTGTTTTTTTCTGGGGAGAGCAAATTATTAATTGGTACTTAAAAATCGCTTTTTTAGGAGGTTAGTTTATGGCAAAAAAAGGATTCACACTTATTGAGCTAGTCGTGGCAATAGCAATAGTGCTTTTGCTTTCAACGGTTTTGGTGGTAATTTTGGGTAACAGCAAAGCCAGTAGTCGCGACGCACAAAGGATTAACGATGTCAATGCTCTTGGACTAGCTCTTACACAATATAATGGCGAATACCGTAACTACCCATATTGGGAAATTACAAACAACAAACAAGGAATTTTTAATTTCGACAACAGTGGTCGTTGTAGCGATGTTTACCCCTGTATTTATTCCGCGGGTGCGGGCTCCTCCTGGCGCGCGTTTCTCGACTCCTTCTTAACGAACAAGCCAGTCCCCCCAAAGAAAAGAGGGGAAGGAGGCGATTATTATTACGTTGCCTCTACCGATAACGCAACTCCACCACGCCACTTTGTGGTAGCCACGCGCCTTGAGGGTAGCAATTATACAGCCACCATTACAGAGTCGGATAATTGGTATGCCAGTGGCTATTGTTTGGCAAGCGAATGCAATATCGAATTACCCGGAAATGGGGAAGGTTGGGTTTATGTTTTTGGCAACTAGGCGCGCCGCAACATTGGTTGAGCTACTTATAGTTTTAACCATAATATGCCTCCTTTTTATTGTTGCCTTTCCTCTATACCGTCGTGTCGCTGGACAAAGAGAGTTAAGTGCCTATACGGCGCACATTCAGTCTATACTCGAGCAAGGCAAAAATATGTCGCTTGCTTCTCCTCCTGAAAGCGAAGCCTTGTCCTACTGTTTCGAGGTAGCACCAAACGAAAAGGTGTTAAGGCTCGTGGGGGAGAAGATGCAACCAATATCACCCGATCGCTGTGGAGATGGTGAGGTGGTTTTGCAAGAAAAAATTAAAGACAAGTTTTTTATAGGTTGTAAAAGTTGTGCTGTTTCATTTAAGGTAGAAAACAGTATTTACGCTCAAGTAAAAGAGGTTGAGCCTATAACTTTTGTTGTTGGGCGAAGTGGCGTTAACAAGAAAAACCATATTGTTTTAGATAAAAACGGCTTTGTTTATGCAAAAATATCACAATAAAAAAAGTGGTTTTGGTATTATTGAGGTAATGGTTGCTCTCTCTGTTCTTGCGGTGGTTGTTTCTTCGTTTGGTGCTGTTGCGAGCCAGGCCTTAAAAATCGCTTTGAGTAGCGAGGAGTCCTTGGTGGCGGCTGGTGTTGCTCAAGATGTCCTAGAACATACCATTGCTGTTTGCGAAAAAACCCCCCGCCAAGCCGTGGCGCCGACTTTCGAAAAAAGTATTACATTGAATAATGTTACCTACAGTAGAGAGGTAACAATCGAAGAGGTAAAAGACGAGGAGGTGCTGGGGGGCACTCTCTGGAGAATATCGGCATTGGTGCAATGGCTTGATCCGCGCACAGATAAAAATAAACAGTATTCATTAACTACCGAGTTATCAGAATGGCAATAAAGTATAAACATAAAGGGTTCACTTTGCTTGAGGTGATGTTGGCATCGGTCTTGTTTAGCGCCACAATGATTGGTGCTATTGCTATAATTTCTAGTGGCCTTACAACAATAAGGCGGGCACAGAATATTAAAGAGGTGAATAGCGCGCTTCGTGGCCTTAACCAGGAACTAAGTGGTGCAGTTATGCGGGCGGGGTGCCTTACCGCCTCGCAAAGCGACGACGCAGTTTTGTTGTGGGACGAAAGATGCGCTGAACTTAAGCTAACTTACGGTATAAAAGATGGTCGTCTTTATCGCCAAGGAACAGGCGAAGAGCCAGAGTATTTGTTATCGGATGGTGTTTTTTTTGCAAAAAGGGGCGAGGCTCCAATATTTAGTGTTGCTAACAATAATTTGCTTACGGTAGAGCTAAAGGCGGAGGCGAAAAATAAATTTACAACCTCTGTTGAATATAGGGTAAGTTTGGCGACGCGGGAGTGGCAATGAGGGTAGATAAAAAGAAAAGTGGCTCGGCTATGATAATAGTAATGTCGTTGGTTTCGCTTGTTACGGTGGTGGTGGCGGGTGTAAGCGGGCAATTGTTAGCAGAGCACAATGCGAATAATCGCTTTCTCGATGCTCTTGTTGCCCAGTATGGTGCGCAAGCGGGCGTGTGGTGGGGTCTTGCCCTTAAAAATGAGGCGGATGGAGGCAATAGAGAGATTACCCTAAATCACAAAGAAGGGGGAGGGGAAATTATTTCCCGAGGCGAGATGCTCTATTCGCCACAGGACGATGTTTCTTTGAGTATGGAAAGGGAAAAAACGCGCACATTGAGCGTGGAAGGGAGTGGCAACCTTGGTTTGCGTTTGGAGGAAATAAGCCCAGCCACAGAAAACGACTGTCCATTACCACGAGATATTTTTGTTTATCTTTTAGTCGAAGACCAAAGCGGAGGCAAGAAGACATTAAACAGTTTAGCTAATAGTGCCGGGGTGTGGCGAGAGGGGAACAGTGACCACGTTTATTACCTACCCTTACCACAAAGCGAAGTGTCGCTTACGCCAATTTTCGCGCGAAGTTTTATTCCTGCGGGGCAAAGTGTAGGCATAGCTGCCGATTACATATTGCCGGCGAAGTGCCTGTATGCTACAAAGTGGAAATTAAGCCCAGCCCAGAATCAAAGTGTTAATAACGTTGCGGTAATTCGTGGCGAGGGGCTTTACCGTGAAAGCAAGCAAACTATTAGTATTAGCAAGCCCTAAGTATGCACGGTTGTCAAAATCTGAACGTATTAGTTTCTTTTTTGTTTCTGAAATGCTATAATTTTCTTGAAGCAGAGTTTCTGCTCTGCTTTTAAGTGCAACCGTTAAATGTATATTCATATTTTGAATCTCCTTTCAAGAATCATTATATGTTATTACTTTGACGGTTGCATTTAGATTTAGAGGGTGTGGAATGTAAAAGTTCACTAACATATTGGACCCTTTTTCTTTCTTTTTTAGTTTATGGAGTATAAGTTCTCGCTTCCGGCTCTAGCAGTAAAGGATATGGCGGGTAGTTCTCACTTCGTTCGAACAGTAAGGGGTATGACGGGTAGTTCTCGCTCCAGCTCGAACAGTAACAGGTGCCACGGTCGTCATTTTTATCGTTCGAGAGAATTGCGCGTAGCGCCATCTCGAGAACTCTGAACCGTTGATACTAGGACTAACGTGATAGTTCTCGCTTCCGCTCGAACAGTAACAGGTACCGCGTTCGCCACCCTTATCGTTCGAGGAGCAGAGCGACGAGAACTACAGACCGTGAGTTTTTATCGTTCGAGAGAACGCACGGAGTGCCATCTCGAGAACTCTGAACCGTCGATGCCAGTCCTTACCCAGTAGCTTGCCCCGCCTTTTTAGGCGGGGTTCTCACTGCGTTCGAACAGTAACAAGATGAAGTGTGAGTTCTCGCTTCTGCTCGAACAGTAACAGGTACCGCGTTCGCCACCCTTATCGTTCGAGGATTACTATCCGAGAACTCCGAACCGTTGGAACTCCCCTTACCCGGTAGTTCTCGCTCCCGCTCGAACGGTAACGGTTGCCACGGTCGTCATCTCTTATCGTTCGAGGAGCGAAGCGCCGAGAACTATCAATCGTTAGTACTACACCTTACGTAGTAGTTCTCACTTCGTTCGAACAGTAAGGGGTATGACGGGTAGTTCTCGCTCCCGCTCGAACAGTAATGGAAGCAACGCAGGTTCTTACTCTGCTCGAACAGTAACAGGTGTCAGAGGGGCTCGTGGTAAACGCTCATTGCTTGAACAAAGCATCTAAAAAATATATGATAATATTATGAGCGAAACGATTAAGATTTATACCGACGGAGGGGCGCGGGGCAACCCTGGTCCTGCGGCGGTGGGTGCGGTTGCCTACAATAGCCAAGGAGAGGAAATATGGCGACTCTCTCGCTATATCGGCACTGCCACTAATAATATTGCCGAGTATAATGCATTACTTTTTGCGCTGAAAAAACTAGCACAAAAAGGAAATGGTCAAGCAGTAGAAGCGTTTCTGGACAGCGAGCTAGTAGTAAAACAGCTTAGGGGTGAGTACCGCGTTAAGGACGAAAAGCTCAAGGTATTGTTTGACGGTATTAAACATGAATTATCTAATTTCACGAGCGTACAATTTAATCACGTAAAAAGGGAGCAAAACAAAATTGCCGACTCGCTCGTAAATAAAGCACTTAATGAAAGGGTAAATGTCCGACCTTAACCAGCTTATAAGAAACACTCAATCTCTTTCCGACTTACCGAAGTTAGAAAAAGAAATTATTCACTTTTGGGAAAGAGAAGATATTTTTGCGAAATCTCTTAAAAACAGAAAGGGCAAAGATAAGTTCGTTTTTTACGATGGACCGCCATTTGCTAATGGTCTTCCTCATTATGGCCATATTCTTGCAATGAGTATTAAAGATTTATTTGTACGCTACAAAACAATGCGTGGCTATTTAGTACCAAGGCGCAATGGTTGGGATTGCCATGGCTTGCCGGTGGAGTATCAAATAGAAAAAGATCTTGGCATTGCCGGCAAAAAACAAATCGAAGAATATGGTATAGACAAATTCAATAAACATGCTCGTGATTCTGTGTTTAAGTATGTCGACGAGTGGACGGGGTTAATGAAAAGGGTGGGGCGGTGGCTCGATTTCGATAATAACTACGCCACGCTAGAAAAAAGCTATATCGAAAGTGTATGGTGGGTTTTTGCGGAGCTGTGGCAGAAAGGCTTGGTTTACGAAGGGTACACCAACCAGCCATATTGCACGCGTTGTGGAACATCTTTATCTAACTTCGAAACAAACCAAGGATATAAAGATAATGTTAAGGACCCTTCGCTTTATGTTAAGTTCAAAATCAAAAATAAAGAGGGGCAATATCTTTTGGCGTGGACTACCACGCCGTGGACACTGCCAGCAAACTTAGCCCTCGCTGTGCGAGACGACATCAAGTATGGCTTGTACAAAATAAACAATGAGCAAATTTGGGTTGCCGAAGAACTTTTTTCGAAAATAACTGGAGAAAAGAATAAGCCTGTCAAGTCTTGCCTTGGGGCAGATTTATGTGGTACGCACTACGAGCCCCTTATCCAATAAGTAAAAACCCTCTTAACAAACTGGATAATTTAGACAAGGCATACCGTGTTTACAGTGCTGACTTTGTTAGTACAGAGGAGGGGACGGGTATTGTTCATGTTGCTCCTGCTTATGGCGAAGACGATATGGCGCTAGGGAAAAAATACCATTTACCCTTAGTTTTTAGTGCCGGTTACGACGGAAAAATGCTTACCGACATAGGGCGAGGACAGTATATTAAAGAAGGCAACAAGGTGATTATAAGCGACTTAAAAAAGCGAGAACTACTTTTTAGAGAGGGGGTGGTGCGCCATACTTATCCATTTTGTTGGCGTTGCGACAACCCACTCATTTATATTGCAACAAGTTCGTGGTTTGTGGCGGTGTCTAAAATAAAGGAAAGGCTCGTTGCTCTTAATGCAAAAATAAACTGGCGCCCGCAGTATATAAAAGAAGGTCGTTTTGGGAATTGGCTCGAGGGAGCAAGAGATTGGAATATTGCCCGCCAACGTTTTTGGGGCGCACCTATTCCTATTTGGCAATGCAAAAAGTGCGGAGAGAAAAAAGTAGTTTCTTCTTTTGCGCAACTTAACCTACCTAAAAATTTTGACCCCCACCGTCCACAAATAGATGATGTTGCTTTGGTGTGCAAATGTGGTGCGACTATGAAGAGAATACCAGAGGTTTTTGACTGTTGGTTCGAATCTGGCTGTATGCCTTATGGGCAGTGGCATTATCCTTTTGAAAATAAAGAGGTCTTTAACGAGAACTTTCCTGCCGATTTTATCGCCGAAGGAATAGATCAAACAAGGGGCTGGTTCTACACAATGCACGTTATTAGTAGCGCGATTATGGAAGAACCCTCATTTTATAATGTTGTCGTTAACGGGTTAGTTCTTTCAGAGGATGGGCAAAAGCTTTCGAAAAAGTTGCGCAACTACCCAGAACCCAGTGAAGTCTTTGACAAAATCGGAGCAGATAGCCTAAGAATTTATTTATACACGGCAACGCAAATTGGCGAAGATTATCGCTTTTCTAACAACCTCGTCTTACAAGAGGCAAGAAAAACAGTTTTTCCTCTTTGGAATACGCTTCTTTACTGGTGTAAGTTTCTTAAAACCGATGAAGGTAAAGTAACCGAAGAGGGGAAGTTGCTCGATAAATGGATTAAAAACCGTATCAACTTGTACGAGGGTGAAATAAGAGGTTTTCTTGATGCCTACGATCTTACGCGCGGAGCGCGCAAAGTAGAGGATTTAATTACCGATATCTCCCAATGGTATCTTCGCTTAAGTCGCAAAAGAACAGATAAAGAATTTAGGGAAAGTTTAACTGTGGTCTTACGCAAAACAGCTATTATTATTGCTCCCTTTATGCCCTTTATGGCAGAGATTATTTATCAACTGCTACGCGGTAAAGACGATCCTCAAAGTGTCCACCTCCTTGATTGGGAGGAGGCAAAGGAAATTGACCATTCGCTTATCGAGGAAATGGAAAAAGTAAGGGCGTTAACTGAACTTGGGCGCAATATTCGTGCGTTTAATAAAATAAAAGTCCGCCAACCCTTAGGGCGTTTAAGCTATAAGCTTAGCTCCCAAGATAGGCTAAGTACAGCGGTGGAAAAAATATTACTGCAAGAGCTTAATGTCTTGGCGGTAAGTCGAAAGAGCGAAAAAGGCTGGCTTGTCGCCGAGGGCGGTGGTAACAAGGTTTATATCGACAGCACCCTCACCGAGGCGCTCAAGGAAGAAGGCGATTTTAGGGAAATTTCTCGGGCAATACAAGATCTTAGGAAAAAGGCAGGTCTCCTTCCTGGTGCCCAGGCGAGTGTTGTTCTTTGCAGTGCAGTAGATTTGACGAGGCATATTAAAAAACTCTCTCTGCAAACCAACTCTACTGTTTCCTATACTAAAAAAGGTGGCGCGGGTAGAGAGGTGGCACATATTAAACTTCACGGTGGCGAAGCGGTAATTTATTTACAATGAAGTTATCGATCTTTAAGTCATTAGATCTCTCTTTAATCCTTCTTCCTGTGCTCCTTGTTGGTGTTGGTATTGCCACAATTTACAGTACAACATTAGGTACCGAACAGTCTTATTTTGCATGGCAACAAGGAGTGTTTGCTTTTATCGGCTTAGTCTTGATGTTTGTATTTTCTTTTTACGACTATCGTAATTTACGTAATGTTTCATGGGTTTTTTATGTGCTTTGCATAGTGCTACTTTTGGCGGTCCTTTTTGTGGGAAAAAAAGTATTTGGGGCGACAAGATGGCTCGATTTTGGTATTTTCCAACTTCAGCCCTCGGAGCTCTTAAAAATTGCTACTATTCTTTTTGTATCGAGCTTCTTTGCGCAAACTGTAAGCCGTTGGTATCAACGGCTTATTATGGCTATGGTGCTTGTGGGAGCGCCCCTTTTCTTGGTTGCAAAACAACCCGATCTTGGTACTACCATTGTTGTTGTTACAATTTTTCTCTCTCTTTTTTTCTTTTGGCCCATTAGTAGAAAGGTGAAAATTGGAGCAGTTGTTGTTTTGCTTGCGCTTTTGCCGTTAAGCTGGACGCTTCTCCAAGATTATCAGCGAAACCGAATTTATACTTTTATCAACCCCGGCCGTGACCCTTATGGTGCTGGCTACAATGTAATCCAATCGTTAATTGCCGTTGGCTCTGGCGGCGTAACGGGACGTGGCTTGGGCAATGGACCGCAAAGCCAATTAAATTTTTTGCCGGTGGCTCATACTGATTTTATTTTTGCGGGGTGGGCGGAGGCGACTGGTTTTGTGGGGGCAATGGGTTTGCTGTTGGCACTGGCGTTTTTGAACTGGCGTATTTATCGCATTGCCTCTGTGGCAAAAGATGCCTACGGGCGCTATCTCGCCATTGGGTTTGGCGCTATGATTAGTGTGCAAATTGCGGTAAATATTGGTATGAATTTAGGCCTAGCACCCGTTACAGGTATTCCCTTGCCTTTTGTTTCGCATGGCGGGACGGCGCTGGTGGTTGATTTTATTATGCTTGGCGTTATGCAAAGTATTTATATAAGGCACCGCGCTAACCTTTAGTGGTGTGCGAAAAATGGCGTTGCAAGCCCTATCATTTTTATTGTTCGAGAGAACGCGCGCAGTGCCATCTCGAGAACTAGAGACCGTTGTTTTTTGCACTGACGTGATAGTTCTCGCTTCCGCTCGAACAGTAAAAGATATGGCGGAAAGCTTGCCCCGCCTTTTTAGGCGGGGTTCTCACTGCGTTCGAATAGTAAAGAGGGCAACGCAGGTTCTCATTGTGTCCGAACATTATAAAATTGTTGTTTGTCTCTTGGTTGCCGATTATTCTCTTGCTCCGAGATTCTCGCTCTTGAATTAGCTGTCATATGTTCTTGACTATTTGCGCTTTTCAGGTACAATAATGATGAAAGTAGGTGTATGGTTAGCGTAATAGATACTGGCGGTCAGCAGTACATTGTTACTGTTGGTAAGCAGTTGCAGGTAGATAAACTCCGTGCCAAGCTCGGCGATTTTGTGGAATTCAAAGACATTCTTAACACCGGTAAAGTGGTAAAGGCAAAAGTCCTTAGCGACAGCAAAGGGAAAAAAATCAATGTCCTGAAGTTTAAAAACAAAAACCGTTATTTACGTCGCAGTGGCCATCGCCAAGATTACACAATTATCGAGATAACCGATATCACAACAAAGTCTTTTAAAAAAGTTTCTAAAGCGCCATCGAAAGTAAAAAACAATGAAAGCTCTAGTAGAAAAAGTTAAACAATTTGTCTTAGGGTCAATAAGCGAAGCAAAAAAAGTAACATGGCCGGGGCGCAAACAGTTGTTTGAACATTCGGTGGTGGTAATTGTTGCACTCCTTATTTGTACCGCTGTTATCGCCGCAATAGATTTTGGTTTCAACTTTTTAGTTAAAACATATATCTTGGGAGTAGGGTAATGACTAACTTTTTAGCCGATGTAACCGATACAGCCGAAGAAGAACCAAAAAAGGCACAGCAAAAACAGGAAGGTAAGCGTGGCTGGTATGTAATCCATACCTATTCTGGCTACGAAGATCAAGTTGCCGATAGTTTACGCCAACGGATCCAGTCTTTTGGTATGAAAGAATACGTTTTTGATGTAATTGTCCCCATAGAAAAACAAATCGAAATTAAAGCTGGCAAAAGAAAAACAGTGGAGAAAAAAATCTTTCCCGGGTATGTCCTGGTAGAAATGATTGTAACCGATGATTCTTGGTATGTGGTGCGTAACACCCCTAACGTTACCGGGTTTATAGGGCTTGGTGTGCGTCCAACGCCAATGGCAAAAGAAGAGGTAGACAGAATTCGCAAGCGCATGGGTGTAGAGGAGCCGAAGTTCGAAATCGATTTGAAGGTGGGGGAGTTGGTAAAAATTAACGATGGCCCACTAAAAAACTTTGAGGGTAAGGTGGTCGAGGTGGATAAGGATAAGGGAAAGGTTAAGGTATCGGTTAATATGTTTGGGCGAGAAACGCCGGTAAACCTGGACTCGCTCCAGGTAAAAAAGGTCTAGGCAGGTTTTAAGTAAAGAAGAGCAAAATGGGAATAGATAATTAAGGAAAAATATGGCAAAGAAAGTCAAAACAATAATTAAGATACAGGCACCCGCAGGCAAGGCAAACCCCGCGCCACCTGTGGGTACCGCCCTTGGGCCCCATGGTGTCAACATTATGGAGTTTGTTAATGCTTTTAACGAGCAAACAAAAGATATGGGTGATTTGATAGTGCCGGCGGAGATAACAATTTACGAAGATAGAACCTTTGCTTTTAGGCTTAAAACTCCACCCGCGGCCGTGCTTTTGAAGAAGGCTGCAAAGATAAGCAAAGCTTCTGGCGAGCCGAACAAAAAAAAGGTGGGTAAGGTGACCAAGGCGCAGGTAAGAGAAATTGCAGAAACAAAAATGGCTGATCTTAGTGCGCGCACGGTCGAAGAGGCAAGCAAGATTGTCGAGGGGAGTGCACGCTCGATGGGCATCGAGATTGTTGGTTAAAACTATAAAAGAAGTAATCAAAAAACACCTCTTGCGAGGTGTTTTTTGATTGTTCCCTCCACCTCCTTACCCAACCTCCTTAAAAGGATTTTAACAAATTGCTAAAAATTATATAACCAACTTGTTGCTGGGGGTAGTAGAGAGAATCCTGATTGCGGTCAAGGAAAGTAAGGAGGGGAAACCTTTCTCTCCCGCAACCAGGATTCTCCCTGCAACCATATTTATTGAGTAAATAGACTTAATTATACCAAATTACGTGCATTTGTCAAGTACTTGTACTGGATGAGTACATAGGTACCGCGTTCGTCGCCCTTATCGTTCGAGGCGCAGAGCGCCGAGAACCCCGCCGAGACCGGACGGGGCAAGCTCTCAGCCGCCAGTTTTATTGTTCGAGGGTTACTGTCCGAGAACTCTGAACCGTTGATACTGAAACTAACGCAATAGTTCTCGCTTTCGCTCGAACAGTAAGGGTATAACGAGTAGTTCTCACTGCGTTCGAACAGTAAGGGAAGGCAACGGTCGCCATTATTACCGTTCGAGAGAATGCGCGGAGCGCCATCTCGAGAACTATTAAGCGCTAGTATCGAAACTTGCGCATTAGTTCTCGCTTCCGCTCGAACAGTAAAGTGTGCCACGGTCGTCGCTCTTATCGTTCGAGGTGTACTCGCCGAGAACTCCCGACCACTAGTATCAAACCTCACACAGAAGTTCTCGCTTTCGCTCGAACAGTAAGGGTATAACGAGTAGTTCTCACTGCGTTCGAACAGTAAGGAGAGGCAACGATCGCTGCTCTTATCATTCGAGGCGCAGAGCGACAAGAACTACCTACTGGATAATAAAAATCAAATACAAAAAAGGGCCTCCACAAGGAGGCCTTTTATTGGCCGAGTGATATCAGACAATAGCACCCAGCTAGCGGAGAGATGTTTCCCCTCACATAGACAATATGACATCAACAGCAAAACGGCGCAATAGGCGAGGGTGTGGATAACTTTTCAAACAAAGGCTACCACCGTGCCGCATCGTGCTATTATGTAGTTGCATGGCAGACGATACCAAGTATTTACTCGCCTTAAATCGCCACCCCTTTCTTGGGGCAAAGAGATTGTTGGCACTAAAAAAGGCATACGGCGATTGGCGGCGCGTATGGGGGTCCACCGAAAAGGAAAGAGAAAGCAACGTTGGGGACAAAACAGCAAAGGCAGTTTCGGAAGCGCGTACTCGTTACAGTCCAGAACACGAGCTCGAAATAATAAGCAAACTTAATATTAATGTTATAGAGCTGGGTGATGTTAACTATCCTACCGCTCTAAAAGAAGTGAGCGATCCACCGGCTTTGCTTTACTACAAAGGAAGTCTAGATGCGCTCTCTGGTAAGGTTGTTGCTGTGGTTGGTTCAAGAAGTGCGACGCAATATGGTTATAGGGCGACAGAGGATATATTTTTACCCATTGCTCGTCTTGGTGTAACAATTGTTTCTGGTCTCGCTCTAGGTATAGATACAGTGGCGCACAGGGTTGCTCTTAACGGTGGTGGAAAAACCGTGGCGGTGCTCGGTTGTGGTATGGACCAAATTTACCCAGCAAGCAACACTGGTTTGGCGCGTGCCATAGTAGAAAAAGGCGGAGCGTTAATTAGTGAGTTTGCGCCTGGTTTGCCGAGTTATCGCTCTAACTTCCCACAGCGCAATCGTATTATTGCTGCCCTTGCACAACTTACGGTGGTAGTGGAGGGCTTAGCGGAATCTGGAGCGCTAATTACGGCACGTGCCGCGCTAGAATACAATAAAGAAGTAGGAGCGGTGCCGGGCGATATTAACCGCCCACAGTCTGCTGGTCCATTAAATCTAATTAAAATGGGTGCCCTGCCCGTAACCTGTGCGGACGATGTTACTCTTGCTCTTGGCCTGGTTCCCCCTAAGAGTGTCCCGGTAAGCGAAGAGGGAATAAAGATGACAAGCGAGGAGAAAACTGTTTATAATGTATTGTCGCACAAACCAGAACACATTGACAAAATCGTTTCTTGCGCTAACCTTAATATCGCCCAAGTTAATAGTAGTCTTACCATGCTAGAGATAAAGGGCCTGGTAAAAAATTTGGGAGGCAATCTGTTTGT
>ERZ795056.4300-NODE-4300-length-14817-cov-9.646322_pt1 | contig 14817 bp, 7 predicted proteins | sample MGYA00375140_ERZ795056 | MGnify/ENA primary metagenome ERZ795056 (study PRJEB30185, sample SAMN05720227) | activated sludge metagenome | isolation source: Anaerobic digester | place: USA | collected 2015-03-09 ...
TACACTGAACATCTCGGTGAATCCATCTCAACCTGTTTCAGTATCAATCAGTAATTCTGTGGGAGGTGCAGCAATATGTGCCGGACAGAGCGTCACCTTTAATTCATCTGCAGTTAATGGTGGTTCTGCCCCTGGTTATAGCTGGCGGATCAATGGAAATACATTCAGTGGTAACACTGGTTCATCGTTTACCAGTACAACCCTGCAAAATGGCGATCAGGTGAGTCTGGTCCTCAGCAGCAATGCATCCTGTCCGTTTCCTGCCCAGGCTACATCAAGCAGTATTTCCATGGTGGTGAATCCGGTTCTGGTGCCAACAGTGAACATTACTTCGAACACAGGCAGCAACCAGACTTGCGCCGGAAATACTCTTATTCTGACAGCAAATGCAAGCAATCCTGGCGATTCTCCAAACTACCAATGGTTCCAGAACGGGAGTCCTTTGACAGGAGAGACCAATTCTACCTTTACCATACCATCGAATCTTACCGGAAGCACAGGCTTTACAGTTCAACTTACATCCAATGCCATTTGCGTGAATCCCACTCAGGTTACTTCCGCTAGTTATAATGTGACTGTGGTTTCGAATGTGGCACCAACGGTTTCGGTGACATCGACTTTGGGTACTGGACCAGTTTGCGTCGGAACCTCCATCACTTTTACTGCCAGCCCTGTAAATGGGGGTACTTCACCAACCTTCCAATGGCAGAAAAACAATACCGATATTCCAGGGCAAACCGGATCTGTATTCACCAGTACCACTCTGGCCAACAACGATCAGATCACAGTTCGGATGACATCCAATGATCCGTGTGCCAGTACACCAACTGCCACTTCTCAGCCAGTGACGGTGAGTATCGTGTCTACATTGCCAACTTCTGTTACCGCTACCTCCTCTGTTTCCGGAAATACAATTTGTGCCGGTACATCGGTTACGTTTACGGCCAACCCTGTCAATGGTGGAAGTAACCCCGCATACCAATGGTCTGTAAACGGTGTAACCCAGGCCGGTGAAACCGAATCTACTTTCACCACCAGTTCGCTGAGCAACAATGCTCAGGTTCGGGTTCGACTCACATCGTCCTATTCATGTGCTACCCCAACTACTGTGACTTCATCGCCGGTTGTGATGACGGTGAGTCCATCGGTAACCCCTACCCTGGCGGTAATCAGCACACAAGGTAACTTCGCCTGTGCCGGTTCCAGTATTTTGCTTGTAGCAAATTATACAAATGGAGGATCCAATCCTCAGTTCCAGTGGTATTTCAACGGATCACCCCTCACCGATTCCAACAACGATTCGCTCCTGACTCCAACCGGTTTTGCCGGCACCAATAATTACACCGTTGAGATAACATCGAATGCTTCATGTGTGAATCCACCAACGGTTTTATCTTCTGCCTATACGGTTAGTGTCGCGGCAAATGTGACTCCGTCTGTATTTGTGAATTCAAGCGTACCAGGCAACACTCTCTGCAACGGTCAAAGCGTGACGTTCACCGCCAATCCAACCAATGGAGGCACCGCTCCTTTATACCAATGGCGAATAAACGGGGTGAATGTCGCAGGACAGACCTCCCCTACTTTCACGACATCTTCACTTTCAAACAACGATGTGGTGACCGTCCGTCTGAAAACCAGCATCACATGTTCAAGTCCGGATACCGGTATTTCAAATCCGCAGACAATGACCATTACGCCGAACAGTCCTGCTGCCGTAACGGTAACCAACAATCTGGCGTCCAACACCACTTGCAACGGACAGAACGTTGTCTTCACCGCCAATCCGGTAAACGGAGGCACGAATCCATCCTATCAGTGGATACTGAATGGTGCTGATCTTCCGGGACAAACCAACCCGACATGGTCCAGTTTCACATTGGCCAATGGCAATCAGGTTTCGGTGAGAATCACATCGAACTCAGCCTGTGCTACTCCAAATACGGCGACTTCTACTCCTGTCGTGATGACGGTGAATCCAACGGTCACTCCTTTGGTTTCGCTGAGTTCTAACCCTACCGGCGTTTCTTTCTGTGCCGGAACAACCATCCAGATGACTGCTATTCCGGAAAATGGCGGAACCGCTCCTGTCTATGAATGGAAAGTGAACAACAATGTGGTTCCGGGACAAACGGGTTCTGTTTTGAACTTTGTATTAACAACCCCTTCAACGGTGACCGCCACACTAATTTCAAATGCAGCCTGCGCCAATCCGGTTCAGGTAACATCGGGAGGGCAACTGTTCTCCGTTACCCCACCACAAGTGGTTACAGCTCAGGCCGACACTGCTGTTTGTGAGGCGACCGGTTCCTTCCAGCTTACCGCCAGTCCGGCCGGAGGTTCATGGAGTGGAACAGGTGTGAGTTCAACAGGATCATATACGCCTGGTTCAACCGGTTCAACCAAAGTTTACTACTCTGTTCCCGCCAACGGAAACCTGTGTGCAGGGACAGATTCCGTCCTGATTACTGTCAAAGCAAGGCCGGTGATTACATTTAGTAACCAGGGACCTTTCTGCCAGACAGCGCCTGCTGTTCAGCTTACAGCCAATCCAACCGGAGGTACATGGACAGGAACTGGTGTTACGACAAGCGGATTATTCACACCATCCACAGCCGGAGCAGGACAAACCTCAGTGCTGTACCTGGCAAATGTGAACGGATGTTCCAGTTCCAAAGTATTGTCAATTCAAGTCAATGCTCCACCAACGGTGGATGTAGGCGGCAACGAAACGGTCTGTTTCTCCACTGATGCCTTCCAGCTAAACGGTCTGCCTGCAGGTGGAACCTGGAGTGGTGATGGTGTGGATGCTGACGGAACTTTCAATCCTGGTTTTGTTACACCTGGCTCAACCAACAATTTAACCTACACAGTTACAGTCAATGGGTGCACTGCTTCAAAAACCAAACAGATTGCAGTGACCGATTTTGGTTCACCTTTGAATGTGAATGCCGGAACCGACCAGACTGTCTGTATTTCAGATGCTGCATTTGTGCTCCAGGGCATCACAGGGGCAGGTGGATCCTGGACAGGAACCGGTGTGAGTCCAGATGGTATCTTCAATCCAACAATATCCGGAACCGGCTCGTTTACTTTAACTTACACTGTTTCGTTTACGCAAAGTCCCACCTGCTCGGGTTCCGACACCAAAATAGTGACGGTTCTGGCCGCACCACAGGCACCATCGGTTCAGGGCGATACCGTCTGCCGGAGCGGGGCTGCTACATTGGTGGCCAATGGAACTGCTGCTGCTTTTAATTGGTACACCACATCTTCAGGTGGTAATCCGATAATTGGACAGGCATCTCCTTCGTTTACGACGCCGATACTCAATAGCACCACCACATATTATGTGAGTCAGAAAGCAGGCAGTTGCGAAAGTCCGAGGACAGCAGTAGTGGCATATGTAAACAACTTCAACAACGCAGCGTTCTCCAATAATGCCGGGTTGCTCACCAGTGAGCCGTCCAACGGACAGGGATATCAGTGGTTACTTTCTGGAAATCCGATAACAGGTGCCATCAATTCCTCCTATACTCCGCTGGTGAGTGGTGATTACTCTGTGATCATTCGCCTGGATGGTTGTGCTGATACATCTGCCCAACAATATGTTCTGGTAACTGGTGTGAACGAGTCGAATGGCCAAAACCCTTGGACACTGATTCCAAATCCGGTTCAAACCGATCTGCACATCAAGGCAGAAGGTCTCACCGAAATCCGGGTCATCAACATGCTGGGACAGTGCGTAAAAACAAAACTATCAGACATAGGACCTGTTACCACAATGTGGATGGGAGATATGCCAGACGGAGTGTATCGCATTGAGCTTCGGGGACCTGACCGTATGGAAATGCAGATGATTATTGTGCGGAAATAGAATAAGGAGTTCAACGATTGAAGCATGAAGCGAACAAGGGACCCTGATTTAGGTACTCCGGTGATATGGACGTATGTGTTTGTTCTATTCAATTTAGAAAAGAGCAAGTCGCAAACTGTACCATTATCCCCGAAACGTGATGCCTTATGAGGAACGTCTCAGGAAAAATCCGGACCAAACCTATGTGGTATCAAACCCGTTATGAAGATACATTCAAACGATTCCCTGCCTGGATTCTTCTCTTCTCCTTTTCAACAGCGTTTTCCCAATCCCAACCTACGTTCGGACCCGAAAAAAAAGTAACCCTCCTTGGCTGGCAAACCGATGCCATGGAACCTTTCATTTCAACGGACGGGTCCACTTTGTTTTTCAATTCGCTAAACACCGGTGGAAATACCAATTTACACTATGCCTCGTTTGTGAACGATTCAACTTTTCAATGGGAAGCTGTTGTGAACGGTACCTTTGATCCTGCGCCGAATCACCTGGATGGTGTTCCGTCAATGGATTCGGCAGGGAATTTCTACTGGGTTTCTCTGCGTGGATATCCAGCCTTTCCCGACAATCTGCACAAAGGAAAATACTCAGTTGGACAGGTCACACAGATCAACCGGGTGCACGGCAATTTCAACATTCCTGTTTTTTCGCCACCGTTTGGATGGCTTATAATGGACGCAGCCATTACACCCGACGGAAACCAGTTGCTGTACTGCAATTCTCTTTTCGATTTTGGGAATACCATTTGCAGTGGCATTCCATGTCAATCCATCCTGGGAATGGCTAAAAAAACGACTGATTCCAGTTTCACTAAAATGGGAACATCCGATTCAGTTTTAAGTGAGATAAATGACACGGCTTCGTATATCATATATGCACCTCAACTCACCCGAGATGGGCTTGAGCTCTATTTTACACGACTACTAAAAGGAAGTTTTAATACCGAAATCTGCGTTGCGGTCCGCACATCGGCGACCGGAAATTTCAGTCAACCTACCGTGATCTGGTCTAATCCCGGTTATGTGCCCGAAGCAGCAAGTCCCAGCGTTGACAAGCAGAAATTGTACTACCACCAGAAAGACAATTCAGGTCAATACAAAATTTGGCTTCGCTATCGTTCACCGCAAACGATGGTCGAAGAACCAACGTTCAAAAAAACCTTAAGGGTTTATCCAAATCCTGCAACAAGCGGTTTTTTCATCGACATTCCCCATTCCCGGTTTCCGTTTTCGGTTATGATGTACAATTCAACCGGCCAGGTCGTTTATCAATCATCCAATGAAGTCTCCGTTTCTATCGGAAAAATTCCAACCGGTGTTTACCGCATTTCCGTCATTCAAAATGGAGAACAATGGAATTCGATTCTGGTGAAAAAATAGACTTATCCTGCAGAATGCCATTTCGAAAAGGCACAACCATTTGGGGGATTTGCAGTAAATCAAGATGTTTGAATTTCACGCATAAATTCCAACAAACAGAATTTTCGCCGTCCTTATCCATTTATGTCAATCGTTATGAGCGTTTCACAGGAATTCATGACTCAAGGGAAGAGGATTTTGAATTGACAGAATTTTTACTAAAACAATACCGGACTACCTATGAATTCAAAAGTGAAAAACCATTTTGTGACCACTATTTTGCTTTTTACATGTACCCTCATTTTTGGACAAACGCCAAAATATACAGCAGCCCAGGATTCAATCATTGAAACTTACTTAAATAATGGTGCCTACAAGTACCATTATACCCTGCAAGGTTGGGACGACAACATCAACCTTGCACTGAAGAAAGACTCCACCATCGCTTTACTTTGGCAGTTAAAAGCATTGCCCCTTTGGAAGTCGAAAAAGTATGAAATGGCCTTACGCTGCTATGACAAAGCTGTATTGATTGACAGGGCAAAATATTTGGGGCGAAGAGGCTATCTGAAATGCATTTTTCAAAAAGATTACAAAGGGGCTATTGCGGATATGGAAATGGCTCAAAAGGAATTTGGTTACGGCTTTCAAAACGATCATTCCTATTCTTTTTATATTTCGCTTTGTCACTTACAACTCAATGAATTTGAAAAAGCGGAACTTGTCTTACAAATTGACTTAGAGAAAAGTATGAGAGAGCATGGAGAAAACTGGATAAGTTTTCTCAATCTATTCTACGCAGGTGTTATTCAATACGAATTAAAGAACTACGACAAAGCGATCACCTACTTCAACAAGTCACTCAAAATTTACAGCAATTTCTCCGACGCCAAATACTACAAGGGATTATGCTTGTTGCAAAAAGGCGACAAATCCGGTGCCGAAGCATTAATGAGAGAAGCCAAAACCAATTTTGAACAGGGATATACTATTAACGAAGATGATGCATTTTATGAAGTATATCCTTACAAAGTGAATTGGTATACAGCAAAATGGACCATACCGAATTATAAAGAATAGCTAACTTAATCCGACGTGTTACATTGATTGACAAAGCGAAATTGCCATTCACTTTCCTCAACCCAGGTTCATGCCACCCAAATCAAAAGTTGGGTCCTTCAAAAACAAGAACTTTTCTTTGCATTTTCGTAAATCCTCAAGGCCAGTTCCCGGCAATCTATGTGCATAAAACTCCGTCCGTATTTGAGCCCTTCAAATTGACAGTTGTTTTCCCCAGTATTCACAAATCTGTCGGTTACACACTCCGAAATTCAATTGATTCCAGGTAGCAATCAGAACCTAATTTACATGGGACGGACAACAATAATCGGCACTTTGTTTACCATAATAAGCCTGGCAAGCATCCCAACATTTGTGTTACCATTGGCAACAATGATCCCGTTCGCATTGCCAATAGAACTGTTCTTCTCCAGGGTATTTGATCATGCAAACTACAACAGAACCGGATACTCGGTCATTGCAATCCTATCTGTATTGTGCCTCGTAACGACATATCTTTTCTTCAACAGATTCATTAAAGACATAACGGCAAAAGGAAAAATAAACGTCATCACTTTTACGGCATTCTTGTCAGTTCAACTTTTCATTATTCACCCTTTGTTTTTCTATATCGAAACCTCAAAAAACTGGAGCAGAGCAGGTGATGGTCAATTCATTTTTGGAATTGCTGCAACGTTTCCAATCAGCAGTTTCGTTTTCTTGCTCTTTGGGGTATTGACCGATATACTCCAAAGGACAATTTGGGCGAAATTAAAAACGGAAGCGAAATCGGAGAGATAGCATGCTGGTTCAATCTTTCGATGAGAAAGACTGAAATTAATTCAATTTGAATCCCTCTAATAAACCGATCGGTCAATTCAGCCCAAAATCCACATCGTCCTGTTTCCATTCATCGTCATTTCATGACCTCAATCCAACCCTGAAACTGCTGATTATTGAACCGGATTTCATAAAAATAGACACCGTATTGAACCCGGGTCAATGGCCAAAGAAATCCCGGATCTGAGGTGTAAAAAGCTTTTTTGCCCCAACGATCGTAAATGGAAATTCCTTCAAATTCAACTCCGCACCCAGGCAATGCATTGAAAACATCCAGACTGATTTTCTCATTGATATTATCTTCATTACTGGTTAACAAGTTGATGGGATTAAACTCAATATTTCTCGTAGGCTTAAGGTTGATCTTTAACGTCAACGTATCATAAGCCACTCCTCCACAGGTAACGCCCGATGACCGGAATAAAATATCGGCAGGATAGGGAAGTCCAAAATGACTGCAATCCGGATTCCATGAAACTTCGGATTCAACGGTTGTAATTCCTGATGCAGGAGCAAATTCAATACCGTACTTCTGCAACTCAAGGCTGCCTGTTAATGGGCTCAGCATCACTCTGCTGCCGGCTCTGCTTTTTCCAACCAGTACCTTTTTATAGGAGATATCCGTTTCCCCCTCTATTTCAATACGATTCTTTGAAGAATCAGACCCTTTCTCATAAATCAAGGAATTTATTTTTGGTGGAAGAATTTTCAGCAGCACAGGTTTCTTTAACACAATATTCTGGCCGCAGAAATTCGTGCTGGCTACAAAGTTTACTGTATAAGGCTGGTTGACAGGCATCGCACAAGGAGCTTTCCACCTGAAAAATCCGGACAAAGGTCCAATTCCAGATACAGCGGGAAAGAACATTCCAACCGATGACAAACCGATCTGTTGCATTCGATTTGTCAGTACTTCTGCCTTGATCTGATTTACTTGTGTCGGCTGCACAACTGTATTCACTTTGATCGTGACGGAATCGCCACCATATACCTGCAATTCATCATCCTGGATACTGAGTCCGATTGAAGGCATAAAACTAGGCGGTACCGTCAAAACAATGAAAATATCCAATGTGTCATAAAGTGACCCTGAACATCCGTTATCGTATGCAATAACCCGTAAATGAAATGGATTGGCTCTGGTTGAGCCTACACAGGCAGGCAAACAGAAATTGAGGCGGGCCGTATCGGTCGATGAAACAATCAATTTTACTGTATCACCCGAAATGGGGGAAATGGGCGAAAAATTAAGAGGTAAAGCCCTCATCGTTAAAGTCTGAAGGGGCTGCTTGTCTGAAACTTTCACATTGATACAAGTTTTTGTCTGGGTGTTATTGGCAACAAAAATTGTATCGTTTTGCCCGAGCAAGCGATTTCGGGTCGGATCAGGCAATGTGATGACAGGAGCTGTGTTGGGTACACAGGAAATCACCACCTGCTGAAATTCTCTTCGTACCATTCCGATTTTTTTCCCCTGCCGGAATTCCGAACAACTCACCGAAAAAACAAAAAGTCCAAGCATGCTGGGTGTCACTGTCATCAATCCGGTTTTTGGATTAATGCTTAACTCCGGATTGCCCGGAATCTGAACAGCTGTACTAAACCCATTGGACCAAAGGACCGGTAAATAAGGACCACTCACTGCTGTATCCGTCACAGGTGAACCAGTCGCAGTTCCTGTCGAACTCAAAGGATCCACAATCTCATAAACCAGAGAATCTCCATCAAAATCGGTCGCTCCAAAATCTATAAACGATGGCTGATTGATACAGAAAAGTGTGTTGGGAACCGGCTTAAACACCGGGGAATCATTGAGATAGGGTTGGCTGTTTTTTGAAACCGGCGGAAAATCCATCACGAATGTCTGTCCAACTGCTCCTGGATTCTGGATGTTGTCGATTCCATTGTTGCGGCAGCACCGTTCCCATACAACATAATATCCCAATGGATCATTGTAAACTGAGGCTGGCAAATCAACATCTTTCGAATAATTCAAAACTCTGGTCCTCACCGAATCGACTTGTGTGCCACAGGCAGCCTTTTTATAACTGATGATTTTCTCGCTGGTATCCAAAAGAACACCTGGGATATTCACCATCAGTTTGTTGTCCGACTTCCTGAAAATGGAAAAAAAGACCTTCGAATCTTTTGCTCCGGAGCTTCCATTGATCTCATCAAAATAAACGGTGAGTTGAATGGTGTAGTTGTAATTGCCATTCGCAATCATCTGGAATCCCCCTCCTACTATGTGGGTAGCCTCAGAATAAAATGACAGGAAAAAAAAGGAAATGCCTAATACCGCTGAGGTAAGAATTTTGGTCTTCATTGTTATGGTAGGTTTAGAATTGAAAGACCAGGGGATTAATCTGCGACTTTGGGAATTGCTTCTCGAAGAGGTTAGGGAATAACAACCTGATTTTTTCGACCCGCATCAGTACGGGACAAACCAGAAAAGGTTTCAATAACCTGAAAAAAAATTTACATCGGAATTTTTCAAGCTAAACATTTGAAATTCAACAGGAAACAATCTCACTTTTTCACCTCAATCCAGCCCGAGAATTTTTGAGTATTGAATCGGATCTCATAAAAATAGGTGCCGGATACTTTTATGTCAGCTGGCCATTGAAACTCCGGATCTGTCGTCTCAAATGTCTTCAATCCCCAACGGTCATACATTGAAATTCCTACAAATTCAACTCCGCAACCAGTGGACAGATTCAGATTTCTCAGACTGAGAATTTCATTCTTACCGTCCTGGTTCACAGTGAGAAGATTCACCGGACGAAATTCTTTCGTATTGGTGGCTTCCAGTTGAAGCCTTATGGTAAGAGTATCATGAAACGTTTTCCCGCAGGTCACAGAGGTTGCCATAAACTGGAAATCAGCCGGAAACAATAGATTCAGTAAACTGCATTCCGGATTCCAGCTTACGGCTGATTCAATTCTTGCCTGACGGGAAAATCCGATGAAGCGCAGACCATACCGGTTCATCTGGTTGACATCGGTGATGGCATCCAGACGGACATTGGTGTTAGTGTGATTTTTACCTACCAGAATTCGTTTGTAGGTTATTCCGGCTTCCCCATCAATCGGGACAAGCTTCAATGTTGAATCCTGCGACGTTTCCAAGATTTCAACATCGCCTTTCGAAGGCAAAATCTGAACTTTCAGGGTTTTAACTGCTTTCAGATTCTGGTTGCAAAAACTTGTGGAAGCAGTAAAGTTTATCGTATACGGTTGATCCAACGGATTTGAACAGGGAATATTCCAACGCAGCGAACTGGTTAAAGGTCCGGCTCCGGAAGTTGGGAAAAACTGCAACCCAGGAAATGTGACAAAGTTCACATTTTGATTGTTGAGATACTCTGCTTTCAAATCGTTGGGCTGAGTGGGCTGAACAATGGTGCGGACCGGAAACGAGATTATTTCTCCCTGATACACTTTCAGGACAGAATCTGTGCTCACACCAAGCTCAATTTCTGGCCTGTAACTCAATGGAGCAGTAAGCACAAGAAAAAAATCGAGTGTATCCACCAGCGAACCGGAGCATCCATTGTCGAAAGCAAGTAACCGGATGTGAAAAGGATTCTCGCGGGTAGAACCTTTGCAGGCTGGTAAACAGAAATTCAAAAATGCTGTATCTGAAGGCGAAAACACCTTACGGACAGTATCGCCCCGGATCGGAGAAACCGGTATGAAATTAAGGGGGATAATTCGCAGAGTTACAACCTGGTGAGGCTGGTTGTCATTCACTCTGATTGAAAAACAGGTTTTGTCCTGTGTCAGGTTTTCTATAAAGACAGTGTCGTTCTGAATGATGGAACCTGTTTTTGATGGGTGGGAAAACGTGATTTGAGGTGCCGTATTGGGTGGACAATCGATCACCACCTGTTGAAATTCCCGTCTGATTTCACCGATTTTTGTTCCATTTCTGTATTCTGAACACCGGACTGAAAATACAAAAAGCCCTAGCATATTCGGCTTAACCGTCATTATGCCTGTTTTGGGATTGATTGATAGAGAAGGATTTCCTGGAATCTGGGCGGTCGTACTAAAACCACTCTCCCAGTCAACAGAAGGAAAAGGAGCCGGACTCCCGATTGCAGGCTGAAACTGAACGGCTGCTGACTTGGATTGGATGGGATCAACAAGATCAAAAACAAGGGAATCCCCATCTGCATCAGAGGCTGAAAAGTCAATTCCTGAAAGTTGCCCGATACAAAAAAGTGTGTTGGGAACTGGCCTGAAAACAGGAGAACTATTCTGAAAAGGCTGACTGTTTTTCACCACAGGAGGGAATTCCATCAGAAAGGTTTGCCCGACATTGACAGGTACCTGAATATTGAGAATCACCTGATTTCGGCAACATCTTTCCCATACGACATAATAACCCTGTGGATCATTGTATACCTCCGGCTCAAGGATCACATTTTTCTGGTATAAAAGAACCCTTGTGCGGACGGATTCACCACCTATTCCACAATCCAATAATGTGTAATTGATAATTTCCTGGTTTTCATCCACCTGAATTCCGGTGAAATTTACCATTAGGTGGTCATCTGACTTCCGGTAAATGGTAAAAAACACTTCCTGATCAAAGGCAACCGGGCTTCCATTTATTTCATCATAGTACAGGGTCAGTTGAAAGGAATACAAAGAATTCTCCAAATGAGTCATTTTGAATCCTCCACCTACAATGTGAGATGCCTTCAATTTGAATGGCTGGAAAAAGAATGGGATAAGAAAAAATGTGCACAGAATTCTGAACTTCATTGTTGTGATTGGAGGGATACCAATTGATGAAAAGGAGAGCGCTGGTTCAAATAAACAGAAGATTTCGAATCATCCTTACAACTCATCCAGGAAAAACCATGATGTAGAAAAACTGTTACCCAAAAGATCCGGATCCAATTACCGGAACAGGAAAATTGTTCGTTTTTGGATTGAATTAATTTCCTTACAAAAAAATCAGAAAATTGCCGGCACAAAACTTTCTCAAAAGCCAGACCTCCTGAATTCCACTCTTCACTTTTCACTTGGCGCTGTTGGCGCCACTGTGAGCTTAACCCTTAACTCCTTGTCCTCCCGTTTCACCGTTTTCCTCGCCTTCCTTTTCCTCCTTCTGGCCGGACGATTGCCCGCACAAAACGCTGATCTCAAATTATTGAAATCGATCAACATAGACCGGAACACGAAACTGGATCCATTTTATAGACAGGTTTCGCTATCAGGCTATTGGCTTAGTATTTCGTATCCGGTGAGCACTTTGGTTCGGGGTTATGCAAAAAAAGATTCCGTCCTTTGGCAACAGGGTTTACAGGAATGCGCCGGTTCCGGACTTTGTCTGGCCCTCACGATCGGATTGAAATACAGCATTCACCGGTCACGGCCCTATGTCTCGTCTTCGGAAATTCGTCCGATGCATCCGTTGCCGGATCCCAATAGTTTTCCGTCGGGCCACACATCGGCGGCATTTGCGACAGCCACCCATATTTCGATGGCGTATCCGAAATGGTATGTCGTGGTTCCGGCATTCGGTTGGGCCGGTTTGGTGGGCTATTCGAGAATGCACGCCGGATTTCATTATCCCAGCGATGTTCTGGCCGGAGCCGTTTTGGGCGCAGGTTCTGCCTGGCTGGGACAAAAAGCGACGAAATGGTTTTTCCGCAAGAAGAAACCAGAGCGGTTCCGTCCGTTTTAAGATTTCGGATTCGGTCTTGAGAAAAAGCCGGTTCTGATTTACCTTGCAGCCGTACTGCACTATGAATGAGCTCGAGCAACTTAAAGTCTATTTAAAACACTATTGGGGATACGACGCCTTCCGGCACCATCAGCGGGATATTATGTATTCCATGATTGCCGGAGAAGACAGCCTTGCTGTTTTGCCCACAGGCGGCGGAAAATCGCTTTGTTTTCAGATTCCGGCCCTGGTTCTCGATGGAACCTGTCTGGTGATTTCGCCGCTCATCGCCTTGATGAGGGATCAGGTGGATCAATTGAAAAAACGTGGCATTTCGGCGGCGGGTCTGTATTCCGGATTGTTTAAGGAAGAAACCGAAACCATCCTTGAAAACTTTGTCAACGGGGTGTACAAACTTTTGTACATCAGTCCCGAACGTCTGCAATCGGAAAGTTTCAAAGCCTATCTGGCCAACGCCAAAATTTCGTTTCTGGCGGTGGATGAAGCGCATTGTGTGTCGCAATGGGGCTATGATTTCCGTCCGTCTTACCTGCGGATTCCTGAAATACGGGATCTGTTTCCGAATCTGCCGATCATGGCACTGACGGCATCGGCCACGCCCAAAGCGCAGAAGGATATTCAGGACAAGCTGGCTCTGCGGAGCAAGAACATTTTCATGGCCAGTTTTGTGCGGTCGAATCTGTCGTTTTCGGTATTTGAGATGGAAAACAAAGGCGCCAAAATGCTGGAGATTCTCAATGCCGTTCAGGGAAGTTCTGTGGTGTATGTGCAAAGCCGGAAAAGTGCGTCAAACTGGGCATCCTGGCTCATTCGCAACGGAATGAACGCCGATTATTACCACGCCGGATTGAGTCACAAAGACCGGGAACGCAAACAAAAAAACTGGATCGAAAACAAAACCCGGATTCTGGTTTCGACCAATGCATTCGGAATGGGAATCGACAAAGGCGATGTGCGGACCGTGATTCACGTGGAAGTTCCCGTACAACCTGAAGCCTATTATCAGGAAGCCGGAAGAGCAGGACGGGACGGTCAAAAAGCATTTGCGATCGCCCTGTTTACCCGGCAGGAAATCCGCGATGCCCGGTTCCGGATCGAAACGCATTTCCCGACGCCGGAATCAATTCGGTCCGTTTATGAAAAGCTGGGAATTTATTTAAAACTGGCTCTGGGCTCAGGCGAACTGGCCAGTTTTGATTTTGACATTGAACATTTCTGCAAGACCTTTTCCCTTCATCCAGGTCCCACTTATCAGTCGCTGAAAAAACTGGAAACCAGCGGCTATCTCACGTTCAACGAAGGATTTTACCAGCCGTCCCGTTTCCGGTTTACGGTTTCATCGGCTTATTTGTACGATGCCCAGGTTCGGAATCCGAAGGTAGAAGAAATGTGCAAAGCGCTCCTTCGGTTGTACGGCGGCGAATTGTTCAGCGATTATGTTCACATTCAGGAATCTGACATCGCCCGGGTGGCCAACACAACGGTTGAAGCGACGATGATTCGTTTACAGGAAATTCAAACCGCACAACTGGCGCAGTATGTTCCCCAAAAAACGAGTCCGCAGGTAACGTTTCTGATTCCCCGTCTGGAAGCCAAAAATCTGGAACTGGATGTGGCGCTTCTCCGACAATTGAAAAAGAACGAACTGGAGCGGCTGGATACGATGGAGAAATACCTGACGATGGAAAAAGGCTGTCGTTCAGCTTTTCTGGCCATGTATTTCGGGGAAGATTTTGCGGCGGATTGCGGGGTTTGCGACCATTGTCTGGTGTACAAGCGAAAGGAAAAACCCCTCAGTTTTCCTTTCTACAAACCCTTGATTCTGTACAAACTTTCCGAGCCACGAAAGCAGTCCGAAATCGAAAACGAATTCAAACCAGCACAGCGGGACGATGTAAAAAAATCAATCCGGTTCCTTCTGGATGAAGAAATTCTGTATGTAACGGAAGACGGAAAGCTGGCGAAGATGGAAAACAAACCCAAAA
>ERZ795056.4304-NODE-4304-length-14810-cov-7.313656_pt1 | contig 14810 bp, 18 predicted proteins | sample MGYA00375140_ERZ795056 | MGnify/ENA primary metagenome ERZ795056 (study PRJEB30185, sample SAMN05720227) | activated sludge metagenome | isolation source: Anaerobic digester | place: USA | collected 2015-03-09 ...
CTGCACGATCCGCGCCCTCTTGTTCAAACTCAACGATGTACCATCCGAAGAGCCAATTTCGGACGACAAGGGAAAGATCCACGGTGTGGAGAGCACGTTTCTGCAGCTCCTCATGGGTGCGCTGGCAGAGGGTGACGAGTTGCTCGAAGTTCATATCTTGAACCCCATCTTTTTGAGGTGCTCCGTAACCCGGGCAGCAATCGTTGCCACTTCGTCAGCAAGCTTCGGCAGAAGTGTGGCGTACCATATATCGTTCATGACCGACCTCCCTTCTTCGGAAGACGCTTGATCAGGCGGTCGAAGTCGGATTCGAAAAGACGGTCCTGCACGATACGGTATTTCTCGAACTCGGATTCGGCAAAGGCTTTGGCAATCTCGGCGGTAACTGTGCCGGAATTGTCGAGGAGGTCGCGCTGGTTGAACTGGAGGAAAGCGTCGAGCTTCTTTGCCCAATCCGCCATTGTCATGGGGATGCCGCGCTCGGCCTGATCCTCGGCATAGTCAAGATACATTGTGACAATGCGGTCGAGGGCCTTGATTTCCTCTTTTGTGAGATAGTTCTTGGCAATGACAACATCGGGCTTGAGGATTTTTCCCTCCGGTGCATTGCGCCAGCTGGTAAGACCCATGTGCTCCTTCATGCTGTCGGCGCGTTCCGCAACCAATTCGGCGGCTGTGTGACCGTGAATGGCAAAATGGAGCTTGTTCTGAACGGTTGCAAAGAAGGTCTGAGTGGTCTCGGCCTCGGCGCTGTAATCTATCGCTGTGGCGTAAATATCAGTGATCTTCTGGTAGAAACGACGCTCGCTGGCGCGGATTTCGCGGATCTCGGCAAGGAGATTGTCAAAATAGTCCTGGTTAAAGATCGCGCCGTTTTTCAGCCGATCCTTGTCAAGCGCGTACCCTCGGATGGCGAAGTCCCGCAGGATGCCAATGGCCCACTGACGGAACTGCATGGCGCGGGTGGAATTAACGCGAAAGCCGACGGCGATGATGGTGTCGAGGTTGTAAAAAGCGGTGAGATAGCTTTTACCATCACTGGCAGTATTCCGGAATTTCCGGATAACTGACTGTTCTGTCAGTTCACCGCTCCCGAAGATATTTTTAAGGTGTTCGCTGACGGTGCGAACATCCACGTCGAACAGCTCGCCGATGAGCTTCTGCGTGAGCCAGACGGTTTCATCCTCCACGCGGACTTCGATTCCCTTTTCCCCGGATTGCAAGGTGAAGATGAGGAATTCGGCAGTGCTGTTTCGGATCTGGATTTTCTTTTCCTTGCTCATGGTCTGGCCCCCATTTTCGCGAGGTGTTCCTCCACCCGCGTGGCCAGCGTCGCCACCTCGTCCACCAGCTGTGGCAGCGGAGTGGCATAGCGCTCGGCCAATTGGCGGATACGGCCGGTCAGGGTCTGCGAGACGCGGTCGAGCTCGCCCTGGACGGCGGCCGACAGACTGGCCATCCACTTGTCGTCCACCACCAGGGTTTTGATCTCGGCCTCGGTGAGTGTGGGGTATTTCTCGTAGGCCAGTATATCGAGCGCGGCGTCCTGCTCTTTGACCGCGCGCTTGAGCGATGTCTCCTGCTCTGACAAGTCAAGCCAGCGCTTGAGGACAGTGATTTCGTCCTTTGCTTCCTTGTCGCCCTTGATCACCTTGAGCCGGGCATTGACTTCGGCTTTGGCGATCTTGTCCAGCGCGCCAAGGTAGCCTTCCTCGCCCCCGTGCTCTTCCTCCATTTCGGCGAGAGCGGCGGTTGCGGTTTCCAGTTCGGCCTGCTTGGCATCGAGGGTGGCTTGTTCTTTGGCGAAATAGCGGGCCACAATGAGCGCCTTGGGGATGAGGTCGCAGGCCCAGCCCTTGTCCCTGGTTTTGCCCTTCTTGTCGGTCTCGACGATGCGCGCCGGTACGGCAACCCATCCGTCGGCGGCGATAAGGTAGGCGTCATCCTGCATCGTCTCGGCCCAGTAGTCCATCAGGTGCTGGTAGATGTCGTAGGCATCGAGTAACGGCGCCTTGCGAAACGCGGACAAGAGAGCCTCAGCGATGGTCTCGATCAGGGCCTTGGGGTGAGCGTCCTTGCCAAAGCTGGTAAGGTGCTTTGTGGCGGCCTTGCGCCAGTTGGCAAAGACCGTGTTGGCCTGCTGTTGAAAGGCGACGAACTCGGGGTGGCCAAAGATGGCGGGCTTCACCTCGGCGAGGGCCGGCTTGAGGCGTGCGTAGCCGGGGCGGTCCCCTTTTTTGTCAAAGGCCTCAAACAGCACACCGCGCACACCGGGGAGCACCTCCCAGTAGGGGCCGAGCGCGTCGATGTCACGCTCCGGGATACCACCGCGCAGGTGCCCGTCGATGTCCTGCAGATCCTCGGGCTCGGTACTGTCGATGTAGCGTGGCAGGTTGAGATTGAAGTCGTTTTTGGGATCGGCGATTTCGGCAAAAGGCACCATGCGGGCATAGCGTGGGATGTCCACCTGGCGGGTACAGCTGTCCACGATCTTGTGGATGTCCTGCTCGCGCAGGCGGTTTTTGGCACCGTCCTTGCGGAACCCCCTGGAGGCATCGATCATAAAGACGCCCTTGCGGGCGGCGGCGTTTTCCTTGTCGAGAACCAGGATACAGGCCGGGATGCCTGTCCCGTAAAACAGGTTGGCGGGCAAGCCGATGATACCCTTCAACATACCGGAACGGACAAGTTGCGTCCGGATGACAGCCTCGGCCCCGCCACGAAAGAGGACGCCGTGGGGCAGGATGCAGGCGCCCTTGCCCGCACCTTTGAGCGAGCGGATGATGTGCAGCAGGTAGGCGTAGTCGCCCTGTTTGGTGGGTGGCTCGCCCCAGGCAAAGCGCTGGTACCGGTCCTGCGACGGTGTGAGGCCGGTCGTCCAGGTCTTGTCGGAGAACGGGGGATTGGCGACCACGTAGTCGTAGGTGCGAAGCTGTTCACCGTCCTTGAACTTGGGCTCGGCCAGGGTGTTGCCCGAGACGATGTTGGCCGTGGGGAAGTCGTGCAGGATCATGTTCATGCGGGCCAGACCCGCCGTGGTCACGTCCTTTTCCTGTCCTTCGAGGGTGATGCGCTTGCCTGCCTCGGCGGCCACCTTGAGGAGCAGCGAACCCGAGCCGCAGGTCGGGTCGTAGGCGGTGGTGGAGGCTTTGGTATTGTGGGGTGAAATCCCGATCACCCTGGCAATGATGCGGCTGACCTCGGCCGGGGTGTAAAACTGGCCCTTGCTCTTGCCGCTTTCGGTGGCAAAATGACGCATCAAATATTCGTAGGCATCGCCGAGAATGTCGTCGTGCTCGGCGCGGTTTTGCGAAAAGTCGAGGCGGGGATTGGCGAAGATGTTGATCAGATTGGTCAGCTTGTCAACCTTGGCCTGGCCCTCGCCAAGCTTGTTGGAGTCGTTGAAGTCGGGAAAGTCGCTGCGGGCCAGGCGGGCATTGGCGTTGACCAGTGGGGCGATGACCTGGGTGTTGATCTTGTCGCCGATGTCGCTCTTGCCTCGCAGGTTGAGCATGTCCGCAAAGCTTGCCCCCTTGGGGATACTCACCGGCGGAGCAAAATCACTGCTGTTGCCGTACTTGTCGCTGATGTACTTGATAAAGAGCAAAAAGAGGACATAGTCCTTGTATTGGCTGGCATCCATGCCGCCGCGCAGCTCGTCACAACTTGCCCAGAGGGAGGAGTAGAGATCTGATTTTTTGATTGCCATGAGGAAGAACATGTCCTTTTCGAAGCCGGGGTTGTACGTCAAATCAAGTACGTAGTATACCACACCTCGCCGCTGTGTGTCAAATCGGGATACGCAACGCAGGCGATCGCCCTGCCGCATCAGGCGATGCGGCAGGGATCGTGCTGTATCCATCCGACCAGTGACAACGCATCACCTGTTTGTACGCAGCGGGAGACAAGAATATTGCAGGCTGATGCGAAGATGCATCGATCCGCACAGAGAGGGGAGCGCGAGACCCGGCAGCACGCTTGCCGACCTTGTTGCGGCCTTTTATATGGATGCTTCTCTGCGGCTCGCGCGGGGGGATTGAACGGATGCCGCGAGGCATCAACCATTTCCTCCCGAACCGGTATTGGCCTTGCCGGTGACTGTGGTGTATACTCACAGCATTGGTGTCAGGATGTGCCAAAGAGCAGGGGCGGATATGACGCAGGATGTCAGATGGGTGCAGCGCTTTGCAAATTATCTCAAGGCATTTGACGAACTCAAGGAGGGTGTCCAGCTTGGCGGGACGCGCGAGTTGAGCAAGCTTGAAAAGCAGGGCATCATCCAGCGGGTAGGCAGGGTGATTTATCGTGCCGGCAGCACGGCATACGCCGATGTCCCCGGAAGGGGTATCCGGAGCTGAATAATGAATGAATCACTCTATGAAGTCATCATTTACTGGGATTCGGGCGATACCATATTTGTTGCTGAAGTTCCTGAACTCCCCGGGTGTATGGCACATGGCCCGACCAAGTCCGGCGCACTCGCTGCGGCAGAATCCGCCATCAGACTCTGGATCGAGACAGCGCATGAAGATGGTGTGCCCGTTCCTCAGCCAAAAGGCAAACTCTCGTACGCATGATGGGCTGACACAGCATCCCCCCCCGCATTCCCGTCCTTGACATGGTCCGGCCCTGCTGTGTAGAATTATAGACGCATCTTTGAATCATGATTCAAACAGGAAGCGGGCAGCGTATGGCACAGCAACGACGTGTTGTCATCACCGGTATGGCAACGATCAATCCCCTTGGCGACGATCTTGACGTCTATTACAACAACCTGATTGCAGGCAAGTCCGGTGTCAAACGCTGGACAACCCTCGATACCTCCAATGTGGATTGCAAGATCGGTGGAGACCTGGGAGACTACGACTGTGCGGCGGCGCTTGAGGCACTGCGGGCGACGCTTGATCCCGACCTGCACAAGCGCCTGCGCAAGCTCTTTCGCACGATGACCCTCCCCAACAAGACAGCCACGCTGTGTGCCATCAAGGCCTGGCGCGATGCCGGCTTGTTTGACACATCTGTCCGGCCGGCCGATGACCGGATCAGCGTCATGGTGGGTGGGCACAACTTCAACTCGCGCTACGTCCTCGAGCAAAACCTCCAGTTCCTCAAGGAACCGGCCTTTATCGATCCGCTCTACGGGATCGAGGCGCTCGACCCCAATATTCCCGGCACGATCTGCGAGGTCCTGGGCGCCCGTGGGCCGGCCTACAACCTTGGTGCTGCCTGTGCCAGTGGTAACATTGCCCTGCGTGACGGGTTTCGCGATATTGTGACCGGTGAATGCGAGGTCTCGGTGGTGGCTGGTGGCTTTTGGGACATGAACGAGCCGGACCTGAATGCCATGGGCACGCTCTCGGCCCTCGTGATCGATCCGTACTTTCAGGATCATCCCGAAGAAGCCTCGCGACCCTTTGACCACAAGCGCTGCGGCTTTGTTCCTTCACACGGGGCAGCGGCCCTGGTTATAGAAGACTATGAGCGCGCCAAAAAACGGGGTGCCCCGATCTGGGCCGAAGTCCTGGCCGTGGCCGCCAACTCCAACGCCAACCATCTCCCGGCGCCTGTCTCGGAGGCGATGGGGTCGCTGATGAAGCGGGTCATCGAGCTGGCCGGGATCGCCCCCTCCGAGGTGGAGTATGTCAATTGTCATGCCACCGGAACTCCCCTGGGTGATATCAAGGAACTGGATGCCATCAAGTACGCGCTTGGCGAGCAGGCCTTCAAGATCAAGCTCAACGCCCCCAAGTCGATGCTGGGCCATACCTGCTGGTCGGCCCCCCTGGTCGAGATGATCGGCGGAATCCTGCAGATGAAGCACGGCCGACTCCATGCCACGACCAATATCGAGCAGTTGGCGCCCGAGGTTGACCTCGATGTCTGTGCCGCTGGCCCGCAGGCAACCACGGCCCGCACCATGCTCAAAAATTCCTTCGGGTTTGGGGGGCTTAACTGCTGTTCCCTGATCCGTCTTGTTGACTGATGCTGCTGCACAAAATGACAGACCTGTAATCCAGGCCTGGTGAGGAGTGCTGGATACCATGAATGTGTTTGTGACAGGTGGTTCGCGCGGGATTGGGCGGCAGATCGTGTTACGTTTTGCCCGTGAGGGCTGGGGTGTCGCCTTTACGTATGCGGGCAACCAGGCTGCGGCTGATGAAACAATCGTCCTGGCCGAAGCGGCTGCCCGCGAAGCCGGGAATGCCTCTCCGCTGATCAGGGGCTACCAGCTCGATCTGCGCGATCGGGCGGCCATCGAAAAGACCAGCGAAGAAGTCTTTGCCGCCTTTGACGAGATGCACGCCCTGGTCAACAATGCCGCCATTGTGCGCAACAACGCCGCCGTCGTGATGAGTGACGAAGAGTGGGACGAGGTGATCGCCGCCAACCTGACCGGGCCGTTTTTGCTGATGAGGGCCTTTACCATGCATTTCATGTCCAACCGCTTTGGGCGGATCGTCAACATCTCCTCCCTTGCCGAGGGTGGCTGCAGCGGGCAGGCCAATTACGCCGCCAGCAAGTCGGGCCTGATGGGGCTGACGCAGACCTTTGCCAAGGAATACGGCCCCAAGGGGATCACGGCCAACATCGTCACGGTGGGCTATGTTCCGACAGACATGACAAAAGACAATATGGCAGAACAGCTTCACCAGTTCTGGATGAAGCACTGCCCGTTAAAGCGGCCCGGCAAGGGCGAGGAAATCGCCGATCTGGTACATTTCCTCTGTTCCGAGCGGGGCGCCTTTATCAATGGAGAGCGGATTCGCGTCTCCGGCGGACTGACCTACGCCCCCTAAGGGTGCAGGCGGTCGTTATATCCCAAAACCATAACCGGGGGAACCAATGAACAGGGTAGGTATCGAAAAGATCAACATTTACGGGAGCTCTCTCTGCCTCGACCAGCAGGAGCTGGCGCTGGCCAGGGGCCGTGATCCCGAGCGCGTCCTGCGCGACTTTCATATTAACACACGCTCGCTCAATCCTCCGTACGAGGATACCGTCACCATGGGTGCCAATGCGGCCAAACCGATGCTGACCGAGGAGGACAAAAAGTCCATCGGGATGATCATCGTCGGGACCGAGGGCTCCGTCGATTTTGGCAAGCCCATCTCCACCAATATTCAGAGCGCCCTGGGTCTGCCCAATGCCATCCGCAGCTACGAAACCAAGCACGCCTGCTACAGCGGGGTGGCCGCACTGGATACCGCTGTCAACTGGATCGCCTCAGGACTCAATAAAGGGAAAAAAGCCCTCGTGATCGCGGCCGACTTTTCCCGCAAGCACCTCGGCAAGGATCACGAGTTTGTCCTGGGTGGATCTGCCGCGGCGATCCTCGTCAGCGAGAATCCCAAGATCCTCGAATACGAGACGATGAAAAAGGGATCCTATTCCAACGATGTCTATGACACCTTCCGCCCGACGGCCAAGGCCGAGATGGGGAATAACGAGGTCAGCCTCTACAGCTATCAGGAAGCCGTCGAAGGCGCCTATAACGAGTACCTCGCCCAGATTGACGGGGCGATCGATTCAGCCGAAAAGTTCGACGCGTATTTTAACTGGAACATCTATCACATGCCCTTCCCTGGGATGGCTCTTCTCGGGCACCGCGTGGTCTGCAAGGTGAGCGGCCTGCGGAAAAAGTCCGAAATTGAGGAGAGCTTTGAGCGCAAGGTGCTCCCCTCCCTGCACTTTGCCAAACGGGTTGGTTCAACCTATGGCGGGAGCAATTTTGTCGGGCTCTGCGGCCTCTTGGCCAGCGCTCCAGTCAAGGATGGCGACCGGATTGGTTTCTTCTCCTACGGATCCGGGTTCATGGGCGAGTTCTACAGCGGGATTGTTTTGCCTGGCGCCAAAGAGGCCATCCTCAAGATGGGGATTGGCGAGGCGATGGATGCCCGGCGCCAGGTTTCGGTGGCCGAGTACGAGCGCATCGAAAACCTGCGCGAAAGCTATATCGAAAATCCCGATTTTGTCCCGGATTTTTCGGTTGCGGACAACTGGTATAAACAACACTATGAGGGCAAGGGTTACCTCGTCCTCAAAGAGGTAAAGGACTATTATCGCCGCTATGAGTGGAGCTGAAAACGAAGATGTACGCGTGCACTACGCCGAGGATGCCGGGCTGGCTCTGGTGACCTTGGCCGACAGTGCACACGGCAACAGGATCAATGCGGCCCGGTTGGCCGCCCTGCACGAAGCCTTCGGAAAAGCCGAGGCGTCCGAGTCCGTGCGCGCCATTGTGCTGCGTTCGGACGGGACACGTTTTTGCCTCGGCATGGATTTTTCTTTTTTTCTGGGAACAGACTCGGGCGGATTGACAGCCGAGGAGGCCGTCAAGGCGTACTCGGGCCTGCTCACCCGGATGCGGGTTTCGTCCAAACCGGTGATCGCGCTGGTCGACGGGGATGTCAAGGCCGGCGGGATCGGCTTGGTGGCCGCTGCGGATATCGTGATCGCGTCAGAGCGCTCCCAGTTTCAGCTCTCGGAAGTCCTGCTCGGGTTGATTCCGGCCAATGTCCTGCCCTTTTTGGTCGAGCGGGTTGGCCAACGTCGCGCATCCTGGCTGACGATGACGGCCCGGACACTGGGCGCGGAAGGTGCACGTGAGATCGGCCTGGTGGATGAGGTCTTTGCGACGGATGCCCTTGAAAAGGAAACCCGGGCGTTCATGCGCACCATCATGCGTGCTGACCCCCATGCGCTGGCGGCAACCAAGAGCTTTATCAGCGAAATTGCCGGACTCGAGCGGGACGAGGCCACCCAGGCCGCGGCCCGGAGCCTGCTCGAGCTGGCTGCCCGCCCCGAGGTGCGCTACGCCGTGGCCGCCTTCGAAGATGGCGGACTGCCGGCCTGGAGCCTGCGCTTCAAACCCGAACACAATCTCTGGATGGGAGAAAAGACCGATGAGTGAGCGTATCGCCCTTGAAGTGCGCGATGACGGGATTGCCATCATGCGGATGCAGGATGTCGAACGGAAGAATGTCTTCTCCGACGATTTTCTCAACGAAATGGTTGAAACCTTCGAAAAAGCCGAAAAACTCCGGCCCAAGGTCATGATTTTTTGTGGCTTGCCAGAGGTTTTTTCAGCCGGGGCCGAGAAAAAGAATCTGATGGATCTCTGTGACGGTAAAGTGCACGTCAAGGATCTCGTGATTTCCGAAAAGCTGGTGCATTCACCCTTTCCGGTGATTGCGGCCATGGAAGGACATGCCGTCGGAGGTGGCCTTGTGATGGCGGCCTGCTGCGACATGGTCATCGGCGCCCGCGAGAGCCGGTATGGCGTCGTATTTATGGGACTCGGGTTTACACCCGGGATGGGCTGCACCAAACTCCTGCAGGGACTGGTCGGAAACCAGATTGCCAACGAGATGATGTTTACCGCCAAGCGCTTTCGCGGGAGCGAGCTGGCCGGGATGAACGTCAATTTCAACTACATTCTTCCCCGGGCTGAGGTCATGCCCAAGGCGATGAGCATTGCTATGCAAATCGCCGAAAAAAACATAGATTCTATATACCTGCTCAAGTATGCCTTGTCGGCCGAGAAGAAAAAGCTGTTGATTGAGGCCAGGGTTCAGGAAGATTTCATGCATCGCCTCTCGTTCGGGTTTCCCGAGACGCGGCGCATGATCGAAGAATTTTACGCCGGGGGCTGACCGGGATGATCACCATCGATTTTTCGGGAAAAAGCGTTCTCATCACGGGAGGAACCCGTGGCATTGGTCTGGCCAGTGCGCTTGAGTTCGGCCGGGCCGGGGCTCGCACCTACCTGACCTACAAATGGGGACAGGAAGACTACAGCGAACTCTACGCCGCTTTTGAAAAGGCAGGGGCCCCCAAGCCCGTCCTGATTCAGGCCGATGTCTCCGTCGACGAGGATACTGCACGGGTCATGCGGGAGATTGCGGCCACCGAAAAAGGCATTGACATCTTCATCAGCAATGTCGGGTTTGCCCAGCGCACCATGAATCTCGACGAATACAAGAAGCGTTCGTTGTTCAAGACGCTTGAATACAGCACCTGGCCCCTGGTCGGGTATACCCAGGCCATCAAAAAGGCTTTCGGGAAATACCCGGCGCGGATTGTCGGGATCTCGTCCGACGGGCCATCCCATTTTTACCGGGGATACGATTTTGTCGCCGCGTCCAAGGCCCTCCTCGAGCATTTTGCAAAATACATGTCCATCCATCTTTTTGACGAGGGCTGCCGGGTCAACGTGATCCGGTTTGGCTCGGTCAAGACCGAGTCGTTTTCGGCGATCTTCGGCGAAGCGTTTTTTGAATATCTTAAAACGAACGGCATCCCCGAAGAGATGCTCCTGGTCCCCGAGGAGTGTGCGAAATCCGTTTTTGCCCTCTGCAGCGGGTACATGGATGCCGTCAACGGGCAGATCATCACCGTTGACAAAGGAATGCCCTTCCGTGACAATCTGATGATGCGCTATCAGGAGAGTCAGGATAGACAGGAATCATGACGGTTGCAGCCTGTTCTCCCCGAATACGGGGATGGGCATGCCGCGCCGCTGTGCGAAGGCACGTGATTAACTACTTATTGGAGGTTTTACCCACATGACCAGAGACGAAGTGGTTGAAGTCATCAAGCGGAACATTCTCGACAACCTCGAGGATCTTGACGAGAACAACATCGATCCGGACAAGTCCATGAAGGACTATGGTGCCAACAGTCTGGACATCATCGAGGTTGTTTCCTGCTCCATGCGCGAGCTCAACATCAAGATCCCCCGCACCGAGCTCGCTGATGTCAAAACGATCGGTCAGCTTGCAGACAAGTTCATGGAACAGATAGGGAAATAATGGGCGACGCACTCAAATTCAGTCTTGCTGATTTTTTCTTCAACGACAGCAAGAGTGTTCTCGAGCCGCCGTCCGATTTTGAGAAATGGATGTCGGATCCGAGTGTCCAGGTGGGCTTCAGCTTCTACGAGCAAAAGCTCCTGGCGGCACCGCGGACGACGACCGAGATTTTGTCAAATGTTGATGGCCAGCGCAGGCGGGTCATCAATCTCATGTCCTATAATTATCTTGGTCTGTCGACGCACCCCGAGGTGATCGAGGCAGCCATCGAAGGTCTCAAGAAGTACGGCTTGGGCGCCTCCGGTGCTCCTCTCCTTTCGGGAACCTACGATCTTCACGTCGAGTTTGCCCGTCGAATTGCCGAGTTCAAAGGCAAGGAAGACTGTATTTTGTATTCAAGCGGTCTGGGCGGAAACGTCGGTGCCATTCAGGGACTGATGCGCAAGGGCGACGTCCTGATCATGGACGAAAAATGCCACAAGAGCCTGATTGATGGCGGTGTTCTGGCCGGTGCCAAGATGCTCTTTTTCCATCACAACAATCCCCAGCACCTGGATGAGCTGTTGGCAAAAAATGCCGGCAAGCGCACTCTGGTGGTTGTCGAGGGTGTGTACTCGATGGATGGCGATCTGGCAAAACTTCCCGAAATCGTCCAGGTGGTGGAGAAGTATCCGGATGTCGAGATCTACATCGACGAAGCGCATTCCTCCCTCATGTTCGGCAAGACCGGGCGGGGTGTGGCCGAGCACTTTGATCTTGAAGACAAGGTCGGGATCAGCTTTGGAACCCTCTCCAAGTCCTTTGGCGGTGTCGGGGGCTTTGTCTGCTCGAATGCCCGCATCATCCGCTACTTGAAGGGCTATTCCTCTCCGTACAACTTCTCCTGCGCACCCTCGCCGGTGATTGTCGCCGGTCTGATGAAGGCGCTTGAAGTGGCGACGCGCGATTCGAGCCTGCGGGACAAACTGTGGGAAAACACCAGCTATTTCAAAAAGCAGCTTGACGGAATGAATCTCAATCTCGGAGACACCGAGAGCCAGGTGATTCCGATCATCATCGGATCTTCCGGCGAGATGCTCTACGAGATGGCGGCCGCCATGCAGACAGCGGGTCTCTTTTTGCAGCCCGTTGACTTTCCCGCCGTACCCGCGGAAGCCAGACGGTTCAGGATCTCCATGTCTGCCCAGCTTACCAAGGAAGAGATGGATGAAGCTCTCGGGATCATCGAGGACAAGGTTGCCAAGCGCATGCGCCAGGCCGGCCTGATCGGGAAGTAATGATGGATATCGAGGCGCTTCTCAAGAAGTACCGCAAAAAACCGCTCGCGACGGATGATGAGCTCGCCGCGAGCGGCTCTTTTTCTCCGGTTTCGTATGACAGGGATGTATTGATGCGGGTCTTGCCCCATCGTGATCCCTTTTTGTTGGTCGATAGCGTGACCGGTGTTGATTTTTGTGGCCCTGAGTGTCTGGTCCGGGGCACGCGCTATATCGATCCCGCCGATCCGGTGTTTCGCGGGCATTTTCCTGAGTATCCCCTGTACCCCGGTTGTCTGCAGGTTGAGATGACCGGACAGCTTGGGCTGTGTCTCGCCTTTTTTCTCAAGCGAGGTGAAATCGGGATACCCGAGGACGCCGTTCCACCGGCTGTTCGTGCGACCAAACTCTTGGGCGCGCTCTTTCTTGAGCCGCTTCTTCCCGGGGTGACCGCCACCCTCTATGCCCGCGGGTTGACGTACGATGGATACTTCGGTACGGTTCTCGGGCAGGTCGTTGCCGATGGCAAGGTCTGTTCGGTTTCTGCGGCCGAGGTGATGTTTCTCGACGAATGATGCCGCAGTTCCCACTGATAACGCGTTGGCTCGGGGAGCATGGTGTGTCCCTTGTTGTGTCAGCCCCCCGTGACCCTGAAGGGTTGTGTTCGTTTTCCGAAGAAGCAAGGCTCGCAGAGGTGATGCAGGTTCATCGGAAGAGCGAATTTCTGACAGGGCGGTCTGCGGCCCGTGAGGCCCTTGCAGGTTGCGGTGGTCCGGTGTGTGCCATTCCTCAGGGTGAACGGGGCGAGCCGATCTGGCCGGCCGGATATCGGGGGAGTATCACCCATACGAAGGGACTGGTGGCAGCGGCCTGCATGGCTCAGACACACCCTGTATTCGTCCCCGCCGCTTTGAATGGGACTGAGGTTCTTCATCAAAAAAAAATCCTGGCTGTGGGGATTGATCTTGAGGGAGCCGGACGGAAACTCTCGGATGCCGCCTGGCACCACATCCTGTCAGACGATGATGCGCAGCACCTCGCCGGAGTAGACGATTTTCGTCTGAAGCTGGTTGTCTTTTCGGCTAAAGAAAGTTTGTACAAGGCATTGTATCCGCTCTGTGGCGAGTTTTTCGGATTTCATGATGCGAGTTTACAATTTGGTTCTTTTTGGGGAACAGCCTCAGGCAGGGAATTGGCGGCGGGTGCGTCGTCGGGTATGCTGTCGGGAGAAGCTGTCCTTCGTGTGGATCGGTCCCTGGGCGGAGGATGCTGCGCTCGCGGCACAATGGCGCTCTGCCGCTGGGAAGTCGATGGAGACTGGTTATTGACCGCAGTTCTCCTGTCGGCAGACGGAACGCGAATGAAAACCCTGAGCGATTGAAAAGGAGGGGCGGATGACACTGGTCTATGTACTGGATATCCTCGGGACGTTTACCTTTGCGGTGTCTGGTGCGATCATCGCGGCACGCAAGCAGTTTGATATTTTTGGAGCGCTGGTGATCGCTTTTGTGACGGCTGTCGGTGGAGGAACCCTGAGGGACATGATCCTCGGGCGGTCATCCTTGGCCGGGTACGAGCCGATTTTCTGGATGCAGGATATCACGTATTTTTGGGCCATCCTTGCAGCCGTCGTGGTGACGCTGCTTTTTTTCCGATTCATGGACCGGTTCCGTCATGTGCTGCTCACCTTTGATGCCGTTGGAATCGGAGTGTTCACGATTATCGGGATTGGAAAAGCTGAGGCGCTCGGGATCCAGCCTGTCTTTTGTGTGATGATGGGCGTGATGACGGCCGTCATGGGAGGGATGTTGCGGGACGTCATCTGCCAGACCAGTCCGATCGTCTTGCGCAAGGAGATCTATGCGACAGCCTGCATCGCTGGTGGGGTGGTCTATTACCTTCTTGAGGGTGTTCTCGTGCATGACCTGAGGGTTCTTGTGACGATCGGTTTCATCATTGTTGTGCGGCTTTTTTCTGTCTACCGGGGATTGGCCCTCCCCCTGATGAGCCGAAAATTGGACGAACATAGTAAATAAGCATGTTCCTTGTCTTGATAACAGGTATAACTTCTGTTATACTGACACTATGAAAACAGCGATCTCTCTCAAAGACGAACTCTTTCAGGCGGTTGAGCGCTACGCGGACAAGACCCATACCACACGCAGTGGTTTGATTGCCGATGCTGTCCGCGAATATCTTGCCCTGCGCGGGGAGCTTTCGGTCAGTGATTCCCTTAATGCGGTGTATGGGGAGTCCACTGAGCCATTGGATGACGGGCTGGCACAAATGCAGGCCCGGACACTCCGGTCCGATACCTGGCAATGAATCGGGGAGAGATCTGGTGGGCCGATCTGGATGAACCCGAAGGTTCAGGGCCGGGGTATGCCCGCCCCGTCCTCGTCATCCAGGCGGACACATTCAATCAAAGCCGGATCCAGACGGTGCTTTGCCTGGCCATCACGGAAACCTTGAGACTGTCCCAGGCGCCGGGGAATGTGTTTCTTCCGGCGAGTGTTTCCAGACTCCCCAAAGATTCCGTGATCAATGTTTCGAAGATCGTTACGCTGGACAAAGGCTTTTTGCGTGAGTGTGTTGGCGCGGTTCCCCTCGGGATTCTCAAGCAGGTTGAGACAGGCGTTCGGCTCGTGCTTTCCCTGGATTCCCTGTAAGGGTGGGCCAGGAAGCCTGCCCTCCGGGGTAATTCAGCGGTCGTCAGTCCGGACAGGCGAAGTCAGTGTCTCCA
>ERZ795056.4307-NODE-4307-length-14806-cov-6.255440_pt1 | contig 14806 bp, 14 predicted proteins | sample MGYA00375140_ERZ795056 | MGnify/ENA primary metagenome ERZ795056 (study PRJEB30185, sample SAMN05720227) | activated sludge metagenome | isolation source: Anaerobic digester | place: USA | collected 2015-03-09 ...
TGAGGAGGCGCGCGCGATTCGCGCCCTGCACGAGGACGACCTTGACCCGACCAAGGCGATCCTGAAGCTCTACCTCGACAAGGCCGATCCGCGGACCGAGAACCCGGGCGGCACTGCGATCGGCAAGGCGCTGAAGCTGGCGCTGCAGTACCTGGTCGACGCACGCAAGGCGAGCCAGGCCGAGGCCGCCGATCGCAAGGGCGAGGGTGAGGCGCCGCCGGAGGCCGACCAGGTGATCATCCTGCTGACCGACGGCGAGGACACCAGTTCGCGCCCCACCGAGATGGCCGCCGAGGCCGCGAAGCTCGGCGTGCGGATCTACAGCGTGGCGATCGGCTCGAAGTCCGGCGAGCCGATCCAGAAGTTCAACGACAAGGGCGAGCCCGACGGTTATCAGACCGACGACAAGGGCAACTATCTGATGACGCGCGTCGACGAGGAGGGCCTGAAGAAGCTCTCCGAGGCGACCGGCGGCGAGTACGTGCTCGTCGAGCCGGAGCACTTCGGCCTCGACGCGGTCTCCGGGTGGATCCGCGAGCTCACCCGGGGCCAGCGCGCCGGCACCGTCACGCTCGACCGCGAGGAGGGCTACCCATTTCTCATCGGCCCCGCGCTGCTGCTGCTCGCGCTGTCGCTGGTGCTCGGTGAGCGCAGGAGGACGACGCCATGATCGCAGTCGCAGGCAAGACCATGCTCGCCCTGGTGGCCGCCGGCTGGCTGGCCGAGGCCCTCGCCTCGACCAACGCCGACATCGACGCCGGCGTCGCCGCGTACCTGGCGGGCGACAGCGACGCCGCGCTCGGCCACTACACCACCGCCGAGGCTGACCTCGGCGAGCGCCCGGAGATCCATTTTGATAAAGGGCTCGCCTTGATCGCCAAGGGCGACAAGGAGGGCGCGCGCAAGGCCTTCGAGCACGGCACCGAGTCCGAGTTCCCCGCGGTCCACGCCAGCGCCGAGTACGAGCTCGGCAACATCGAGCTCGACGCCGAGGCCTTCGACGCCGCCATCGAGCGCTACATCAAGTGCCTCAAGCTCCAGCCCGAGCACGCCAACGCCAAGTGGAACCTCGAGCTCGCCCTCCTCAAGAAGAAGCAGAAAGAAGAGGAGGAGAAGAAGAAGCAAGAAGAAGAAGAGAAGAAGAAGCAGGACGAGAACAAGGACGAGGACAAGAAGGACGAAGAGAAAAAAGACGAGGACAAGAAGGACGAAGAGAAGAAGGACGAAGAGAAAAAAGACGAGCCCAAGCCCGACGAAGAGAAGAAGGACGAGGAGAAAAAAGACGAGCAGAAGCCCGAGGAGCAGAAGTCCGACGAGCAGAAGCAGGACGAGCAGAAAAAGGACGAGCCCAAGCCCGAGGAGCAGAAGCCCGAGGAGCAGAAGGGCCAGCAGCCGCAGCCGCAGCCGCTGGACAAGGCGGATCTCGACAAGGCGCTCGAGCAGCTCGACGAGGAGGACCTGTTCCAGCTCGGTCGACCGCAGGGTCGTCAGGTGCCGGTGGAGAAGGACTGGTGAGCATGCGGACGCGACGTGGCTTCGTGACGACGGTGCTGCTGGGCTGCGCGGCGGGGTTGGTGCCCGGCCTTGTGCACGCCGCGGCGCGCATCGGCGTGGCCACCGAGCTGGACCGCTTGCAGGTGGAGGTCGGCGAGGCGGTCGAGTTCACGGTTCAGGTCGAGCTCGAGGGTGACGGCGACATGCCGGATCCGGTGCTTCCGAATTTTGCAGAGATGGGCCTGACGCTCGCGGGTCCGCCGTCGAGCTTTCGCAGCAGTGGTTCCTCGGTGAGCTTCGGCACCGGGCGACAGACGGTGCTGGAGACGCGGACGATCCAGACTTACAGTTACACGCTGATCCCGAGCAAGCCGGGTCGCTTCGCGCTTGCGGTGCACGTGATGAACGGCCGCAGCAAGGTCGAGGCCCCGCGCACGCCGGTGCTGGAGGTGACCGGCAGCGCGGCCGCAGCGGAGCCGATCGCCGGCGGCAGCGACGGGCCGACCGAGGCGCAGGGCGACCTGTTCCTGTGGACGCGCCTCGACAAGTCGCGGGTCTACGTCGGTGAGCAGCTGGTCTACACGCTCGAGGTCTACGAGCGCTTGCCCTTCCCCAACATCCAGCTGCGGGCGCTGCCTGGCTTCCAGGACTTTTGGAGCGAGGAGCTGCCGGAGGGCGACAACCGCACCGAGACGGTCGCCGGCGTGCCCTATCGCGTGCACCCCGGGCTGCGTCGCGGGCTGTTCCCGCAGCGCGCCGGCATGTTGACGATCACGGCCGCGGAGGTCGGCGTCGGCATGCGTCGGCGGGTTCGCGGGCGGCCGACGACGCTCGAGGTGTTGCCGCTGCCGGTCGACGGTCGACCCGCGGACTTCTCGGTCAACAACGTCGGTCTGTACACGATCGAGGCGGCGATCGACCGCGCGAAGATCAAGCAGGGCGAGCCCTTCACGCTGACGGTGACGATCTCCGGCACCGGCAACATCCGCGTGATCGATCCGGGCGGCTGGCCGGAGCTCGAGGGCATGCGTCGCTACGACCCCAAGGTCGAGACCCGCCCGGCCGTCGGCATGCGGATCGGTGGCGATCGCATCTATCAGTTCCTCGTCATCCCCGAGCGCGCCGGGACCCTGACGATCCCCCCGCACAAGTTCAGCTTCTTCGACCCGGCGACCGCGAGCTATCAGACCGTCCTCAGCAAGCCGATCGAGATCGCCGTGCTCGCCGATGCGGCCGCGCCGGCCGCGAGCGCGCCCGCCGAGCCGGCACCCGTGGCCGCCGCGCGTACGGCGAAGTCCGAGCAGGACGGACTGCTCGCGCCGCTGCTCACCCCCGACACCCTGCCGCGCGTCGCCAGCGACCGCGCCTGGCTCACCCCCGGACGCTTCACCGCCGGCATGCTGCTCGCGCCCGCCGTGCTCGCCGCGACCACCGGCGGCCGCGCCCTGTGGCGCCGCTACGGCCCCGACGAGGCCTCGCGCGCGAGCGCGGCGCGGGCCGCCAAACAGCGTGAACTCGTCGCCCAGGCCGAGCGTGGCGTCGCCACCGGCGAGGGTTTCTACCCGGCCCTCGCGCAGCTCCTGCAAGGCCTCGCGCTCGCGCGCGCCGGCGCCCCGGGCGAGGGCCTGCCGCGTCGCGCCCTGCTCGACCTGCTCGGCCGCCGCGGCGCCGCGGCCCCGGACCTCGAGCGCCTGGGCCGCTTGCTCGACCGCTGCGACGCGGCCCGCTTCGGCGCGGCGAGCGAGGGCGCGGCCGAGCGCCGGGCCGCGCTCGACGAGGCGCTGGCGCTGCGTCGGTCCTCGCTCGCGGTTCAGGAGGGCGCATGAGCTTGCCGCGGCGGACATGGTTCGCGCTGGTGTTGCTGGCGGCGCTGGCGAGCACGAGCGTGCGGGCCGACGTGGTCGACGAGGCGTTCGTGCGCGGCAATCGGGCGGCGGAGGCGGGCGACCTGAAGGCGGCGGTGCAGGCGTACGAGGAGGCCGAGCGCTTGTTGCCGGGGACCAGCGCGCTGCTGTCGTTCAACCTCGGGACCGCGTATGCGCAGCTCGGTGAGGACGGCCTGGCGACGTATCACTTGCGGCGGGCCTTGCGGGCGCAGGCGCAGGCGAACGCGGAGGTCGCGGCCGCGGCGCAGCGAAACCTCGGCATTGTGCGTCAGCGAGCCGAGGTGTCGGCGCTCGCCAACGGCGCGCAGATCGACCGGCCGGAGACCTGGCGCGACGCGTTGCTGGCGACCGTCGGCGCGCCCGAGTTCGGCTGGCTGGCTCTTGGGGCAGGTTGGTTGGCGCTGATCATCGTGCTGCTGCGCGGCCGTCTCGGCGGCCGGGCGGGTGGTGGTGTCAGTGGTGGTGGTGTCGGTAGTGGTGTGGTCGGCAGCGTGATCGGCGTGCTGGTGGCGGTGTATCTCGTGCTCGGTGGCTTGCACGGATACGCTGTTCGCGCCGAGGTGGAAGCTCCGCAGGCGATCGCCCTGAGCAACAAGCTCGAGGTGCGCGAGGGGCCCGGCAATCACCGCAGGACGCTGTTCGTCGTGCAAGGTGGTAGCCGCGTACGCATCGTCGATCGCGGAAGCGGATGGTTGCGCATCCGCCTGCCCGACGGCCTCGAGGGCTGGGTGCCGCAGGCGGACCTCGGCGAGCTCGCAGGCGCGGCGCGGCGCGGCAATTGATGGGACAGCGCTGGACAGGTGCGGGCAAGTGACCGGGTCGCATCGCCGGACACACCGCTAGCGCAAGCATCACAGCGAACCCAGCAACGCGGGCAATGGCGCGATGCGCCGTGCGTTGCGAGTTCGAAATTGGTCGTGGCCTTTTTTCCCGCGGGAGATAATGTAATGGAATCGTGCTCGCGGTCCTCGCCACCAAGATTCGCAGCAACGGAGAAGGCTCCGTGGCGACCGCGGTGGGCAAGGCCTACGAGGGCTTCCTGATCTCCGAGCCCGTGGTGGGCCGTGGAATGGTGATCTTCCGCGATCCGAACGGTCGGCGCATGGTGACGACCGTCGTGCGGCGCATCCTGACCACCGAGGAACGCCGTCTGATCTACGTCGAGACCGAGAACAGCGTGTATCGCATCGCCATCGTCGACCACCTGAGCGAGCGCAGCAACAGCGCCGTCGGGTGATTGCGGCTCGGGGGGCGCCATTCAGGCGCCGTCAGCGGCGCTGGTACACGTGCACACGCAAGTAAGCGCCCTCGCGGTGGCCCGGCCACACCGGGTGGTCGGGGCCCGGACCCAGCGTATAAACCCGCGTCCAGGTGCCATGGCCCGCCTCGAGCAGGGCCGCGTCGAGCACCTCGCCGCCGAGGTGTTGCGAGCAGCTGCACACCACCGCGAAGCCACCCGCCTGCACCCGCGGCAGCAGGCGATTCAGGCTGCCGGCCATCGCCCCCGAGGCGCGGCTGACGTCGCGCGGGTTGCTGGCCACGCGCGGTGGATCGTAGACCACCACGCCGAAGGACCCCGCGAGCGCTGGATCGTCGAGGGGCCCGAACATGTCGCCCTGCACCCACGCCATGCGCTCCGCCAGACCGCAACGCGCAGCGTTGCTGCGGGCGCAGTCGAGGGCGCGGGCGCTCTGGTCGAGGCCGACCGTGTCGACGCCGAGGGCCGCGGCATGCAGCGCGAAGCCGCCGACGTGGCAGCCGACGTCGAGCAGGCGACCGCCGCTCGCCCGCGCGAGCCGTGCGACCAGGGCCCGGTTCTCGCGCTGGTCGAGGTAGGCGCCGGTCTTCTGCGCGGGCGGGGCAGGGACCTCGAACTCGAGGCCGAGCTCGCGAAAGTTCAGCATCGCGTCCTCGCCGTGCAGCACCTGATCGGGCACGAAGCCCTCGCGTTCGGCGGCCTGCTGCGGTGAGGTGATGAAGACGCGACCGGGGGTGAAGCCGGCGACGATCTCGGCGATCTGGGCCTGGCGGGTGGCCATCGCCGCGGTGGCGATCTGAATCACCGTGTCGGGGCCGTAGCAGTCGATGGTGAGGCCGGGCAGGCCGTCGCCCTCGCTGTTGATCAAACGAAAGCCGGTGGTCGCGGCGCCCTGTTCGCCGAGGCCGAGCGCGGCGCGGCCGGCCCGCGCGGCGTGCATACGACGTGCGAGCCAGTCGGCGGGCGGCGGTGCGGCGCCGAAGCAGAGCAGGCGCAGCGGGATCTCCGACTCCGGCGCGACCAGCCCCCAGCCGAGGGTCTGTTCGCGATGATCGGTGAGTTCAGCGAGGGTCTCGGGATCCGCGGGTCCCCAGATCTTGCCGACCTGGCGGCGACGGATCCACGGACCGTCCTGCGGACCGATCCGGCCGGCATCTCGACGAAGTTCGACGCGTGTGCTCACGCGCCGCATCTACCACGCCGCACGGCGCCGCGCTTTGCTATGTTCCCCGCGCATGCTCGCCTCCTCCGCGCTGCTGGCGACCGCCCTGCTCGCCAGCTCGGCACCGCGGGGCAACACCGTGCTCGGCAAGGACCTCGGCGAGCGCATGTTCACCATCGCCGTCTCCGGTCGCATGGGCATCCTGCTCGGCGGCGGCGACGTAGTGGTGCGGCCGCCGCTCGGCTTCGGCTTCGGCCTCAAGCTCGCGTTCTACGCCCTCAAGCTCGGGCCGATGCGCTTCGGTCTCGCCTTCCACGGCGGCCATACGCGTTACCCCGGGCGTCAGGACGTCGCGGTCGTGAGTGACAGCGGCTCATCGACCACGCGCCGGCGCTGGTCGATCCTCTCGCACACGGACATCGCGCTCGGTCCGCATTTTCAGGTCCCGGCGGGTCCGGTGTTCTTCGAGTTCGGCGCGGGTGGTGGTCTCGGGGTCTCGAGCTATCGCCGGGTCGTCGACGCGGACCCTGCCAACGACGACGCCACCGTCGCCTACGATCCGCTGGTGCGCGCCGACCTGACCCTCGGGGTCCCGATCCGCAACAACCAGGGCATCGCCATCGGCGCCGACTTGCAAAAATACTTCTCGAGCACCCGGGTCGTCACCGTGCCTGGCGCGCCGATGGGCGCCGAGCCGGACAGCGTCGTCTTCGATCTCACCCTTGCGGTCACCGTCGCGTACCAGATGTGGTTTTAATCAGGCATGCAGCTCGCACCCTTGCTCCCGCACCCCACGCGCCGCGCCCCCGAGGGTCCCGTCGTTGCGATCGTCATGGATGGTGTCGGGCTCGGGCTCGGCGACGTCGGTGACGCCGTCTCGCAGGCCAACACGCCGAACCTCGACACCCTGCGCGCGCTGCCCTCGTTCACCAGCCTGCTCGCGCACGGCACGGCCGTCGGCATGCCGTCGGACGCCGACATGGGCAACAGCGAGGTCGGCCACAACGCGCTCGGGGCCGGAAGGATCCTCGAGCAGGGGGCCAAGCTCGTCAACGCCGCGATCGCCTCGGGCGAGCTGTTTCGCGGGCCGGTCTGGCGCGAGGCCGTGGCCACGGTGATGGCCTCGGGCGAGCCTCTACATTTCATAGGCCTCCTTTCGGACGGCAACGTGCACAGCCACATCGAGCACCTGATCGCCATGTTGCGCGAGGCCGCGAGCGAGGGCGTGCCGCGCGTGCGTGTGCATGTGTTGCTCGACGGTCGCGACGTGCCGGGCCGCTCGGCGTTGATCTACGTCGAGCGCCTCGAGGCCGTGCTGGCCGAGCTGTCGCAGGACGGCCGCGACTATCGCATCGCCAGCGGCGGCGGTCGCATGGTCGTGACGATGGACCGCTACGAGTCCGACTGGAACATGGTCGCGCGCGGCTGGCAGCTGCACGTGCGCGGCGAGGGCCGGCAGTTCCCGGGCATCCGCGCCGCGGTCGAGACGCTCTACAAGGAGACCGGCCTCGACGATCAGAACCTGCCGGGCTTCGTGATCGCCGACGCCACGGGTCCCATCGGACCGATCCGAGACGGCGCGGCGGTGATCCTGTTCAACTTCCGCGGCGACCGTGCGCTCGAGCTGACGCGGGCCTTCGAGCAGGACGCCTTCACCGGCTTCGCTCGCGGCGAGCGGCCGCGGGTGTTCTTCGCCGGCATGACGCAGTACGACGGCGACCTGCACCTGCCGCGGCACTACCTGGTCGAGCCGCCGGAGATCGCGGGCACGATGGGCGAGCTGCTGGCGCTGTCCGGCGTGTCACAGCTGGCGATCAGCGAGACCCACAAGTTCGGCCACGTGACCTACTTCTGGAACGGCAACCGCTCGGAGCCCTTCGACCCGCGGCTCGAGACCTACGTCGAGATCCCCTCCGACCTGAACCCGCTCGAGCAGCGCCCGTGGATGAAGGCCGCCGAGATCACCGACCGACTGATCGCCGAGCTCGACCGCCTGCAACCGCGCTTCGTTCGCCTCAACTTCGCCAACGGCGACATGGTCGGCCACACCGGCGACCTGCATGCCACCATCCTCGCCGTCGAGGCCGTCGACCTCTGCATCGGTCGCATCCTCGGCGCGCTGCGCCGGCGTAAGGGCGTCGCGGTCATCACCGCCGACCACGGCAACGCCGACCAGATGTTCGACCGCCGACCCGACGGCAGCCTGCAGGTCCGCACCAGCCACTCCCTCAATCGTGTGCCCTTCGCCATCGTCGACCCCCGCGAGCCCGACTTCGGCCCGCGCCTGGCCCCACCGGCGGCCGCCGGCCTCAGCAACGTGGCCGCGACCTGCCTCGAGCTGCTGGGCTTCGCGGCGCCAGAGGGCTACCGGGGCAGTCTGCTGGCGCCGCGCTGACATGTGCGCTTGTGGCGCGGGCCAAATGCTTCCCGGCGGCGGCCGGCTTTGATACTGTCCGCGCCGTCATGTCGCTTCGTTCCATCTCGTCGAATTCCACCCTCCTTGCTCTCTCTTTGGTAGCCACGGCCGTGGTCGCCTCGCCGGGCTGCGGCGACAAGGGCGGGTACAAGGGCGGCAAGAAGTCGGAAGCGCGCATGTGGCTGGAGAACCCGTCGTCGGGCGCGAAGGAGGGCAACTTCCTGAAGTTCCCGGCGCTCGACCTTGTGTTCGAGATCCCCGACACGCTGTACGTGTTCAAGAACTGCGCCGAGTCCTCGCACTCCGAGGAGACGATGGGCAGCGAGAAGTGGGTGCCGATCGTCGCCTGTGCGTCGCCGGGCGCGGCCTCGGATCCGGACGGCGTCGGTGATGTCAGCGGCAGCGGCGAGGCGATCGCGCTGACCTTCTACCTCGCGCCGAAGGGCCGGCCGGTCGACGAGCGGGCCGTCGCCTACTACACGAGCGAGTATCAGAACGCCGGCCTCAAGGTCGACGACCTGTCCTACAACGACGACTACTTTTACAAGGACGGCATCTTCGCCCGCCTGCAGGTGATGGACGAGAGCGGCACCAACGCGGTCCGCGAGATCCAGCAGTTCATGTGGCCGGTCCGCGATGTCGTGTTCATCGCCCGCATGGAGTACCCGTACGGGGACACCCGCGCCGTCCAGCAGGACTGGAAGGCGATCATGCCGTACTTCAAGACCGGCAAGCAGCCGACCAACGAGTAGCGCTCAGCGCTCGCAAGGCCCCGGCCGCACCGCCGGATGCGGGGCCAGCGAGCCGCCGTGGACCGTCACTGTCACGGTCTCACAGGCTTGTAGCGTCACGCATGCGGTCGCCTCGCGATCGGCGTGACGAACCTGCAGAAGATGCTCGCCCGGCGAACTCATGGTCGACAGCCGACCGTCGGGGTCGCGGTCCAGCGCGAGCTCGCCCAGCGTCGCGCTGGTGCCCGGCACACCTGGCCCCGGGGCCAGGTCGGGGATCAGCGTCAGCGTGCCCGGCAGCGGCAGGTCGCGCAGCGCCGTGTGCTCGGCCGCGGTCAAGGGCGTCGGGTCGGGCACAGGCGGCCGCTCGTACAGGCTGACGACCCGGCCACGTGCGAGCGGCGCGGGCCCCAGCAACAACCGGGCCGCCCCGCGACAGCGCAGCTCGTCCGGGCTCGTGCGCAGCTCGGCCATCACGGACGCGAGGCGTGCATCACAACCCAGCGCCCGCTCTCCGGCCACCAGCAACGCCGAGCAATCCGGGCCAAGCTGCGCGGGTTCTTCAGAGACCCGCGCCTCGCAGGCGAGCGCCATCACGGCGACCAGCACGACGAGGCGCATCGCCCTCAGCGCGCCCAGGTCGGGCGGTAGCAGCGGTCGCGCAGGGTGAGCACCTCGTAACCGGAGTCGGTCACGAGGATCGTGTGCTCGGCCTGGGCGCTCCACTTGCGGTCCTGGGTGACGGCCGTCCAGCCATCTTTGAGCACGTCGCAGTGCTTGGTGCCGATGTTGATCATCGGCTCGATGGTGAAGGTCATGCCGGCCTTCATGCGCAGGCCGGTGCCGGCCTTGCCGACGTGGGAGACCTGCGGCGCCATGTGGAACTCGCGGCCGATGCCGTGCCCGCAGAACGCCTCGACCACGCCGTAGCCGTGCTGCTTGCCGGCGAACTCGGAGATCGCCGCCCCGATGTCGCCGATGCGCTTGCCCGGGCCGACCTCGCGGATGCCGAGCCACAGGCTCTCGTGGGTGACGTCGATCAGCTTGACCGCCTCGGGCGTGGTCTGGCCGCCGACGACGTACATCTCCGAGCAGTCGCCGAAGTAACCGTCGAGCGTGGTCGTGATGTCGAGGTTGATGATGTCCCCCGCCTTGAGCACCTGCTCACCGGGGATGCCGTGACACACGACCTCGTTGACCGAGGTGCAGATCGACCTTGGGAAACCCTTGTAGTTGAGCGGCGAGGGGTACGCGCCGTGTTTGACGATGAAGTCGTGGCACAGGCGATCGAGCTCGCTCGTGGTCACGCCCGGGACGACGTGGGGCTCGATGAAGTCGAGCACCTCGGCCGCCAGGCGACAGGTCGCCCGCATCTTCTCGATCTCTGCCTTGCTCTTGATCTCGACGGTCACGTCCTGCTTCGCTTCCCCCACCGCTCCGAATACACGCGTGGTGAGTGTGCGCAAACGCCCCGCGATCGCTCCTGCGAGGCTCACCGCGGGAGGATGGGAGCGTCACAGGGTCCGGTCAAGGGCCGCGGGCGTGACGCTTCCCTGGCACGACCGGTCAAGCTGTGCGAAGGTTCGCCCCCGCATGGACCCAAGCCGCAGCCCGGAGTCGGTCCTCGACGACCTCGCGGCCCGACAGCTGCTGATCGTCAGCGGCAAGGGCGGGGTCGGTCGGACCACTGTTGCGGCGCTGCTCGGCATGGCCCTGGCGCGGCGCGGGCGCAGGGTCCTGGTCGCCACCGTCGGGTCCGACGACCGCCTGGCCTGGATGCTCGGCCTGCCGACCCTCTCCGAATCCCCGGTGCTCGCCCGGCCCGGTCTGTACATCCAGCGCGTCGTGCCCCACGTGTGCATCCGCGAGTACGGCGCGCTGGTCCTGCACAGCGATCGCATCGCCAGCGCCGTCCTCGACAACGGGCCCATGCGTCGCCTCCTGCGCACGATCCCCGGCCTCGACGACTTCGCCATCCTCGGCAAGGTCTGGCACGAGGCCATCCGCGCCGACGCCTACGACGCCGTCGTCTTCGACGGTCCCGCCACCGGCCACCTCCGCTACTGCCTCGGCATCCCCCAGGCCATCCTGCGCACCCTCACCGTCGGCCCGCTCCCACGCGAGGCCAGGCTCATGCAAGACAGCCTCGAGGACTCGCGCCGGGTCCAGTCGGTGCTCGTCGGTCTGCCCGACCGCTGGCCCTTGAGCGAGCTCGGCGAGATGGCCGCTGCACTCCGTGAGGAGCTTCACGTTGGCGTCGGTGCCGTCGTCGTCAATGGTTTATGGCCCGCGGGTCTGCCCGAGCTCGGGTCGCCCGACCCCGCGCAGGACCCGGACGGCGCGGTCGCTCGGGTGTTCGGGGCGACCAACGTCGTCGGTCGCCAGGCCCGGCGCCAGCGCGAGGGCGTGACCGCGTGGCTGGAGGGCGAGCGCGCGGCGGGTCGCGCGGGCGCGCCGGTGCTGGCGCTGCCGTGGCGCTGGCAGGGCTTTACCGGCTTCGGGGACCTCGAGCGGGTGCTCGCGGGCCTCGAGCGCCCTGACCTTTCGGCCAGGTGACGATCGGCATGATCAGCATGATCAAGCTGACGCGCGCAGCAGAGCCACTGCGTTCAGGCGTCGATCTCGAGCTCGACGAGCAGCTGCCCGGAGTCGACCGTCGCGCCCTCGCCGACATGGACCGTGAGCACCACGCCGCTGGCGGGCGCGTGCATCTCGTTCTCCATCTTCATCGCCTCGACGATGATCACCGGCGCGCCGCGCTCGACCTGCTGACCGACCTTGACCAGCACACGCACGACCCGGCCCGGCATCGGCGCCTTGATCTTCGAGCCCGCCGCGCCGCCGGTGCTGCCGCTCGCCATCGACTCCGCCAGCAGCGCCTGCTGCGCGGTGCGGACCTCGAGATTCGTCGCCTGTCCTCCGAGACAGGCCGCGGTCGCGAAGGCCTGACCGTCGAGGGTCACGCAGCGCTGCTCATGCCCGTCCGCGCTGCGCACCAGGGTGCGCCCGCCCGGCGTGGCGAGCACCGTCAGCGCCACCCCGTCGACCTCGGCCCGCTCGCCGTCGACGCGAACCACGTGCCGGCGATCGCCGATGCGGACGACAAATTCCTGGACGCTCCTCACGGCCGCGGAGAGTAGACCCATGCCACCGACCCTGTCCACGACCGACCCTCTCGCCTTCGCCGCCGCCCGCCGGGTGGTCCTCTGCGTTGGTCCCGGCGGGGTCGGCAAGACCACCTGCGCGGCCGCCCTGGCGCTCGGTTCGGCGCAGCGCGGCCGCCGGGTCCTGGTCGTGACCATCGACCCCTCGCGGCGGCTGGCCCAGGCGCTCGGCTTTCACAGCGCGGTCGACGGCGGCAAGCCGCAGCGGGTGCCCTTGCCGGGCGGCGACGCCGGCGGCGGCAGCCTGCACGCGCTGTGGCTGGCGAGCGAGCACGTGTTCGCCGAGCTGGTGCGGGCCTACGCCGCCACCCCGCAGGCCGCCGCCGACATCCTGCGCAACCCGATCTACAAGGCCATGGCGGAGAACCTCGGCGGCGCGCTCGAGTACGCGGCGATGGCCAAGCTGCAGCTGCTGCACGCCGCCCGCGAGTACGACCTCATCGTGCTCGACACCCCGCCGACCGCCAACGCGATCGAGTTCCTCAGCGCCCCCGAGCGCGTGCACGAGCTCGCCACCAACCCCGCCGCCCGCCTGCTCACCGGCGGCGGCAAGCTCGGCGCCCGCCTGCTCGGCATCGGCAACAGCCTGGTCCTGCGCACCCTCTCGACCCTCGCCGGCAGCGGCTTCATCACCGAGCTCGGCGCCTTCCTGCGCGACTTCTCGACCGTGCTCGCCGCCTTCCAGGCCCGCGCCGGCGACTTCCAGTCGCTGTTGACCTCGCCCGACACCGGCGTCGTGCTTGCGACCTCCGCCTCGCCCTTCAGCGTGCGCGAGGCCCTCGACTTCCTCGCCGTGCTGCACGAGCGCGGCCTGCGGGTCGACTCCGTGGTCCTGAATCGGGTGCTGCCGCCGTTCCCACCGGCTCCGCCGGAGTCGGCCCTGCGCGCCGCGCTTGAAACTCAGCTGTCCCCGGGGACAGATCAAGCTGTCCTCGAGGACAGCCTCGCGCGCATCCTCGCCGCCTACGAGGGCCTCGGCGCGCAGGGCCAGCAGGCGGTCCAGGCCCGCGCCGCGCTGGTCGGCGCCTACCCGCGACTGCCGCTGTGGTTGCTGCCGCAGCGCGAGCCGCCGCCGACCTCGCTCAGCGATCTTCAGGATCTGGTGGCTCAGTTCGTGCGGGCCGCCTGAGGTCGACCACGAGCCTTCGCGCCTGACGGCAGCGCTTCGGGCTCAGCTCGACCCCCACCGCCGCCAGCCCCATCGCGTTGGCGACCGCGAGCGCCGTGCCGCGACCACAAAACGGATCCAGCACCGTGCGGGTCGGCGTGTGCCTGGCAATGAAACCACAGGCGACCTCACAGGCGCGCAGGCCCATCGCCCGGGTCCAGGTCATCGCCCCGGTGTCGAAGACATCGGCCATACCGTCGGGTCCCGACATCGGCGCGCGCCCGAAGCACAGCAGGTGGGCATAGTTCGGCCGCCCGAAGCTGATCGACCCGCTCGGCTTGCGACACGCGATCTTGTGCCACAGCAGCGGCGTCTCGCACTTGTCCGCGGCCAGCTGCACGAGGTGCCCCTTGTCGACCCACACCCCCGCGCGCTTGATGTCGGTCTGATAAAAGATCGCGACCCCGTCCGGCGGAACGGCCCGCAGCACCGCCACCGCCGCGTCCACGAACCATTGCCGCCACCGATCAAAATCGAGCGGCAGTTCGCACACGTCCGGCAACGACGTCACCAGCGAACAGCCGACCTGCTCGCCGCGCGCCGCGAGCCACGCCAGCGCGTCGCCCTCGTGCACGGTGCGACCCGGTCCCTCGGTCATGGTGTCGGGCACATCGGAGAGCGGGCGCACAGCGAGGCGATGGTAGCGGCGCGCGCCCGCAGGTCAATCCGGCTATGATGCCCGGATGCGAAGCTCCTGGACGCCCTGGGCCCTGCTGTCGTTGGCAACGCTGTGGGCGCCCGGTGTGCACGCGGGCGAGCTCATGCCGAATCCCTACGCGCCGACCCGGGCGCCGGCCGTGCTGGACCTCTCCCGTCCGTCGGTGCCGGCCGATCCTCGGGCGCTGCGCTTCGAGGACCTCGACGAGCACCGCGAGCTCCGCGAGCGCCCGGAGACCGCTCTGTCGCCGCGCCAGCTCCCGGACGGCTGGGTGCAGGAGGGCAGCATGGTGGTCCCGCGGGTCATCGCCGACGGTGGGTCATTCGCTCCCGACAGCCTGCGTCCGGGCCTGAACCCGAGCCGCGATCAGGTCGAGGGCCCGGACGACGCCGACCTGTGCGCCTTCCCGGACGACCCTCTCGCCCCCGTTTACGAGGGCCTCTACGATCGCGGCACCGAGTACCCGCGCCACGGCACGATCTACATGAATTACACCGGCGGCATGCTCAAGGGCGGCGGCGAGAATGCGGCCGAGGACCAGTCGACCCTCGCGTGGACCGGCCACCCGTTCCCGGCCTACACCGGCGGTGAGGAGCGGGCGATCGCCGTCGCCCAGGCCGTGCAGGCCGACTTCGCCGAGATGGCCGTGCGCGTCGTCTACCTCGATCGCCCGCCGAAGCGCCTCCCCTACGTGATGGTGATGATGGGCGGCAGCTACCAGGACACCACCGTCGGCCCCTCGGGCGGCGTGGCGCCCGGCGCCGACTGCCTCGACAAGGGCCTGCGCAACGTCTGTTACGCCTTCGTCAACAAGGACTCGGTCACCACCCAGTCCAACATCGCCAGCCAGGAGCTCGGCCACACGATGG
>ERZ795056.4310-NODE-4310-length-14803-cov-7.271698_pt1 | contig 14803 bp, 13 predicted proteins | sample MGYA00375140_ERZ795056 | MGnify/ENA primary metagenome ERZ795056 (study PRJEB30185, sample SAMN05720227) | activated sludge metagenome | isolation source: Anaerobic digester | place: USA | collected 2015-03-09 ...
AATTTGGAGGTTTCAATATCCTAGAATACAGGATTTACAACAAGCTTTAGCATGGGTCCAGACAGCAACTTACTTCTTCAACCTTAGCAGATTCTCCAGATAACGTGCCGCAAGAACACTTCTATGGAGATTGACTTTGGCATATTCATAACCGTTCATTCCCATCTGCTTCATTTCCTCTTTATGAGCCAGTGCCCAGCGCACTTTTTCTGCAAACTCAGGTGCATTTTCTGGTTCCACATAAATACCTGCTTTTGCGGTTTCCACCAGTTCCCGGGAAATTCCGTCAATGAGCATAAAGATGGGCGTCTGGCAACCCATGTAGTCAAAGGTTTTGTTGGAATAAATGGTTTTGAATGTGTCCACTTTCTTCAAAGCCGAACAACCGGCATCGGCCGAAATAATGTACTCATACACTTTCTCCTTGTTCACCGGATCGATGAATTCCAGGTTGTTGAGCTGCATGGAAGTTGCCATTTGTTTCAGGGCATTTTTTCTCATTCCATCGCCAATCAACGCGAAATGAACCGGTTCGTCTTTCAAAAGGGCAGCTGCTTCCAGAATCTGTTCCAGATGATTGGCCACGCCGTGCGCACCCACATACACAATCACAAACTTTCCTTCCCAACCCAGTTCCTTCCGGAAGGCTAGTTTGTCCACTTTATTTAATAGGTGATCCGACAAACTGAAATCCGCCGCATTCGGAATCATGATCACTTTACCTGGTGGAACACCCTTTTTTTCAATCAGTGTTTTTTCAAATGCAGGTGTGAGTACGTTGATCATCGATGCATTCTGATACATGGTTTTCTCAAACCAATAAGCAGCCTTGATCAGGAAGCCACTGGTTAGCACGCCGGTATCGATCGCTGATTCCGGCCACAGATCTCTCACCTCAAAAACAAGGGGAATTCCTTTCAGCTTGCTCACAACCAGTCCGGTAATTCCGACAAAGAGGGGAGGAGAAGTGACCAATACCAAATCAAATGGACCTTTCACCTTGAAAAAGGCTCCCAGAAGACTTGAAAATACAAATGAAAAATAGCCCCAGAGCCTGCCCAGAAAGTTGACGTTGTAACTCTCCGAAACATGGCAGCGAAGGACTTCGATGTTGGGTTCATAGTTTTCCTTATGAAAAAACAGGCCTTTGTACCGTGGATATTTTTTCGACGCATTGGCGTGAATCATACCGGCAATCACGGTTACCTGGTGCCCTTCGGCTGCCCATATTTTGGTCATTTCATTAAAGCGGGATCCTCCGGCGTCCTGTTTTTCAAGGTAGTATTGGTGTATCAGTAAAATGCGCATTCCCTGGTTAGTGCGATATGATGGAAATCTGTGTTGTTATTTTTGTTGATTGACTGGTAAAAACCCAGTATTCTGCCTTTTCCTTTGTGCCATATAATCCCGAATACCATCCGGGCTGAACATCAGGTTCAATGGAAGACCCTGTTTGATCGGTCACCACTATGTTGAACTTTTGACTGAATCCTGGCGATGGGTGCCAGATGACATCGACGGACTCGCCTTTGAGGCCGGTTATTTCATCGGTAATGGTCCAGTTGGCTTTTCCTCTCACTTTGTGAACCGTTCGTTTGTGGTGAATTCCTTTCCTGATTTGCCGGAACGCCTCGATTTCTCCGGAAAGAGTCCAACCGTTTTCATCTTCTCTGGCTGAAAGCCCAATGGATTGGCTCCATTTCATCCACACAAACCGGGGACCTTTCACCATTTGGTCCTGTGAATCAACCATCACGGTATTGTGTGATCGGGTCCCAAAGAAAAACCGGATGTCCTCTTCACCTGCATTGTACTTGTACGAACCCGCATCACGAAGAATGTTCTCTCCTTCAAACCATAGGTCCACATGATGGTTGTCGGCCTGGCTGGGTCTGTCCTTATGGGTACCACTTCTGAAAAATGTGAGGGTTTCCTTTTCCTTTATTCCGGCGAATCCCCCGCTTCCAAACACCTGCAGTTTTTCCGGAATGGAGGCGATTTCAGGAAGCACTGCCTTTTGCGGATACCCAAACCAGCGGGCCTCTTCTGTATTAACAGAGCCAGGAATATCCTGTCCGTATAGTGCTGCATGAAGTGCGTTCAGCTGGCTGGAATAATTGCGGTAAGGCAGATCGGTAAACTGAAAAAACAGGGCACCATCATTGGCTCCGTAGTTTGGAAGCTGGCCCGAAACCGGATCCTGAAAGAACTGCAGAAAACGAAGTGTTTTGTCTGCTCTCTGGTACACAACGGGTTTAAAGTTTTCTCCTTGTTTCTCTGAAAATCGAATGGCCAGTGTAAGCAATTGAACAACCACTCTGTGATAATTCATAGAAAACTGGAGGTATGAACCATCCGGGTAAATCTGATAGGCGATTTCTTCTTCAAACCAGGCCTTTCCTTTCGACTTCCATTTTGAAGCACCCGGTGCGTTCGGAAACATGGTTCCGAAAACGAACAAAGCCAGTGTTTCCGTAATGGCATGGTTGTTCCGCACGGCAATCCGGGAAAATTCAATGTTCTCCCACACATGGTGCATCTGCCAGTACATATTATAGTAGTAGCGGGACCATCGCTCGTCCGTCAGGCCGGGCTTATTCTTATAAAACTGAAGAGCTCCGAGCCAGTTGAAAACCCGAAGGCTGATTTCCTGACTGCAGCGGTAGTTGGGTCCGCAATTGATCGGGTTCATCCGGATCCAGCTGTCCATTTCAGAGAATACCCATTCACTGTGGTCCTCATTGAAATGATGATCGTATCGTAAAATGGTATGCAGGTAGCTGAACCGGGATTTCTCCCATACATATTTAATATCTCCCGCTTCCGGGCTCATATCCGGAATCTTCGTCCAATGCAATTGGTTATTATACCGGTAACCGGATTCGGGATGGATAATCCAGTCTTCGTCCTTGCGGAAGGTGTGAGAAATGGAATTGAAAAGGAGCAGGGTCCCGTCCAGTATCAGCTCCGCCTTTTTTTTCAGTTCCGGTATGTCTGATTTGTTTAAGCTGAAAGCTCCCGATTCCGGCCAGACCCAGCTTTCCAGTAACTGGCGGCCTTCGGACAAGGAAGGAGAACCAATTTTGGATGGATTCGTTGGGAATCGATTTGCCAGCATGCCGGTTTTCTTTTCCAGCTCATGCCGGACCCGGAACCACATGTAGCGGTTGCCCATGTTTTTCCAGATTTCAATTCCCAGACTTATTTTTTGAAAAATACCCAAGTGTAAAGCTGTACCGAATGAAAAGATTGATCGTGCCGCAAAGGTAGAATTTCATGTTGTAAATTCGGGTTCCGGCCAAAGATGATTCGTAAAATCCAGTAAAATGGCTCTCTGTTTCTCATTTCGTCAATCTAAGTCGTGGAAAAGTACAAATTCCGAATTTATACAGTTGCCTATGGATGTTACAAAATTCACCGGTTGTTCTAGGATATAAGGAGAATGGAATTGGAAAAGAAAAGGAAACTGTCCAATAATTCTCTGCAAAACCATAGTGTTATTTTTTTAATGGTATTATTCTGAGGTAAAATTTGACTTCTGTTTTTGGCTTGATTTAGCTCTATAAGTTTGTAACAACAACTAAATCAAACAAGTAAATGACAAAAGCCACTCTATTTGCAGTGTTCTTAATGTTGACCTCTTCGGCTTTCTGCCAAAAAGAGTCAGCTCAAATTAAGAGCCGTTTTTCATCAACAGAACCAATCGAACGACTCTCCAGTGAATTAAATCTATTCTCCGCCAAGGCAGAAAAACGGAAAGACAAAGCCATCTCAATTGGTGTGAATCAACAGGTGATTTCCTGGGTTTGGGAAAAAGAGCCTGCTGCTTTTACACTTCAGATTCCATTACCGGAAGGCGGAAAGCAAAAGCTGGACTTTGTGAAATCCAAAGTACTGACAGACGACTTTGCTGTAACCACTTCCGATGGCCGTAAAATGTATGGCAAAGAATACCAGGGCCTGCACTATCAGGTGAAGCCAGGAACCGATGTTAAAGTGGGGGGTATCAGTTTTCGGGAAGACGGCGTAATGGCCATGTTCTCCACGGCGTATGGCAACTACAACTTAGGAGAAATGAGCACTGGGAAAGGTGACTATGTGGTTTCGAATGACAAAGACATCGAGAAGCCCAATTGGTCCTGTGGTTCCGAATTGCTGGAGCCTGAAGTTGATCATTCAGCTTCTCCTAAAACAACCGATAAAGCAGCTACACAAATATGTAAAACTGTACGAGTCTACTTTGAATCCGATTACGACCTGTACGTGCGGGCAGGAAGCAGTCTCTCGACAGCCTCAACATTTGTTACCGGCCTTTTCAATATAGTTGCTCAGGTATATCAGAATGAAGGCATCACCGTTCAGATGAGTGGAATTTATCAGTGGACTACTACTGATCCATACAAAGCTTTAACCAACGCAACCAGCATCCTGTATGATTTTGCGACGAACCGTCCGCCAGCAAGCATCAATGGTGACATTACGCACCTGATTTCTGCCCGGAGTACAGGTTTGGGAGGAATCGGTTACGTTGGGGTTTTCTGCAATCCCAGTGTCCGTCATGCTTTTTCCAGCATCTATTATCAGTACTCCGCACTTCCTACTTACTCCTGGTCGGTGTACTGTGTGAGCCATGAAATGGGACATAATTTTGGTTCCCGCCATACGCACTGGTGTGGTTGGTCGCTTCCAAATGGCACCACAGGAAGAATTGATTCCTGTTATGCCGGTGAAGGAACCTGCGGATCAACCACCAGACCAAGGACAGGAACCGTTATGAGTTACTGCCATGTTACATCAGGTGGAATCAATTTTAACCTTGGGTTTGGAACCTTGCCAGGGAAAGCCATCCGGGATGGTCTCAACGCAGCTACCTGTATATCCAGCTCCGGTTGCATCGGAACTGCCAGCCTGAAAGTGGACAGTGCCACAAACCAGAACAACAGCTATCTGCTTACACTCACCATTCCAGCCAACCATAATGCCACATCATGGTCCGTTCTGGAAGGTACAACAGTGGTTCAATCCGGATCTCTGGCGAATCAAAATGCGTTTTCATTGAGCATAACCATCAGCGGTAAACCAAACGGATCGTTTGCATACACAGCAAAGCTTGCATCCGGAACCGGTACTTCCACCAGTCCGGTTGTGAATGTGACCGTTGCCGTTCCAACCATCGTTATCAATTCCGGAATCTGTACAGCCACTGGTTTACAAGCCTGGTTTGATGCAACTAACAAAGTGAATTTTAAATTTGGACTCAGCCAGACATGCAACACGTACAATGTTCAAATGTGCCGGTACAATTATCAGAACCCGGCCGTTCCACCACCAGCAGGAGCAACTCCGGCTGCCTGTGGTGTACGAAACAACATGGCCTCATATGTGCCTACAACGGCTGAGCGGGCAGCAAACTTAATCCAACGTGTAGCCAGTCCTCAACCTTCCAGTGCGATTACGCCGGGAATGGGTAGTTATTGGTACAGCATTGATGTCCTCTGTTCCGGAACCGGTTGCACCACAACCAACCGGACAAGGACCTACATTTTTGTCCCAGGAATTTAGATTGAATGATTAACTAAACCACACAGACCAGCTTATGAGATTCTTGTAAGCTGGTTTTTTTGCATTTAAGGGCAATTGCAATCAGGACAAGTTTTGAAATTTCCATTGTTAACCGGTCAGAATTAAGCAGAACGTGCAGTCTGATTTCCGGAATCAGGTGAAATGGCGTTCCTTTGGCCTTCCTATACCACCACAGAACATTTGAAGACCCATGCGGATTTTAGATTCCGATCAAAGTAAAGCAGCTGATCAGTACACCATCTCATCGCAGAATATCACCTCGCTTGAATTAATGGAAAGAGCCAGTCAGGCCTTTGCCAGGGCAGTGGAAATAAAATATCCGGATCTCACATCCGGTATTATTATTTGCGGACCAGGAAACAATGGCGGAGACGGACTGGCACTGGCCAGAATTCTCTCTGAAAGCAAATCCATCACCGTATTTCTTCCGGATGACTGCCACAAATTCACTCCTGATGCACAGGCAAATCTCTCCCGGTTGCCAGACTCCGTTTCCGTTCTTCGTGGTGATCACCTGAAGCTTAAGGAAATTCTGCATCAATATGACTGGCTCTGTGATGCGTTGTTTGGGTCCGGACTAAACCGTCCTTTGGAAGGTGAAATGGCGGATCTCGTAAAAACCATGAATTCGTTTAACGGTGCACGGGTTTCCATTGATGTGCCGTCCGGGCTGCTTCTTAGAATGACGGCATCGTCGGTTGCTTTTAAAGCGGATTGGGTCGGGACGTTCCATTCTCCCAAGCTTCCGTTTTTCTTTCCGTCCCATTTCTCGTATGTGCCTGAGTTTACGGTTATCGATATTGGTCTCTCAATGCCAGAATCCACTCCGAATGAAATTGAATTTCTGGAACGATCACAGGTTGCAGCCATTTGGAAAAAACGGAAACGGTTTTCCCACAAAGGAACATTTGGTCACGGGCTAATTATGGCAGGCTCAGAAGGAAAAATGGGAGCCGCCATTCTCGCAACAAAAGCAATGCTTCGGTCCGGAGTTGGACTGGCGACCGTGTTTACACCAAAAGGAGGGAGGGAGATTTTGCAGATTTCGGTTCCTGAAGCGATGCATCTCGCCGATCCCGAAAAGCACTTTCTCAGTACGGTCCCTCCTTTGGGATCCTATGTTTCCATAGGGATTGGTCCTGGAATCGGGACCGCACCAGCTACGGCAGATGTTCTGAAAAAAGTCCTCGAGCGGGTGGTTCATCCGTTTGTTCTGGATGCCGATGCCTTGAATATCATCAGTGAAAACAAATCGCTTCTGTCCAAAATTCATCATCATTCCATCTTCACACCGCATCCGAAGGAATTTGAACGCCTGGCAGGAAAATCGGCATCTGATTATGATGTATTTCTTAAAGCCAGAGAATTTGCCCGGAATCATTCTGTGATGCTGGTGTTGAAAGGCGCCTACACGCTGATCTGCAGTCCGGAAGGAAAGGCATGGTTCAATTCCACAGGTAATCCCGGCATGGGAACAGCGGGCAGCGGAGACGTGCTCACCGGATTGTTAACCGGACTTCTTACTCAAGGCTATTCCCCGGAGCAGGCATGTCTTCTGGGTGTGTACCTGCATGGATTGGCAGGTGACCTTGCTGCAGCGAAGCTTGGTGAAAATGCTTTGATTGCCGGCGACCTTATAAACGAGTTTTCATCCGCTTTTCTGGAACTGGAAAAACAAAATCGGCTGTTTAAACCTTTGTCATAATAATCGTTCAGATGAAGATTTCCCGGAAAAAGGATGAATACATTTCTCAATCTTACGTTTCAATTCAACGAACGGAAACACGCGTTTCGGTTTTCACCGGAATGAATGGTAAACTTGTTCATCCAAATGACCGGACAATTTGGTTTTCTGATTTGCAGCTCAACTACATAAATTAATGAGGGTCTATATTCTGGCTCTTTTTTGCCTCTTACTCACGCTGATGAACAGCTCCTGTGCTGTTCATTCCCTGTGCCCGATTCCAGGGTGCCAGGTGAGGTTGTTGCATGCACATAACGGGGTTACTTTCAGAGGACAACCCTGGTGGAAACCAAAAAAACAAAACCCAAAAGTCGGCCAGCATTATGTGTACACCAAGGATAAGAACCTGATCAAAAAGGAATACTGGTGGAACCGGAAGAAGAAGAAGGAGGAAGAGAAGAAAACCTCGCATCTGGCTGGTATCAAAGCACGTGATCCGAGCAAAAGAAACCGGGACAAAAACCTTGAAGTAGAGGAGCCTGAAGAAGATAAAGAAGAAAAAGAAGGCTATTAGTCTACGTTTCTTCCGAATAAAGCACAAAAGCGATTAATTTGCGGCCTTTCAAGAATTGATTCTAACGGAATGGCCGAAAACGAAAATATCATCCCCATCAACATAGAGGAGGAAATGCGGACTGCGTACATCGATTATTCGATGTCTGTAATCGTAAGCCGTGCACTTCCTGACGTCCGTGACGGACTGAAACCTGTTCACCGACGGGTTCTGTACAGTATGGACGAACTGGGGGTAAATTATAACAAACCTCATAAAAAATCTGCCCGTATCGTGGGCGAGTGCCTTGGGAAGTTTCACCCTCATGGCGACAGTTCAGTGTACGATACCATGGTCCGGATGGCCCAGCCCTGGTCGCTTCGGTACCCATTGGTCGACGGACAAGGTAACTTTGGTTCAATCGATGGAGATGAACCGGCAGCGATGCGTTATACCGAGGCCCGCCTGAAAAGAATGGCCGAAGAGCTTCTGGCTGATATCCAGAAAAACACCGTCCGCTTCCAGCCAAACTTTGATGACTCGCTGGAAGAGCCGACTGTCCTTCCTGCCAAATTCCCAAACCTGATTGTAAACGGTTCCTCCGGAATTGCCGTAGGTATGGCCACCAATATGGCTCCGCACAATCTGGGCGAGGTGATCGACGGCATCAAAGCCTATATCGACAACAAAGACATTACCATTCAGGAACTTTGCAAGTATATTAAAGGACCTGATTTTCCAACGGGCGGCACCATTTATGGCTACACCGGCATCCGGAATGCACTTGAAACCGGAAGGGGACGGGTTGTGATCCGGGCCAATCATCGGTTTGAGACATCCAAAACCGGAAGGGAGCAGGTTATTTTCTACGACATTCCGTATCAGGTGAACAAAGCCACCATGATCGAGCGGATCGGGGATATGATCAACGAGAAAATTCTCGAAGGCATTTCCGATGTGCGGGATGAATCGGATCGCGATGGCATCCGGATGGTATTCGATCTGAAGAAAGATGCCAATTCACAGGTGGTGGTCAACACACTTTATAAATTGACGGCTCTTCAGACTTCGTTCAGCGTAAACAACGTGGCTCTTGTAAAAGGCAAGCCAATGACGCTGAATATGAAGGATATGATTCTCTACTTTGTGGAGCACCGTCATGAAGTGGTCATCAAAAGGACCGAATACGATCTGAATGAAGCAGAGAAGCGGGCTCACATTCTCGAAGGCTATCTGATTGCTCTCGATAATCTTGATGCCGTCATTTCCCTGATCCGTAGTTCAGTGGATCCGGAAGAAGCCCGTAACGGTTTGATTTCGCAGTTTGGTATGTCTGAAATCCAGGCCAAAGCCGTTCTGGAAATGAGACTTCAGCGGTTAACCGGACTTGAAAGGGACAAGATCATTGAAGAATACAAAGAAATTCAGGCTTTGATCGCCCGGTTGAAAGAGATTCTGGGAGATGAAAGCATTCGTATGCAGATCATCAAAGACGAGTTGGATGAAATGAAAGACCGTTACGGTGATGAACGCAGAACCGAAATCGTTCACGCATCCGACGATCTGACCATTGAAGACATGATTTCGGATGACGAGATGGTCATTACCATTTCGCATCAGGGATACATTAAACGGACACCTCTTACAGAATACAGAGTTCAAACCAGAGGAGGTGTGGGTTCCAAAGCAACGGCGGTGAAAGACAATGATTTCACAGAACACTTGTTCGTCGCCACCATGCACAATTCCCTTCTGATCTTCACCAACTCGGGACGCATGTTCTGGGTACGGGTGTACGAATTACCGGAAGGCAATAAAACAGCGAAGGGTCGTCCGCTTCAGAACATCATCAACATTGACAAAGAAGACAAGGTGCGGGCTGTTATTAATGTGAAGAGTCTGAAAGACGACGATTACATTAACAACAACTATCTGGTGATGTGTACTGTGAAAGGTACAATTAAGAAAACCACACTGGAAGCGTTCAGTCGTCCACGTCAGGCCGGTATCATTGCCATCAGCATCAACGAAGGCGATCAGCTGCACGATGTAAAAATGACGTCAGGCAATGACGAAATCATCATCGCCACCTACAAAGGCCGTGCGGTTCGATTCCCTGAGGCAACCGTCCGTCCGATGGGCCGTGGAGCAGCAGGTGTTCGTGGAGTGAGTCTAAACGGACCTGAAGACCATGTGGTTGGTCTGGTTTGTGTGGCTGATAAATCAACAACACTTCTTGTGGTTTCTGAAAAAGGATACGGTAAACGTACCTATCTGGTTGATCCGGAAGATGGTACCGATGTGTATCGGGTCACCAACCGCGGAACGAAAGGCGTACTGACCTTGAACATTACCGATAAAACCGGCAATGTGGTGGGCGTTCTTGACGTAACCGACAAGGACAACCTGATGATCATCAACAAGTCTGGCATCATGATCCGGACACGTGTTTCTGAACTCAGAGTAATGGGACGAAACACACAGGGAGTTCGACTGATCCGTCTGAATAACGACGACGAAATTTCATCCATCGCAAAAATCGAAATGGAAGATGAGGAAGAAGTGATCATCGACGCGACTGCCACTGAAGTTACAGACGGAGAAGCTCCGGATTCTGCAACAGGGGAAGCACCAGCCACTGATTCAACTGAAGAAAATTCACCAACCGAATAAGTTCCACCATAGCACACAATCAGGAAATATGAGAAAGCAATTACTGGCAATCGGGCTACTTTTTTCATCGCTTGCCTATGCACAAAATGATGCTGTTACCAACGCCTTCTTTTTCAACAAAGATGGTGAACTGGACAAAGCAAAGGTAGAAATCGACAAAGCGGCGGTTCACGAGAAAACTTCAGGCAAAGCCAAAACATGGTATTTCAGGGGAATGATTTATGAGAATATTCTCACATCTACCAAACCTCAGTTTGCTGGAATTGCTCCTGATGCGGGAAAACAAGCCTATGAATCCTATGCCAAGGCAATGAGCCTGTCTGCAAAAGGAGATGAGTATTTCGATCAGTCGCAATCAAGAATCAATAACCTCTGGGGTTCTTTTCTGAATGATGGTGTGAAGAAATACGAAGCCAAAGATTTTGCGGGATCAATTGGTTCCTATGAGCTTGCCCAGACCATTAAACCAACGGATACGACAGCTTTTGTGTATGCGCTTTATTCTGCTGAAGCTCTGAAGGACTATGAAAAATGTAAAACCTACACGAACAAGTTGTTTTCGATGGGGAAACAACAGCCGTTTATGTACATTTCATTGGCTCGCCAGGCCCGCAATGCCGATAAAAAGCAGGAAGCCTTAGGCCATGTTCAGGACGGACGGAAAGTATATCCAGCCGACAAAAACCTGGCTCTGGAGGAATTGGATCTGTATTTTGCCCTGGGTAAAGGAGCGGAAGCAAAAGCCAAACTGGAAGACGCCGTGAAAATGGATTCAACCAATGCATCCTTGTATTCCATCCTGGGGAATATGTATGACCAGGAAGCGGCGGATGCTAAACGCCCGGCCAAAGAAAGAGACGCCAGCAAACAAAGAGCTTTGGCATCCTATCGGAAGGCATTGAAGATTGACAAAAATAATATGGAGTCAAATTTCAATCTGGGGGTTTATTATTTCAACAGAGGAGCCGATGCCTTGAAAAAGGTGAACGAACTGGACATCAATACCTACCAGAAAGTAGGTAAGAAAATGGAAGCCGATGCTCAAAATGAGTTCAAACTGGCCATTCCATTTTTCGAAGAATGCTACCGGATCAATCCTGCTGATGAGGATGCAAAACGGTCTCTCAAAAACACCTATGAGCGTGTTGGCAGGTCTGCTGATGCTGAGAAAGTCAAATAGAAAACAATACCTGATTCATAAAAAAGCCACGATTCAAACGTGGCTTTTTTTACTTCCTGACTGAATGGTGAATGATTCTGAATCCGTGAATCATTTCTAATTCATTGCGATCAATCTTACACCCAGCTTTTCACAATCTCCAATGAATACCGGCTTGCTACATGGCGGATAAAAGAAGGAAAATCAAAGGCTGCATGGTGATCTGCCGTATCTGAAATGGTCCGGATTACAGAGAATGGAATCCTGTATTCATAACAAACCTGTGCCACGGCAGCCCCTTCCATTTCCACGCAAATCACTGACGGAAGGAGTCGAAGCAATTCTTCCTTGTCAGCCAGATCTGAAATGAACTTATCACCACTGGCAATGTCACCAGCCCAAATCCGGGGTGACTGAATCCCAAATTTCTGACGGTATTTTTCTTCAAGCCAGCCCTGGAAAACAGACGGTACTGTCCGTTCATTCAACAGCCTTTCTGCCTTACCAACCAATTTCGGATCAGCCTCAATAAAGGTAATGCCTTCGAGCGGAACTTCGAACCGGGGCAAAATCGGACGGGCATCCATATCGTGCTGGATCAGACGGCTGGCAATCACCACATCACCAATCTGCAATTCCGGATGAAGACCTCCGGCCACTCCGGTAAACAACAACTCCGTGATCCCAAATCGGAGGATAAGTGTTGTGACAGTGGTTGCTGCTGCAACTTTTCCCCACCGGGAAAAAACCACCACAACCTTCTTCCCATTGAGAGTTCCGGTATAGTAGGTTCTCTGACCCAATACGACTTCCTGCCTTTTTTCCAAAAGATCGGCGATCCCTTTGATTTCTTCGGGCATAGCGCCCATTATTCCCAAAATGGAATTCATCGATATGAGTTCAGAATGTTTACGAGATTAAAAATGCCGAAACAGAAAAGTGGTCAACCAATCGTCACTTCGGATCTGCCGGTGTTGAAATCTTGTTTTTATAAGCCGGAGAAATTTTCCGGATGATTAATGTAGCCACATATGCCTCAAGAAAACTCAAAGGAAGTACCTTAGGAAAAATACCCAACGGCAGCACTTTCATGTTCCAGACAACAATCCACATCATCCCAAAGCCAGCAAACCATGCAATCAATGTGGTTTCATTCTGTGTGAATCGTCGGGATATTACAAATATCAGAATGGCAAAGAACAGTGACCAGACACCCCAGAAAGCTCCGTTGATCGGGTCTGCCGGAAAAATCATTTCAAGGTTACGGTAATGTTCAATCCAGATGGTTTTGAAAAGAAATTCATTCCGTCCAAATTCAGAAACACTGATCCAAAGAGTGGCAATAAAAACAGGAAGAAAGATGCGTCGGATAAAAACCATATTTCCGGAACAGGATTAAATCATGGAAAGCCTGAAGCAAAGGTAGAATTTCTGTTTCAACCCGAAAGAACTGAGCCTTTGAATCAGATTCTCTTTTAAGAAAAGTTCAGAATTATCGGGATGGAGGCTTGAATGAAATCGTTAATAAAAAAGAGAAATCTCAGATTTCAGTTCGCTCATTGCCTTCTGAATAAGGTCACCTTCTTTGTTCATCTGAACCTCAAATATTTTCCTGGCCAGTTCGATGGACGGTTTCTCCGAATCGATCTGTTGCGCACAGGTATTGATTGTTGACGTGATGTCTTCTGTTGCATTGCGGATCAGGGTCCACACTACTTCTGTCATATAAATCTGCTGACTCAGGTTGTGGTTCAGTTCTTCCCGGATTTCATGAAGCATAATGGCCTGCATTTCGCCCGCTGTCATGTTTGGCTGGTTGATCCGTATAATCAGATTGTGCGGGGAAATTCTCTCCAGAAACAATGCCATCCGCTCATATGCCTGAAGACGGACAGGAAGTATAATTTCGGTGTTTTTCGCCCTGATTTCCAGCACATTTTTCTCAAATTGCTTTTTGAGAACCGATTCAATGGTGAGATAAATTCCAAGCAGGACAAGGCTTGCCGGCAACAAAATTTTAATCAGATCGCTGATAATTTCCATTTCAAGAGATAAACTTTACAGCTGCGAAAGTAGTTTTGAATTTCATTCCGTTTGGAAGTTTCTTTACTGTCATGATCAACCGCCACCTTCCTGTCCTTCTCACCGAACGGGCCAAAGAGGAAGTCCACCATATTTTTCTCCACAAAAACATCCCGGCCGGATATGGTCTGAGGATAGGAGCGAAGGGAGGAGGTTGTGCCGGTGTTACCTATGTCATTGGTTTTGACAAACCCAAGCCCAATGACGATATTTTTGAAACAGAAGTATTTCAGGTACTGATTGAAAAAAAGCACTTTATGCACCTTCTGGGACTTAAAGTTGATTTCATTGACACGGAGAAGGAGAGGGGCTTTCTATTTACTCATCCCGAAGCAGAACCGGTGAAAAAAGAATAACGGACCGTCCGTTATTACGCATTTCATTATTTCGTTCCGGCGCCCATATTTGCACAGCTTACCGATGTAAAATCCGGTACCCCTAATTATTATGTCACAATCTATTGTTACCGGCGACCGGATCTATTTTCCATTCGTAGAAAAAGTCCCGTTTGAAGGAAAAGAATCCCGCAATCCCCTGGCTTTCAAGTATTACAATGAGAACCAGATTGTAGCTGGTAAAACAATGAAAGAACATTTCCGGTTCGCGGTTGCCTGGTGGCATTCGTTCTGTAATACCGGCGGTGATCCGTTTGGGCCGGGTACGAAGTTTTTTCCATGGGCTACGGCCAATGATCCCATGAAAGCGTCTCATGAAAAAATGGATGCTGCCTTTGAGTTCATTTCGAAAATGGGCATTCCGTATTACTGTTTCCATGATTATGACATCGCACCAGAAGCCGCAACACTGGCCAAATCGGAAAGCAATCTTCGGACAATGGTGGAATATGCCTCTGAAAAACAGAAAGCAAGTGGAGTGAAATTGCTGTGGGGAACTGCCAATCTGTTCAGTCATCCCAAATATATGAATGGGGCAGCAACCAATCCGGACTTTCAGGTTATGGCACATGCCGGAGCTCAGGTAAAAATGGCTTTGGATGCCACCATCGCTTTAGGTGGTGAAAATTATGTTTTCTGGGGTGGGAGAGAAGGGTATTCTTCTTTACTGAATA